>OBXZ01000022.1_pt1 | contig 211419 bp, 212 predicted proteins | sample 1538171 | NCBI WGS metagenome assembly OBXZ01 (sample SAMEA2580161, study PRJEB22360) | human gut metagenome | biome: human gut; feature: human-associated habitat; material: faeces | place: Denmark | collected 2008/2010
CGGCGGCGGCCCCCCCCCGGCGGTCGGAAAGGGGGCGGTTGCCGCCGATATACTGAGCCTCGCCCTGCTCACCCCGCCGGGAGAATGGGGAGCGGACATCGTATTCGGAACCACCCAGCGGCTGGGTACGCCGATGTTCTACGGCGGCCCGTCGGCAGCTTATTTCGCCACACGCGACGAGTACAAGCGCAACATGCCGGGACGCATCATCGGCTGGTCCAAAGACAAATACGGAAAACTGTGCTACCGCATGGCGCTGCAAACCCGCGAACAGCACATCAAACGCGAGAAGGCCACTTCCAACATCTGTACCGCCCAGGCATTGCTGGCCACGATGGCAGGCTTCTATGCCGTATACCACGGGCCGGAAGGCATCCGCACCATCGCCGGACGCATCCACAGCATCGCCGCATTCCTGGAACAGGAAATCAATAAATTAGGATACAGGCAGATGAACGCCCAATACTTCGACACGCTCCGCTTCGCCCTGCCCGACAATGTATCGGCACAGCAAGTGCGCACCGTAGCCCTGAGCAAGGAAGTGAACCTGCGCTACTTCAAGAACGGCGACGTGGGCATGAGCATTGACGAAACCACCGACCTCGCCGCAGTAAACGTACTGCTCTCCATTTTCGGCATCGCCGCCGGAAAGGACTATACCAAAGCCGCCGACATCCCCGAAAGCTGCACCATTGCGGAAGCGTTCCGCCGTCAGAGCGCGTACCTGACGCACGAGGTGTTCAACAAATACCACACGGAAACGGAGATGATGCGCTACATCAAGCGGTTGGACCGCAAGGACATCTCACTGGCGCACTCCATGATTTCGCTCGGCTCGTGCACCATGAAGCTGAACGCCGCCGCGGAGATGCTGCCCCTCAGCCGTCCGGAATTCATGGGCATGCACCCGCTCGTTCCCGAAGACCAGGCGGAAGGCTACCGCGAGCTTATACACAACCTCAGCGAGGAACTGAAAGTGATAACCGGATTTGCCGGCGTAAGCCTGCAACCCAATTCCGGAGCTGCCGGAGAGTATGCGGGGCTGCGCGTAATCCGCGCCTATCAGGAGAGCATCGGGCAGGGACACCGCAACAAGGTGCTGATACCCGCTTCGGCGCACGGCACCAATCCGGCTTCCGCCGTCCAGGCCGGTTTCACCACCGTTACCTGCGCCTGCGACGAACAGGGCAACGTTGACATGGCCGACCTCCGCGCCAAAGCCGAAGAGAACAAGGACAGCCTTGCCGCGCTGATGATTACCTACCCCTCCACCCACGGCATCTTTGAAACGGAAATCGTGGAAATCTGCCAGATTATCCATGCCTGCGGCGCGCAGGTGTATATGGACGGCGCCAACATGAATGCACAGGTGGGGCTGACCAACCCCGGATTTATCGGCGCCGATGTATGCCACCTGAACCTGCACAAGACATTCGCGTCTCCTCACGGCGGCGGCGGACCGGGCGTAGGCCCTATCTGCGTGGCAGAGCATCTGGTTCCGTTCCTGCCGGGACACGGACTGTTCGGCAATGCCGCCAATGAAGTAGCGGCAGCACCCTTCGGCAGCGCGGGCATCCTGCCCATCACCTACGGCTACATCCGCATGATGGGTGCGGAAGGGCTGGCACGCGCCACCCAAACGGCCATCCTGAACGCCAACTACCTGGCTGCATGCTTCAAGGATACCTACGGCATCGTTTATCGCGGGGCAAACGGCTTTGTCGGCCACGAAATGATACTGGAGTGCCGCAAGGTGCACGAGGAAACGGGCATCAGCGAAAACGACATCGCCAAGCGACTGATGGACTACGGCTATCATGCGCCTACCCTCTCCTTCCCCGTTCACGGCACGCTGATGATAGAACCCACGGAGAGCGAAAGCCTTGCCGAACTGGATAACTTCGTACACGTAATGCTCGCCATCTGGCAGGAGATTCAGGAAGTGAAGAACGGCGAAGCGGACAAGAACGACAATGTGCTGGTAAATGCCCCGCATCCCGAATATGAAGTGGTGGCCGATACATGGGAGCACAGCTATACCCGGCAGAAAGCCGCCTATCCGATAGAAAGCGTACGCGACAACAAATTCTGGGTGAACGTGGCACGGGTGGACAATACGTTGGGCGACCGCAAACTGCTGCCTACGTGCTACGGGTGCTTCGAATAGGGTAGTGAAATATACCCGATGTTTTTTTAGGCACGGATTACACGGAATTTCACGGATTTACTTGATTTTTTCTGTTTCTGCGAAATCTGTGTAATTCGTGAAATCCGTGAAACCTGTGAAATCCGTGTAACCCGTACCTGAAAAAAATACATACCATTTGTTTCTTTGTTTATATATCCCCCTGCTTTTATGCCACAAATAAATCTATGAGTACCACTCACAAAAGAAAAAGGAACGGTCTCTTCTACAGCAGAGGCGAAGAAACGGTCAACAGCCTGTCTCACGGCATGGGCATCTCGATGGCGGTCATTATCGGGGGATTCTTCCTGATGAAATGCTACCGGGCACAAGACCCGTGGGCGATACTCGGCATGTGGCTCTACCTGTTCGGTATGGGCGGCTCCTACCTGTCCTCCACCCTTTACCACTCCCTGAAGCACCATAACCCGTGGAAACGGCGGTTGCGCCATTGGGACCACGCGGCTATCTACTGGCACATTGCCGGAAGCTTCTCTCCCGTTACACTGATTGCCTTGCGCGATGAGGGGCTATGGGGCTGGGGCCTGTTCTGCTTTGTCTGGCTGTGCGCCGTTGCGGGCACTATCATCAGCTTCCGCAAAATGAAAGAACACAGCTATGTGGAAACGGTGTGCTACATCCTTATGGGGCTGTCCGTGCTGGTGGTGTTCAAGCAGCTTTTTGCCATTGCGCCCGTATCCTGCTATTGGATTATCGGCGAAGGGGTATGCTATATAGGCGGTGCGGCGTTGTATTCCATACGCAGCGTGCGCTATATGCACTCGGCTTTTCATTTCTTCGTACTGGCAGGGTCGGGCTGCCACCTTGTTGCCGTATGGCACATTCTGGCGGGGATATAAACAGGCCCTCCGCCTATACATGATACATGCACCGTCAGCGGATTACGGTTACCGTGCCTGCTGCCAGCTTCTTCTCTTTCACGGGAGCGTCCGCAGGGGCATAGCCCAAGGCGGCACAGCCGTACACACGGTGATTTTCGGGGATGCCGAGGCGGGTGAGGAAAGCACGCACATCGGGGTCGTCGCAGGTCTGCCCCAATTGGTTAATCCAGCAAGAGCCGATGCCCAAAGACTTGGCGGCAAGGAAAATATTCTGCAAGGCGCATGCACAGTCCATAGGCGCCCACCAGCGGGTAGGCTCGTTGGAGACGATGACCAGCGTCGGAGCATGGTAATAGCAACAATAGGTTTCGCTATGTCCGCGCTCCTGCAAATGAGGGTCGTCGCTCTTGGCAAAAGCGCCTTTTATCTTTTCATTCAGTTCGGTCAGCACGGCGGCATCCTGGATGGCGGTGAAATGCCACGTCTGGAAGTTCATGCCGCTGGGGGCATACGCTGCCGCTTCCAGTATAAGGTTCAAATCTCCGGCGGAAACCTGCCGTTCCGTATAAGTACGCACGCTGCGGCGCGACTTGATGTTTTCCAATACTTCGTTGCTCATTGTCAGGATATATGTTTTTTTTATGTAAGGAGAGTAAATGCGTTAAGTTTCAGTCTGCCGTTCCGCCCATACGGCGCTAAACAGACGGTCAGCGCTTCACCAATCCTATCTTTACGTTCAGTTTAAAGTAATACACACCGTTCTCCCGCTCCAGGAAGCCGTATTTGTCCTTATCTACCGACCCCTTCTCGAAACGGGTGTTCCGGTAAAGGAAGTCGGCAAAGGTCTGCCGGTCGGACTTATGGTAGCAGAGCACCCCGCCGTCTCCATTGGTCAGCAGCATGCCTTCCACGGCAGAGTCCGTACCGTTGTAAATCTTTGCCGGACGCATGCCCGTTGCAAGCGCCAGCAGGAACTGTTTCATCTTGAACTCGTAGAAGCGGTGCTTGTTTATCAGTTCATCCTTGATTTTCAGGGGATTCATCTCCTTAATGCGTTCCGTCAGTTCGGCAACACGGGTAATGCCGTCCAGATGCATGATACGCACCATCTCGGCCAGCATTCGGGGGAAGTGGAGGTCTATCATCAGCAGGTTGCAGCGGAACACACGGTCGGCAACGTCGGAATACTTCAACACGCCGCCCAGACGCTCAATCATCATCATGCGTTCGGCAACTTCCATAGGCGATTCGGGCAAGGCGTTCACCTTGTTTACTGTGGGCACGGCAAACTTCACGCCGCTCTGCTCCAGCTTCAGATTTGCCGTGCGCCCGCCGTCCAGCAAAGGATTCATGCGGCTGAGACGACAACGGACGGTGAAGCCCGTGAGCGGAGCGTCCGCACTCCAGAAAGCTACGGAGAAGTCGGTACGGTCATCGGTTCTGGACTCCAAGTCGTAGATGTTCACAGCATCCAGAAAGGCTTCCAGCCCTTCGGAAACTTCCACCTCCTCGCCTTGCTCATTTCTGAGCAGATGGAGTATGATTTCCGCCGCATCGCCAAAGTCCGCACGGGGAAACGAAAGCGGCTCTTTTCCTGCCGATGCGGTAAACGTACCGTCCTTCTCCACCGTACCGCTGACAATGCGCACATCCTCTTCTCCGATATAATAGCGGCGCGTGCCGTCATGTTCCTCTCTCTGTATCAGCGCCACAGGCCAATACTTCCTACCATCTCTCTGCGCGTCCGGCGTTCCCGGAAAGACCTTTCCGTCCGCCAGCAGACGGAAGAAGGTATACAGTTCGCCCAGCTCGCGCTTGGTTGCTTCAAATGCCATATCAACTCGATTTTGATTAAATAAGTGTGCAAAGATAACGAAATCCGTACAAAAGATATGGAAAACCCGGAGACTTTACGCTTCCTCAAAACGTAAAGTCTCCACCTTCTCCAGACGCGCCCTCAACTTGGGCATTGCCGACTTGCGGATGCGGAGCGTCATGCGGCAGTCCATGTCGTACGACTGCTCCAACATCTCCGGCTCCTCTTCCTTGACAATGCGCATCACATCGTTCATGAAAGGATACTCGAAAAGGACGGTCACCGTTTCGTCCACCGTCTTTTCAATGACGGTGGCGGCAGCGATGGCCTCGGCAGCGGCAGCCTTATAAGCCACTATCAGTCCGCTGGTTCCCAGCTTTATGCCGCCGAAATAACGGACCACGACAATCAGGATGTCCGTCAGTCCGTTCGAGTTTATCTGCCCCAGGATGGGCTTTCCCGCCGTACCGGACGGTTCGCCGTTGTCATTGGCACGGAAATCCTTGCGCTCGTGCCCCAGCATATAGGCATAACACACGTGGCGGGCATCGTAGTATTTCTTCTGATAAGTTTCCAGATGCGCCTTTACTTCTTCAACCGTACGCACCGGCAAGGCAATAGCGATAAACTTGCTGCGCTTCTCGGTATAAATTCCCTCGGACGGGACGGCTATGGTTTTATACGTATCTTCGCTCATGCCGCAAAGATACTACACTTTTTGCTATCCGCCTTTTGATAGCCGGCAAAAAAACTTTATCGCGACAGAAGAAAGAGCCGCTTTTCAGCCGATGCGCCTCCTCACCAGTTGCAGCAACGGCTTTGCCGCAATTATCAGTGTTACGGCAGTAAGTATCATCAGTACGCCGAGCATGATGCGCGGAGTGAGCTGCTCGCCAAACACCACTACGCCGAAGAACAGCGCCGTCACCGGTTCCAGCGCCCCCAATATGGCAGCCGGCGTGGAGCCGATGAGGTGGATGGAGAGCGTCATCAGCACCAACGAAATGATAGTGGGAAACAAAGCCAGCGAAAGGACATTTGCCCACAGCACCGGCGAAGGGACGGGCTGCAAAGCCGTGCAAAAGTCCAGACGCACCACATAGATGCTGATGCCGAAGAGCAAAGCATAGAAAGTGAGTTTCGCCGTAGGCAGTTCCTTGAGTGAAGAGCGGTTCACACCGACGATGTATATGGCGTAGGTCAGCGAGGAGAGAATAACGAACAGTACGCCCAGCATGCTCAACGTCTTCCCGTCCCCACCCTCGTACAGCAGGGAGATGCCCGTAAATGCCAGCGCTATGGAGAACATCGTGATGAAGGAGACCTTCTCGTGGAAAAACACCGCCATGATGATGGCAACCAGCACCGGATAGACAAACAGGATGGTGGACGCAATGCCCGCATCCATGTGGTTATAGCTCTCGAAGAGAAAGAACGAGGAAAAGGAGAACAGCAGCCCCATTACCGCCAGCGGAAGTATATCCGCCTTCTTCAGCGCAAAGGACTGTTTCTTCACTTTCATCAGGATGCCCAGCATCACAACGGCGAAAAAGTAACGGTAAAAGAGGACGGAATCCACACTCATCCCCGCCCCGTACAAGGGCAATGCAAACAACGGGTTCATGCCGTAACTGGCAGCGGCAACGGCTCCGTAAGTAAATCCTTTAAGACGATTATTGGTCATGACAGTATCTCTTTCTGAAAAATCGGGCGCAAAGATACCGCTTTTATTGATACTTGGCTCCATGAAGAACTAAAAAGAATCCTGCACAACGCAAGCATGCCGCAAGGGAATTGTTCATGCCCCGTTCTTCATTTTATAATACAGCATACCCACCGCGTCTGCCAGCAGCCAACCGATGGGAATAGACCACCAGATGCCCGTTACCCCGACAGAAGGAATAGCCGCCAGTATATAGGAAAGCGCCACGCGAGTGCCCAGCGAAATCACCGTGAGCACTACCGACATCCCCGGCTTCCGGACAGCCCGGTAATAGCCGTAAAGCAGGAACAGAATGCCGATGCCGCAGTAAAACGCACCCTCTATGCGCAGGTACTCCACTCCGGTAGCAAGGATTTCCGTTTCGCCCGGATGGACGAAAATTAGCATCAGCGGTTCTGCAAAGACGAACACGAGCACGGAGACGATAATCGAAAAGATAACCGTAGTAAGCAAGGCGCTGCGGACACCCCGGCGGATACGCCCGTAACGTTTCGCCCCGAAGTTCTGCGCGATGAAAGTGGAAAAGGCATTCCCGAACTCCTGCACGGGCATGTATGCAAAGGAGTCTATCTTGACGGCAGCGGCAAAGGCGGCCATGACTGCCGTGCCGAAGCTGTTGACCAGCCCCTGTATCATCAGGATGCCGAAATTCATGACCGACTGCTGCACACAGGTCAGTGTGGAGAAAGAGACTATCTCTTTCAGGCTGCCACGGTCGAAGCGCATGTCTCCGATATGCAGCCGCAGTTCCGGACGCTTCCTCCAGGTATAGAGCACTATTCCCGCAGAAGCGACTCCCTGTGCCATGACCGTGGCTATCGCAGCCCCCTCGATGCCCCAGTCCAGTTGCAGGATGAAAAACAGGTCGAGAACGATATTCAGTGCCACAGAGAGTGCCAGAAACCAGAGAGGAGTTACCGAATCTCCCACCGCACGCAGCATCGCCGCATAGAAATTATAGATAAACGTAAAGACAATGCCGCAAAAGATTATCCACAGGTAACCGCGCATCATGCCGTAAATGTCCTGCGGCACTTGCAGCAAACGGAGAATGGGGTCCAGCCATACGAATACCGCCATATTCAGCACGCACGTGACCGCCCCTATCAGTACGAACGACACGAAAATGCTGCGGCGCAGGGCGGAATGGTTTCCCGCACCGTAATGCAGCGAGAATACCGTGCCGCTGCCGATAGACAAACCGAGAAGGATGGAGATAAGGAAGACCATCAGCGTATACGCCGACCCTACCGCCGCCAGTGCATCTGCACCGATGCACTGCCCTACAACCAGCGTATCGGCTATGTTATAGCACTGTTGCAGCAACGAACCCGCCATCATAGGCAGGGTGAAACGCAACAACGTACCCGTTATGCCACCCCGGGTAAGATCTCCGTTCCGTAACATGATTGTTCACACCCTCTCTCAGGCAATGCCCAACAACTTCACTTCGAATATCAGTGTGGAGAAAGCCGGAATAGGCCCGCTGGTGCGTGTGCCGTATCCCACGGTGTACGGGATGTAGACCATCCAGTGGTCGCCCACGCGCATCTGCTGTAAGGCTATCTGCCAGCCGTCGATTACTTCGTTCAGCCGGAAAGCTTCCGGACAGTTGCGCTTCCAGGAATTGTCAAACTCCCTGCCGTTGATGAGCGTTCCCTTGTAATGCACCGACACAATACTGTTTAATCGAGGAGTAGCGCTACTGCCCTGCCCGCTTTCCAGAATACGGTAAAGCACGCCGGCAGCCAACTCCTTTACGCCTTCTTCGGTACGCAGATTTTGCAGGAACTGTTCGTTCTTCAGTTTGTATTCTTCCTTTTTGCCCATATCGTTCTTTTGGTTTTAATAACTAATGCCGAATAGCGGTATCTTATTTTGACGGCAAAGGTCGGCATTTTCCGTATACCGGAAAAGGGAATGGCAATATAAAATAGCGAAGGTGCATCAAAACCTGCCAAGTTTCCATGCACCTTCTTCGTATCCGTTCTTTAAAATGATATCTGAATCAGTCCAGTTTATGAATTACCAGTCCCGAACGCAACTTCGGTTCGAACCAAGTGGTCTTGGGCGGCATGATGTTGCCGGTATCGGCAATGTCCATCAACTGCTTCATGGACACAGGATAAAGCGCCAAAGCCACTTTCATCTCACCGCTGTCCACCCGCTTCTTCAATTCGCCCAGCCCGCGGATACCGCCGACAAAGTCGATACGCTTGTCGGAACGGAGGTCTTTGATACCGAGGATTTCATCCAGTATCAGGTTGGACGAAATGGTAACATCCAGCACGCCGATAGGGTCGTTGTCGTTGTAAGTGCCCGGCTTTGCCGTAAGGCTGTACCACTTGCCGTCCAGGTAAAGGGAGAAGTTATGCAGGCCTGCCGGCTTGTAGATTTCCGTTCCTTTCTCTTCTACCGTGAAGTTCTTGCCTACGGCAGCCAGGAATTCTCCGGGAGTCAACCCGTTCAGGTCCTTCACCACGCGGTTGTAGTCGATGATAGTCAACTGGTTGGCGGGGAAACAGACTGCCATGAAGTAGTTGTACTCCTCGTCTCCGCGATGATTGGGATTCTGTCCGGCTTTCTCCGCACCCACCAGGGCTGCTGCTGCACTGCGGTGGTGCCCGTCGGCAATGTAAAGTGCCGGCATCTTGGCGAATTCTTTGGTTATGACCTCAATATCTTCCTGCCGGTCGATAATCCAGAATGTATGGCCGAAACCGTCGTCCGGAGCCACAAAGTCATAAACAGGCTTCTGTGCCGTGTAACGGGCAATGACCGCATCCAGCACTGCATTGTCGGGATAAGCGAAGAATACGGGCTCGATGTTGGCATTGTTCACACGGACATGCTTCATGCGGTCTTCTTCCTTGTCGCGGCGGGTAAGCTCATGCTTCTTGATAACGCCGTTCATGTAATCGGGCACGTATGCGCCCACTACCAAACCATATTGCGTCTTACCGTTCATGGTCTGGGCATATATGTAATAGTTCTCCTTATCGTCCTGCACCAGCCAGCCTTTGTCCTGGAACATCCGGAAGTTTTCGGCCGCTTTCCGGTACACACGTTCATCGTGCTCGTCCGTACCGACCGGAAAATCTATTTCGGGCTTGATAATGTGATACAGGGATTTTTCGTTTCCTGCCGCTTCTTCACGCGCTTCGGCGGAATTCAGGACGTCGTACGGACGGGATGCCACCTGCTCTACCAAATCCTGAGGGGGACGAATCCCTTTAAAAGGTTTTATTGTTGCCATGGTTGTCTGAGTATAAATCCATTACTTATTTACGCGGAACTTTTCGCAGCCGTCTTTCAGGAAGCCCACAATCTGTCTGGCAGCGGCAATGCCGGCATTGATATTGGCTTCGGCCGTCTGCGCGCCCATCTTCTTCGGTGTGGAGAAGTAACGGCCGGCAAACTTGGCGGCAAATGTATCATTGGCTGCGGGCATAATGTCGGTCATGTACTTCAAGTCGGCACGTTCTTCCATCAGTTGTATCAGCTCGGCTTCGTTGATAACTTCCTTGCGGGCGGTGTTCACCAGCAAACCGCCTTTCGGCATCCTGCCCACCAAAGCATAGTTAATGGAGTTCTTGGTTTCCGCCGTTGCGGGAATGTGCAGCGAAACGATGTCGCAGGCAGAATAAAGTTCCTCGGCCGAAGCCACAGCCTTTACACCGTCTTTCTCGATGACCTCTTTCGGGCAGAAAGCGTCGAATGCGTAAATGTCCATGCCGAAGCCTTTGGCTATGCGGGCTACATTGCGGCCTACGTTACCGTAAGCATGAATGCCCAGCTTCTTGCCTTTCAACTCCGTACCGGAAGTACCGTTGTACAGATTGCGGACAGCCATTACCATAAGCCCGAAAGCCAGTTCGGCCACAGCGTTGGAGTTCTGCCCCGGAGTGTTCATCACACATACATTGTGGGCGGTTGCGGCATCCAAGTCCACATTGTCATATCCCGCACCGGCACGCACTACGATTTTCAGCTCTTTGGCGGCATCCAAAACCTCGGCATCAATAATGTCGCTACGGATAATAATGGCATTGGCATCTTTCACGGCTTCCAGCAATTTTGCCTTATCGCCATATTTCTCCAGCAAGGCAAGTTCATAGCCTGCTGCTTCAATTTCTTTGCGAATACCGTCTACTGCAACTTTTGCAAACGGCTTGTCTGTTGCAACTAATACTTTCATGATTCAATGGTATTAAAAAAAGATTCACCACAGAACCGCACGAAGTTTCACAGAGTTTTCCTTTTCATTTCATCTCTGTGGGACTCTGTGCCCTCTGTGGTGAACAAATATTATTAATGAAGTTTCTCAAATTCCTGCATGCAGTCTATCAAAGCCTGTACGCTTTCCTTCGGCATGGCATTGTAGCAAGATGCACGGAAACCGCCTACGGAACGGTGTCCCTTGATACCTACCATACCCTTTTCGGTAGCGAATTTCAGGAAGTCGGCTTCCAGTTCCTTGTATTCGGGAGCCATCACGAAGCAGATGTTCATGCGTGAACGGTCTTCTTTGGCGGCAGTACCCACGAACATCTTGTTGCGGTCTATCTCGGCATACAGCATATCCGCCTTTTCGATGGCGCGACGTTCCATTTCCTTCACACCGCCCTGAGCCTTTATCCAGCGCAATGTCTGCAATGCCGCATAGATAGGAACAACGGGAGGAGTATTGAACATTGAACCGCCGTCGATGTGAGTCTGATAGTTCAGCATGGTCGGGATGTAACGGGATACCTTGCCTACCGCATCATTCTTCACGATGACGAATGTTACGCCCGCAGGAGCCAGATTCTTCTGTGCACCGCCATAGATACAGATGTATTTGGACACATCAATAGGACGGGAGAAAATATCGGACGACATGTCGGCAATCATAGGAACGTTTACGTTCAGGTCTTCCTTCAATTCCGTGCCATAGATAGTATTGTTGGTGGTGATATGGAAATAGTCCGCATCGGCCGGTACCGTATAATCTTTCGGAATGTAAGTATAAGTGGCTTCAGCAGAAGAGGCAACCTCTACAACCTCGCCAAATCCCTTGGCTTCCTTCATGGCTTTCTTTGCCCACACACCCGTATTGAGGTAAGCGGCCTTCTTTTCGAGGAAGTTGAAAGGTATCATGCAGAATTCCAGACTTGCACCACCCCCCAGGAACAGCACCGAATAGCCTTCGGGAATGTTAAGTAGTTCTTTGAACAGTGCTACGGCTTCGTCCACTACGGGCTGGAAGTCCTTGGCGCGGTGGCTAATCTCCATAAGAGACAGACCGGATCCGTTGAAATCTAAAATAGCCTTCGCCGTATCCTCTATCACCTCACGCGGAAGAATGGAAGGTCCTGCGTTGAAATTATGCTTTTTCATTTGAAGTTTGTTTTGGTTATACAATTTCGTTCGTTTATGTCTTTCGACATGGCGAAATTACGGAATTATTTCTGCATTGCAAATCTTTCCTTATAAATTTTCTTCTTTATCGCGTATTTGCCTTACTTTTTATTGGTATATACAAGAAATATACGCCAAACTGTTATGTATACTTAACAAGGAAAGTATTAAAAAGTAAACTGAAAGATAGAAGCTGAAAAAACTTTCTACCGGGAATAAAAACTGAAAAAAAAGTGCATGATTATCAAAAACAAACTATTTTCCCATGCTTAATAACATCACCGGATATGCTTCATAACATACTGTCAACGAGCTTCTTCTATCAAAGTCTTCATCCCCTTGATTTTTTCCCCGCGCAGCAGTGTAAGCAATTGCTTTACTTTGCCGCGGCGGACTGCCACGAAAGCATAGTGCTCCTTCACATCCACCTGTCCTACATCTTCGCCCACCAGTCCGCCTTTCTTATACAGGAAGCCCACAATGTCCACCTTGTTCAGTTTGTCTTTCTTGCCTTTGCCTATATATAAGGTAGTCCAGCGGGGTTTGGCAGGTTTCGGCGTCTGCTCCGGCAATTCGAATACGGAGAGCTCCTCCGGGAGATAATCGGGCAGACGCTCTTCGGCATGCAGAAGCAGGAAAGAAGAGCCGCGCGCTTCCCAGCGTGCCGTGCGTCCGTTACGGTGCGTAAAGGCTTCTTCGTTGACGGGCATGTGATAGTGCACCACGTTGTCGATGCTCGGAATATCCAATCCGCGTGCGGCAAGGTCGGTCGATACCAGGACGGGACAACTGCCGTTGCGGAACTTATAGAGCGCCCGCTCGCGGTCGTCCTGTTCCATACCGCCATGAAAAGCATCGCAAGGGAATTTCTTCGACTTCAGATAGGATACCGTACGCTCCACGCTCTCGCGATAGTTCACGAATACCAGTGTAGAACGGTCGCCCAGCGTACAAAGCAGCCGGTACAATGTCTCCAGCTTGTCTTTTTCGGGAGAGATTACCTTCTGCAAGTCCAATCGTCCGGATACGGTTTCGCCCGAAAGAAAATTCAGCTTGACAACCTGCGGTGATGACTCCCCCCCGCCCACTCCGGTGAACTGCGGGATTTCCTCTGCATCCGTTGCCGACAGCAATACCCGTTTCTTCAAGGCAGGCAACTGTCCGATAATTTCCGCCATCTCGTCGTGAAAACCGAATTCAAGGCATTTGTCGAATTCATCTATCACCAATGTGGTTACAAAGCGGGTATCGAAGTTCTGCTTCCGCAAATGGTCGTTCATACGGCCGGGAGTGCCGATGATAACGGCAGGGTTGATGCCCCTCATCGTACGGTGCTCGTCCATTGCCGGACGTCCGCCGTAGCAGCTCATCGCCTTGAAAGGGACGTTCATCGACTTGAATACGTTTTCTATCTGCAAGGCAAGCTCGCGCGACGGTACGAGCACCACCGCCTGTACGCCCTGTACATCGGCTTTGAGCGATTGCACCAGCGGCAGCAGGAATGCCAGTGTCTTGCCCGACCCCGTGGGCGACAACAGGACGAGGTCCTTATCCGATTGATAGGCATCCCGCGCTGCTTCCTGCATCGGGGTGAGTTGCTCTATCCGTAAGTTACGAAGTATGTCAGATTGTTCCATAAAGTACTTTGGTTTAATGGAGCAAAGATACGAAAAGATTGGCGGAAAACGAGGTGATGGTTTATAATGTTTGCCCACGCACGCTGCCAACCGTTTTCCGCCGATGTACTAAAAAGCCAGAACGGCACGTACCCGGTTAGACGTAAGGTCCTTACGGTCCATATTCACATTGCCGCTAAGCATATAGACCATGAACGCAATCTTTTCATTGTACCGATATGACGAGGATGACCAGTAAACCGCCCCTGCCACCTTTTCGGCATCTATGCCCGATACAGACAAGGCGGACAATTTTTCATTGACCGTATCAATATTACTGCCGGGACTGTCTGTACCGCCATACGTACCGGAGTCCGTCCAAGCGGACTGCCAGCCCGAACAAAGAGTGGAAAGCTCGCGAACGGAAGGAAAATACCAACCGCTGCTGCCGGCAGGAGCAGGATTGGCAGTGGCATATTCAGCCACCAATCCGTAGGCTTCGATGAGATTGCCGCTATGACTGTCTTTTTCATTCCATTCTTTCATTTGCAATGTATTGCCATATCCGCATATATCATTCGCATCGGCAACGCTCATACCGGTCGGAGTATAGTTTCGCTGCCAATAAGTACGGTTGCCCGCATCTTTCAAGGCAACCACCAGCCCGTGAATATCATCCGACTTATAATTATCAGCGTTACCGCCACCTAATATTTCCTTCAAATGGCTATCCTTTGCCACAATATCGCCTACATAAAAGACGATGCCGACAGGAATCCTATCGGGATTACCGCTGATGATCTGACCCGAAACAGAACCGTCGCTATAATAGTAATCACCGGATTTGGGAACAGTCAGGGCACGAGTGGAAACCGTTTTACCACCATCCTGCCCTACAAGAGTCACTTCCAAAAGGGCACTTCCGTCCTCCCCTATGCCCACGGGCATTGTCACAGTTACTTTCGCGTCTCCTTTGTAACTGCCGTCAGCATTGAAAGTCGGCTTTGTTACAGCGACCTGCCACGAGCCTGTAGCTGCGCGAGTCTGAATATCCGTATTCGCATCCTTACTGATGATTTGAGCCATAATGGCGGTATAGTCGTTCTTGGAAAAAGCATCAGGAAGTACAAGAGGAATCTCCGTCACCTTGTGGGTAACAACCAGTGCGGCATTCCGTACAGCTTTCGCATCATCACCGATATAAAAAGTCCGGTAAAGGGGAAATGAAATTTCCGTATCGGTTTCTTTTCCATCGGCATCGGTATTGGTTATGATAACAATGACCGGGTCGCTGCTATCATCAACCTTGATAGAGCAGGAAGTGCCGTTTACTCCGTTCGTACCGTCTTTACCCACAGCCTTTACTCCCGTGGGCATCCAGTTAGTAGCGTTGTCGGTGGATATTTCCCATTCATTATTATCTGCATTAATCCGGACTTGCGGGGCAATGGCATCATCACCTTTTACTCCTGCATCCCCCTGTTTTCCCTGTTCACCTGTGACACGCAGGGGGCTACCGTTACCGTCTTTTATATAATCACCGTCAAGTGTCCAGTAATAGATGCCGTTGTCTTCTTTGACACCGATATCAGGCGCATTACCCGGTATTCCGGTAGCACCTGTCTCCCCTTTATCTCCTTTGACACCGTTCTTTATGGTTATGGCTCCACCCTTCATGAAGTTTATCACGTAGCCGGTTCCGTCGGCCAATTCGCTGACACTTGTCACATAGTCATTATCCTCAAGGGCGGAGAAAAGATTTTGCAGACTCGCAATTTGTCCGTTTATTGCCCTTTGCCACTCTTCCAGAGCAGAAAGGCGGGTGTCAAGTTCTGCTTGTTTGGCACGTATTTCATCAAGGTCTTGCTTGGTGCAATTGCATAAAGCAAATGTTGCGGCAAGCAACAGGAATAGAATCTTCTTCATAAGTATAAGTTTTAATTTAATATGGGTTTTAATCAAATGAACGGTTTCTGTCATTTCAAAGTCCAGAGTATGCCGAATTGGGGCATCCACAGGACATTATGGCGTGTATGCCCGTAAGGTGTAGTGATACCATCGAATTTATTATCGGTCATCCACAGGAAGCTGTTCTTCAGTTGCAGACTCCAATCGGAAGCGATACGATAACGGAAACTCAAGGCTCCGCCTAAACCGAGAGAAACCGTATTCGGCCGGGTAATTCCATTGGAAAACCGGGTGTCGGTCGCCTTATTATATATGTCGGCTTTGAAGAATTGCCCATAGACGGTAGGAGTCAGAACAGCCTGGAACCGGCTGTACAAGGCACGGACACCAAGAAAACGATTGAAATATATATCCAAAACCAAACCTATATTTACTACGGATATTTTAGAGTAAAGTTCTTTGTAAGGTCGGGAGCAGTCAGTTCCGTCAGAATAGGCCGTCATACCGGAAGGAGAGAGTTGATAATGCTGTGCATAGTCCCGCGCACCTGCCTTGCCCTGTGCATAGTCTGCAGAAAGATTTGCCCCAAAGAAATCGGAGAAACGGTAATCAGCTTGTAGGCCTGCGGATATGCCAATGTAGGTTTTATCGGCAGACATGGAAAGCATATCACCCCAAAAGAAAGGAATACCGATGTTCAAACCAAGAGTCCAGCCTCGAAAGGAAAAGGTTACACTTGAATCGGATACGTTTGCGGATGTGGAGAGAGGAGATTCCACGTTGCGATCCGAATAACAGTTGTCAGTAACTGCCGGGGCTTCGTAAAGGTCTACTTTGGAAGTGCAAAGTTCTACTTTAGAAGTGTAAAGTTCTACTTTAGAATCACTACATTTCACATTGTCATTTAAAGAAGAGCCAGGCATTCTTTCTCCCATCACCGGCAGATCATCAACCGCTTTATCTTCCGGCAACACAATGCGTACAAACACTACATCATCCGCTTTCCCGTTGTCGCCCGTGAAGTTTGTAGTATGAAAACAATCTTCACACAAGCCGTTACGCACTATCATTTCCGCTTTTACGCGGTTGCTGCGTTCACGTACAAGACGGCGGTTCTCTTTAGCGACCGATGCAGACCGGCAGAAACCGCTGACAAATACAGGGATATTCCCTGCAAGAATATCTTTCTGATGCTGTTTTAGCAGAGCAGATAATCTTTCCAGCTCTGCACTGTTTTCCTTGTAGGGGACGTAGAACATTCCCTGTTCAGGAACGAAGCGGAATGTGTACAGGCTGTCTCTTTCAGCTCCCTGCATTACAATGTAGGGTGAAAATGATAAAAGTACAGCCAGTAGCATTACCGGCAATGCGGCAAATAGCCGCGCCGATGATGCTGTCAGTAATTTCGTCAGGATACAAATGGAGATGCGTTTTCTTTTCGTCATGTGCCATATTATTAAGTTAAACATACAAAAAACGTGAGTCGCTGTATCTGTTTATCCTACAATCAGGCCTTCGCATTGCCCAGTACTTGGATAAACAACAGCCACTCACGCCATTTTGTATATAGATACGACACTCCCGTATATCCCGGAAGAGAAGTAGATATATAACACAGACGTGAGCGTTGTTGTTATCATCTTCAAGTACTTTTCAAAGTTGCGAAGTTTGATTGTAGAAGATAATTTCAATAACGCTTCTTAAAAAACAACAGTTCCATTGCACCCAACGGGACTGCTGCAAAGATAAACAGTTTTTTGTCAGCAATAGCAGGATGGTATGCTTTTTATTTCACTATTTTTTTGAAGATGCACGAAAGATAAGGTTAGCTATTTTTTTGAGAGCAAAAAGAAGAACAACACGGACTTTCTGCACTGCATGAAGTATATTACAATTTATCCCGGTCAAACTCCCGATTTATCCCGGTTAAACTTCAAGTTTATTGAGGATAAATTTTGAGTTTAACAGGGATAAACAAAGGGTACCCACTGGAAAAACAATCAGTATGTACTGAAGAAAAAAACACATGTGTAGAAAAAGAGCCGGTACAGACGGAGAAAAAACAATGGCAGCAATATGGCTGACTTAAAGTTCCTCTACCACCCAACGCTCGATATTGCGCGTAGTATTACTGAAATTCACCCCTATCTTGAGTACCTTGCGGCTGTCCGCTGCAAAAGGCAGTGCGTACTGCTTGTCGTTAATCTGCTGCAAAGCCTCTTCCGCAGTGCCGTTCAGTTTGAATTCCATTACATAAACGTACTTGTCGGTTTGCAGTACAAGGTCTATCCTGCCCTGCGAAGTGTGATACTCCGCTTTTACATAGAAACCCACCAGTTTGAAAACGATGAAGAGCACATTCTGATAGTGCAGCTCCAGTTCTTTCACCAATTCGTAGGGAGTATCGGCAAAGAAACTTTGCAGGCGGCGGAAGAAAGCATCGGGCTCTCCTCTCTCTATTTCCTGTACAAACTTTTGTATTTCAAACGGTGCTTCAATCTTGTTGAAACGTGTATAGTAAGGTATGAGGAATCTAACAAAACCTTCTTCCACCTCACGATTGGGAAAGCCGAGACGATAAATTCCAAAACGTTCATCATACCCCTTTATCGTGAGATAACCGCTCTGGAAAATTACGGGCAACGGTTCCTCATCCCCATAAATACTGTTCAGCACATCGGCATACGTTTCGGCATGCGCCATGTGTTCCAGGTCGTAATGGTAGCGTTTCAACAGTTCTATCAGGTAGGTGGGTGTTCCCGTCTCGAACCAGTAACTGCCGAATTTCTTATATTTAAAAGTATTCAGTAAGCTGAAAGGGTTGTAGATACCTTCGGTGTTCTCTACGAAATGATAGCCGTCATATCTCCGCTTCAACTCGGCACAGGCTTCCTCGTAGGTCATTTTCTGAGCGTCTGCCAACTCGTGAAGCTCTTCTTCAAGATTATCGTGAATCTCCTGTCCGGTTATTCCGCAAAGACCGACATACATTTCCTGCATGGAAATATCATCCAGGTTATTCAAGTCACTGAATACGCTGATCTTGCCGAATTTAGTGACCCCGGTAAGGAAAGCCAGTTTGATACAGCCGTCCATCGTTTTAAGCACACCGTAGAAAGGTTTCAGCGTGTTGCAGTATTCCTTTTGCAGTTCCCCGTTGCCGATAGCCTGGAGCATCGGTTTGTCGTATTCGTCCACAAGGATTACCACACGCTGCCCTGTCTGCTCGCAAGCACGCTTGATGATTCCGGCAAAGCGCAAAGAGTATGTACGTTCGGAAACATCGGCGCCATAAAGTTTTTCCCATTCGGAAAGGTTCTTCTCCAGTATATTACCCAGACTTTCGGGCGTATCATACCGTTCGATGTTCAAGTCCAGATGCAAAATGGGATGTTCTGTCCAGTCTTTCTCCAGTTTCTCGATGGCCAGTCCCTTGAACAATTCCTTTTTCCCTCGAAAGTAGGCCTCTAAGGTGGAGATCAGAAGACTTTTGCCGAAACGGCGCGGACGGCTGAGGAAGTAGTAACTGCCGGTCTTGGCCAACTGATAAACCCAAGCGGTTTTATCAATATAGAAATACCCGTCTTTGCGGATTTTCTCGAAGTTCTGTATTCCGATAGGATATATTTTATTGCTCATACCGTCCACTGTTTTTAGATTACGATAAAGCAAAGATACTCATTTCTTTCGAACCGCCTCTATCCTATACCCATAAAAAAACTCCGGCAAGAGCCGCAGCCCTGCCGGAGTTTCTTCACTATTTTACTATTATGTGTCTTTGACAACACCGTTTCCTTATCCGCCGAAGTTGTCGAACATCAGGTTCTGAGCCGGAACGCCGAGGTCGTCGAGCATCTTCTCAACGGCTTTGGACATCGGGCCGGGACCGCACATGTAGTATTCGATGTCTTCGGGAGCTTCGTGGTCTTTCAGGTAAGTCTCGTAGATTACGTTGTGTACGAAGCCCGGAGTATACTTCACGCCCGCTGCATCGGCTGCCGGGTCGGGACGGTCCAGTGCAAGGTGGAACTTGAAGTTGGGGAAATCCTTTTCTATCTGCAGGAAGTCTTCCAGATAGAACACCTCGTTGAGGGCACGCGCGCCGTAGAAGTAGTTCATCACACGGTCGGTTGTGTGCAGCGTCTTCGTGAGGTGCATAATCTGCGCACGCAACGGAGCCATACCTGCACCACCGCCAATCCACATCATCTCCTTCTTGGAGTCGAAAATCGGGTGGAAATCTCCGTAAGGGCCGCTCATCGTTACCTTGTCACCCGGTTTCAAGGTGAAGATGTAAGAGGAAGCGATACCCGGCATCACATCCATGAAGCCCGGACCCTGGTCTTTCGGCTTGAAAGGCGGAGTGGCGATACGTACCGTCAGCATGATGCGGTCGCCCTCTGCAGGATAGTTAGCCATGGAGTAGGCACGGATGGTTTCTTCGTCGTTGCGGCACTTCAAGCCCAGCAGACCGAATTTCTCCCATGCAGGCAGATATTCCTCGCCGATAAGAGACTTGTCGATGTCCTTGTCGTAATCCATGGAGAATTTAGGAATCTTAATCTGCGCATAAGAACCGGGGATAAAGTCCATGTGCTCGCCTTTGGGCAATGCCACGATAAACTCTTTGATAAACGTAGCCACGTTCTTGTTGGAGATAACCTCGCACTCCCACTCTTTGACGCCGAGTACGGACTCGTCGATTTTGATGCCCATGTCGCCCTTCACCTTCACCTGGCAGCCCAGACGCCAGTGGTCCTGAACCTGCTTACGGCTGAAGTGAGGTATTTCGGAAGGCAGAATCTCGCCGCCGCCCTCTACAACCTGGCATTTGCACTGTCCGCAAGAGCCCTTGCCACCGCAAGCAGAGGAAAGGAAGATGCCGTTGACAGACAGCGTATTCAGCAGCGTCGAACCGGAAGCGACTTCCAGTTCCTTTTCGCCGTTGATAGTCAATTTCACATTACCGGATGGAACCAAGAAATTCTTGGCTACCAACAGAATAACCACAAGCAGCAGAACAACCACGAGGAATACTCCAATGCTTGCTAATATCAAATTCATATCCATTGTCTTATTCCTTTCTTTTAGATGTTCAAACCAGAGAAACACATGAATGCCATTGCCATCAGACCTACCGTGATGAAGGTAATGCCCAGGCCTTTCAGCGGAGCAGGTACATCAGAGTAAGCCATCTTCTCGCGGATGGCAGCCAGACCCACGATGGCCAGCAACCAGCCGATACCCGAACCCAGTGCATAGGAAACGGCATCGGCAACGCCACCGATAAATTTAGGATCGCTCTCGCCCACGTTGATGCGCTGCTGCATGAAGAGTGACGCACCCATAATGGCACAGTTCACGGCAATCAGCGGCAGGAAGATACCCAGTGAAGCGTAGAGCGAAGGGCTGAAACGTTCCACAATCATCTCCACCAACTGCACGATAGCGGCAATCACGGCAATGAAAAGAATAAAGCTCAGGAAGCTGAGGTCGACGCCTTCAATGATGGCATCGGGACCCAGTACTTTCGTTTGCAACAAGTAGTTGACCGGCAGCGTCACCACCAACACGAAAGTTACGGCGATACCCAGTCCTACGGCAGTCTTTACATTCTTTGATACGGCCAGATAAGAGCACATACCGAGGAAGAATGCAAATATCATATTGTCCACAAAAATGGAGCGGACGAATAAACTTAATAAATGTTCCATAATTCTTTTAATTAAGAACTAAGAACTAAGAATCAAGAATCTCCATACAGTGACGGCACAATCTTCATTCCTCATTCCTCATTCTTCATTTATATTACTTTTCCTGCAATTCTTTATGGCGTGCGCGTTGATACCAGATAATGCAGGCACAGAGAATCAGTGCCATGGGCGGCATCAGCATCAAGCCGTTGTTTACATAACCGATCTTCTGCAAAGGTTCGTAGTTCAGGATGTTGAAACCGAGCAACGTACCCGAACCCAGCAACTCGCGGAAGAAAGCCACGATAACCAGAATCTTGGCATATCCCAAACCGTTGCCCACACCGTCGAGGAAAGACTCCCACGGACCGTTCTGCATGGCAAATGCTTCCAGACGTCCCATAAGGATACAGTTTGTGATAATCAGACCTACATATACGGAAAGCTGTACGCTTACATCGTAAGCAAAAGCTTTCAGAATCTCACTTACAATCGTTACCAATGCGGCAACTACCACCAACTGGACGATGATACGGATACGGTTGGGGATGGTCTTGCGCAACAATGAAATCACTACATTGGAGAATGCCGTAATCACCGTTACGGAAAGCCCCATCACGATAGCCGGTTCCAGCTTGGCGGTAACGGCCAAGGCAGAACAGATACCCAGCACCTGTACGGTAACGGGGTTGTTCAGTCCAAGCGGAGTAGAGAATACTTCTTTATTCTTTTTTGAAAACAATGCTCCCATATTCTTATTTCTCCTCATTATTATTGGTTAAAAAGTTCTTGTAGCTGTTCAGACAGGTTTTCAGCATGGCATCCACGCCCACAGAGGTGATAGTACCGCCTGAAATGCCGTCTACCTGATAGTCCGGTTTCTCTACTTTTCCGTTCTTCACAACGCCGAGGGCAATTTCACCGTTCTCCAGTGTCTTCTTGCCCGGAAATTCTCCCTGGAACTGAGGGGTTGCGATTTCCGCACCCAGACCCGGGGTTTCGCTGGCATGAGAGAAGTAAACGCCGTAAACGGTATCCTTGTCGCTGTTCAGGGCCACATACCCCCAGATAGCACCCCAAAGACCTGCACCGTAAACGGGGAATACATATTTCGTCTCTCCGTCCACTTCGGCCACAAACACGTGCAGACGGTGGTTTTCCTTGGCTTCTTTCTCGTAAGCGGTGGCAAATGCGCCGGTGTTCTCGGTCAGCGTACCGTCCTCGTTCATCAGCATATCGCCCTTGATGTACTTATTATATTCTGCATCGGCATCCTCTACATTCTTGATGTTGAGGGCGGCAAGAATCTGCTTCTTCGTATCCAGCTCCACGTTCTTGTTCTGAGTGGCACGCAGAGAAGAACTTACGAATGCCAGCAGGAATGCAACGATAACAACCATTACCGAAGCATAAATGATAGTATAACTGTTACTATTGGTATTCATTTCTTTTTCCGGTATTTTAATTGTTAGACTTAGCGGTTGCACGTTTCTCGCGGCGGCTGATGTTGCCCTGTACCACACAGTAGTCAATCAGCGGAGCGAAGATATTCATCAGCAGGATGGCAAGCATCATGCCTTCGGGATAACCGGGGTTCAGCACGCGGATGATGATAGCCATTGCGCCGATAAGGAATCCGAAGATGTACTTACCTGTTTCCGTACGGGCAGAAGTTACGGGGTCGGTAGCCATAAATACGGCGCCGAAGCAGAAACCACCCAGCACGAGATGTTCGTACCACGGCATGTTGGCCATTGCAGTGTCCGGACCGATGGTGTTGAACACCCAGCCCATGAATGCACCGCCCACGAACACGGAGAACATCGTTTTCCAGCTTGCGATGCCCGTCCACAGCAGCAGGATGGCGCCGAGGGCGATGGCAATGACGCTGGTTTCACCGATGGAGCCCGGAATAAGGCCGGTCACCATGTCCCACGAGAACTCCGGATAAGCGCCCGCAGTAGCGGCTGCTCCCAGCGGAGTGGCAACGGTGAGCCCGTCTACCGTCTGTCCCAAACCGAAGATGCTGTCGCCCGATACCCAAACGGCATCACCGGACATCTTCGTAGGATAGGCGAAGAACAGGAAGGCACGCGTAATCAGGGCAACGTTGAACACGTTCATACCCGTACCGCCAAATACTTCCTTGGCAAAGATTACGGAGAATGCAGTGGCCACCGCCAGAATCCACAACGGACAGTCTACCGGCACAATCATCGGAATCAAGATACCCGAAACCAGAAAACCTTCCTGAATTTCTTCCTTCTTCCACTGGGCCACAACGAACTCGATGCCCAGACCCACTACATAAGATACAATGATTTTAGGCAATACAGCCAGGAAACCGTAAGCGAACATTTCCCAGAAACCGCCGGCAGCACCGGTGGCGTGGAAATGCTGGTAACCTACGTTATACATACCGAACAGCAGCGCCGGCATCAACGCAATAACCACCATCGACATGATGCGTTTGCTGTCGATAGAGTCGTGAATATGCGTTCCCGATTTCGCAGTGGTGTTGGGCACGAACAGGAATGTCTCGAAGCCGTCGAACACCGAACGAAATGCGTGGAATTTGCCGCCCTCTTCAAAGTTCGGCTTTATCTTGTCGAGATAATTTCTTAACGCTTTCATTTATTAAATTGATAATTGAGAATTGAAAATTGAGAAATAGGCTGCGCCGTATATACTTGGCAGGTTATATCGCAATGTTTCAACCGTCATTTTTTTATTTTTAATTTTTAATTCTTAATTTCCTAAGCCATTTCGGCACGGAGCATGTCGAGACCGGCACGAACAATACGCTGGACTTCCACTTTGGAAGAGCATACGAATTCGCAGAGCGCAAAGTCTTCGGGAGCTACTTCGTAGATGCCCAGAGCTTCCATGCGGTCGATGTCTCCCGCGATGATGGCCTTCAGCAGATATTCGGGGTAGATGTCCATGGGGAACACGCGGTCGTATTCGTTGGACATAATCATATGGCGTTCGCCACCCTTGATACGGGCGTCGATTACATATTCTTTCTTACCCATCAGCCAACTGAAATAAGAGCGGTTGACACTGAACTGATTGAAACGCGGCATAATCCAACCCAGCATTTCATGGATTTCATCTCCTTCGGGGATTACGGAGAGCTGGCTGTCGAAAGCGCCGAGGAAACCGTTGGGGGCAACTTTCTTACCCGTCAGCACATTACCGCTGATGTAGCGCAGGTCTTTGTCGGTGGTTACATTGCCTTTGAAAACGTTGGTGAGCAATGCGCCTACACGCAACTTGCAGTATGCGGGTTTCAGCACTTCACTGCCTGTTACGGCTACGGTGCGGGTGAGGTCTACGCGACCGGTGTTCATCAAACGGCCGATAAAGATTACGGCTTCCGCGCCGATGGTCCATACCGTCTCGCCTTTCACTATGGGAGAGATGTGGTTGATTTGTACACCTACGTTACCTGCCGGATTAGGCCCGTCGAATGCGGTAAGGGTAACGTTCTTTGCCTGCACAAGTGCGGCTGCTTTTTGTTTTACACTGATACTCAGATAGGTTTTTGCCATGCGGGACAAAGCATCAAGTCCTGTCTGGAAGTTTGCTTCCTCGCCCTTCAGGACGAACTCGAAGTCGGGAGCCAGCGGGTTGCTGTCGAAAGCGGAGATAAAGATTGCTTTCGGCGTCACCGTCGGGTCGGCGATTACGTCGTACGGACGTTGGCGGATAAAGGCGAACATACCGGCTTGCAGCAATGCGTCCTTTACTTCCTGTGCGCTCATCTTGGACGGGTCCATCTTGCCGAACTCCTCGTAGTCCTGCTCAGCGGCAGCCTCTACCACGATGTTCAGCACCTTACGACGTGCACCGCGTTCCACGCTCGTCACTACGCCGCTTACGGGCGAAACAAATTTCAATTCAGGATGATTCTTGTCGATAAACAAGGGTCCCCCGGCCATCACATACTCCTGTTCCTTCACCACCACTTTCGGAGTGATACCCGTAAAATCATCGGGAACCAACGAGTAGAATCCCGGCTCTTTCACAGACATAAACTCTTCGGCAGCTTTGCCTTTCAGGTTGATGTCAAGGCCTTTGCGTAACTTAATTACATTTGCCATGCGTTTATATAAAATAATGGTTTCATTAATTTGCCCGCAAAAGTAGCAAAAAAGAATGTGAATAAAGAGCAAAAAAGAAAGGAATTACGGAGAAATTTCCGTAATTCCTTTCGTTAACGAACACGAGGGTAGGGATTAGCGGTTAGTGATTAGCGATTAGCGATGAACGGTTGGGAATGGATATCCTGCAGAGTTATAGCGCAGCCTACTAATCACTAACCACTAACCACTAATCGCTAACCACTAACCGCTAATCGTTTGCAAACATCGGGTCCCATGCCGGCAGGCGGACGGGCTTTTGTTTGAGGAGTTCCATTATCTTGGCAGGGACGTATTTGGTTTCCACTACCAGGCGGAACATGTATTCGTCGAACCATTCGTCCGTCATGATGAGGTGGCCTTTGTAGCCGCTGTCAGCGCCCCAGCTGTTTTCGACCATCCATTTGACGGGTTTTCCGTCTTTGTCCAGGTCTACCGCCATCAGTGTCATGGCGTGGGAAGAGCCGCTGGAGAAGGTTTGGATGCGTTGTTTCTTGTCCATTCCGAAGGTAGTGCCCATGAGCGATTCATAGTCATAGTTTTTCACATCGAGCAAGCCGCGTTCCGAATTCAGGAATTTGCCCACGTCGCAGGAGAAATACATCATGGTACTGTCTTTCAATGAAGCGATAGCCATTTGCTTGATATCCTCTACGGGCAGGTTTACGTACGTCCAGTTCTTACCGTCGTAGCGGTGGCGGTCGTAGTCAATCTCATAGCATTTGTAATACTCGCGACTGGGGTCGTTCATCAGCATCACGTAGTTGGTGAGCAGTTGTTTGTCACCGTATTTCTCAAGGAAAGACATCGGGGTATGATGCTCCGTCTCCACCGGATTGCCTTGGGCATCGGTACGCACATAGTCGAATTCCGTAGGCGGAACACCCAGGTTCAGCACCAGCATGCGATAGACAGTGCCCAACATGGCGGTTTTCTCTTTCTCCAGAGCGGCAGGCTTGGCGCCTTCGGCAGCAAGGTTGCGGAGCTGGAGGGCGTACTCTTTCAGTTTCAAAGAGATGAGATTAGCCATACGGGCGGTATTCTCGCTGCTGTTCGTCTCCGGCATGGCAGATTTGGGCACAAGGCCGTATTTGGAAACGATGTCCGCCACTCCGGTGAATGTGCCGCCGTCGCTCAACGGATGTTTCAGCAGCCATTCCACCGTCTTGTCGTCCAACGGTTTGTCGGCAGTGTCGATGATGCCTTGCAGGAAGAGATTGGATTTCTCCAACTGGTCCCAGAAGAAAGGATATATCTCCGAGAATTCGAAAGCCGGGAAACCATAACGTGCAAGGGCCTTGGCACGCATTACATTTAGCCCGGTGAACAGCCAGCAACGGCCGGAAGACTTCTGGTCGGTGATGCCTTTGGAATCCACCTTGATAGAAAAATGGGTATCCATATCCTGCATATTCTCCTGGTTGAGCGCCAGCTTGCGGATGTCGTTGTTGCCGATGGCATTGCGCAACGCCTTGTCGGAAGGCGTACCTTGATAACTCTGTTGAATCTGGCCGAGCATGGCAGGGCTTATCCCGCCCTTGCCGTCCTGCGCCTGCACCGAAAGCAGTGCGGCGCCGAAAACAATTACAGATAAAATACGTTTGTTCATTTCATTATTTGTTATGTATGTTCGATATTAAACAAGATGATAAACAGATACTTTCACCACAAAGCAGACAAAGCATACAGAGTATTCTCTTATGTCTAAGAACTTTGCATTCCCCATCTAAAAGCCTTGACAAAGCAAATGTAATGTCTTTTTTGATAATTTTAGTGCCCTCTTTAGATTTATTATCTATTCTATTCAAAACCAATTCAAATAAAATAGTTTTCTTTGCAGCCATATTCGTACGATATGAGAAAATACATACTGAGTATATTTACTCTGATACTGATACTGACGACTGTTTCAGCACAAGAGCAGACCGTTACAGCTACCAACGACACCACTCCCGCACTGACCAAAAAGGAATTGCGCAAACAAAGGGTAGCCCGCAGAAATTTCCATTATAACATATTGGGCGGCCCCAGTTATACGCCCGATTTCGGCGCACTGATAGGCGGAAGCGCGCTGATGACTTTCCGTATGAATCCAAGCGACACCACACAGTTGCGTTCGGTGCTGCCCATGTCCATAGCCTATATGTTCAAAGGCGGCGTCAACCTGATGGTAAAGCCGCAGCTCTTCTTTAAAGGCGACCGCTTCCGCATCTTCGGAAAGTTTGTCTACAAGAATACGGAAGACAACTTCTACGGTATCGGTTACGGCACGAACAAAGATTACGTCCGAAGCGACAGTACCAGCAAATACCGTTACAGCGGCATACAAATCAACCCGTGGTTCCTGTTCCGCCTGGGAGAAAGCAACGTCTTTGCCGGCCCGCAGGTAGACATCAACTACGACAAGATAACCGACCCTGCCAAACATCTCATCGAAGAGCCCGACTACGTGGCAGCCGGCGGTACGGCCAACGGCTACAAGAACTTCAACGCCGGTCTCGGTTTCCTCCTCACTTACGACAGCCGCGACATTCCCGCCAACGCCTACAAGGGTATATACCTGGATTTCCGGGGCATGATGTACAGCAAGGCTTTCGGCAGTGACAACAACTTCTACCGTCTGGAACTGGACTACCGCCAGTACAAGTCCGTAGGCCACCGCAAGGTATTCGCCTGGACCGCGCAAAGCAAGAACGTATTCGGCAACGTCCCCCTCACCCAATACTCCCTGACCGGAACGCCTTTCGACCTGCGCGGCTACTACATGGGACAGTATCGCGACAAATCCTCGCACGTTGTCATGGCCGAATACCGCCAGATGATAAACACCGACCGCAGCAACTGGATAAAACGCCTGCTGCATCACATCGGCTTCGTGGCCTGGACCGGATGCGGTTTCATGGGCCCCACCATGGGCAAGATTGAAGGCGTATTGCCCAACTACGGTGTAGGTCTGCGCATCGAAGTCCAACCCCGTATGAACGTGCGTCTGGACTTAGGCAAAAATACCGTAAACGACCAGACGCTGTTCTATTTCAATATGACGGAAGCATTTTAAATAACTGACGGGCAGCCGTTAGCGCCATACGGCATAATAAGACAGTCTGCCCGTCAGCAATCATCCACCGTTTACCTGCCAATCACTAATAAATTCTTCCTTTTTCTTGCACCGCCAAAAGATTATCCATATTTTTGGGCATTAATCCCCCTGCTCCCGAAATAGAAATATAAGAATCTGATACGGATGAAAATTTGCGAAACTGTCTTTTGGATAAGTTTACTCGTTATATTCTATACATATATAGGCTATGGAATGCTCCTTTATGTCCTGGTCAGACTAAAGGAATGTTTTCGTCAAACACCTCCCCCGCCCCTGCCGGCAGACTGCATGCTTCCCGAACTGACGCTATTCATTACTGCCTATAATGAAGAAGATGTCGTAGACGATAAGATGCGCAACAGCCTTTCCCTGGACTATCCGGCAGACAAGCTGCACATACTCTGGATAACGGACGGCAGCAACGACCGCACCAACGAACGTCTCTCGCACTGGCCGCAAGCCACCGTGCTTTATCAACCCCAAAGAGAGGGAAAGACCGCTGCACTGAACCGCGGCATCCGGTTCGTCACCACCCCGCTTGTGGTATTCACCGATGCCAATACACACCTCAACCGTGAAGCATTGCGCGAGATTGTACGCGCATTCGCCAATCCCAAAGTAGGCTGTGTGGCCGGAGAGAAGCGCATCGCCTTACAGGACAAAGACAATGCTGCATCCGGCGGCGAAGGCCTTTACTGGAAATACGAGTCCGCCCTCAAGCAACTGGACTCCCGCCTCTACTCTGCCGTAGGAGCAGCCGGAGAGTTGTTTGCCATCCGTCGCGAGCTGTACGAGGAGATGCCTGCCGACACACTGCTGGACGACTTCATCCTCTCCCTGCGCATTGTGATGCGCGGATATACCATCGCTTATTGCGCCGATGCCTATGCCGTAGAAAACGGTTCGGCAGACATGCACGAAGAAGAAAAACGCAAAGTGCGTATCGCTGCTGGCGGCTTACAGTCCGTCTGGCGTCTGCGTGCATTGCTCAATCCGCTGCGCTACGGTGTGTTTTGTTTTCAATACATATCCCACCGCGTACTGAGATGGTCGCTTACGCCCGTACTGTTGTTCCTGCTGTTCCCCCTCAATACGATTCTCATTTTTACGTCAAACACCCCTCTGCTCTATGCCGTCATTTGGTTGCTGCAAGCACTGTTCTACTTCATGGCGAGCTGGGGGCATTACCTGTCAGCAAAACGTATCAAGAATAAAATACTCTTTGTTCCTTATTATTTTCTTTTCATGAACATTAATGTTGTCCGCGGCTTCAACTACCTGCGCAAACGGCGGGGGCAGGCCGGCGGCGCATGGGAAAAAGCACGGAGGGCATAAAACAAGAGAACTATGAAAAACATCCTGAAAAACGCGGAGAATGCCGAAAAGCTGCTGGAGCTGACATCGGACACCATGATTTTATTGGACAGAAACGGCATCTGCGTGGACATCGCAGTACATAACGCAGACTTGTGGTTTTTGAAAGAAAATCAATTACTGGGCAGGAACATACTCCAACTGCTACCGTCTGTTACCTACCGGCAGGTTTACCCCGAATTCAAGAAAGTACTTGCGTACAAGGAAGTTTCCGCCCGGAACTACGAACTGACTATCGGCAGCGAGACCTACTTCTTTAAGTGCATCATGCGCCCCTACGAAGATATGGTGCTCTGCCAATACCGCGACATCACCGAACGTAGCCAGCGCAAACGGGAACTGGAAAAGAAAAACCACGAACTTAATGAAATACAGAAAGCCGCCCTCATCGGAAGATGGAAATACAACTCCGGCAGGCAATGCTTCTACTACACCGGTCACTCCGGTGTAATGTGCACTGCAGAGGAACAGGAAATTCCGCTTCAGGACTACACTATGTACATCCTGCCCGAGGATAGGGAAATATTCGGCAAGTGGCTGGCACAGAACCTTCAGGGAAATACAGAAAACAGCATAGACTACCGCATCCTTTTCAAGAAACGGATATTCTATATCCGCCTGAAAACCTTCTCGCACGAAACACTCCCCGACGGAACCGGCATTCTGGAAGGCTACATACAGAACATTACCGACATCCAGCAACGGCGCAATGACATCACCCTGCTGACACACGCCATCAATAACTCCACCGAAGACATATTTGCCGCCCGTGAAGACGGTACGCTCGTCTTTGCCAACCGCCGTTTCCGGGAGCATCACAACATCAGCATAACGGACGACGTCAGCACACTGAACATCTACCGGATAAACGCAAATGCACAACAAGACGAGAATTCCTGGCAAAGATTAATCAAGTCACTCAGAAAGGGAGAAAAACGTAACGGCTTCATCCTCTACCATCCCCTGCCCGAACACCCCGAAGTGCTGGCTATGGAAGGAAGTGCCTATTGGGTGACAAGCGACAAAGGCGAGGCCATCCTATGGGGATTCAGCCGGGACATCACCCAACGCATCAGGAACGAGCAGCAAATCAAACGGTTCAGTCAGATTCTGGACAAAACCATTGAAAACCTGCCTGCCGGTATCGTTGTCAAGGACATCCAAAGCGGCTTTAAATACCTGTACCGCAACCGCGAATCGTACAACCGCAACATCCCCCTTAAAGAGGCATTGGGCAAAGACGATTTCGACTTCTATCCTCCCGAGCTGGCACAAGAGAAGAGAAAGCAGGATGTTGAAATAGCCCGGACCGGAATCGAGAAGCATTGGATTACCGAAGAGCACGACCAGAACGGTAAATCCATCTTTCTGGACAAACGGAAGGTGCGTATTGAAAGCAACGACTTCCCACCCATCCTATTGAGTATCGAATGGGACATCACCGAAATGGAACGGATGAAACGGGAACTGCTCGTGGCCAAAGAGAAAGCGGAGACTTCCGACCAGTTGAAATCGGCTTTCCTTGCCAATATGAGCCACGAGATACGTACCCCGCTCAACGCCATCGTAGGCTTTTCCAGAATCATTGCCGAGAGCACCGATGCCGAAGAGCGGCAAAACTACTACGACATCGTGGAAGCCAACAACGAAAGACTTCTGCAACTGATAAACGAAATCCTGGACCTCTCCAAGATTGAAGCAGGCATCGTAGAATTCACCATCACCCCGGTGCGCCTGCACCCGCTCTGCAAGGAAATACACGACGCACTGAAATTCCGCTGTCCCGAAGGTGTGGAGCTTGTTTACGAAGCCTCGGACGAGGAGATTACCGTTGAAGGCGACAAGAACCGCATCTTCCAAGTTATATCGAACCTCATCGGAAATGCCTTCAAATTCACCACAAGAGGCAGCGTTGGCTACGGATACCGCCGCAAAGGAAACGGAATAGAATTTCACGTCAGCGACACCGGCATCGGCATCCAAACTGACAAACTGGCAAAGGTCTTTGAACGCTTTGTAAAGGTGAATACCTTTGCGCAAGGCACAGGATTGGGACTGTCTATCTGCAAAACCATTATCGAACGATTGGGCGGAACCATCTCCGTCTGTTCGGAAGTGGGGAAAGGAACGACTTTTACCTTTACCCTGCCTCTGGCAAAAGACAAAAGGGAAACGGCGGAAGACCAGAACCCTCTATCCGAAACCAGCTTCAACACTCCCAGCAATGCAGAAACAGGCAACAATACTTACGACCCTGATGAAGAAACACACGAACACCAAGCGACACAAACAGCCGGAGCATCCCGGGACACCCGGCAGCCCACTATCCTGATAGCCGAAGATACGGACAGCAACTACATCCTTGCCAAAGCAATATTAGGAAAGTCATACCACCTGGAACGCGCCAAGGACGGCATGGAAGCCGTAACCATGTTCGAGGAGCTGCATCCGGATCTAATTCTGATGGATATGAAAATGCCCAACCTCAACGGACTGGACGCAACGAAAATCATCCGCGAGCTTTCGCCCGGGATACCCATCATAGCTCTTACCGCCTATGCCTACGAACATGACAGACAAGCGGCTCTCGATGCAGGATGCAATGATTTCCTGATAAAGCCCTATACGCAGGAGATATTGAAAGAACTGATAAATAAATACCTGAAACAAACAGGTGTGTCAAGCCCGGATAGGCCTTGACACACCCTTACCAATCATTATGCAAAGATATCGCTCCGCTGGATATACGCTATGACGTCTCCCTTATTGACGTTGGCGCCTTGCTGGGCACATACCTCCACAACACGGCCCGTAAAGCCGGTCATTACCTTTTCGTACTCGCCCCACGGTGTAGAGACATAGCAGAACACCTCATCGTGCTGATACTTACGCCCGATAAACGGCGCTGAGGACGGACCTTCCACGGAAACCTCCCAAAGCACCTGCCCTTTGGACGGGGCTATGATAGGATCGGCTTTGGCGCGTTTCAGCTTCTTTATCTCCTCTTCCGAATATCCGCTCTTTGCCATGGAAGCGTCCTTTACGCGCTCCAGCTCGTCGCGGAAACGCTTCTTGGCAACGCCCGACTTATAGTCACGGTACTGCCGGTCGTGCATAGCCAGCTCGAAGAGCTCCTCATCGTCCTCGCCATACTCCCATCCGTTTTCGTCCATCTCCTTGCGGTATTCGTCCAAAGCATCCGGATAGTTGGACTGCGGGTCTGTGTCAACAAATTCGTAACCTTTGGATTTGGCAAGCTCCACGATTTCGGGAGCCAGCTTACCCGGCAGGCGTCCGCTCTTGCCCAGAATCATATCCCACGTATGGTTGTCAATCATCGTCCAGCGTTCCTCGCCTTTCACCAGTTGCATCACGTTCATCAGCGCCACGTTCTTGACGTACTGGCTGAACGGAGTCACCAAAGGCGGATAACCCAGCTTGGGCCATACATATTCCACTTCATCAAAAAGCATTACCAGCAGGTCGTCTATGCTGAGTTCGGGCTGGTTCTTGCTTTTCAGTATCATGTTGATACCGGAGTGCACGCCTTTCAGGTCTGCCATCATGGAACCCATCATACCGCCCGGAAGTCCGCACTTCAGGAGCAGGGACGACATATGCTTGTTGGTGGGGTCGATAAAGTAACCGAGGAAGTCGTCTATGAATTCCTGCGTCATGGCACGTGCTTTCATATAGGCTTTCATGTTGATGTCGGGCACCTGGAAGCCTTTATCGCGCAGCATGGCCTGTACGGAAATAACGTCCGGATGCACCTTTCCCCATGACATGGGCTCCATAGCCACATCTATTATATCGGCGCCGTTCTCGCATACTTCAAGGATGGATGCCATTGAAAGTCCCGGACCGCTATGTCCGTGATACTGTATCAATACATCGGGATGCTTCTCCTTGATAGCCTTTGTCAGCTCGCCCAGCATACCCGGACGGCCGATGCCTGCCATATCCTTCAAACAGATTTCGGGTGCTCCCGCCTCAATGAGCTGGTCGGCAATGTGTGCATAGTACTCTACCGTATGCACGGGCGAATGAGTGATGCAGAGCGTTGCCTGCGGTATCATGCCTGCCTCGAGCGCATAGCGGATAGAAGGGATGATGTTGCGCGTTTCGTTCAGTCCGCAGAAAATACGGGTGATGTCCACACCTTGTGCATGCTTTACCTTATACATCAGGCGGCGTACATCGGCGGGAACGGGGTACATACGCAGCGCATTCAGTCCGCGGTCGAGCATGTGGGTCTGTATGCCTGCATCATTAAAGGGTTTGGTAAAGGCGCGTACTGCCTTGTTGGGGTTCTCGCCATAGAGAAGGTTCACTTGCTCGAAAGCTCCGCCGTTGGTCTCGACCCGGGCAAAACACCCCATTTCGATTATCAACGGTGCGATGCGTACCAACTGGTCCACTCGCGGCTGGTATTTACCGGACGACTGCCACATATCTCGGTAAACAAGACTGAATTTGATTTCTTTTTTCATTGTAATAGGTAATTAGCTATTTGTTCACTCGGTTAACTTGATATATACAAATATAAAGGATTATTCTGACATATAGTCAAAATAATCCCATAAATATTCACTTGAAAGATATGTTTTATATCATTTGGTAAATTGGGAAATAAGAAATTGAGGAACAAGGGACGCAACGTTTGACTTGAGACATCCAAAGTGGCACTTTAGAAGTCTAAAGTACTACTTGGCGATTCTAAAGTTCTACTTTAGACTGCCCGTATCGCACCCTGTCTTTTGCGGACTCTTTCTCTTCACACATTTTCTTTCACCTCACCGCTGTTTTCCTCTTTTTATCCGTCACACAATCCGCTATGCTCCTTAGAGAAACAGCCCCAAGAACTCCCGAAAGAATGCCGGGCAGAAACCGGACAGACTCTAAATGAAGTCCTTCAATTCTTCCTGCAGTTTCTGTCTTGTAAAGAAGATGCGGCTTTTTACCGTTCCGAGGGGGAGTCCGAGGCGTTCGGCAATTTCGCGGTATTTGAATCCGGAAACGTGCATGGAGAAGGGCACTTTATAATCGCGCGGCAATGAATTGACGATGCGGTGCATTTCTTTCAGGTCGTATGCGCCTTCGGTACTGGCGAAACCGGAATCCTGCGGCATGCTCAGGTGATACAGGTTATCGGTCTGGTCTACGAAAGTCTGTTCACGGACTATCTTCCGGTAGTTATTTATAAAGATGTTACGCATAATGGTATACATCCAACCTTTAAAGTTGGTGTCGGGTTCATATTTATCCTCATTGTCCAAGGCTTTAAGAGAGGTCTCCTGCAACAAATCATTCGCTTCTTCCCGGTCGGCCGTTAATTTGTATGCAAAGCGAAGCAGTTCTTCTTGCACGGCAAGTAAATCTTTTCTAAAACTGTAAGTATTCATACTTTGCTAATTTTTTAAAATGGTTAATATTCGTTTCGGTTTAGTGGTTGCAAGTATACGGAAGTTTCCAAGTCCTGAGGGCTGGAATACGGGTATTCTTTGGGGTGAAAACTATCATTTGACAGATTTCACCCCCTATCTTGACAGTTTTCAGGTGAGATAAAGCGGCTGGTTTTCAGCAGGAAGTACAATTTTGACTATAATCGGCGTACGATTTTGGCTATAATTTATGCCAATATTACCATAAGATAAACAAAATACAGCCATATGAGTTATGAGAAAGAAATAGTATGAGGTATGAGAGAGAAGGTATAAAGTATAAAGTCACCCCTCTTTCTCCTGCCCTTCCTCATCGTTGCCCGAGAGTATGGGCAGGCAAATCTTATATTTCACGGCCAGAATACGGGTGATGAACACGGATATCCCGCCTATCACCTGGCAGCCGTAAGACTGCATGCCGGCAAGCCCGCAAATCCAATACATCGTACCGCCCACTACGCACGCCATCGCATAAATCTCCTTACGGAATATGAGCGGTATCTCATTGATAAACACATCGCGTATCACACCGCCCGCGGCTCCGGTGATGCTGCCCATGATAATGGCCACCCAGAAAGGATAGCCCAGCGCCAGGCTCTTGCCCACGCCCACCACCGTAAACAGTGCCAGACCGATGGTGTCGAATATAAAGAATGTATTGTGCAGATGGATAAGGTGCTTTCCGAAGAAGATAACCCACAGCAATGCCAGTCCGGTACATATCAGATAAATGGGGTCGGTCATCCAGCCGGGAGTCACATCCAGCAGCAGGTCGCGTATCGTACCGCCGCCGATGGCCGTTACGAAACCCACGACGTAAGCGCCGAACCAGTCGAAACGTTTCGCCGAAGCCAGCCGTATGCCGCTGATGGCGAAAGCAAATGTACCGATAAAGTCGAGTATCTGAACAAATGTTGGCATGAGAGCATTTCTTTTTTTTGCAAAGTAACAAATAATTTCCCTAAGAAAGTGTATTTTTGTACCGCCAATTTATATCAGCAATGAAAATAACCATCGTATCGGGCGCACGCCCCAACTTTATGAAAATCGCTCCCCTCTGCCGCGCCATAGACGCAGCCAGAGAGGCAGGTAAAAATATATCCTATCGCATAGTCTACACCGGACCGCAGGACGACACCACCCTGGACGCCTCGCTCTTCTCCGACCTTGCCATGCGCAAGCCCGACGCCTATCTGGGCATCAGCGGACGCGACCACTCCCAGGTGGCAGCCGCCATCATGCTGGCCTTCGAGCGGGAGCTCGACGAACACCCCGCCCAAGTGGTGCTTGTGGTGGACGACATGACCGCCACCATGAGCTGCGCCATCGTAGCCAAGAAGCGCGGACTGAAGGTGGCGCACGTCATAGCCGGCACGCGCTCGTTCGACATGAACATGCCGCGTGAGGTCAACCGCACGATTGTAGACGCCATCTCCGACTATCTCTTCACCGCCGGCATGGTGGCCAACCGCAACCTCAACCAGGAGGGTATGATACCGGAGTATATCCACTACGTAGGCAATATCCTCATCGACACCATCCGCTACAACCGCCACCGCCTTGTACAGCCGCTCTGGTTCTCCAGCCTCGGACTGCGCAAGGGCAACTATCTCCTGCTCACCCTGAACCGCCACGACCTGCTGGAAAAGAAAGCCGTACTCGGTTCGCTGATGCAGACAGTGGCCGAAAAAGCGGGCGATATGCCCATCGTAGCCCCCATACACCCGTACGTGGAGCGTGCCGTAAAATCATTGGGGCTTGACATGCCCAGCCTGCACATCCTGCCGCCTCAAAGCTACCTGCACTTCGGCTTCCTCATCAACCAGGCCAAAGGTATCGTGACCGACTCCGGCAATATAGCCGAAGAAGCCACCTTCCTCGATGTGCCCTGCATCACGCTCAACACCTATGCCGAGCACCCCGAAACCTGGCGTATCGGAACCAACGAGCTCGTCGGGGAGAACTCCTTTGCCCTCTCCGCCGCCCTCGACCAACTGCTGCACGGCGAATGGAAGCACACCACCCTGCCCGACCGCTGGGACGGACGCACCGCCGAGCGTATCGTACAGACGTTGATAAACGGGGAGAAGCTATAAGACCCGCGTTCGGAAAACCGCATAAAAAAGGAGATGTGCCCATACAAAAAAATGCTGGTCCGGCACATCTCCCCACACTAAACACAGTATTGTAAAAAAGAAGAATAGTTTAAGCAAGTCTGTCCATATATTATCATTCGGAGTCATTCCGTATCGTACGTTACTGTACGGCAAGACAAAAGTATCCAATTATACCAAAGGCTCAAAGTTCCAATCCGCCCCATTCTTCCTATACGGCACAAATCCCGACCTATCCTGCCTATATTGATAAATAAAAGGAAGAAAAAGGCAGCGTTCTCCTGCCGGTCCATCACCTTGCCCGTTCCTCTGCCTCTTAAACATCCCTCTCATTCTTTAAAATATATTTGCTTCTTGATTAACAGTAAATTGTTAACTTTGCAGCTTGATTATGAAACGTATGAAACGACTATATAACATTACCCTCATCCTCTTGCTTTTACTATTCGCCTCTGCCGGCGCATCAGCACAGATAAGAGGCGTTATAACGGACTCACTCACCCACGAACCGTTGATGTACATCACCGTGCAATACGAAGGAAAAGGCGTAGGAGGCATCTCCAATGCCGACGGAGAATACCAGGTGGAGACGCGTAAAGGGTGGAATGAACTGACATTCTCCGCCATCGGCTACATCACCAAGAAAGTGAAGTTCGCCCCCGGTACGAAAGTGCTCAACGTGGCGCTGGCGCCTGCCGATGTGATGCTTTCCGAAGTCGTCGTCAAGCCCAAGAAAGAGAAGTATTCGCGCAAGAACAATCCTGCCGTGGAGTTTATGAAGAAGGTCATCGAGCACAAAAAAGCCCTGAAGCTCGAAGAGAACGACTTCTACCAGTATCAGAAGTACGAAAAGATGAAGATGTCCATCAACGACGTCACGCCGGAGAAAATGGAGAAAGGCATCTACAAGAAATTCTCTTTCTTCAAGGACCAGGTGGAAGTGTCGCCCAAGACCAACAAGATGATTCTGCCCATCTCCATTAAGGAGACGGCTTCCAGAACCATCTACCGCAAAAGTCCCAAGAGCGAGAAGACCATCATCGAGGGAATGAACTCCAACGGCATCGAGGAGTTCTTCAACACGGGCGATATGTTAGGTACTATCCTTACCGATGTCTTTTCCGACGTCAACATCTACGACGATGACATCCGCCTGCTGCAACGCCGCTTCGTAAGCCCTATCGGACGCGGAGCCATCAGCTTCTATAAGTTCTACCTGATGGACACCCTCATGGTGGACAAGCAGGAGTGCGTGCACCTCACCTTCGTGCCGCAGAACCCGCAGGACTTCGGTTTCACGGGACATCTGTACGTAGTAAAGGACTCCACCTATGCCGTAAAGAAAGCCGTGATGAACCTGCCCAAGAAGACGGGTGTCAACTTTGTGGAGAACCTCGACATCGTGCAGCAGTTTGAGCAACTGCCCGACAGCAACTGGGTGCTCACCGACGACGACATGACCGTGGAACTCGCCCTGATGAAAGGCATACAAGGCCTGGAAGTGCAGCGCACCACCAAGTACAGCGACTATAAATTCGATGAGATAGAACCCCGCCTGTTCCGCCTGAAAGGCAGCGTCATCAAGGAAGCCAACATGCTTGCCAAGAGCGACGAATACTGGGCCAAAGTGCGCCAGGTGCCTCTCACCAAAAAGGAAAGTTCCATGGACGTGTTCATGAACCGCATCGAGCAGATACCGGGCTTCAAGTACGTCATCTTCGGTGCAAAGGCGCTTATCGAGAACTTCGTGGAGACGGGCAGCAAGAAGCACCCCAGCAAGTTCGACTTCGGCCCTATCAACACCATGATTACCAGCAACTATGTGAACGGAACCCGTTTCCGTCTCAGCGGCATGACCACCGGTAACCTGCATCCGCACTGGAGCTTCAGCGGTTACGGCGCCTACGGCACGCGCGACAAGAAGTGGTTCTACTCCGGACAGGCTGCCTACTCCTTCAACAAGCGCGAATACGTCCTTTGGGAATTTCCCAAGCACTACCTCGCCTTCCAGTACACCTACGACGTGATGTCTCCTATGGACAAGTATCTGGCTACGGACAAGGACAATATGTTCGTGGGCTGGAAATGGACTACCGTAGACCAGATGTCGTACATGCGCGACGCCACCCTGACCTACGAGCTGGAAACCAATACCGGCTTCTCCGTCAAGGCCATGGCGCGCCACCGCAACGACCAGCCCGCCGGCATGCTGCAATACTGGAAGAACAACGGCACTACCCCCGGCGAATGGGACGAGAAGAATACCCTGGTGCACGACATCACCACCACCGAACTCGGAGTGACCCTGCGCTACTCTCCCGGCGAAACGTTTGTCAACACCAAGCAACGCCGTGTTCCCGTGTCGTTGGACGCCCCCACGTTCACCCTCTCGCACACCGTCGGTCTGAAAGGCGTGCTGGGCGGCGAATACAACTTCAACCTCACGGAAGCCAGCATCCGCAAACGTTTCTGGTTCGGCTCGTGGGGCAAGCTGGATGTTACCGCCCGTGCCGGCGCGCAGTGGAACACCGTTCCTTTCCCGCTGCTGAACCTGCCCATGGCGAACCTCTCATACATCACTCAGAACAACGAATCGTTCAACCTCATCGACAACATGGAGTTCCTGAACGACCGCTACGCCTCGCTCGCCCTCAGCTACGACATGAACGGGAAGCTCTTCAACCGCATCCCCCTCATCAAGAAACTGAAATGGAGAGAGATGTTCCGCATCCGCGGCATGTGGGGCACGCTCACGGACAAGAACAACCCCTACAAAAGCAGCAACCCCGACCTCTTCCTCTTTCCGATGCGCGACGGCGTGCCCACCAGCCATGTCATGGGCAAGACCCCTTACATCGAAGCCAGCGTAGGCATCTACAACATCTTCAAACTGCTGCATATAGAATATGTGCGCCGCCTCACCTATACCGACATCCCGGGGGTGAAGAAAGGCGGAGTGCGCTTTATGATATTGATGATATTTTAGTTAGTGATTAGCGATTAGTGATTAGTGATGAGCGAGGAGCGGTTATATGGGAGAGGGAATATTAAAAAACAAATCAATGAACTTTGCTATACGCATTGTGAATTTATATAATTTCTTGAATGAAACCAAACAGGAAAGAATTATGTCTAAACAAATCTTAAGAAGCGGTACGTCGGTGGGAGCCAATATCAGGGAAGGGCAATTTGCCGAGTCCCCAGCCGACTTTATACACAAATATTCCGTTGCTCAAAAGGAATGTTCAGAAACCCTATACTGGCTCGAATTGCTAAATAAAACAAACTACATCACCACAGAGCAATATGTGTCCTTGGATACCGATTGTACGGAACTGATGAAGATGATAACCTCTTCCATCATCACCCGTAAAAAAAGCCTATCGCTAACCCCTAATCACTAATCACTAACCCCTAATCGCTAACCCCATGCAACCTTTAGCAGAAAGACTCAGACCCAAGACATTAGACGAATATATCGGGCAGAAGCACCTGGTGGGACCGGGGGCTGTGCTTCGTAAGATGATTGATGCGGGACGTATCTCCTCGTTCATTCTGTGGGGCCCGCCGGGAGTGGGTAAGACGACGCTTGCGCAGATTATAGCCAATAAGCTGGAGACGCCGTTCTACACACTCAGTGCCGTGACCAGCGGGGTGAAGGACGTGCGCGATGTGATAGACCGCGCCAAAAGCAACCGCTTCTTCTCGCAGGCAAGCCCGATACTGTTCATTGACGAAATCCACCGTTTCAGCAAGTCGCAGCAGGACTCGCTGCTGGGCGCTGTGGAGCAGGGAACGGTGACGCTGATAGGCGCCACCACCGAGAATCCCTCGTTCGAAGTAATCCGCCCGCTGCTCTCCCGCTGCCAGCTCTACGTACTGAAATCACTGGAGAAGGATGACTTGCTGGAACTGCTCCAGCGTGCCATAACCACGGATGTGCAACTGAAAGAACGGCAGATAGAGCTCAAGGAGACTACCGCCATGCTCCGCTACAGCGGCGGCGATGCCCGCAAACTGCTTAATATCCTCGACCTCGTGGTGCAGTCCGAAACCGCAGACCCCGTTGTCATCACCGACGAGATGGTGACCGAACGTCTCCAGCAAAATCCCCTCGCCTACGACAAAGACGGGGAGATGCACTACGACATCATCTCCGCCTTTATCAAGTCCATCCGCGGCAGCGACCCGGACGGAGCCATCTACTGGCTGGCACGCATGGTAGAGGGCGGTGAAGACCCTGCTTTCATAGCCCGCCGTCTCGTTATCTCCGCCTCCGAGGACATCGGGCTGGCAAACCCCAACGCACTGCTGCTGGCCAACGCCTGTTTCGATACCATCATGAAAGTGGGCTGGCCCGAAGGACGCATCCCGCTGGCGGAGACGACCATTTACCTCGCCACCAGTCCCAAGAGCAACTCGGCCTATATGGCCATCAACGATGCACTCGAACTGGTGCGGCAAACCGGCAACCTGCCCGTTCCCCTGCACCTGCGCAACGCCCCCACCAAACTGATGAAACAGCTTGGCTATGGCGACAACTATAAATATGCCCACGACTACCCCGGCAACTTCGTGCGCCAGCAGTTCCTGCCCGACGAACTGAAAGACCGCCGCATCTGGGAGCCGCAAGCAAATGCCGCCGAACAAAAGCATAAAGAAAGGATGCAGGCCCTGTGGGGAAAGGAAAGATTTTAGAAATGGAAATTCTGCAGAACAACATTAGAAACAACTTATAATAACACTTATGAAAATAGTAATCCTCGACGGCTATGCCGCCAACCCCGGAGACCTCTCCTGGGACGAACTGAAGAGCCTGGGCGAATGTACCGTTTACGACCGTACCGCCCCTGCCGAAGTGCTTGAACGTGCTGCCGGAGCAGACATCCTGCTGACGAACAAAGTAGTGCTCGATGCAACAACCATCGCAGCCCTGCCCCAGTTGAAATACATCGGCGTACTTGCCACCGGATACAACATCATTGATACCGCCGCTGCCAAAGAACGGGGTATCACGGTCACCAACATCCCGGCATACAGCACCCCGTCCGTTGCGCAAATGGTCTTTGCCCACATCCTCAACATCACCCAACGGGTGCAGCACTACACCGACGAGATACACAAAGGCCGTTGGACCAACAGCCCCGATTTCTGCTTCTGGGACACTCCGCTCATCGAACTGAGTGGCAAGAAAATCGGTATCATCGGTCTTGGGCAAACCGGCTACAACACCGCCCGCATCGCCATCGGCTTCGGCATGGAAGTACATGCATACACATCCAAATCGCCTTTCCAGCTTCCTCCCGAAATCAAGAAAACGGAACTCGACGAACTTTTTGCCAACTGCGACATCATCAGCCTGCACTGCCCCCTCACCGACTCCACCCGTGAACTGGTCAATGCCGCCCGCTTGAAACAGATGAAGCCCAACGCCATCCTCATCAACACCGGACGCGGTCCGCTGGTCAACGAGCAAGACCTTGCCGATGCACTGAACAACGGAACCATCTCTGCCGCCGGACTGGATGTGCTTTCGCAGGAACCGCCCCGCGCCGACAACCCGCTACTTACCGCCCGGAACTGCTACATCACCCCGCACATAGCCTGGGCAAGTGCCGCCGCACGCGAACGCCTCATGCAAATCATGCTGGATAATATAAAAGCTTTCTTGGACGGAAAGCCGATTAATTCAGTAATAAAATAACCAGCAAAAGGGTGTGACGAAAGCTCCGGCAAGCTTGTAGCCGGGGCTTTCGCCACACTTTTATAAAACACACCCGCGTTAATCATGGGAAAAACCGCCGTCAAAGGTCTATTTCATCTGATACTGATAGCTACCACATTTGCACTGGCTGTTGTCACCATCATCGCATCCCGTTCCGGGCATTACCATCCGGAAAATTCCACCATCATGCCCTTGCTGGGACTTGCCGTACCGGTACTGCTGGTATCCTGCCTGATTGTTGCCCTCTGCTGGGCATTGGCACGCAGGAAATGGGCGTTCGTCACGCTGGCAGCTTTCTTCTTCAACTGGGAATACCTCACAGCTGTTATCCGTTTCGGCCCTCCCCACGAAGTACCCGCCACCGCACCGGCACCGAACCGGCAAGGCGAAAACAGCGGTTACCTCACCGTAGCCACCTACAACGTTCATAACTTCGGAAACGAAATTACCGGCTACTCCTGCAAGCAGATTGCCAAGTACATGCAGCAACAACACGTCGATGTACTCTGCTTTCAGGAATTCGGCGAAAACAAACACTTCACGGCAGACAGTCTGCGTCGTGCCCTTTCTCACTGGCAATATGCCATTATCCCCGCAGACGACTACATCCGCGGCATCCTCCCCATCGCCGTATTCAGCCGCTACCCGCTTATCGGCGGACGTTTCATCACCTACCCTCACAGCGCCAATTGCAGCATGCTGTGCGACATCATTCTGAATACAGATACCATCCGCTTACTGAACAATCACCTGCAAACTACCAGCGTCAGCCAGAACCGTAAAAAATGGGAACGCGAACTTGCCGCCGACAATACACGCCGTGAAGCGCAAGCCGTACAGGATGCAGCGGAAACCCTGCATGAAAACTTCGTGAAACGTGCTTTCCAGACCGACAGCATCTGTCAGCTCGCCACTGCCAGCCCTCACCCCGTACTGGTGTGCGGAGACTTCAACTCCCTACCCTCATCCTACACCTATCACCGGCTCTCCGAGAGCCTCAAGGACGGCTTCAAGACAGGCGGACACGGTTATATGTACACCTACCGTTACGGCAAGCGCATGCTACGCATCGACTATGCCTTCCACTCACCGGAGCTGGAATGCACCGACTACTACTCTCCTAATCTGGATTTATGCAGTGACCACAACCCGGTGATATTTACGGTGAAGTATTAAAAGACGATTCCAAACACCCTCCACTCTGCCATACCGTATTTCCTCTTACGCTCAAGGTACACTTAAAAAAATAGAGCTGCCCCGGTTTCCCGGAACAGCTCTACCGTAAAAATAAACATGAACAAAAATATCCTTAGAACGTCAAGCGGATACCCACCTGGGCATGCCAGCGTGAGGAAACATCGCTCTTGGTGATTTCGGACTTGTTGTAAATATAGTTAGGAGTGGTCTGACCGTCCACCGTTGTCAGTTTTGTAACGGAAATCGGTGAAAGGTTATAGAGTGAACCATAGGTTGCTCCCCACTTCTTGTTCAACATATTGGCAAAGTTGATAATGTCGAAAGTAAATTCCAGTTTGCCCAACCCCTTAGGATTATAGATGGTCTGAGCCAGATGGAGATTGATTTCATGTTCCCACTTGGTGAGGTTGGAATTACGCTCGGCATACTGTCCGCGATGATCCTTGGCATAAGCATCACCTTCAATCCACTGTTTGAAAGCTTGGCGGCTTTCTTCGGCAGTCATGGTTACTTCTCCTTTTTTGTTTGTAGCGTCCACGAACTTCATCTTATCCAACTCTTCGTCAGTCGGAATATACAGCAGGGAGTTACCCTTCTGTCCGTCACCATTAAAGTCGGAAGTTTCATTCATGGTCAGGCTGTAACGGTTTCCGGAGAATCCGTTATAGATAACAGAGATAGAAGTGCTCATCCAGTTGTTCCAGTATTTCGGAGTAGTATAAGCCACCTGAGCCATTACGCGGTGAGGAATATCGAACTTGGAGAAACCCAGTTCATTACCGCTGTTGGTGTCGCGGGAGTAGTTGTACTTCCAGTTAGAGTAGGCAACGGAAGAAGTTCCGTCGTTTACAGACTTGGAGTGTCCGAAGGTATAAGATGCAGACATGTCAAGACCGAACCCGAAGTGTTTCTCCAGCAAGGCCGAAAGAGCATAGCTATAACCCTTGTTTGTATTCTTCAGGTTGATAATAGAGTAATAGTCACCCGCCTGTACCTTATAAGAAGGAGAAGCGGAAGCCTCTACACCCGGAACGGCATACACCTGTCCGTTTTCTACAAGAGCAAGATTCTCGAAGAATACATTATTCATGGTCTTGGAGTAAACACCCTCGAGAGTCATCTTCACATCACCCGGCAAGAACTGTTCCCAAGCCAGATTGGCACGCAATACCTGCGGATACTTGAACTTCTTGTCGGTAGTCACGATATCCTGCTTCATGCTTCCTGTAGCGGCAGCCAGCGGATTATCCTTGTATTCTCCCAATGAAGGAGCTTCATTGGTATCGTTCTTGCCCGATTCATCCTTAGGCTGGAGAGTAGTACCTTTCTGTTCCATACCCGTATTGTTGAACGAGTTACTGAGCCATACAAACGGAACACGTCCGGTAAAGATACCTACACCACCACGGATAAGCGTGCGATGTTCTTCGTCGGTATACCAGCTAAAGCCCACACGCGGTGAAACCATCAGCTTGGCACTCGGAGTTTCGCCTACGCGCACACCCATATTACGTCCGGCTGCAAAGTCGTTGAAAGTAGGATTCACAGTAGGTTTGTTGAACAGCAGAGGAATATCGAAGCGGATACCGTAAGTGAAGTTGAAGTCTCTTGACACTACCCATTTGTCCTGAGCATAGAAACCGAACTGGCCAGCTTTCATAACAGGAGCATATTTCAGGTTACCACCCGTCATATCGGGGTCGCTGTACTTGTAAGTAAACTTGTAGGGCTTGTCTTGCAGGAAGTAATCCAAAGAGTTATAGTACCATGCACCTTCCGAAGCCTGGATAAACAAGTTGCTGATTTTGTAGATTTCGTTGTGAGTACCGAAAGTCAGTGTATGGTTGCCAAGGTACCAAGAGAGGTTATCCTCAAAGCTATACACATCCTGATTCAGCTTGTTGGCACCGGAAGAGAACTCCGTACCGATATTGGCTGTAATCTTAGTTTCACCGTCACCGCCTGTGACATTGCTGATTTGTACGCAAGGACCTGAATATTCCGTATCGCGGAAGTCGCGGACAAACGTACCCGACGCACGCAACTCGTTGTAGAGGTTATCTCCCAGACGAGAGTTCAACTCGGCCACTACCGAATTCATCTTGTTGTTCATGCGATAACCGCTGTTGCCGAAATAGTAAGTGGTGGAATTTGCTCCGTACACATCTTTATAAGAGTTGTTGTGCTGGTAGCGTACGGCAAGTTTATGCTTTTCGCTGATATTCCAGTCCACACGTGCCAGAAGGCCGAAAGATTTCTGTTCGATATCACGTTCACCGTAAGTTTCTTCTATACCGGTGAGCTTCTTGTATTGGTCGGCAATCAGCTTGGCAGTGGTGCTGGTGATGTAATTAGTGGTATATCCCGGATAAGTGCTTGAGGGATAGCTGTTCTTCTTACCTTCTGCACTGACAAAGTAGAACAGTTTGTTCTTGATAATGGCACCACCCAACGTACCACCGTAGGTACGGTCGAACTGCTGGGACATCGGCGACTTTTCGTAACCGCGTACGGCACTATACTTGCCATACATATTCTGGTTGTTGAAATAAGTGTAAGCGGAACCGTGGGTTTCGTTCGTACCCTGCTTGGTGATGGCGTTGATACCGCCGCCCGTAAATCCGCTTTGGCGAACGTCGTAGGGAGCCACCACTACTTGAATTTCCTGAATGGCATCCATAGAAATAGGATTGGCGCCTGTCTGAGCACCGTTCGTGCCACCGGCAGAAAGACCGAACACGTCGTTGGCCACCGTACCGTCAATCTGGAAACTGTTGTAACGGTTGTTGGAGCCTACGAAAGTGATACCGCCGTTTTTGGAAGTCATAGCCAACGGACTATTCTTCACGATGTCGTAGATGTTACGGTCTACGGTCGGAGTATTTTCAATAGAGTTGGCAGAGAAGTTGGTAGCAGCACCGCTTTGTGTTTTGGCATCGGCTACGACAACCACTTCATCCAGCAATTCCGAACTGGGGTGCAGTTTTACGTTTTGTGTATAAGTGTTACCTAATTCCAACATGATACCGGTGAACACTGCGCTCTGATAACCTACATAAGACACTGTAAGCTTGTACGGACCACCCGTACGCATACCCTGAATCGTGTAACGTCCATCCACATTGGTAATAGCACCGTACTGTGTACCGGAAGGCTCATGAACGGCAACAATCGTCGCTCCGATTACCGTCTCATTCTGTTCGTCGGTCACCTTACCGCTGATAGCGGAAGTCGTAACCTGCGCATTTACGCCCGCAGCCGTCAGAACCAGCATAAACGTAAAAATAAGTCTTAATACTTTTAACATAATAGCTTTTAATTAGTTTCTTAAAATGTTATATTTTTGAAAACATTGGCAAAGATAAGCAAAATAATATATAAATACATTACAATCATGCTACATTTTTTAAGAATTAAGCCTGATTTTATTTGTCGCATAACCGACCCGCCATGCTTCTTATAAAGACAAACAATACTATGCCATCCTCTACCACCGCCTTTTCTTCTTGCAGGCTTTCTGCAATGCCACACCGAACAGGCAGCAAGCACATTTCAATTCTCTTGGGGAGAGTTTATCCAAATTGTCGAGAATACCGGAAATCGAGTAGTTTTTATCAAGAAACTCATAAGGATCGGCGGCTTCTTCCAAATCCTGCTTTATCAGGCAGGTGCATAGAGGACTTTTATCCATTAGTTTATTTTTTGGGGTTATGTAAGGGGGTATCTTATCTGCTTTACAAAAACATGTTTGGGAAACACCCGCATCGAAAAAATGCACCTCACTCCCCTTACGGAAAGAAAGATGCTCAAAGATAACACTTTTTGCTATTATTTGCATGATTATGGATAAATAATACAATAAAAAGAAGAAATGACCCGCATGACAGAAACATTACCTGATCTTACTTATCGTTACTCAACCTTACCGGGACGAATCGTAAAACACTCCATATTCATAATTTAAAATCAAACATTATTATGGCAATCACTGCAGAACGCACACCAGGTTGTCAGAAAGTCGGGAACAAAACTACATCGATTCGTTATGCCAACATAGCAATATGCTAACCGATATTTTTACTGACATGAAATTGATTAATCTATAAGAAAACAGGAAAACAAAACGGGAGGAACTGCCCTTTGCAGGACAACTCCCCCCCGTTTTTTTCAGAGTTCTTTGAAATGATGTTACATCCTATTATTGCATAACGGGTGTCATTTCATCCCATGTGTAAGTATTATCTTCCTTACTATAGTAGAACGACATTGCATAATTACCGTTGCCACGTCCGCCGTATATCTTATAGATAACAGTATAGCTTATATCCGGGTCGGGATTATTCACCATATCGGGCAGCAGGATGAGCGGGAAGGCTTCTTTTGCCAGACGTTCGTCCATGATAGCCTGGATTTCCTCATCTTTCAAATCGTTCAGATAGCCGTCTACATTGTAATATTGAGTCCAAGTGGAATACTTGTTGTTGATATTGTTATTCTTAGTATCGGCGCCAAAATAGTACTCGGAAGTTGTGTTCTGCGTACTCATAAACTCCGGTTTGTTTTCCTTCACCCACTCTACCAGCTTAGTGTATTCAGCATTGGTGAGAGACAGTTCCTTGATATCGCTGATAAGGTTGGAGAGCTTCCATTCCTTGCCGTCGAACTTCATCACTGTGATGCGCTCGGTGATGGAAACAACAACGGATGCCTTCGGGTTATATACCTCCCAAGCGGAACCGTTGTAACGGTAAATAGCTTTTTTCTCTTTACCGGATACTTTATAAGTTACTTCTACAGTCAGACCTTCCTTGGCAACATAGGTATATTTATTCTGCAGGAATATCGGCAAACAAGCATCAGCCTGCTCATCGGAAACAAATGTGTCATTAGCTCCCGGCTCGCCGGCTTCTGTACCCATAGCGACATAATCCGACTCTTCCAATGAGTATTTCTTATCCGCATCGTAAGGAATAAGCGGCTCTTCTGTCCAACCGTCCGCACCTTTTTTGTAGTATTTAGCCTGAGTAGTGGTAACTCTGTTACTATAATATTTATATATTATCTTACAGATAAAACCTTCCGCCTTGTCAGCATACTTCCCTGCACAGAAATCCGGCAGATAGTCATTCGGATCGATTTTATACGAGAAGTTATCATGTTCACCCGGTTCATTCTTGCCCGTGCCCATTGCATCATAATCTGCTGTGCTCAACTCATAGGCATCTTCATAAGCAGGTTCTTTCTCCTGAGAAGGCATCACATCCGCCACCTTCACCTTAATCTTTGCCGATGATCCCTTATCACAATACGGATAGGTATCCTCAAGCATTTCGATCAATGCTTTTTCTATGGTTGCCTTTCCTGACTCTTCATCACCCTGCACAAGGCTGAAATAGCCTTCGGTAGGATACTTCCCGGTAAATTCTCCTTCGTAGTAGACAATGTCTGTCAGAGGTTCCTGGTCGAAGCCGGGGAAGTTATCTTCGTTATAGTCGCACGCCGTCATCAGGAACGAGGCAGCGCACAAGCCGTATATTAACTTTTTATTCATAATTATAGCTCTTAAAGGTTTAGAAATTGAATTTCAAGCGTACGGAATAAGTACGGCCGAAACCGTAAAGTACACGTGTTGCGGTTTCCCAATCGTGCTTGCTGCCATCGCGTGCATCGGCAATGTATTCCTGATCCAAGAGGTTGTTGACGTTACCGCTCAAAGTGGCACGTACCTTACCGAAGTCGAAGGAATAACCCGCACTCAGGTCGAATGTATGGTAGGAAGGTATCTCCCAGGGTTCTGTAACCACGTATTCATTACCCATACCGGCTTGTCCTGCATCGATGTCATATCCGGCATAGTTACGGGCAAAGAAGTTCCAGTCCAGACTGAGGCGTAAACCTTTCATAGGACGTACATTCACACCCAAAGCAGCTGTAGTCTGTGCCGAACCACCTACGTGGATGTTGTCCATCTTGATATTGGCACGGTATTGCTCTGCATTAGCCATATCGCTCACTACTTCACCGGTCTTCAGGTCGGCAAGCATCTGGCCTGCTCCGTTGTAGTAGAAACCTTTCGCGTTACCGTTCCAACGCCAGTCTCCCCAAGAGAACATACCCGTTACATCAAGCCATCTGAGCGGCTTGGCAACGAAATCAAACTCTATACCCATGTGGTTGGCATTAGCTCCGGTCATGTTCAGCGTCCAGCGGTCTTCTATCTCTACGCCTTCCTCATTCTCATAGTTGTATGTACCTGAGTCGTAGAGTGCCTTGTCTTTCCAACGGGTGTAATAAGCGTTCACATTGGCTGTGAAGAAACCTGTACGGAAACCGTAGCCCAACTCAAAGGACATTACTTTCTCGTTCTTGGCATCGCTGTTGCGTGCGTGTGAGTTCTGAGAGTTGATGAAAGATGTATCGAACATCGGGGCACGGTTAATGTAACCGGCATTGAAGTAGATATTGTTGTACTCGTTGAGGTTATAGTTAATACCGCCTTTGACGTTTCCGCCCAGGTAGTGTTTCTTGTCTGACTTGGCATGTGCCTTATCGTAATACAGACGGTCGTAACGCCAGTAGCTGGTGTTTGAAAGACCACCGGAAACAAATGCGCTCAACTTGTCGTAGTTGTATTCCAACTGTGCGAATACGCCTTCAGACATTACAAAGCCGTCATAGTCGCGGTATATCACATCGCCTACTCCCAGTTTTTGATTCTTGAAATTGGGATCAGCCGCCGCCGCATTATTCTCAACACGTACATTTTTACGGTTGTCTATATCCACGAAGTATGAACCGCCAAAAAGGTCGGTAATCACATTCTGGTGCAATCCTTTGTAGTAACGCAAGTCAATACCACCATAGAAGTCGAAGTTCTCGCCGAACTTGGTGGTATAAGTGGAAAGCAATCCATACCATGTATGGTTGTTCATTGCCTTGGACATTATCATCTTAGAACCGGTAGTACTTGCCGCATTCATGGCTTCTACCTCATCGTATGCAAATGTGCCGTCCACTTCGCGGAATTCATTGTTCACCAGTCCGTTGCTTGCACCATACCACTTGCTGCGGTTGGCAGCATCGCCCGAACCGCTGTAACCGTTACCGCGACCAATGGATACGTACAGTGCCGTACTCAAACTTGATTTGCGGTCTATCTGCCACAAGTGGTTCAATGAAATCTGCGGCTTGTGGTATGAGTTTCTGGATGAGTTGAATACCTGTCCGTTTCTGTAACCGAAAGTGGGGTTATACTTATAAGGACTGTCCTCGCCCATGTATTGCTTTACACGCTGCCATTCCTTGATGGTAAGCCCGTTCTGATTGTTGCGCTGATTATGCCACTGCGGAGCACCGAACGCAGTAAGAGACAACTGGTGATTGTCGTTGAAACGCTTGGCAACACTGGCAAACCAGTTGTAGCCTTCAAACTCCGTACCCTGGATGTATCCGTCACCCCAGGTCTTACCACCCAGCAATGTGAACGCCCAACCGTCTTTGGACAAACCGGACGATACGCTGAAAAGGATTTTATTGTAACCGTCGTTACCCATACCGTAAGATACGAATCCGCCTCGCTTTGCTTCCGTGCTCTTAGTGATGATATTGATAGAACCGCCCACTGCCGGAACAGACACTTTGGCAGCACCCAAACCGCGCTGTACCTGCATGCTGCGGGTTACGTCGGACAAACCTGCCCAGTTGGACCAGTACACCTTCTGGTTCTCCATACCATTCATGGGCACACCGTTAATCATCATGGCCACATTCTCGCTGGAGAAACCGCGGATACGAGTCTGCGCATCACCATAACCACCACCATCTTTTGTGGTATATACACCCGGAGTGGATTTCAGAATTTCGGGAAACTCCTGCGAACCGAGTTTTTCTTCAATGAACACCGGGTCTACGGTAGATACCGCAACCGGAGTTTTACGAGCCACTGCAACGGACGATGTAATCGTCACATCCGACAGCATCACTGCATCAGGTTGCATCTTGATGGTTCCCAACTCTACGGAAGCGCCTTTCTGTGTAATCTTTTTCTTCTGGTCTTTATAACCGATGTATTTGAAAAGTAATGTGGCATTCGAAGCAACGCTTTGCTTGAAATAGCCGTCAATGTCGGTCACGGAACCTTGAGTGGTTCCCTCTACCATAACGGCAGCACCTACCAAAGGTTCGCCGGTTTCAGCGTCGACAAGCTGACCATGCACTGTGGTCTGAGCCCATGCTGCGGAAGTAAATACCAACAACACGGCAACCAACAGAAATTGAATTAGATGTTTTCTCATAATTCTGCTTTTTGTTAATAGATAGTGTTAATTAAAGTTTAAAATGATATTGAGTTGCAAATATACTATTTATATATCAAATAATTATTACGATTGCACTACATTTTTTCAGCCTAATAAAGCATTCTAAAAACTTTTAAAAAAAAAGAAACTCCACAAATATCTTGCAGAGTTTCTTTTTATTACAGATAAAGCAGGTATGCTTTCAGTTTAAAACCCGGACTAATCATTCATTAACTTTCTATAACGAACGCGAGTAGGTTCTTCCTTACCCAAACGTTTCAGTTTATTTTCTTCGTACTCCGAATAGGAGCCTTCAAAGAAAAATACATTAGAATCGCCTTCAAATGCAAGAATATGCGTACAGATACGGTCGAGGAACCAACGGTCGTGACTGATGACAACAGCACATCCGGCAAAATCCTCAAGACCTTCTTCGAGAGCACGCAGTGTATTGACGTCAATGTCATTGGTGGGTTCGTCAAGAAGCAACACATTGCCTTCTTCCTTGAGACAGAGAGCCAGGTGAAGACGGTTGCGCTCACCGCCGGAAAGTACACCGCAAAGCTTTTCCTGATCTGCACCGGAAAAATTGAAACGCGACAAGTAGGCACGGGCATTGATATCGCGCCCACCCATGCGGATGAGGTCGTTGCCGCCGGAAATTACCTGATAAACGCTCTTATTGGGATCGATGTCCTTGTGCTGCTGGTCCACATAGGCTACTTTTACGGTCTCTCCTACCTCGAACTCGCCACTATCGGGCGTATCCAGCCCCATAATAAGGCGGAAAAGGGTGGTTTTACCCGCTCCGTTAGGACCAATGATGCCTACAATACCATTAGGCGGCAACATGAAGTTAAGGTCGTCAAACAAGAGTTTGTCGCCAAAAGCTTTTGCTACATGCTTAGCTTCAATAACCTTGTTGCCCAGACGGGGACCGTTGGGGATAAAGATTTCGAGCTTCTCTTCTTTCTCTTTCACGTCTTCATTCAGCAGTTTGTCGTAAGAGTTCAGACGGGCTTTTCCCTTTGCCTGACGGGCTTTGGGAGCCATACGCACCCACTCCAGCTCGCGTTCCAACGTCTTGCGGCGTTTGCTGGCAGTCTTTTCTTCCTGCTCCATGCGCTTGGTCTTTTGTTCGAGCCAGCTGGAGTAGTTGCCTTTCCAGGGAATACCTTCGCCACGATCAAGTTCGAGTATCCAGCCTGCCACATGGTCGAGGAAGTATCGGTCGTGAGTTACAGCAATTACCGTACCTTCATACTGCTGCAAGTGCTGCTCCAGCCAGTCGATGGATTCGGCATCAAGGTGGTTGGTAGGCTCATCGAGGAGCAGTATGTCGGGCTTTTGAAGCAACAGACGACAGAGCGCCACACGACGGCGTTCACCACCGGAAAGATGTTCTACCGACTGGTCTTCGGGTGGACAACGAAGCGCATCCATCGCACGCTCCAGCTTACTGTCGAGATTCCAGGCATCGGTAGCGTCGATGATGTCCTGCAGCTCCGCATGACGGGTGAAGAGCTTGTCCATCTTGTCCTGATCTTCGTAGTATTCGGGCAGTCCGAACTTCTGATTGATTTCCTCGTACTCTGCCAGCGCATCTACAATGGGCTGTACGCCTTCCATCACCACTTCTTTCACTGTCTTCGCGGGATCGAGGTAAGGCTCCTGAGCCAAATATCCTACCGAATATCCGGGCGAGAACACCACTTCGCCCTGATAGGATTTGTCCAAGCCGGCGATAATCTTCAGCAAGGTCGATTTACCCGAACCGTTCAAACCGATGATACCGATTTTCGCTCCGTAGAAGAACGAGAGGTAGATGTTCTTCAACACCTGCTTATTGTTCTGCTGAATGGTCTTGTTCAGCCCTACCATAGAAAAGATAATTTTCTTATCGTCTACTGTTGCCATGTGAGTTAAGTATAAAATATAAAGTATAAAATATAATGTTCGAGATGAAGTGTGAGACTCCTGCACACGAAATTTCGGTACAAACTTACATAAAAACCTTGGATTTTTATGCCAGTCCAATAAAAAACAAGACCACCTCCCTCTCTTTCGCCTTATTCGTACTCTTGGTACACAATTTTTTGTTATCTTTAGGTCTCCAGTTATTAACCTATAAATTGGCTTATTATGAGACGAGTATGTGGTCTTGATGTTCACAAAGATAGCATTTATATGTGTATCTTGTATGAAAACGGTTCAAAAATCGAATCTGTTTTTGGTGTATTGACTCCTGAGCTGGATAAGTTACGTGATTTGCTTGTTTCTCATCATGTTTGTGAAGTTGCTCTTGAGAGTACAAGTATCTATTGGATTCCAATTTGGAATATTTTGTCTGTTGACTTTAGTCTGAAACTTGTCAATCCTTATTTCATCAAACAGCTTCCCGGTCGTAAAAGTGACGTCAAAGATGCTGAGTGGATAGCTACAGTTCTGCAGAAAGGTTTGATTCGTGGTAGTTACGTTCCGGATTGTATGATTCAATGTTTGCGCCAATATGAGCGTCGCAATCATGAACTCTCCAAAAACATCGTTCATGCGGAACAACGTATGGATATGATTCTTCAACGCTGTAATATCCGTATTAGCAACTATGTCTCCTGCATCTCCTGTAAAGGTTATCAAAAGGTTGTCAACGCCATTATATCGGGAGAGAGTAATCCGAAAGTATTGGTAACTTTAATTCATAAACGTACCTTGAACAAGCACGGGCGACAGGTTGTCGAAGATTCTCTCAATGGTTTTGTATCTGATACGGACCGTGATATACTCCGTCAGTATCGTGACGAACGTATGCAGATGGAACAACACAAAAGTGAAAATAAAGCCAAAATGCAGGCTATTTGCGAAGCGCATTATTGCGAAGAATTAGAATTGCTTCAAACTCTTCCGGGTATAAAGGAAGAGAGTGCTGCCAATATCATTGCTGAAATCGGAGTGGATATGAAGATGTTCCTAACCGCATCCGCAATTGTAGGTTGGGCAGGCCTTAAACCGCGTAATGACCAGAGTGCAGGAAAAATTAAATCCCGAAAAATCACCCATGGGAATAAATACCTTCGTAAAATATTGGTGGAAGCAGCCTGGAGTGCGGCTAGAACAAAAGACAGTAGGTTCATGAAAATGTATCAACGATTATTGGCACGAGGAAAAAGCAAACAAAAAGCACTAATTGCAGTTGTAAGGAAGTTACTTGTTCTGATTTGGAATATGTTATCAAAAAAAGAGGCTTTCAATCCAGAATATAAAAGAAGAATACAAGCAGCATAAACTTAAACTTTATTGATGAAAAGGACCGTATCTTTGTGGTAGAGTAAACTCCGTTTTGCAAACTGTCTGAGAAATCAATAAAGAATTGAAAGCCAGTCTGAACTTTGAGTTCGAAGAGGAAAGTAATATAAAACAGGAGACTAAACAGAGTAGTCTCCCATAACAACACATGCCAAAAAGAATGATACATCTGCCAAGCCGAAAGAGAGGGAGGTGGTCTTATTTGTTTTTTTAGAGGAAAGATAAGAAAAAAAGCGAAAATCTTTTGCAACTTTCAAAAAAGTATCTATCTTTGCACTCGCTTAACAGCAATAAGGATTGATTCGCTAGCTCAGCAGGTAGAGCACAACACTTTTAATGTTGGGGTCTTGGGTTCGAGCCCCAAGCGGATCACTTGAAAATCAAGCAGTTATCTAAAAAGATAACTGCTTTTTTCTTTTGTATATACTGCGATTTGACGGCTTTGATGTAAACGGACTAACGTAAAAACTTCAAAATAAAAAGCACACCTTCGCAAAAAGAAACATAAAAGAGGATAATCCGATATGATTACCAACCGGGAAGAAGTGATAGACAAGGCATTCAAGGTGTTTTTGAGGATGAACTACGAGAAAGCGAGTATCAGCACGCTGGCGAAAGCCTGCGGGGTGGTAAAGACGGGGGTAGTATATTATTTTCCCCATAAACTCGACTTGTTTATGGCGGTAGCAGACAAGTATGTCATACAGATGCAGACACCGGCCAACAAGTTTGCCGGGCCGACGGAAACACTGGCTGAATTTATAGAACAGTATGTGGCAGGAGTGAGTGCAGTCATGAACCATATCATCAAACAGGTACAATGCTGTGCAGATGATAATGAATGCTGTCCCAACTTCTATTATTTCCATTTCCTTTCCCAAGTGAGGATGTATTATCCCGGAGCCCGTGAAAAAATGGAAGAAATATTCCGCAAGGAACACGAACTATGGAAGGCGGTCATACAGAAGGCAAAAGAGAGCGGTGAAATAAAGCAAGATACGGATGTGAAAAAGACCGCCTCGTTGTTCCGTCAAATATTCCTGGGCATGTCCTACGAGCAATCGTTCCTGAATGGTCTGGATGTAGACGAATTGAAGGAGAAATTAGATTATCTATACTCGCTCCTGAAAGCCTGACTTCTTTTAGCAATATTTAAAATATTTCGATAAAAATATTTTCTGAACAACCGTTCAGATTTCAATACTTTGCTTTATCTTTGAGGTATAAAGCAACCGCCAAAGATATGGACAAGATACAGAAGCAACGGTCAAGCATCGTCCTGTACAGAGAAAAAGTGAACGGTGAACGCTACATACGGATAAAGTATGCAAATAATCCGGCAATTGCCCTACTACTTTCCCGGGAGAGCAGCATACAAATGGCGGACAACGCTTCCGCCTACATAACAGTTACCGCCTTTAAACTACCGGATTTCTCCGACCGCTCTTCTCCCTACGCCTACATAGATTATAGCCGGACGTACGTGCAGCACCCCAATTCACAACAGACATACATGTTACCGGAAGACTATCTGAAACTACTGAATCTCACCTCACAAGGCGTTGTCAGTGAATGGATACTGGTACGCATCATGGGCAAAATTTGCTGGGATACAACAATATTAAAGATGACGAATATTTATCTTCATGTAACGAATGCCCTCAAGTCAAGCATACCCAATCCACTTGATACGCTGGATGATTTGTAGGGGGTAGCTATTAGAGATTAGGAAGCACACCTGTCAGGTGTCAGTTATCAAAATAGAAGATACCAAACAAGTGTTTTTACAAATAATATTATCAACAAATTAATAAATTACAATTATGGACTTTATAAACAAACTTTTAGACGAAAATTACGATTGGGGTGATAAACGTATTGATGAAGACGTTTACGATGAACTGAGTGCCGAACTCATCATTGATTACTTAAAGAAACATGATTCAGAAATTCGCCAAATGCTGGCTCTAAGCTGGAATTTTGATAATCCTAAGAAAGTTATCCAATGGATTGTCGAGCAGCCCGATACAGACAAAGGAACATGCCTGCTACTTTATTGGCGGATGGCTCCAGATTTCAGCAAACAGTTTGTAAACCGTGAGGAATGTGAAAATACTCATAGTTGGTATCTTGAAGATTATGACATCATCCAAACAATTGAACAGAATTACACATCAGGATTTTACAGGAACCAACGCTACGCTTTCAATCCTTGTCATGATTCGTATCAAGATGGATATGACTGGACTGCAAGTTTGAATCCTTCGGAATTTAAGATTCCCATTCCCCAAGAAATGTTTACTGCTTTAAATGGTATTGCATTGGATGTGCCTTCTTGGGAAGAAGGTATCCCTGAAGACTTGCAACCTGCAATGGATCGTTTGGCTGATTTAGTAGATGAATAATATGTTGATAACAAGCACCTATTCCACCTAACGGTGGCAAGCTGCAACCCATTATAAACAATATGTATCGCATTGCAAACATAGTACTATTTGTTCTTGCCATTTTCGTGGTAATGGGTTGCTCTTGTAGTAAAACTCTGTGTGAACGTAACATACAAGATGATATACTCAATATTGATAAATTCCGTAAACAAAGTAAAAAAGAGTACCGCTATATAGAAGAAGATGCGAAAAGATTGTTTGCAAATTCGGCAGCGGTTTATCCCGATACATTATACCGCCAACAATATACTTCATTGCAAGGTTATTTCTATGGAGAAACTGGATTTGACTTATATTGTATATGGTATGCACAGTTTAATGCCAATAATAGGAAACACTATCGTTGTGAACGTAAGACATTAAACAAAATATTCTATTGTGTAAATGATATGTTGAGATGTATTGCCGGGGGCGGAACTGGCTTTGCACATGAAACATACCGCATACCAGCATACACAGAGTATTACATCTATAAATATCAGAATATGGAAGCCAATAAACAGTACCAAGATAATGACATAAGCCAAACGATTTCAAATTTATGGCAGATAATGGCTACATATAATAACGAAGATATGCCCTTTGAAATATTAGCTTATAAAATGAAATACATATATGAAAATGTGGAATATATAAAATCATTACTTACTGCTGAAATATATAATTATTGCCTGCAAGAATATATGTGCAGACTAATAAACGAAAATGTAAGTGAGCAAGAACAATTAAGTTTATAACAACGAAAGATAGCATCTGACGATGCTCCTTTCTAACCATTACCGATAATGACTAAAGTTATAGATATGAAACACCTACAAATGATAACAATGATGTGTGTGATTTGTGTAACTGCAAGTTGTACAACGCAAAAGATTGCATATAGAGAACGGTTTGAAGACGCAAAAGGATATGCCCTTTATGCTTGTATCGCACACATGAACAAGTTTGTTGATAGTACATCATTTATCAACAAAGATTATTCCGGCGAATATTTTGTTCAATTAAGCAGTTTATCGCTGGAAGAAATTATCAGAATTAAGGAATATGTGGACAAAGAATGTATGAATTATTGGAGCATATCACAAAATCCGGAAGGTAATATGATTGCATATTCATCATGGAAATTCTATAACTCCAAAGACTTGGATAACTTTATTCATAAGACATTAAGGAAAAATATCGGTAACTACGAAAGATAGCATCTGACGATGCCCCTTTCTAACTATTACTAACAATACGAATAACTCTTTATGATAAAATTCATTTTAGATGCGATTTATTATCAGATATTCATATTTAATAGGGATAAATTTATATTGGAAAATCCACATGAGCGGACGATACAGATAATATGTGGAATATTATTTCTTCCTGTTATAGTATTGGTATATCTACTGATAGAGGAGAATTTCAATTATAAAACCCCTTTTGTGTTTTTCATCATAATCTATGTTTTATTATACAAGACATTCTGTTCGTATTATATCAAAAGGAAAAAAGGTATGGAAATTATAAGGAGTAAACCTCTGATATTTAATAGCCAAAAGGTTTCTTCCTTCATATCATGGATGATTTATCCCATTTTGGTTGTATTACTTTATTTTATAATAATACATCGTCATTGGCTAAAAATTATACAATAAAGATTTAATAAGTTAGTAACAACAAAAGATAGCCTCTGACGATGCTACTTTCTAACCATTACCGATAAAAACGTAAAATGAAGATACTTTTTTATATCATATTGTCAGTGCTATTCCCATTTCAAATGATAATGGGGCAAACAGGGAAAGACTCCATTCTTTTCCGTGGGAACATTGTATATGATGGTGATGCCAGTGAAGCTACTTTCCTACATGAACTATATATAAAACATAATCCTAAACAACGATATCCTATCGTTTGCGATTCGGATTTTTCCATTAAATGTATGCGTGGAGATACACTGCTCATAGAACATTTTGACACAAGGTATCCTTACTGTTTTCAAGTAGTGGAATTTATTGCGAATGATACGCTTCCACAGAATATCCATGTCTGGAGATACCCAAAGTCTTGCAATAATTGGTATTATCATCAGAAATATAAAACGACCAATCTATCAGTTAAAGATACTATCAGAAAATCAGAACTGGTCGGTACATATAAATGTAGATGGGAACTAGAAAACAGCGACTGTCTGGTTACATCTGATGCAACCATGAAATTAAATGCTGACGGCACATTTGAATTGATTGATGAATGGGTTAGCTGGGATATATCTGGAACTGTTTTCCATACAGGGAATTGGGAGATTAAACAAAATACAGTCATTTGCAAAGTTGTTCCCGAACTGATTCCTTCAACTATACAAGAACGTTATCCCGGTCAAGTGCTACATTTTGTCTGGACAAATCTGGAAGATGATAGACAAGAAATTATGAAAGAAGAAAAAGTCTATAAGTTTCTTGTATATAAGAAAGGGTTAATTCAGACAGATAAAATAGATTGTATATATAAAAAAATAAAATATCGGTAACTACGAAAGATAACATCTGGTGATACTCCTTTCTAACCATTATAAACAATATGCATCGAAATATAACGAAATCTAAGTTCTTTTATACCATTCTTGGTATTCATGCTTTATGTGGAATACTGGGGCTGACAATCCTATGCTCTGTTCCGGAAATGGATCAAATACGATGGAATATCGGATATATTATCGGGTATCTGTTCGTCTTGTCCTTGATATTCTCATTTTTTATACGCATACCTGATAAAGTACCTAAAGGAGTCAAATACGGCATACGGATATATAGAAATATCTATTTGCTCAGTATAATTATGAGTCTGTTAATTCCTAAAGGGTTGTTCATGTTGTTGGCAATATTCATTGACTGTTCAAGCAATTCCGAAAAGATAGCTGAAGATAAGCAGTATATAATCCGTCATTATGTAACGGCATCACTATTTGATGACTATAATGAAAAGAGAGTATATAAGAAACAAGGAATAATAGAGAAATATATTGGTAGTTTTGATGGTGGTGATGTTACTCCACACAAGAGATATGAGATATATTCTTTTCAGGTAGATGAAAGTAAAAATGTTTTTATTGGACACTGTCATTCATTACTTAATGCAAAAGACAGTATCATGCCTTTTCCGATTGTAAAGTCTAATAATTGATTCTGTTTAACTGTCTTTGGACGGTAAATACAATAAAATCAGTAAATAGGAAAGATTTGAAATTTTATATAGGCTATGTTTTTATCTTTAAGATAAAAAAGTGCTGTTTTTGAGTTGAAAGTGATAGATATATGAAACAGATAATATACCATATTAATATTTTTTTCCTCTTTTGGATTTGTGGAGTAGCCTATTCACAAAATCCCAAAGCGGATATTTTGCGGCAAGATCTTTCAGGCTTATTTGACAATTTAAGCATGATTGGCATATTAGGAGAAGACTGTAGCCGAATTGACATTCATTTTACCGAAGTTCGGAAAATGGATAATAAAGAATATGAGATAAAAGGTGCCAGTCGTACCCGATTGACTTTAATCTGTCTGTTTAAAGGAAATATTTATATAGATAGCATTTCTTCTTGTTCTCAAATGATGAAAAGTGAATGTATGGAAGTGGACGGTTTCATATACGGGCATTATTCGTTTGCAGAATACGGAGATAAACGATATAGCGGTGTATTTTCCGGTTTTTTCGAGCAAGGGTATCGGGTTAACGGACAGCAAATAGAGAAAGGACGGAATGAAATGGCAGAACTGAGATTGAACTTGGCTGAATATAGGGGCAACTGGAGATCTGCAAATGGGCAGATAAAGATCTGCTCTTGGGCAGATGAAGTCATACCCGATACTCCTGTAAACTTCTGCCTGTTTAATGATGCTGGCGAATGGATTGTGCTACCAAAATATCGTAAGAATGGCTGGGAGAATCTATATAATGCCTACCACAATGAAAATCTGACAACGGATGAGATACAAAAGGCCCGTGAAGTGGAAGAACAAGAATGGTGGGCAAATGAAAGCCAATCATGCAAAACACATTGAGTTTATAACGAAGCGTGATTACGCTTGACAGCGTTCCTCGCTTAATCATTGACAACATAATAAATCATAAATACAATGGTAATAAAATTACTTCATACAGTTTTACTCTTCTTGTTTCCGTCTATGACAGTTATAGGCCAAGTATTGGATACAGATACCTTGTGCTATAAGAATAATACGGTATATCAAGAGTTAATAATCAAAAGAATCAATAAAAAAAGAATTTATTTCGCTCTATCTTCTATCAAAAAGGGGGAGCAGGTAGATGTGTATAAAGGTTATGCTTACATATCCGATTATGCTTACATCTCTTCAGAAACTGATTTTACAGAGGATGGTTCATTGTATCCAGTCATTGAATATTGGTATGAAGACCCGGATATTCCTTTGTCGATAAGAGTCAACTATGATATGGGTGTAGCAAGAATTTCATTTGCAGAAAACCTTTCATTACCTTATATTTATAAACTAAAAAAGAAATAAATTCGTTGACTATCGCTTGTTCCACCTAACGGCGGCAAACGGCATTAGATTTTCAATAAAACGGATATGAAGAATTTGAAGAAACTTAGTATATATTTCGCTGTCACTTTTTCCATAGTTTTAGTATGTGGCTTTACAGGACTTGTTATCAGGGAAGCCAATAAAGGCACATTTTATGAACTGGCTGCAACAGAAACATTAGTATATTGTTTGCCGTTGGGACTAACTGCATTTGCATCCCTGCTCCCTTACAGCTTGAGTGTTGTAACTTTCCTGAGCTTTTGGGCAATGAACTGTGAAAAATGGATAGTTTTTTCCCGTATGTTAGCAATCGGACTGATTTTTGTATTGCCCTTGTCGGTAATGACCTATTGTTATGATTGGTTTATACCTCCCCAAACGCAGGTCGTATCTGTTGGAAAAATAGTAGAATACAAGGAAATGGAAAACGTTTATCACAATAGTCAAAGTGTCCCTTACCAAAACATTAAATGCAATGAATAAAGAATTAAAAAAATATGTAACAGATGAGTTATTGCTGATTGCCAATAACGTGACAGGCGAATATACCGACAAGCAGGTGCAGCAGGCGAAGTTGGAACTATATAACCGAGGCGTGGACGACAAGATAATAGCCGACATCATGGAGGAGAAAGAGGAAGCCTTCATGCGAAGACTGGATGCTGCCGCACGTGCAGAACAGGCACGCATGGACAAGCGTAACGAAAGGAACAGGAATATTAGCTATAAATGGCGGGAAATGCTCTTCATGTTTATGTTCGCCCCGTTTTACTTGTTTAAAAGGCATTACCAGCCAAGCGACTTCTTTCCCAAACTGAAACAGTTGAAAGCGAAAAAGTATGATTTAAAATTCAGGCAACGAATTATCAGTCTGCTTGCCGGAGATATGGCTTGGATTTTTATCTATTGGGTATATTATTCCTTTATAAAGAATTAAAGGATTGGATATGATCCTTAATTCTATTAAAATCGTTATGTTTTCTATGCTTTGATATGCTTATTTTTGCTATGCACCAAAAATAAAATTCCCGTAAAATATTAATTTACAGGGGTTTTCTTCGTTTTGCAATTCTTTCCAGCGGAGAGACGGGGAATGATTAACTTTTAATTTCTCTATTCATTATCAGTATCTTACCAAAAGCCTCTGCTCCTATGACACCGAATAATTCACCGCGTATATACTGCAACTTTCTTCCTATTACACTCTTACTTAATGCGAGTTCGAAATAAAATTAGAAAATAACCAGTTGCCAGTCATTGATAAAAATGACATCAATAGCGGGTTTCTTTTCAAAGAAACAGTATGCAGCAATGGCTGACAGAGAATTAGCAATGAAGTTGTTAAAAGAACGATGTCTGGAGTGCTCTATCTGTGCTATGTTTTTCAACTCGTCATTGACTGTTTCAATCAAAGCTCTTTTCTTGAGCAGAATCTTGTCAGCAATACTCATTAGTGAGTTTCTAATATTGTTTTTAACTTTAGTGACAAGCTTTATGCCATCAAGGAAAAGGCTCTCAAATGAGACCCATCCGATATATCCTTTGTCTGCACAGAGTTTCCCTTTGATGTTCTCCAGAAACCTACCCTACTTTAACGGTTTCCGGTCATTCACATTCCCAAGAGTAAACATGAAATAGAGGATTTCCCCCCCTTATCATTAATTATCAAATGCAGTTCAAATCCAAAGAGCCATCCCATAGAGCATTTTCCACGTTCTGCAAGTCCTTCAAATGTTTTATGAATCAGAATCCTTTGGTTACGACATACATGCAAAGGAGTGGAATCAGCAAAACTAATGCCCGTACACGTTCCCAATAGAAGCTTCTTAATGGAGATAGTTAGAGGAAGCTGTATTTCTTTCTCCAACTCTACGAAACGGTTATAGGAAACCAGATTCAGAAACAAGTGCCTAATATGTTTGCATACATACCCTTTGTAATAATGCTTGAAACAGCGGCCCCTAAATGAAACAGGATAAGAATACCCATAATCTCAGCATCACTCATGCAGTTGGGCTTGTTGCAATATCTTTTTTCTTATCCTTAATCATATATTTTTCCTGTTACAACACAAATTTCTTGCAAAAATCATCGGACAGACAATGAATCTCTGTAACTTTAGACTCTGAGAACATAGTGGTAATCGTTTAAACAATATAATTTGTCACCATAAATTTAATACTTTTATTACTATATCCCTATGTCTCTATAGATTATATTTATTCTTATTTCGAACTCACGTTATTTATTTCGTGAATACATGACTATAAAAAGACACCCGAATATGATACGCTGCAGAAAAACACAACAAGATTTTTTACTCCGTGCAAGCAAAAGCTCACACGGAGTATGACTTATTCCGGCAAATACTTTTTGTAGTCTTCCTGCACATCCGGATCAATGACCGGACGTACGGAATAGGTCATGCAACGCCTGTAAACAGCGCTTGTATTGGAAGTAGGCGCCCAACCGGCAGGACCTCCAGTGGAATTAAGCAGATAACGCCCTGCATGAGTATCGCTTCTGGCTTGTGCCACGGCGAAAATGACTTCATTACCCCCAGACTTGCCATCTGTAAAACTGCCGTCATAGATACTTCCAGGCAGCGGTGTGTTAAGGCCGGAACGACTTGCATAATAATATGCAGACCTCAAAGTTACAGCCTCTTTCTGCGACATAATCCGGAATCCGTAAGGAGAAGGGTCAAATACGGTTTTCCCGCCTACATCCTCCGGATTCCCTGTCCGAGAAGGCTGGTTCCATGGATACAGGAATACCCAGCGGTCTTTGAAATAACTAACAAACCTATGCGGGAAACATTCATACAGCCAGAAACTTTGATGAGAGACGATAGCGTTTGGATGTTCGATGCTCTGTTTCATCGTAAGAGCAGCCCCTCTCGCTTGCTGAGCATCTGTTTTTCCATAATCCACATCATTTCCTCTCTGTTCCCAAAGGAAATCAAATAGCTTGCCACTGCCGTCATAAAAGTTTTTATTGACACGAACATCATGTGCCGGGAACGGATCTTTCCTGCCCCATTGATATTGCATACCAAATTCCCTATATGCATCTGCACTATACTGTGATTGGACCCTTTCGTACGCTCCCAACAGATGCGACATCAATCGAACCGTTTTCGGACCATCACCTCCCTGACTCGCAACATCCAATACTGTCGGATACTTGTCAACAATCCAGATATGCCAGGACCAGAGTGTCGGATTCCCCTTGATCTTTCCAGATTTAATTTCTATCAACACATTTCCCGGAGTCTGCCCTGGCTTGACATAAATATATGATCCCGGACCGGAACCTCCCTGTTCGGACAATTCACTGAGTCCCGCTTTTTCTATATCATTATGCCCACCAGCCTCTTTAATATCCGTCCACACGATATTGACTCTCCAATCATCATCTGCATCCAACTTATTCAACATGAAATCCTCTTTGCTACCGGGAAGTCCCTGCTTATCACTTAAAACAGCGTCATGATCCAGAAGCTTTTTGTAATACTCATAGGCAGTATTTACCCGGGAAACAGGAATAAAGATCCCTTGCTTTGCTCCCGCTTTAAGCATATATGTATTCGCTTCAGGCTGTACAATTCCGGAAACCAGCTCCAACTCAAATTCTCTTTCCGGAAAAAGACCATCAGGGGAATAAATCTTGAATTTCGCCTTACCGGAGTAAAGACGTGAGGTTGTGATATCGTCAACAGCCGTGAAAGAAACTGGTTTCCCGGAAAGGGAAGGATCCTTCTCATAGAAAGGAGCGAACGTCTCTATCACATCACCTGCTCCGTTGTCGGACAAAGCGGAAACCAACTCAATTTTGTATTCGCTGTTGGCTTTGACATAATATTGCTTCTGTTTGCCATCCATCAGATAGATACTGTTATTGGATACCAGCAATGACTGATGCAGGAATTTGTCAAAAAAGGGGATAGCACTATATTCCTTCTGCAGGAGGCTGAGTTTCCCCGACGCACTTCTACCGGTTTCCACATGTGTGACGGTGAAAGTATAAGTGGTATTGAAATTATCGAAATACTCCGTATTTCCTGTAATGTCGGGAGCTGTCACCGTATACTTCCATATTCCCCCGGCAAGTTGACCCGCTTTCTCTATCTTGAACGGATTGGCGGCTTCAGCATGGAATACGGGTTCCAAATCATGCGGTTCTGTCTTTACATAGAAAGTAACCCTGGCACCTGCCTCTTCCGCCGTAAGCGTCCGCCCGTCTTTCGTTACCACTTTGCCTGCCTGCCCATAGCTCTCGCCATACTGATTGACCTCAATAAACTCCAGCGGCCGGCTGCAGGCCTCGTCCGCAAAAATCTGTAAGGTGACATTGATATCCTTAGACTGCTCAAAGCCAAGAAACCATTTCATACGCCCCGCCTTCACATAAGCGGCTTTCAACGCATTCTGGGCATCTTCCGGCTTTTCCGGCCACCTTCGGGATGCATCCACATGCTCTGTGACCGTAAAGGTCGCGGTTTTCTCATCCGTCGGTGCGGTCTTATCCGGATCCGAAGGTTTTATAGAATTACTGATCCATGCAGGCAGTCCCTCTATCGTAAATCCTTCCGGCCAGGAAGTCTGCACTTTCGCCGTCAGGCTGCCTCCCTCCCTATAAAAAGTGAAATGGTCGGCACTGACCCCCAGCATATATTGCCCGTCATACAATACATCAGACATAGTGGACTCGTTCCATACCACAACATTATACATGATGTTAGCGGCCGGTCCTTTCCTAGCATCCTCTTCCGTATCGAATCCCGGACCACCTACAGCCTTGATATTTACCAGATAACGGTGGTTACGCAGCAAGGGAAGGTACTCGTATGTCGCATCAGCCTCGGCTCCGGTACGTTTCAGGTAGTCTATCCGGAAGAAAGTTTCCTTGTCAGGACGGCTCTTATCTGCACCGGTCAGTCCGACAACGATATAAGGACGTTTCAAGTAATTTTCCGTATTATTCTCAGGAAGAGTTTCTCCGTTGGCTCCTTGCGTGGCAGCCGTCGGCACATTGACCGCCTCCGGAACATATACCTCACGTAACAAGATTTTCTCATCCACTATGGAAGGTGTTCTATCAATCTTTCCTGTCACAGCCGGAGCAGGATCAGGAATAGAAGGCTGTTTCGCCTTTCTATTGGCCTCATCCCAGTAAATCCCGTTCTCGAACGGAGAGACCCGTCCCGTCGTATTGGTATTATAAAAAAACACTTTAGTCAGCGTTATCCCTTCAATCCCCCCGGCTTTCTCATCGAATGTAGAAGCCCCTTCCGATATGTTGCTCAAGTTAAGCCCCACGTCCACACGTGCCACGGCACGGACCAGATAGACAGTTCCAAGTTTGGGAACGGCACCGGCACTGTGATCCACCCTGACCGGGTCCGAGGCACCCCACATCGGCAACTCCCCGTCTTTCCATATCCCCTTGTCCGGCATGGAGAAAGTGAAAAGTTGCATGACTTCCTCCCGTGTCTTTCCAGCCAGTCCGTCTGCGTCTGTATTAGCTGACCGGGTGACATTGGCCAGCATCACGAATGTACTGGTATCGTCTGAAGGAGTATTTTTCGCCAACAAGGTCATGGTACCCTTGTCTTTCTTGTCAGCCGGATCACCGGAAGGAATATAGGAGGTCACTTTGGCCTCATATGAAAACTTGTTGTCCTTGTCAAACACAAGTACCCTAATCCTCTCCGCTGCCGTGGAATTCTCCCCCTCCGGTGTAAGAGACCGTGTCAGGGGATTTCGAAGACCAAGTCCTTCGACAGACATGCTGACAGACGTCCAGCCGTCCCTGACAGGCATTTCTGTCCCGCCGTTTCCATACTCATCGAAGGGATCACTGCACCCTTGCACGAGAGGGATTCCCATAGATATCGCCAGAAAAGCGACTATCAAAGTGTAATGTTTGATTCTCATATGTATCTATTCTTTAAACTGTTTTTCTTCGTGATGGCATGACTGACCATACCTTAGTTACCAGGGGATAGCCACCTCCGTATCCTCCCATTCGTCCACAACTATGTCATATTCCATATTTCCGGGTCCTTTCAGTGTGGCGAAGACACGGTAAACCGTATTACGCCGGATGTTGTAATAACCCTTATCATTCTCGGAAAGATCCGGATTATAGAGTTCGATCCTATACGGCTTATCGGGGGTTCCCATCCGATAATCGACGGATAAGACCAAGGCCAGCGCCCCCTCTTTCCCTTTCCCGTAGACTCCCGGAGCCACATAGATGTAGCTAGGTGTCTTACCCATATATGGAAGCAGTCTTTCTTTGCATTTGGTCACAAAAGCGGATTCTCCGGACCCCTCGTTGGCACCGTCATGGAAACTAGCTCTTTCCGGCAATAATAGGGGAGTCCCCGCATAATCTACTCCTCTCATATCCGGATTACCACTTCCAGTGGCGGTGTATTCCCCAGAAGAAGGCAGTACAGAATAACCGCTAGCTTCATTGTTCAGGGTGAGTTTTGTCACTTTGGAAAGAGGTAACAAAGGAGACAGATAATTCCCCCTGTCATCAACTGTTGTAAGTATGAACTCAATACGGGCATGCATACGTTCCAGAAGTATGCAGGGAGAAAGGGTAATCCTATTATTACTAACTACATTATCCGGAACATGGAAGTTACACTGCCCAGTCATGGGAAGATACTTCCGGTTTTCTCCTTTCAGATCGTCAGATGTGAAAATTTCGGTCTTTTCCATTAATTGCTTCGGATCAGGAATTGTATGTCCATTCCTGATTTTTTCCAATCCGGATTCACAATTAACCAACAAAACAAAATTATAATCGCCTCCCATCAACTCCAGGTCCAAGGCTATATTGGATTCGCCTGCATTCACTCTACCCATCTCTCTCATCTCAAAATGCTCAATGCCGGTTATACCCGCCAACGGGTTGGTTGTTCCTTGGGAATAATAGAAAATAACTTTTTCCGGAGAGCTCTCCATATTCTTAAAAGCGAAGAGAAGAACATGTTTAACAGTTTTCTCATATTCCTCTGCACCGATATAATTCTCTTTCCACTCTCCGGATGAACGTACAGACGCCTTTGTCATCTGAGAAATACCGGTTCCTCCATTCATTTCCGCCACAATCCGGATGGGAATACCCGAAACTGATTTTTCTAACTCTTCCGTATCAGACGAACATCCGGTCAATTGTACAATTGATACACAGGCCACCATCAACAGCTTTATCACAATTCCGTATTTCATTATCTATCATTTTTATAATAATACCAATTCCTTTCTAATATTACACGAATCATTAGTTTTAAAATCTGTCTGATTATCAGTTCTCCAATTCTATGGGGCGGGAAACGACATTCCAATCCAAAACGGTCGCTTGTATCAGCATCCATGTTTCCTTTTCGTACTTGAGTTTCAGGGTTATGGGAAAATCATGGTCACATTCCAGGCTATACGGCGGTTCGCCCGCATCTCCCCGGAACATGAGGATGTCATCAACCAGATTAGCGGTATAAAGAATCTCCCCGGTTGTCTTGTCAATCAGAGATACGAACGCATTTCTTCCCTCTTCCAGTTTCATCAGCGTGAAATCCGCTTTCAATGCCCCTTCAGCGTCATGTACGGCTTCGGTCGCGTATTCAAAACGTTCACAAAGGGCGATCCGGCCGTTGAAATCATACACACCGTTGTCATCTTCTATCCTGATGACGAATTCCTCGTCTATGGGGAAAGGGGAACCTATGGAACTGATTGTGAAGTGTACCCGGTATGTCAATTCCTGCATATTGAAAGCCACCCGTTCATACACGCTTCCCATATCCTTCCGGTTCTCCAGTGATATGGAGGCGAGACCGACATACAGAGGCCCGAGGGCTGAGGAAATCCGTCCGTTTTTCAACCGCAGTGACACTTGCATTTCCTGTCTGGTAGTAACGCCTTCCCGAAAATCTGAAAAATCATAGGCCTCCAGGTCACTGCCACCCCATGCGACAAACGTGAGTTTCCCCGTATGCCGCAATGTGGCGGACAAAGAATAATCTGCCGAAAGGACTGCCTTCTTGTCAGAAAATTCGCCCACCAGCAGATCATCATCATCAAAGACAAATACCCGGACTTCTCTGATATCTGACGGATATCCAGGAAATTGTTCGCAAGGGGTCTGTCTATAGAACTGGAAATAAACACCTTGCGGACAACCACCCAAGTCATCAAATACCGTAGAATTACATCCTATAAGACAGTAAACCAGCAACATGATAAATGCGATGTAATGTACACTTCTGATTCTCATTTGATATAGTTTATGTTGGGGTTATTTAACAGTTTGAAACCAAACTGTTTGTTGATTGGAGAAAGAAGAGGAAAAATTCCTCTTCTCTCTCACAGCTATGTAAGAAATTGCAGGCTGAATTTATCAGCAATCTAATATTAAAATTACTCCAAAACGACATCACGTGAAACGAGGTTCCACTGGAGTACCTTGGCCTCGACACGCATATAGGTCTCTTCTTTCTCGATATCCGGATTTTCAGGATTCGTCGGTTCTTCCTTATCATCAGGCTTCGGCAGATACGGATCTTTAGGATCGGAAGGATCCCACGGCATACCTAGGCCCTGGAAAGCCGTAATTGTCAACAGATAGGTGTTGTTACGACGAGTATTAGCGTTCACAATCGTTTTTCCATCAGCGTTTGTTTGACGGTTCCATAACGCACGATATGCGCATCTCCCTTTTGCGTAAGTGTAAGCTTTTTGATCCGGGCTCAACTGGCTTTTCTTTGCGGCATCCTTGCTGGCATAGATCAGCCCATCACCTTCTCCTTGATAGAACGTCTCGCCCTTTACCCCGGGTTTACTGATTAACTTCTTTTGATCTTGATCCCAATGCAATACCTCTTTTGGAGTATAAGTCGTATAGACCTTGGCATACGGTAGGCGATAGTAACCGAAATTCTTATTGTCAGTTGTGAGTTCCTCCTTTTTTACGGAATTCTCCAAGAAATAAATACCTGCCACCTTTTTAGCCTCAGTAGCATCTGCCGCAACCGCCTTGGCCGCGTACATGCCAAGCTTATCCGCTGTTGGAGTCTCTTCCGGCAAGAGGTTTCCCAGACGGATCAAATGCTCCTTGGCAGTACCGTTCGGATCTTGGGCATTTTGAAAATCAACATAGTCATCAATAGCGGATGTGAAATCTTTGTAAAGCCCGTCTCCCACTGTGATTGTACGATCTCCTGCATGGTTGCGGAAAAGATATGTCTTTGCGGCGCCGTTGATAGCCGTATACGTGAGGTTATCAAGATCAACCGTTCCTCTTCCATCAGCAGTTTTGTCTTTCAAAGCGGCATCCTTCGCGACCAATCCTTGTGCCACGACACGCTCCACATCAAAGGAGAATACATTTTGAGCCTCTCCCATGCCTGTCTTGACTGTTTCCTCGGAGATATTATCCTTGATGGTTTTCTGCTCGGCCTTTGAGGTCATCACGAACTGATTTTCCATGGCGAGAGCCGCGATGTCGGCCACCGCAGTAGCCGTACTTCCATATACACAGTTCATGGCCGTTGCAATACTGGGATCAAGAGTGCCCCTGTTAAACAACAACGCCATTGCTTGGGAACCCGAAGTGGCTTTCCATGGAGCAACTTTGTAAGTGCCGGCCGGTGTCGTCTCCCAGAATTTATTCTCCTCGTCAGCGCTTCCTAGCGTCCAGTCCTGAGGCGTACCGGGAGAAATAAGCCGTAGAGATTCAAGTGTACTCTCTCCCGGTCTTCCTCCGTAATCTTCCTGTTTGTCATTCACCGCTCTGGTTGAGACATCCTTCATAGCGGAAATATACATTCCTGCAAATGTTGTTCCTTCGCCCGGATTGTTTACCTGAGGGATATCCTCATTATTACAAGCTGTCATGCCCAGACTTAAGGCTGCAACTCCCGCTAAAAATAAATTGTTTACTTTCATAACTTAAACTGTTTAGTAAATAAATAATTTAATTATTAATACATTAAATGCTTGCTATTTATCCGTTAATCCTGTCATGGAAAGTCCAGGAGTTTTCATTCCCGGGGCTCCATGTCTTTTTTCAGTAATTCCTCCGCCTTCCGCCAGTCTCCTTTCATACTATGGGCAATTGCCATAGGATAAACAGAACGGCTGTCACTCTTTACTGTGTCCAATATCATCAGAGCCTTATCCGCATCCTTTTCATACTTTAAAAGCGCATTGGCATAGTTAAGTGCCGCCAGCGGATCAAGTGCAAACTGTTCATAAGCCTTCTTATATATGTTTACCGGATTTTTTCCCTGTTCGACATACTGTTGCGCCAGCCTGTACATCTCATACTGGCTCAGGCATCCGGGAACGGTAATAAACATTTCCTCCAATTCGTCATCCGTATAGGGACGAACATCAAATTCCATGTGAAAAACGGTACGGCGCAAAGTGGGATAAACTGTGGAAAGCAACTCCGCATAAACCTTTCCCCCATCTAAAGAGCGTATAGCCGCTTCACGGGCCACATCCGTATGATGCCTTTTAATAGCGGATAAAATTTCATCCTTATATGGCAAAGAAGATACATTTATAATATTTTCCAAGCCTTTCCAGTCTTCACCCACCCCTTCTATTTCGTATATGGAGGCTTTCTTGAGCTGCGGATACTTACTCAGTACATAATAAGAAAGCGTATGAGTACGACGTTCCGCCAAATGTTTATTATAACTAAACTCACCTTCCGGAGAAGCGTATCCCATGATATGTACCTCACGAAGCCTAGCCCCTTTGATCCGAAGCCCTTTGGATACAAAATCATCCAGACGGGCTAATTCTTCCTGATTTTTACCAAATCCAAGAAGAAGTCCATGCTGTGCGGATTTGAAAGTGACCTTACAGTCAAATTCTTCTTCATAACATTTTATCTCCACCTTTTCCGGAGTATAAAAAATGTATTTATAGTCTTCCGGGCCAAAAAGGTCTATCCCGGTTACCGGTATATTCAACTGGCTCACACCTTTACCGCACTCGGCACATCCATACACCTCTTCACGAAGAAAGAGATGGCCGGAAGCCATCCAACGTTCAAAAGGCAATGCTTCCCTGACGGAGATTCCAGGCTCCCTCAAATCTCTGGAACTGCGAATATCCTTCACAGGAAGTAATGTACCCGGGTTACCACCCAGTTTTTCCTTACGGGCAACAACCTTGTATCTTTTCTTTCCGGAAATACACAAAGGCGAGAAAGTAGTCCTGATATTGCCGTCAGAAGATACCAGAGAGGGATAGATATAAACAATTTCCTGTGTCTTCAACCGATTGATGGATTCTACTATATTGAAAGAAACGGTAAACATTTTCCCTTCCGGGCTACGTCCGGTTTTCACATCTGTATATTCCAAACGAGGATTCCCCTTTCTGACAACCTTATCCTCCACCTGTCCTACCACCGGCAAACAGTATACATATCCCAGCACAGAAAGTATTCCTATATAATATTGTATTGGTTTCATTGATTCTGTTTTTAATATTTATATATGCAAAGCATCATTTATTTAATTATATAGATAATCGAAACGGCAAGCTTTGTAGGTCCCAGATAATCAGCTTTCCCCTTACCATCCTTTTTCCCACAAGAAGTACATCTGAACCTGTCATATTTAACACGCGCATAGCCCAGTCCTAAGGATGCCTCTACACTGAATCTGCTGGACAGTATCCAATGGTAACCCGTACTGATACCCCCACCATAAAAATACCCCTCATAACGGTAATCTTTCATTTCTTTGGAGTGGTTTTGAATAATAAAAGGAATATTTATGCCTCCCACATTCATCTGCCCTCCGTGGGCATGAAGGCCAAGAAACCAGCCATTGAATGTTTCACAGATCCAATATCTTATCTCCGGCTGTACAAGCCAGTGACTCCATTTCTTTGTTTTGTAACCGTTTGCCGTGGCATCATTTTCATAAAAAAAGAAATTCATACCGATTTGGGTATCCAAGGTCCATTTCTTCCCCAGGGAAAACTCTACAGAAAGATTGGGTGTCAGCAGGGCATCATAGACAAGGTTGTTTTTTAGCACAACCTTCTGTGAGAAAGACTGCAAGCTGAACAGCAGAAAGAAAAAAAAGCATATTTTTTTCATATTGTCGCTGATTGTTTTTAAACGAAAAATGCTTGTTTTATGATGTTAATTATGATAATGCAAAATTAAAAATGAGCAATCGTATTTTCATTATATACATTGGACATAGAATTATGTAAAACAGTCTTTTTGTTTATACAAGGTAGCCAGACAGATATTCTTTTTAATATTATCATAAATTCGAAAAGAAGTTATCATTCCGCCTTGTGAAGAAAAGAATTTGAAAGCCATCTATTCCAATGTGATGTTCACCGACTACATTTCTCCTTGTCCGGAGTTCAACCATCTATCAAATCCCTATGCTGGTTTACTCACCAGTGTACGGCTCTAGTCTCGGTCTCACAGGTTTCCTCTATGGCCCGCATCAGGGAGCTGATCTCGCTGTCGGAGAGATGGATGTTTCCTAAAAGGGCGGCAGCAAATGGATGTTCCTATGTAACGGATTTAGCTAAATATAAAGGACAGATAAAAGACAAAGTATTATATGCCGAAAGCCTTGTATGAATGCAAAATGAAACATTTACAGACATTAATGGTTTCTGTCCTATATTGTTCAGGCAAAAGGAGCTGCTGATGTCCATAGACGGTGTTGGACGTGTAGCAGCAGCCAACATGATAATTACTACGGAGGCCTTTACACATTTTGATGCTCCAAGAAAGTTCAACTGGTATGGCGGAGTAGACCCTTCCTCTTATTCTTCCGGAAGTTCCCAGTACTCGAAAGCAAGAATATCGGCTGATAATTGATGACTAACAATGCGAAGTTCTCCGGTGTCAGCAAATGATCCGTCTTGGGATCTCTGATAAGTTTGACACTACTCATTACTTTATTATGTTTTTACAGTTAAACAAATTGAGATAACGGCATGCATAAATCTCCATCTTGGCTTACTGATTGCAAATGTAGTAAGCTTATGCCCGATATTCCTGCTCTAAAAAAACATAACCTATTCAAATACAACACTTTTCGTAGTCCCACATAACAGACTCATCAGCTTTAGTACCAGTTCCTTTCTGATGATACCAATGCCATCATTTTCCAACACAGATACATATATTTATACGACTTCGTGTATAATCCGGCTCTTTTTGTATATCTGCTCTTTTCTTTGTATCTTGCTGCCCTTTTTCCATATCCACTCATTGGATGTCAGGCTTTTATCCGAGTTTATAGAAAAAATGGTCATTTTAGAAAAATATATAGAAATAGTTTGTGCTTATGGAGCATGCCAAAGAAACATTGTCTACCCTGGTGCGGGAAATGCAAACAGTCACCACATACAATAAAGGAGTTTATATCCTAAACATTGAGTTTTTTTTAGACAAGTACAGTAATGAGATGTTCCGTGCCGGTGCTTTCTTTTATATATTGGTGGAAACCGGAACAGCAGAATTTGTAGTTGACTGTCATTCCTATATTGTAGGAAAGGGGGACATGCTTCTTGTCGCTCCAAGAATGTCTGTAAAGTTAATGAAAAAAAGTTCCGACTTCGGTACATGTGGTCTATGCATGGAGCCTTTCTTTTTTGACTCCCTTTCCATAGGAAACTATGTATACAAACGGCTTTATAACAGCAGCCATACGACATATGTTTTACGGCTAGAGGACAGCGATACTGTACATATACGCAAAACGCTAGACCTGATGTCCCACTACCTCACCTCCGACCATCCTGCAGAAATGGCTGGTTCACTGGTCAATTTCCTATTGCTGCAAATAACGGAAATCTTCCACAGTCAAAATGTACATCCAGCCGGAAGGGTCAAGCATTCCGATGCTTTGTTCCGACTTTTCAGAAAGTTGTTGGCTGAGAATTACAGGAAAGAGCATGAACTTCAGTTTTATGCTGATTCCCTTCACATATCCCAGACATACCTGTCAAGAGTGATACGTCAGATTTCTGGAAAAACAGTGAATAATTATATAGCCGAAGCACTTTATACAGATGCTAGACGCCTGCTGGTCTTTACGGATCTGACTGTAAAGGAGATTGCTGAACAATTAGGCTTTTCAGACCAGTCATCCTTCGGAAAATTCTTCAAAAAGAAATCAGAGACATCTCCTGCAAACTTTCGTGACGAATATAAAAAACTCCACAACTTGTAAAAGTGGATGCTGTACAATACACGCACAAGTTGGGGAGTGAAACTGGAAAACTTTTCCACGCGAAAGACCCCCTCTGGAATATTCTATGGATACGGAGCGGAACATGTTGACAAGGAGGGATAACCTCATAATTACCGATAATTTTTCTTTTAGGGATACAATCAGACTTTCCAACCTGCGTTTCGATAGGTTATGTATTTCTCAAATCTATTAAAGCAGACAATATCTACTATATTTGAGACATATTTTGAAAATACCTGACTTCATCCGTATTTGCCTTTCATTATTTTACTATTTTCACACCGCTTTAATGTGAATATGTTAAAGTCAGTTTCCTTTTATTTACATACGGCAAACTGTATAGAAGTATAAATAATATTCTTCCGGGCCTTATGTATTGAACTGGTGTGGATTGAAAAGCCCGTTGTCATACTGATTGGTATGGATGGAAGTCCGTTCCAAAGAGCTGGGATATCCGGCTGGATATATATCAATTTGATTGTAAGTCAAAAGCATGTACATCAGAATTAAAAATATTTTAATTGTAATGAAACATATATTTTATCATCTGGCCGCTGTTATGGTCGTCGTGGTATGGGGAATGACTTTTATTTCCACCAAGGTTCTAATAGTTCATGGTCTGTCTCCTCAGGAGATTTTCCTATTCCGTTTTTTGCTGGCTTATGCTGCAGTGTGTCCTATCTCCTTCCATCGTTTTTTTGCCCGTAATCTGAAAGATGAGCTATATCTGGTGGGTGGCGGAGTATTGGGTGGTTCCCTGTTCTTCTTTTTACAGAACATGGCTCTGGGGCTGACACAGGCTTCAAATGTTTCTTTCATCATATGTACGACCCCGTTGTTGACTGCTGCTCTGACCGTATTGTCCGTTCGGATGGAAAAGGTCTCAAGAGGCTTCATACACGGATCTATTGTTGCTCTGTTGGGTGTAGGCTTGCTGATATTCAACGGAAGTTTCATTCTTCGGATATCACCTTTGGGAGATTTACTGACTCTTTTGGCTTCTCTGTCATGGGCGTTTTACAGTCTTGTCATTCGGAGTCTCACCCGGAAATATTCTCCGGCTTTCATTACCAGAAAAATATTTTTCTATGGTATAATAACAATTCTGCCCACTTTCTTTTTTCTGCCCTCATTGATAAACCCTGCTGTATTGCTAGACAGTGAAGTATGGAGCAATCTCCTTTTTTTAGGTGTCATAGCTTCGTCTGCCTGTTATCTGTTGTGGAATATTGTCGTAAAGCAACTGGGGACGATACAGGCATCCAACTATCTTTATCTGAATCCTCTTGCCACAACGGTCGGGGCGACTATATTCCTACATGAGGAAGTGACCCCAGTTGCGATAGTCGGAATCGTTTTGGTTCTCTCGGGCGTATATCTGGCTAGCAAAAACTCTCGTCCTAACTGTACTGCAATAAAAAAGCAAGCGGACTAAATTCTGTTTATTTTATTATTACTATAATCATATGCAGACTACACATGGTGATAAATTTACGATTCAAACAATGTATTGTTTGTGTCGCAATTAACCAAACAAGGTTCTATTTGGAACATGGAGTAATAATCACGATTTCCGAACTTTGCATATGACAATTAATAGAGATAACAAAGATTATTTCAGAAAGATATTAAGATTCTTAATTTCTAAAAGCTGATGAATAAAATGCTGATAAGATCTGGTTCTTCCGGTTTGAGAGAGTCTGGTATAGAAGTTTGTTATCACAATATTCATAGCTTTTGCTGCAATGAAAACAATAACCAATAACCAATATTGATATGAGAAGTATAACAACATTTGATTTACAGTATGCACACAGATTTTATGGTTTTCGAGGAGAAGCCCAGTATCTTCATGGACATACCGGTGTTCTGACTATTGAAGTGGAGGATACTATAAATACGGGAGTAAATATGGTATATCCTTGTAATGAAATCCAAAAAATCGCATGGAATGTGCTAAAAAACTTTGACCATGCTTTAGTCCTCAGGGAGGATGATCCGCTTTTACCCGCAGTTCTTGGGGTATATGAAAAACAAGGTATCAAGAATGGAAATCCTCAAAACACAATGAAGGGTGAGGCTTTCAAGACTGAGCTGGCCACGGCATACCCGGATGCGCGTCTTGTAGTAACAAAAGAGACCATGACTGTGGAGGGCATGATAAAGATCGTATACGCTCTTCTTAAAGACAAACTGAATATAGCAAAAATCACATTCACAAGTGGAGTAAATGCTGGTTCTGCTGAATTTGTTACAAAAAATAAGATTCAACGCTGTCCTCTTTGTGGTGTTACGCAGAATGAGGAAAGTGCATGTCCTAAGTGCGGATACAAAAAATAATCATAACCGGTAACACAGTCCAATGATGTTGGACTGTGTTGCTTGTTTTTCTTGCCATATCCATGAACATAAAATAAAGACATGGTGAGATTATAAAATAGAATAGGGTGTTATATAGTAATAGATAATGGATATCAGAGGATTCTATAATTTTCAATATTTTGTTATATTCAAATCGCAGATTTTTATAATTCTCTTATAATCTATATATTATGCAGCTAAATTTTATTTTTCATGAAAAAAAGAATCATTTCGTTTTCATGGCAACATTTATTGCTCATCGTTTCATTGTCCATAATGACATGTGGAGTAGCCCTCTGCATACGGCCAAACTTTGGCAGTAGTGTGATTGCCACTATCCCATTTATTATAGCACTCGCAGAAGAAGCTAGCATAGTTTCCCTATTTACAATTGTAGAATATACTCACATAATGAACTTTCTTTTCATCGGGCTTCAGATTCTCATCCTCCACCAGAGGTTCCCACGGATACAACTTTTCCAATTCATTATTGGTTTTGTATTCGGTTTCCTATTAGATGTTAATATGTGACCTACATCAATCATAGTATGTAATAAAAGTTATACCTTTTGGAATCAGCAATTTATAATGATATCATTTTTTCAATGTCAAAGATTTAAATGATTCAAGTGAACTGAACTTATTTTATTTTTAACTATGTTCCTTTTTTAGTGGGCAGTAATGAATTATGATAAGAATGATACTGCAAAATCACATCATACCTGTAAATGAGAACGGCGGTTTACCGTTATCCAAGCGTTATTGGGCTATTTTAGCCACTGCTCTAGGAGTTGGAATATCTGTGATAGACGTTACAATCGCCAATGTGGCTTTACCGACAATCGCCCACGACCTAGGAACTTCACCATCCGTAACGATTTGGATAGTAAATGCTTATCAGATGGCTATTACCATTTCACTCCTCTCTTTCTCTTCATTGGGAGACATTTACGGTTACCGGAAAATTTACTTATCTGGCGTTTTGCTATTCAGCATCACCTCAGGGATCTGTGCTTGTGCCGACTCGTTCTGGACGCTGACTACCGCCCGTATTTTACAAGGATTCGGCGCTGCCGCAATCACTGGTGTGAATACGGCGCTACTCCGGATCATCTATCCCAAACGTTTTCTTGGTCGCGGAATGGGCATCAACGCCCTTGTCATTGCCGTGTCGACCGCTGCCGGACCGACAATCGCTTCAATTATTCTCTCATTGGGTTCATGGCATTGGCTTTTTGCCATCAACATCCCAGTGGGAATTGCTACACTCATAATCGGACTGATATACCTTCCTGACAATCCGGTAAAAGTAACCGGACGCCATTTCGACAAGTTCAGTTGTCTGATGAATGCAGTCACCTTTGGTCTACTTATATTCTTATTAGAGGGTATTACCCACAAAGAAAACACAACATTGATCATAGTCGGGGTATTTGCGTTGTTAATAATTGGTTATTTCTTTGTACGTCGCCAATTACGCCAACAATTTCCTTTATTACCAGTCGACCTGATGCGTATCCCTATTTTCTCCATGTCTATCGGCACATCCATCTGTTCCTTCACCGGGCAAATGCTAGCCATGCTCTCCCTCCCCTTTTTCCTCCAGGAGACTTTGAAACGTAGCGATGTGACAACCGGATTACTCCTTACTCCCTGGCCAATAGCGACAATGATTATTGCTCCGCTTGCCGGACGGCTAGTAGAACGTATCCATGCCGGAATACTGGGAAGCATCGGCATGACAATATTTGCTATAGGACTTTTTCTGCTCGCAGTACTCCCTTCCAACCCTACTAATATGGATATTATATGGCGGCTGTTCATTTGTGGATCCGGTTTCGGCTTATTCCAAACACCCAACAACAGTACCATCATCTCCTCCGCTCCATCCAACCGTAGTGGAGGAGCAAGCGGTATGCTGGGTACTGCCCGTCTACTGGGACAAACACTGGGAGCTACACAAGTTGCCATGATATTCTATTTAGTTCCAATCAACAGTTCGCAAACATGTCTGTATTCAGCAACAGGTTTTGCTATTGTTGCAGCAATAGTCAGCTGTCTGAGAATTTCGCAACCACGTCCATTATAAATATGCAATTAAATTGAATACTTATAATATACAACTTTATACTTTATAAGTAAGGAAACGAGCGATAGAAAACAACCGCTACTGTCATTACTGACATTTCTTATATTGTAGCCATAAATAGAGACATTTAGCAAGCATTGTAAATCATCTAAATAATTCATACACAAAGTATTGCAATTTAGTTGCTTTTTGTATCTTTAGACATTTGTCCGGCTTTGTCCACTGTTTGTCTGCCTATCTCATGGGTTCAAAGATATGGCTTCTTTTTGAACTATGCAAATATTTGATTTACAATCTTTAGGCTTTAGTGTAAGGATAATTAACTTATATAACGTATCAATCATTGATATTGACACTCTTCACATATTCCCGATGAGCAACACCCCATTGAATCATTGCTGCAATTAATTCTTTCAACCGAAACCCAGAAGATGTCAATTCATATTCTACCGTCACTGGCACTGTATTATAAACAGCTCTCTTTACAACCCCGTTCAATTCGAGTTCTTTTAATTCCTTTGACAACATACGGGGAGTAATATGAGGTATTTTCTTTTGAAGTTCATTAAACCTATATTTTCTAAAAAGCAAAGCCCGGATAATATTAAGCTTCCATTTACCGGATAAAATAGTCAGCGTATCATTTAGAGCAACAATATTTGAATAAGGGCATCCATTAAAGTCTTCCATATAACCAGTTTATTTAAATAGTCCACAACTATACTCTTGTATATTACTATACTAAAGTATATTGATATACTTTAGTAAGCAAAGATACACTACTTTTGCATCAAATCAAAACATTCATTCGATATTGAAAGGATGTTTCTAATATTAGCAATAAAAAAACAATCGTATGAAAGTAACATTAATTGCATCAGTGTCAGCAAATGGAAAAGTATTGCTGGCAAACAATCCCAATCATCAGATAGCACCGGAAGTCATGGAATTTCTTGTACAGAAAGCCGTTGAGTCCGGCAACATTATTTTTGGGTATTCTACTTATACCATGTTTATCGATGCGTTGCAAGATGCCCTTGCAGGAAAAGAAATCGTCGTGCTATCCAACAATCACGAAGCCCGAAGCGGTCACAAAACCGTTCATACTCCTGAAGAAGCGGTAGAATACCTAAGAGGAAAAGGAATGGAAGAAATAATCGTTGGTGGCGGAGTACAGACTTACAATGCTTTCCTTGACAAGGATTTGGTAACAGACATTTATTTCAATGTCACTCCAATGGTTATTGGTGACGGTGGTACTATTGGCTCAAAAGATGATTTATTCGTCAAGTTTGATAAAATGAATTATGAACCCATCATTGAAAATGTAATCAGACTTCATTTGAGTAAATAACAGGAGCAGATATGAAAAAAATAATTTTATCAGTTTTATTATTGGGCATTATAATGGGATTACAGGCTCAAGAATTGAAAGTTATAAATTTGAATAAGCCGGATAAAAGCAGAAATGTTACATTGATGCAGGCATTGAATAAAAGACATTCGGAACGAGCATTTGCCAATAAACAACTGACGCATCAGGATTTATCCGACCTGCTTTGGGCAGCCAACGGAATAAACCGTCCGTCAGAAGGCAAACGTACCGCACCATCGGCAAATAATGTACAGGAAGTTGACGTATATGTATGTATGAAAGATGGGTGTTATTTATACGATGCCAAAGCACATCAGTTGCAACCTGTTGCTAAAGGTGATTATCGTTCTGCCGTAGCCAGACAACAGAATTTTGTAACAGAAGCCCCTGTATGTCTGATACTGGTTGCTGACTTGTCCCGCTTTAATAGCGGAAATCCTGAACAGTTGCTAATTGTAGGAGCTTGTGATACTGGGATTATTTCTCAAAATATTTCACTATTCTGTTCCTCGGCTGGCTTAGTTACAGTACCACGGATGAAAATGGATAAAAATGCATTGGAAAAAATATTAAAGCTAAAAAAGTCCCAACATTTATTACTAAATCATCCTGTCGGATATGCGAAATAAAGAGGGTATAAAAAAGCAGATAAAAAAATTCAAAACATCTTTTTGCTAATTGAATAATTGCTTTTAATATCTAGTAAGGATAAGAATAAATCGAGGATGCCAAATATTTTTACGTTGGTCCTTTTTTAGGCTCAGTAGATTTTTAGTGGGGATTATTTTTTATACTCATGAAGCATTACTTACTTCGCATTATGAAAAACGATTATTTGAACATGCTGGCCAGCCTTGTGTTGCCGGCGCAGATATTAGATTACTTTCTTATCTCAAGAGTTGAACAAACCTCTCAAGAGATTCATATCAGTCTGGATGAAAAGATGAATCCAGAGTTAAGCGACGACGTACATTTTGAATCCAAAGGTTTTATGGAAGCTGTAAATGTGACGGACTTTCCCATACGAGATCATAAGGTAATTCTCAGGATCAGACGCCGGCGTTGGACAGACTTAAGCACAGGCAAAATCTTTAGTATTCCCATCGACCTCAACGTTGTGCCAAGGGGACCCGATACTCCAAAGAATTTGGAGCTTTTTTAAAAGAAACGTATGGAGACCATCCCCGGTAACCTGCCGTACGCTTGAGGAATTCTATCATATAGACTGTCATACATTTGAGAAACAGTATAAGGAGGTCCTCAGTGGATATCGCAAGTGGGAGCAGCTATCTCATGCCGATGAATGGATGCTGTTTCCGGAGAATATGGGACTGCATTTGGCAATTGACGGGACCTCACTCTCCAACGGTAAACTTTACACCTTTGTGACCAACCACGATGCCTGTACGAGAGAGTGTTCCCTAGTAGCTGCCGTGGCAGGGACTAAATCAGAGGATGTAATAGCTGTGCTGCAACGAATTGACGAGGAAAGTCGCTATGCCGTTAAAGAGGTAACACTTGTTCTTTCAGACTCCATGCGCAAGATTGTACGGACTGCATTTCCTAAAGCCGGTCGTGTTATAGACCGTTTTCACATTCAAAAATTAGCTTGTGATGCCGTGCAGGAATTACGCATCAAACACCGTTGGGATGCCATACAGCAAGCCAACGAGGAAATGGAGGAAGCAAAACAGAACAACAAAGATTATGTCCCATACCGATATTCCAATGGTGATACTCGTAGGGAATTGCTTATACGTTCTCGGTATTTGCTTTTCAAGTCAGCCGATAAATGGACAGAAAGACAGAAACAAAGAGCAGCCATCCTATTTGAAGAATATCCTGATATCAAGAAAGCATATGGTTTGTGCCATTCCCTGCGGATGATATTCTCAAAGAATACCATAAAGGATGCTGCATATCTGGCTATGGCACGATGGTATAACAAAGTAGAAGATGCAGGGATGCGTTCATTGAACGTCATTGCTGCTACTTTTTATGAACACTATGATGAAATACTCAATTTCTACAACCACCGTTCTTCAAATGCGAAGGCAGAATCTTTCAATGCCAAAATCAAATTGTTCAGAGCAAACCTTAGCGGTGTAGCTGACAAGAAGTTCTTTCTATTCCACATTGCTAATGCTATATGCGTATCCCCACTAAAAAGCTACTGAACCCTTTTTTTTTATGCTTATTTTGCTATGTGCCAAAAAAAGAAAACCTGTAAAGTATTAATTTACAGGGATTTTCTTTGTTTTGCAATTCTTTCCAGCGGAGAGACAGGCAGTAAGAACATACGAACAACGAACTACCATACGTTACCAAGTTTCCGAAATATCAGCGTTTTAACCCGATTGTTGGTAACATAAGGAACCATACGCTACCGATTAGTTAAGGCGTATTTGGGTTCCTTTTTGGGTTCAGCCTTCGGGGTATCGGGAACTTGTTAAATTTATCCATTTCGGCGACCTTCAATTTATCGACGATTTTAATATAGGGCTTCATCGCTTTGTAGTCGCTGTGCCCCGTCCACTTCATAATTACTTCTGCCGGAACCCCCAGCCTAAGCGCGTTTATGATAAAAGTACGCCGGCCGCAATGGGTGGTAAGAAGGGCGTATTTCGGTAATACTTCTTCGTGCCGAACATTCCCTTTGAAATATACGACCCTTGTAGGTTCGTCGATTCCTACCATTTCCCCCATTACTTTAAGGTGTTCGTTCATTTTTACGTTGCTTATGACCGGTAGGGCCTTATCGTTCGGCAAACCTATATTCTCGTACTTTTTCAGTATAGCCCGGCTATACTTATTCAATTCGATAATAAGGCCGTCTACGGTCTTTTGAGTAACCACGCTTATATAATCCTTCTTTACGTCGCTTCGGCGCAATTTTGCCACGTCGGAATAGCGAAGGCCGGTAAAGCAGCAGAAACAAAAGACATCGCGCACAGCTTCCAGCGAAGACCGGGACGGCGGGAATTTGAAAGAATACAGGTTAAACAGTTCTTCCCATTCCAAATATATAATTTCCTTTGCGTTTCCGTCGGCCCCTTTGAACTTCGGCTTAAATGTTTCGTGTACGTTGCTTGGGTTATATCCTTTATGGTACGCCCAGCGCAGGAACCACCGAAGAAAGGACATATTTTTAGATATGGTAGTATTACGAAGGTCGGCTTTATGAAGGCTCGTAATGAACTTTTGTAGGGTGTTTTCGTTTATTTCTTCAAAGGTAAGGTTCTTGTTAAACGCTTCCAGGTGCTTACGCAGGCTATTAAACTTCGTATAGGTCGCTTTCGTCCAATCATTCAAGCGGCCCATAGTTTCCGTAAATTCGTCGTAGGCGTTATAGAATGGTTGGCCGCTTCCTTCTACTTCGGCGGTCGGGGTTGTTTTCCCGGTCGCTTCATCGAAAGCCGTTTTAAGTTCGGCCGGTGTCGGCACCCGCTTTTCCAGCAATTCGAAACGGGTAAATATGGCTTCTATTTGTTCTTCGCAAGCCGTAATAGCCTTATTTATTTCGCCGGCCGTTTGTCGGAACCGGTTTTTTGTATTGGAGGTAACGCGGCCTTCTTCTTCGTTCCACTTTTCCGGTTCGATACTATACCCTACCCGAAAGTCCACCCGATACCCGGCATAGCAAACACGCATACGAATAGGGCGACACTCCACCAATACACCCCCTACCTTTTTGGGGAATAGATTAAATTTAATAGTCCGCTTCATTTTGAAAACATATTACCCCGGCCGGTTAATAACCAATCGGAAGAAACGGAATACTTGGCCGCCAAATAGTAAAGGGCTTCTATTTGTATAGACTTGTAGCGGGAAACTTTACCGGGCCTTGGGGTTACGCCGTAAACAAATCGGGTTTCCCGATAACGCGACGCACTTAACCCGGCTTCCTTGCAAAATGATTCCAAAGCGGATAACCGGCCCAATGAAACAAGGGCTTCTATCGCTTGGAAGAAACGGCGGTTTACGCCGTCTTCGATAGGGGTTATTATCTTAGGCTTCTTTACGCCCATTTTCAAAGCTCCTTAACATCATTTCGAACGCCGCCTTTGGTACTATGGCAGTTTCCGCGCCGGAAATAAACGCCGCTTCCAAGGCATTAAACACAACTTCCGGCATATCCCCGTAATACTTTGGTTGGTCGTAGTATTCAGCTACTTTTATTTCGATTGTTTCCGGTTCCATTATACACAGTTATTTTTATCGAATTTTCGATTTACGGCACTTTCATACGTTGAACGGTAGAAAGTATAGCTATATAGGTTTGCTTCGAAATTTGGGGCATTTCTGCCCGTTTTCTATCACTGCACCCCGAAAAGCTATACTATTATATAGTGCAAACGTACTGCAATGCGCTATTTTTCGCTTAGTTTTTCAATTACAGAGATAAGCCGGGCTATTTGGCTATCCTTTTCTTTTATCATTTCTTGATAGCCTTTTTGCAACTCAATCAAACCCGCAATATCGTTAGTCGTAACCTGGTTCCCGTTGCCGGCAACGGCGGTGTTGTTATTTCCCGAAATACGGTTTGTATTATCTCCGTTCCGCATTGTTCCGTCGCCGGTAAGCAACCACATAGGATTAAGTTCCGGGAATTGTTCGCCGATAGCTTTCATCTTATCGGGCTGGATAGATTGGCGTATATTATTGACATAAGACGACGAAACGCCTATCCGCCTACAAAATTCCCGCTCACTAATATTTAGGGTCTTGATATACTCCCTAAGTCTTTCTTTTACACCCATATAACGCGATTTTAGAAGGTTTCAAAAAATATTTTTCGCATTTTGCATAGCAAAAATTTGCTTATTGTACTGCAATGCTATATATTTGCAACGTGTAACCGATACGATTGCAAAGGTATAATAATAATACGCTCCATGCAAATAAGCGGCATAGCAAAAAATACCTAAGCAATTTAAGCGACAATGGATTATGAAGTACGATACGACATTTATTAACCGAAACTTCCTTTTGAAAGTCTACGGAGTAGACAGCGAAAACAAAAGGATAAACCGCCTTGTAGGGGTTTCCGGCTTGGTGGGGCTAATCGGTACGGAGCTTACCGAAAAATTCATTACTCGTGCACTTAACAGTAAGAAAGACAGCGTAAAATGCCGCCTGCGCCGAGGATTACAAGTAACACTATATTTCAAATAGACGATGAAAAAGACAGTAATAGTTAATGGCAAAGCAAAGCGTATAGAATTTTCGTACGCGGTAGGCGAAACTATTTCGCTGAGCAATAACGAGGTAAGAAAACCTTGGGGACGGGTTACGGAAAGGGTAACAGTTTCAAAACTAACCTTTACGATTGACGGGAAGACCTACGAGGGAACGCGCACCTTTAAGGTTGCCGGCGGCCCCTATTCGGAAACCTTCGAGTTCGACGGGAATAGCTTTGCTTCCCATAAAAAAGCAATTGAATACATACTTAACAATATCGAGAAATGAGCGAAACGACAATTTACAAAGAAGGATTTAACGCCGGCTTTATGCAGCTTCGACAGATTGACGTAGAAGCCGCTACAAAGGAACTCTGGCAAGCGTTGGGGATTAACAACCGCAACACTTTCGCGGCTTACAAGTTCGGACGTATCGAACCCAAGGCAAGCCAAGCCGTCGCCGTCGAATTGGTATTTAGGAAGTACGGCGTTACGACAAACATTTGGGGGAAATAGAAATGAGAGCCGAAGCAGGACTAACGCAGCGCGAAACCCAAATAGCCGAATTATTGGCTTGGGGAGCCGCAAAAAAGGAAGTGGCCGACAGGCTTTCTATTTCGCCCCGGACGGTAGAGAATACCGCACGAAACATTTATAGCAAGATAGGAATACAGAAGGCTACGGAGCTTTGCGTATGGTGGTTCTGCACACATTGCGGCGTTTCCTTCGACCTATCCCCTATAAAACGGACAATTATAGCCTGCTTCTTCCTTGCGATTATTCTACCGCGTGAAATGTACGCCCAAGGCGATACCTACCGACTGTTCAGAAGCCGCAAAGTAGCCGAACGTACAGTGACACGAAGAACCGGAAGGCGGCAGGAATACGAATTAGATTTTTGGGAACTATAAAAGGCAAAGGCTATGAAGCGACTAATTAAAGAATTATCCCTTTCGGGATTGACGCTAAAACAGAAGGCGATAGTTTGGTATTTCATTATATCGTTTTGCCTTCTTGCAAGTACGGCGGAAGCCCCGTTTTGGTTCTTGTTTTTAGAGGTTGCCAACTTCGCCAATGCCGCCCGCCTTATAAAACGGGTTCCACTACCGGAAGACCCACGAGATAGTTAGGTATGGCAGACTTAAATACAAGACTTATAGACCTTACGGCGGGGGAATTATTAGAGCTAATAGGGAAAGGACAAAGCCCCCGGATAGAAGTAGACGTTACCAAAGACCCGAATAAAAAATACGTCTACGGCCGGGCCGGGATTGCCGAACTATTCAAATGTTCAAAGACTACCGCCAGCCGCATAAAACAAAGCGGCTTAATCGACGGCGCATATAAGCAGGTCGGAAGGTTGATAATAGTAGACGCGGAAAAAGCCTTAGAACTGGCCGCAAAACGAGCAAAGAAAAGTAACAACCGAAATAAATAACTTGTTATGAGCAAGAAGGTAACATTAAAAGAATTGACCCTTAAAAACTTTAAGGGTATTAGGGACTTGGCCGTAAAGTTCGGCGAAGTAACCACCATTGCCGGCGCAAACGCGACAGGTAAAAGCACCGTTTTCGACGCTTTTACCTGGGTGCTTTTCGGCAAAGACAGTAACGACCGTACGGATAGCGGGAAAGGCGCATTTACCGTTAAGACGGTCGGCCCGGACGGGAACCCTATACTTAAATTGGAACATTCCGTAACGGCCGTTTTAGACGTGAACGGCGAAGAAGTGGCCCTTACCCGCACCCTTACGGAAGATTGGGTAAAACCGCGCGGTAAGGCCGAAGTAGAACTTAAAGGAAATACTACGCATTACTTCTGCAATGGCGTAGAAATTAAGGCAGGAGCTTTCCAAGAAAAGGTAGCAGCCATAACCGAAGAACAACTTTTTAAGTTGATTACGAACCCGGCTTACTTCCCTTCGTTGGATTGGAAGACCCAGCGCGAAATATTGCTACGCATTGCCGGGGGCGTAACATACGAAGAAGTGGCCGCCGGCCGCGCCGATTTTGCGGCTATCCTTTCCCAGCTTTCCGGTAAAGATTTGGCGGAGTTCAAACAAGAAATAGCCTACCGCAAAAGCCGGATTAAGGAAGGTTTGGAAAAATGCCCTATCGAGATTAACGCAATAGACAGCGTTACGCCCGAAGCCCCGGACTACGAAGCCTTGGAAGCCGAAAAGGTACGCTTATCCGCCGAGTTGGAAGAAGTGGAAGCGGCTATTACGGACGTTGCAGAAACGGCCCGCAAACACTACGAAGGAGTGCAGGAAAAACGCAAGGCGATTAACGACCTTCGGAACCAGCAGCAGGACGTAGTTTTCAGAGCAAGACAGGCCGCGCAAAAGGAAGGCTACGAGAAGAACGCCAAACGTAACGAGGTTAAGACCAACTACGAAATTACGAAGCGCGAAGTCACGAACTATAACGCCGCTTCGGAAAACGACCTTTCCGATATTCGCCACCATATCCAAACCCTTACTTCTGAAATAGCGGACTTATCCGCCAAGGTGGAAGCCAAACGCGAAGAATGGAATACGCGAAACGCCGAAGAATATAAAGTAAGTACCGGCGGCCTTATTTGCCCGATATACGAAACCTTATGTTCGGACGCAAGCGTTTTGCGTATGGACGCTATCGCCAAGGAGAAGGCGCGGGCCAAATTCGACGAAGCCAAGACCCGCGACCTTGCCCGGATTACCGAAGAAGGCAAAACGCTAAACCAGCGAATAGCAGAAAAGAAAGCCCGGTTACAGGACTTGGAAGCCCAACTTTCCGAACGTATGGAAGCTATCGCCGCTAAGAAAGCCGAATACGCTAAGAAGTTACAGGACTTGGAAGCGGAAATAGCCGCCAACCCGGAAGTAACCGTATCTACCGACATTATGCCCGAAGACTTACCCGAATGGAAGGAGATAGAAGCCCGGATAGCCGAAATATCCGCTACCATTTCGGACATACCGGCGGCCGATACTGCCGAGCTTACAGCCAAGAAACGGGAACTTACGGCCCTTTTGGACGAAGTAAAACAAAAGCTAAGTATTCGGGCCACCATTGAAAAGAACGCCGCAAAGAAGGCCGAAATATTGGCAAGGGAAAAGGAATTAGCCCAGCAGCAAGCAGATTTAGAAAAGCAGGAATTTACGATAGACGAACTTAATAAGGCCCGAATGGACGAAGTAGAACGCCGGGTAAATAGTAAGTTCCAAAACGTCCGCTTTCGAATGTTCGAACCCCAGCTAAACGGCGGCGAAACCCCTACTTGTATCGCAATGGTAGACGGGGTTAAGTACACAGACCTTAATACAGCCGGAAAGATAAACGCGGGGCTTGACATCATTAACACGCTTTGCCTTTATCACGGGGTAAGCGCACCGGTATTCATCGACAACGCCGAAAGCGTAAACCAACTATTCCCGGTTGCTTCCCAGCTTGTAAAATTGGTTGTAACCACCGACAGAGAATTAACCATTAACCACTTATAAAAATTAAAGTTATGAACGAGAACAAAGAAAAGCGCGAGTTCGCGCAGCAGTTGGAGCAAATCGCCGAAACGCTTACGCAGGCGGTAAAAGACAACGAAGGCCGGGCCTTTATCCTTATCGGCACGGACGTTAAGGACAATAAGGACGGCGAAAGCGAGAATGTGCAGGGCGTAATAGCAGTAGGCGGTAACGGTGGGCAAGTAATAAAGGGGTTGGCGAATTTCTTCACCGGAAAACAAACCGCGCCGCTTGCTGTCAAAGCTATGGAATTGGCAGCCTTGAAGAAGTTAAGCCGGCTTCTCGAAAACTAATAACAACGACCTATAAAAATATGAGTTATGACAGAAGAAAAAGGATTAACCGTAATTGACGAAGCAAAGCGGAAATTCGAACTTGCCTGTAAGGACGCTTCGGCCTTGCAGATTGTAAACAACTTCGGCGCGGCATTTACCGCCGTAAACGTAATTGCCCTTTTGCGCGAAGCCCTTTCCGACGAAGTAATGGAGCGTGTATTTATGCCGCTTATGAACACGAAGGTAGGCTTTCTTACCGACCGTAACGGGCGACCGCGTAAAAACGGGACGGTACAACCGCTTTATACTATCCAGGTTGTTCGGGACGCGATTATAGACGCGGTAAGTATCGGGCTTCTTCCGACCGGCAACCAATTTAATATTATTGCCGAACGAATGTACCCGACCAAGGAAGGCTATACGGCCCTTCTTCGGAAAATCGGCGTAAAATACTTCATCGACGTATCATTTGACAAAGGCCAAACCGCCGGATTTGCGGAGGTGCCTTGCAAAATCAACTACACGTACAACGGAGAAAAAAACAGCTTCGGAATAGTGGCTACCGTGAAAAAAGACGATTACAGCAGCCCCGACCAAATCCGAGGTAAAGCCGAACGCCGCGCCAAAAAAGCCCTTTATGAGTATATAACCGGTTGCGACTTCGGCGACGCTGACGAACAAAGCGGCCCCGTTGAAGACGTAGAATATAAGGACGTTACCCACGAGGTAGAAGCCGAAGTTAAAAACAATGCCAATGCGGGCGGAACACTTGATTTCGGCCAAGCAGAAACGAACGGAACCAAACAGCCACCTAAAACACCCGGATTCTAATATGAAAGTAATTTTTGGTATTGCCATTTTGACGGCAAAGGACATCGACGCGCTTAACGCCCGAATTGATGCGGTAGAACGCGCAACGGGAAGAAACGAATATAGGATAGCCAAATTAGGCGGCAGTCTTACAAATTTTGCCGCTAAGTTCGCTACGGCTATGGACTTCATCGGCCGGAATCTTCCGCTAAAAAGGAAGCGTAAAGCATTTCGCAAAATCGTAGAAGCGTAGTTACAATGGTTCTAAAAGTATTAGGCAGTAGCAGCCACGGAAATAGCTACATATTGGAGAACGACCGCGAAGCCTTGTTATTGGAAGCGGGCGTAAGGTTCGCCAGCGTGAAGCAAGCGTTAGACTACAATATAACGAAGGTTGTAGGCTGCCTAATTACCCACGAACACAAAGACCACGCAGGCTACATTAACGAAGTATTGAAAGCTACCGTACCCGTCTACGCTTCGGCCGGTACAATTGAGAACACCCCAATAGAAGGCCCGCGCCGCGCGAATGTTTGCAAAGCCGGAACCCTTTTTACCCTCGGCGGTTTCCGAATTATTCCTTTCGGGACTAAGCACGATTCCGCCGAGCCTTTGGGGTTCTTCATCAACCACGAAGAAACGGGTAATATCCTATTCGCTACCGATACCTATTACTTGCCTTGCAAGTTTGCAGGACTTAATAATGTATTGATAGAATGTAATTACCGCTTAGACCTATTGGACGCGAATATAGCGGCCGGGCGCATTCCCGCCGTTGTTCGGAACCGTACGCTAAAATCGCATTTAAGTTACGACCATTGCGTACAGGCATTACAAGCCAACGATATAAGGGGGGTAAATAATATTGTTCTTATCCACCTTTCCGACGGTAACAGCAACGCCGAACAATTCCGGGCCGGAGTGCGAGCCGCAACCGGTAAGACCGTACATATAGCCGAAGCGGGGCTAATAATCAATTTCGACAAAACCCCCTTTTGATATGATTAAAGGATTTGACCAAGAAACGCAGCCCTTAAACGATTACGAAATGGGCGTACTTCTTCCGCTTCTCGTACGGGGGCTTAGGACGAAAATAGGGCGCGAAAATGCCGTTACAAACAAGCATATCGTAAACACCCTTAAAGGTTCCTATAAACTAAACGACGCACGGGTAAGGAAGATTATAAACCACATAAGGACAAACGACCTTATACCGGGCTTAATAGCCACTTCCGAAGGGTATTTTATCGCCCAAAGCGAAGTGGAACTATTGGAGTACGAAGAAAGCCTAAAAGGGCGTGAAGACGCTATTAGGGCCGTCCGGTTGAGTATTGCGCGGCAAAGGCGAATACTTTACGAGCAAAAGAGGGAAGAAAAACAAAGAACACTTTTTAATAAATAACAAAATGGAAAAACAGTTTTTTATGGTTTACGCCGAAGGCCAAGGCGCACCGACGTACAAACACGAGAACGAACAGGCGGCCAGCAAGGAAGCCGAACGATTGGCCGAGAAGTTAGGGGTTAATACGACCGTATTACAGGCCGTAAAAACGGTTGCTCCGAAGGACATTACCAAGCGCGTAAAGACCTACGCGGACGCTTGCGCGGTGCTTGGCATTGAGCCTATGAACGAAACCGTATTAGCGAAGTTGGGCTTTACCAAGGACGAAATAGCCTATCGCAAGTTAAAGACCATTGCCGAAGCCCTTAACGAAGGTTGGCGGCCGGATTGGGCCAATAGCAAAGAGTACAAATATTGGCCTTGGTTCGTGTATAATCCCGCGTATGCCGGCTTTTCGTTCGCGGCTACGTATAACGCGGCTTCGAATACGTATGCGTATCTCGGCTCCCGGCTTTGCTATAAAACCCGTGAACTCGCCACGTACGCGGGCCGTCAGTTCGAAGGTCTTTATAACGATTTCCTTTTAATCAAAAAATAATGCAACATGGAAAGAGAATTAGGGAAAGACCTTGAACAAGGCAAGAAGCGCGTAGCCTTCCTTATGGATAACTGCGACGCGGTGGAAGAAAAGGGGTATATGAAGCCTTTTACCCCGGAAGAATTGGCCCGCATGAAAGAAAGCCTTTCGGAAACGGACATCGAAATTAACGACATCGAGGAAGAAAAGACGGCCGCGATGAAGGACTTTAAGGCCCGTTTGGAACCCCTTACGACGGAGCGAAAGAAAACTTTGGAAGGGTTGAAGAAGAAAGCCGAATTTGTTACCGAAAGGTGCTTTAAGTTCATAGACCAAGAAGCCCGCGAAGTCGGTTACTACAACGAGAACGGCGACCTTATCGAGAGCCGGCCGGCGTACAGCGAAGAATTACAAACAACACTTTTCCAAATCGGAAGAAAAACAGGTACTAACAACTAAAAAGCAAAGCAATGACGAAGCAAGATTTAATTACAGTCGTTGGCAGTAAGACCGGGCAAAACGATAGCCACGTAAGGCCGATTATCGAAGCCACATTAGACGCAATTAAGGAATGCGTACAGCGCAAGGAACCCGTTTACCTTCGCGGCTTCGGAACCTTCCAGCCGAAGAAACGGGCCGAAAAGAAAGCCCGCAACATTACCGCCGGTACTACGATTATTATACCGGCGCACGAAGTAGCCCACTTCAAACCAAGCAAGAGTTTCACAATCAACAAGTAAAAAAGCATGGACGAAAACAAAAAAGTAGTAGTAAACCTTCCCGAAGGAACTACGCAGGCGGAAATTATCGTACGTGAGGGAGAAGCCCCCGCAGTTCTCGACCCAAAGGCCCCGGTAAAAATCGACCTTTCCGGCGTTATCGGTGCGCCGGTTGAATTTTTGGAATTACGGCGGTACGATTCCGAACAAATTAACCCGTTGCGCTGCCACGTCTTAGTAGACCGTGAACAGGTAAGTATTACCCTTATCACGAACGAAGACGACGAATATAGACGCGGGCGAATTGTTGGAAAGCTGACTACACACCCCAAATTTTCCGAATTTGGGATTAACGCCGGCAAAGGTTGGGAACCTAACGAGTTGGGGCAGTTCTTCAAAATGAACCGCGCATTTTTCCCGGACAAAACCGCGAATATGAAGCTCGTAACCGAACTTAAAAACTTCGAAGCTACCGTAAATTCCAAGGTAGAGAAGCAAAAAAGTGAAAAGGGCGACTTCAAAGACAATTATAGCGGCGTGGTTATGAGTAATCTGCCGGAAGCCTTTACCCTTCAAATTCCGATTTTCAAAGGTATGCCGGCGGAAACTATCGAAGTGGAATTTTACGCTTCGGTAAACGGCCGCGACGTAACCCTACAACTTGTAAGCCCCGGAGCTTGCCAGCTTTTGGAAGACTTGCGCGACCGAATTATAGACGTGCAGGTAGCCCGCATTCGGGAACTAAGCCCCGAAATTGCGATTATTGAGCAATAGCAGTATTAACCCAGCTACCCCGGTTTCCGGGCCGGGATAGCTTTTCAATGTAACAAAATGGCAAAAAGATTCATAGATACAGACCTATTTAAGAAGCGATTTACAAGGGAATTGCCGGCCGCTTATAAATTGCTTTGGGTGTACCTTTTTTGCGAATGCGACAACGCCGGAATATGGGAAGTAGACTTAGAGGTAGCCGGGCTTTATTGCGGCGAAACGTACACCTTAGAGGATTTCGAAAAAGCCTTTGCCGGAAGAATCTATTTCTTCAATAATGGAAGTAAGGCGTTTTTGCCCGAATTTATCGTGTTTCAGTACGGCGGCGTATCGAACTTGAACCCCACGAACAACGCGCATAAATCGGTATTGCAAAAACTTGAAAAATACGACCTTATACGGGTATTGAACGAAGGTACTACCCAGCTACCGCAAGGGCCGACGTTAGGGGCTGGCAAGCCCCAAGGCAGGAGCAGGGAAGCCCCTAAAACGAAAGGCGGTAAAATCTTTCAGAAGCCCACCTTAGAAGAAGTTGCGGCGTATTGCCAAGAACGGGGTAACGACATAGACCCGCAAGCGTGGATAGACTATTATACTGCGAACGGTTGGAAGGTGGGCCGCAATTGTATGAAGGATTGGAGAGCGGCGGTTAGAACCTGGGAAAGTAACGGAATAGGAAATAGCGGAAATGGACGAAAAGGACAACAAACAGGGGCCGCAACGGGTGGACTTGGAGCGGTTCCGGGCGGTACTTCAAAAAAGAAATATACCGACACGCTTTAAGGTCGATAAGTACACCGAAGACGTGCCGGCAATGTTGCGGGAATGTTATATAGCCGAAGTTATGCGGCGGCGTATGCAGTTCATCGACGACGAAGCGACCCAAAACCATATAAAAAAGGCGGCAAAATGGCTTACCGGGAATTGCAAACCGGGGCTTCTGCTATTCGGGACGGTAGGCAACGGTAAAAGCACGTTAGCCCGCGCAATAGGTAGGCTTATAGAGGTTTTGTACGAAAGCACATATTACGACCGGCGTAAGACGGTTAGGACGGTATCGGCCTTGGAACTTGCAGATATAGCCAAGAACCAGCCGGAACGGTTCGACAGCATTAAAAAAGCCGAATTATTGGTTATAGACGACGTAGGTGTAGAACCCGCAGTAGTTAAGGTTTGGGGCAATGAGATAAGCCCGTTTACCGAAATTATGTACTACCGCTATGATAGGGTACTATGGACGTTAGTAACCACCAATTTAGACGACGAAGATTTTTACAAACGATACGGCCCGCGTTTGGGCGACCGATTTACGGAAATGTTCGATAGAATAGCGTTTGAAAATTACTCTTACAGAAAATAATAGCCAATATGGAAAAGATATACATTTCGGGCCAAATTATCGGCCAGCCGATAGAAGAAGTAACGGCCAAATTCGAAGCGGCGGAAGCCATGTTAAAAGCCCAAGGTTACGAGGTGGTAAACCCGCTTAAAAACGGTATTCCCGCTAACGCTTCTTGGGAAGTCCACGTAGCTATGGACGTACTTATACTTATGGGGTGTAAGGCTATCTATTTGTTGCCCGATTGGGTATTTTCCAAAGGGGCTACGTTTGAAAAGAATTTAGCCGAATTAACGGGCAAGACGATTATTTACGAAGAAGTGCCGACCTTCCAGCAGATAAAGCAGGCGATAGCCGAAGGCATGGGCGTTGCCTTCTACGATATTGTAGGCGAAAGTCGAGAGCAAAAGCAGGTCTTCGCCCGTATGATTTTCGCCCAGCTATGCCGGGAAGAAGGGGCGACGGTGGTAAGGATTGCAAAAGAGATGAAGCGGAACCACGCTACTATTATCTACTACCTCAGAAAGTACCCGGACGATTACCGATATACCCCCGAATTTAGGGCTTATGTAAACGCAGTTAAAGCCCACCTATCAAAAGACTAATTTTCCGCGAAAGCGTCTGACTATAATACGAAATGAACGACATTAGGTTACTATATATAGACTTGTTTTGCGGTGCAGGCGGAACAAGTACAGGCGTAGAGAAGGCCAACTATAAGGGGCGAAAATGCGCTAAGGTTATAGCTTGCGTAAACCACGACGCGAACGCCATAGCGAGCCACGCGGCCAATCACCCCGAAGCGCAGCACTATACGGAAGATATGCGAACCTTGGACTTACACCCATTGGCAGAACATACCGCCGAAATGCGCCGAATGTACCCTATGGCGAAAGTTGTGCTTTGGGCTTCGCTTGAATGTACCAATTTCAGCCGGGCAAAAGGCGGCCTTCCGCGCGACGCAGATAGCCGTACCCTTGCCGAACACTTGTTTAGGTACATAGAAGCCCTTGCCCCCGATTATATCCAAATCGAGAACGTAGAAGAATTTATGAGCTGGGGCGATTTGGACGAAAACGGAAAACCGATTAGCAGGGACAAAGGGCGGCTTTATACCAATTGGGTAGATAACGTAAAAGCCTACGGGTACAAGTTCGACCATAGAATACTTAACGCGGCGGATTACGGAGCCTACACCAGCCGAAAGCGTTTCTTCGGGATATTTGCCAAATCGTACCTTCCTATCGTTTGGCCGAAGTCTACCCACTCGAAGACCGGGGGCGGCGACCTTTTCGGCAGCTTGGAGAAGTGGAAGCCCGTAAAGGACGTTTTGGATTTTGACGATGAAGGGGAAAGTATCTTTAACCGTAAAAAACCGCTTTCACCTAAAACCTTGGAGCGCATATACGCGGGCCTTATAAAGTTCGTGGCCGGTGGCAAAGACGCATTTTTGGTTAAATACAATTCGATGAACCAAGGCGGGAAATATCAAGCTCCGGGTATAGACCAGCCTTGCCCCGTAGTATCGACACAAAACCGCTTAGGTATAGCGCAAGTGTCTTTTTTGTCGAAGCAGTACGGCGGCCACCCAAGTAGTAAAAATAGTTCGATAGAAGCACCGGCCGGTACGATTACTTGTATAGACCACCACGCATTTATTTCTGCGTACTACGGAAATGGTAATAACCATTCCGTAAATATGCCTTCGCCCACTATTACAACGAAAGATAGGTTTTCGGTGGTAAAGCCGGAATTTATAGCGAACAATTATAGCGGCGGCGGGCAATTATCATCCTTGGATAACCCTTGCCCGGCGGTAATGACGAACCCCAAGCAAAACGTAATAGCCTGCAAATGGTATCTTATGAACCCTCAATTTTCTAACGCCGGCGGTTCCGTCGAAAAACCGTGTTTTACCCTTATTGCCAAAATGGATAAAAAGCCCCCGTACCTTATCGCTACGGAGTGCGGACAATTGGCAATAGAGATTTACGAAACCGATAGCGGCCCAATGCGGAAAATAAAGGAGTTTATGGCCCTTTACGGTATCGTCGATATAAAAATGCGAATGTTAAAAATTATCGAGTTAAAGCGAATTATGGGGTTTCCGGAAAACTACACCCTTATAGGAACGCAGGCCGACCAAAAGAAGTTTATCGGCAATGCGGTAGAAGTGAATATAGCCCGTGTTCTATGCGAAGCCTTGGTAGAAGAAATTGTAGACGAACTATTAAAAGTTGCATAGAATGACACTACGAATTATTAAACCACCGAAACCCGGTAAAATGTTCGTTACGTTGGCTTCTACCGGCTATTTATTTTTCAGTAGCCGAGCAGTTGCAGAACTTAACCTTTCAGAGCATAAAGGGGTACTATTGGCCCACGATGAACGCGGGGCTTTGTACTTGAAAGTTTCCTATAATACAGACCCCGACGCTTTCCGGGTTTATGTACGGAAAAATGGGGTCTGTTCGGTTACGTGTATTCGGGTCGCGCCCTTGTTTCGCCGTATAGGTATCGAAATTAAAGAATCAACCAGGTACAACCTTATCGAAGCCTCGGAAGAAGGTTTTTATAAGATAGAAGGACTTAAAACAAAATGAAAACAAAGGATTTAAGCAAGTTGCCGGAAGGAGCTATTTTGCTGGTAGTAAAGAACAGTAACGGGACATTTTCGCCGTTAGGCATAAACCCCGACCAAGGGCGAATTATAACGGCTTTTATCGGGAAATTAAGCGAAGAACAGCCGTTAGTAGTAGCCAAAGGAATAGAGTTAATAACCAAATAATTAAAGCAATATGTTAGTATTAGAAGCAATTGGCAACCTCGGAGCGGACGCCATTATTAAAGACCTTAACGGACAAAAGTACATAGCTTTCAGCGTAGCCCATACCGAAAGCTATAAAGATTCGCAGGGGCAACGACACGAACGTACGACTTGGGTAAGTTGCCTTAAATACGGAGAAAGCCCGGTAATTAACTATTTGAAGAAAGGAACCCGCGTATTCATTCGTGGCGAACTTTCGGCCAAGGCATACGAAGCCGGCGGAGCATTGCAAGCCGGTATAAATTGCCGGGTTAGAGAATTGCAGCTTTTAGGCGGAAACCGGGCCGACCAAACAGAAGCCCCCCAGCAGGCCGTAACGACTTCGGCCGCTACACCAACTTACGCTCCGCCGGCATATCAGCAACCCGAAGAAGTAGACGATTTACCATTTTAACAATTACCGATATGATAGGAAAGAAATTAAGCCCCGTGCTTGAAGAAATGGAAGCTACCCTTTGGGAGTACGAAGCATTTAACGGAGCAAAACCGAATTACACCTTAGAAGGGTTCCGGGCTTCTACAAAAATATTTATGAGCGCACTATTAGATAAGTTTTTCGAGAAGCAGCAGGCCGAAGGAGTTAGCCAAGAAGACACCTTAAAAGCCGTAGAAAAATTAGGGCAAGACGTTCGGGCCTTGGTCTTTAACGCTACCGGAATAGATACGCACCTACTTTATAACCGAACAAAAGTTAATTAAAATATTGAGTATGAAAGCAAAACAATTTAAGGAAGTAAATGCAGTTTACGGAGAAAATCAACCCGAATATTACCCCCTTCCTGCATATAAATCAGAAGACGGAACGGCGGTTTTTTGCTTTGAGTTGGACGAAGAAGAACGGAAGAAGATAGCGGAAACCGGGGAACTTTGGGTAGCCCTTCGAACATTTAACCAGCCATTACAGCCAATATGCGTAACCGTGAATAAGTCGGACGTTTTAATAACACAATAGTATGAAAGCAGTAGTAACACTTGGCAAATACTTCGGCCCGAAGCACCCCCGTAAAGGGCAAGAAACGGGCTTTATAGCCAAAGTAGCCGACGGGCGGAAGGTACACACCTGCCGAAGCAATTACGGGTATTGGCGGGCAAAAATCGAAAAAATAACGGCTACGGGTGGAGTTCTTAGCGTCCGCCAATGGAGCGCGAAGCCATACCGAAGCCCCCAAGAAGTTATAACCGAGATTCCGGCCGGCATTGTAGGCGTGCAAAGGTTGGCGTTACGGCGCGAACGTCGTGTAATAAATCACTATGCGGAAGAACAGGATAAACCGATAGCAACTGCCATGTATTACGATTATACGGCGGAGGTAGACGGCCACCCCGTCCCCTTGGAGATTTTAGCCGAAAACGACGGGCTTACGGTAGACGATTTTAAGGCATGGTTCGCGCCGGTTTTCGCCGAAGCAGATAAGAAGTACCCGCAGTTCGCCGGGCTCGCCTCTGCCGTTACGATTGACTTTGCCATTATTCACTTTACGAAACGACGCTACTAAACACCAACAAAAAAAGATATGAAAGTAAAGGACATTATTAAGGACGACAAATTTAACGAGTTCTTAGGCTACGAGATTGAAGCCTACAACAAACGACCGGCCCCGCAAGAAGGTTGTAGGTATCGCCGGACACCGTACGACGCTTTGAAGGACGCGGGGATATTTACGGTAGAAGGTATTAGGGAAACTTTTATAAAGGTTGCGAACCTTGAAAGCGACCTGCCGAAGTCCCAGCGCGACGCGATAACCGGGCTTGTTTTCAGAGTAGCCCAAACGGTAGTAAACTATCGGGCGAAACAGGAAGTAGAAGCTAAAAAAGTAACGGTATGAACAAAGGGGAAATTACCTACACGATAAAGGTAAAAAGGCGCACCGGCCTATTATGGAATACGATATTTTGGCTTGTATTCTTTACGGTAGTGCCGCTTCAATTGGTTTGCCTATGGCTTTCCAAGGGGTTAGCTATTCTTTCGGATTTGCTTCGGGAACTTTGTTACCGGGCATGGTTCAAACAAACAACAAAATAGGTATATGGGATTCAAAGCAATAAAGCAGCATTACGATATAAAGCATATCGTAGCTATCTATAACGAAGAAAAATACGGCGGGGATTGTATTTGTATCGGTTCCGGATATGTTCACGGACTTATAGCCATAAATATAGAAACCGGTAAAGTGTTCTATTCGTCTTTGGTTACGCCCGGAGAGGATAGCGAGATAGGACAACTTGCCGCCCGTATTAAGGCAGACGAAAAGAACGGGGTACTTCGGGCCTTGATTGATGAACCGGACACCTTCGCCCGGAACCTTCCGGTATTTACTACCGAGAATTGGGCAGTAAAGGCCGAACAATGCGAGGAATACGGTTGGCCCAATACCACCCACACGGGGCGAATAATGTACGAAAATACATACTTCCGTACGCGAGCCGAAGCGTACGCCGACCTACTTAAAGATACTAAGAACGGCATAAAACATCGCTGGATTGCCAGTAGCGTACAGGACGCATTACGAAAACTTAGGCGGGCTATTTGGCTATACATGGAAACTATCGGTTATTGGGTTGCGGCCCGCACTATTGGCCGCTTCATAATGAAACGAAGCTATGGGAAGAAAAGGATGTAGACCGGGGGCTATTGATACTGCCCCCACCTTCCCGGAACCAAAACAGCCGCACGATAACAGCCGACACCGGGAATTATGCCGATTAGCGGGAAAATGGTTACGAAAGCCAAAATTCGGCTCCAGCTACTGCCCATACGTTGCCGTAGAATTGGTAACAGCTAACCCGGAAACCCCGGACGTTTTCGGGTGGAACTATTGGGCTACGGTTCTTATCGAAGTGAAGGTTTCGCGTTCCGACTTCTTGGCCGATGCAAAAAAGAGTTTCCGCCAGCAGCCGGAAGAAGGCGTAGGGGCCTTTCGGTACTATTGCAGTCCCGAAGGATTGATAACCGAAGTCGATTTGCCGGATAAATGGGGGCTACTTTGGGAGAAAGACGGGGTTATAACCGTCGTTAAGGATGCGGAACGCCAGCAACAAAACGCGCAAGGCGAAATAACTATCCTTGCTTCGATTATGCGCCGCGAAGGGGTAAAGCCCCGGTTATTTGATTATAGAAAGCAAAATAATGAGTATGAAGCAGAACGAAAAAACTAAGGCTTTACAGGAAGAAATAAGGACACTAAAAGCCGAAAAGAAGGAATTGGCTTGTAGGTTAAGCGGTCTTTCTTCGACGTTAATACAGGTTCTTAAAGTAAAATCCCTTAGAGGTTGCGAGGTAAAAAATTGGGTGGGATTTCAGAACGGGAACGGTACGGACGTGGGGCAAGATATAGAACGATTGATTAAGCGGGCCGAACGGGAACAGAAGTATTTATTAACGGTTAAACACGAATAGGTATGTTCGACACAGATAAAGTTATAGTAGTTGCCGACGTTACGAAGCAGCCGTATTTATCGGTCGCTCGTTTTTCGGGCGGGTGCCGGGTAAATGGCGTATTCTACGCCTATGTTCCCCAGCGCGATATTTTGGTACGCGAAGATTGGTTAAAGGCATATTCGGCTATGGATTACGACAAATTTATAGCCGCCGTTAAAACCGGAGCCAAACAGGAATTACCGACTTGCCGGACTTGTAAGCACCGCCAGCGTTGGGAATTGAACGACCATAGCACGAAGATAGTGCAAAGTTGCGCCCTTCAAAAGAGCCGAAGAACGGGTAACGGATTGAAGCGAATAAAGGTAACTAACCCGGCTTGCCGCTTATACGAAAAAGAATAAAATTTATGGGACAAAGCAAAAAAAGACATTGTTGGAGTTGCATATACCTTGAACGAGATGCAACCAGCAATAACGACCATTGCAAGTTACAGAACGTAATAAAAAGTCGCAATGCGATAGCGTGTAAAAAACATAAGATTTGGTATAAAACAAAGGTTAAATGCGACATATAGAAAGCCAAATACAGAAGGACTGCGTTACTTGGTTCCGGTTGCAGTACCCGAAAATAGGCCGCCTTCTTTTCGCGGTTCCGAACGGCGGGGCAAGGAACGCAAGGGAAGCTGCGATTATGAAGGGCGAAGGAGTAACTGCCGGGGTAGCCGACCTTATCCTACTTTATCCTTCCGGCGGGTTTCATTCCCTTTGTATCGAGTTTAAGACCCCCAGCAAAAGCAGCCGGCAAACACCCACGCAAAAGGAGTGGCAAGCGTTGGCCGAAGCGCACGGTAATAAGTACATCGTTTGCCGTTCCTTAGGAGATTTCCAGCAGGTTATACGGGCATATATCCCCCGTTTATGTTGGTAACTTTTTAATTATTCTTGGATAAAGAAGCGTATTATTATAATACGCTTCTTTTATTTTTGCGTAACGCGAATATTTACACACAAATAAACGTACGCAGGTATGAAAGAAAAGATTTTACAGGCTCTTACGACCTTTAAGGGCTACTTATTCAGTTCGGACAAATGGCTACATTTAGCGGCCGGCTTTATTATCGCCTTCTTCGTGGGGCTTTTCGGTGTATTCTATGGCCTTTGCGCCGGGATTGCGGCCGCCGCAGGGAAAGAGCTTTACGACAAATTCAGCAAGAAGGGAACCCCGGAAGTTTGGGACTTCATTTTTTCGGTAGTCGGTGTTCTTGCCGGTGTCCTTAACGTGCTATTGGCTCGCCTGGTATTCCACTTCATCGCGTAGAGCCTATGGCACCGAAGAAGATTATAGAAGCGGATATAGCCCAGCTTGTACCGGACGACGTGAATTTTAACAAGGGTACGCAGTTCGGCCAAAGTTTGATAGAAAAGAGCCTGCGCCAATTCGGGGCGGGCCGTTCTATTCTTTTGGATAAGAACAACCGTATTATAGCCGGAAACAAGACCGTAGAAAACGCCGGGCAAATCGGGTTAGAAAAGGTTTTGATAGTCGAAACCACCGGCGAAGAAATAGTAGCGGTAAAGCGTACCGACATAGATTTAGACACGCGGGAAGGGCGCGAACTTGCCTTAGCCGATAATGCGACCGGGGCCGCTAACTTGGCTTGGGACGAAGCGGCACTTACCCAAGCGTCGGATAAGTGGGATATAGCCCCCGACGATTGGGGCGTAGAATTGGAAAGCTACGGCGGAGAAGGCGGCCAAGGGGAAGAAGATACCGAAGAACAGCTTAGAAGGCTTAAAGACGACTTTGTAATGCCGCCTTTTTCCGTGCTTAATACCCGTACGGCCGAATGGCAGGAACGCCGCCGCGCTTGGTTGGAAATAGGTATAAAGAGCGAGGAAGGCAGGGACGACGATTTGACATTTGCCAAAGACGCGCAACCGCCTATTTATTGGGACACCAAAAACGCACTTCGGGAAAAGTTGGGCCGGGAGCCTTCCGCCGATGAAGTGTTAGCGGAAATGGAGAAGCAGGGAATACAGGCCATGACTACTACCTCAATCTTCGACCCCGTTCTAACCGAACTTTCCTACCGTTGGTTCAATATCGAGGGCGGCCGCATTTTAGACCCTTTCGCCGGTGGAAGTGTTCGCGGTATCGTAGCGGCAAAATTGAATATGCCCTACGTTGGTAACGACCTTCGGGAAAAACAAGTAGTAGCCAATATCGAGAACGCGAAAGAAGTATTAGGTAACATGCCGGCCGACATTGCGCCGCGTTGGACAGTTGGCGATAGTACGCAGCTTGAAGACGTGCTACAAAAGAACGGCATTACCGGCGACTTCGATATGGTATTTTCTTGCCCGCCATACGCGGATTTGGAAGTATATAGCAATGACCCCCGCGATATTTCCAACATGGATTACCCGCAGTTCTTGGAAGCCTACAAAGCCGCGATAAAGCAGGCTTGCGCCCGATTGAAGAACAACCGCTTTGCCGTCTTTGTAGTTGGGGATATTCGGGATAAAAAGGGCATTTACCGGAACTTTATAGGCCATACTATCGAAGCCTTTACGGAATGCGGCCTAAGCTACTATAACCACTTGATTTTAGTAAATCAAGTTACCAGCCTTGCAATGAGAATACGCCGACAATTTAACGGGGGCCGCAAAGTTGGTAAGCTACACCAAAACGTATTAGTCTTTTGTAAAGGTTCAGTAGAAGAAACGGTAGACCAATTCGAAGAAGTGCAGGTAACGAAGGCCGTAGAACAGTTCAATAAGACCCGCGCAAATAGCGGCCTTCACGACGACGTATTGGTATTTTACAAAGGCGACCCGAAAGCGATTAAAGAAGAATTTGGAGAATTACACGCGGGGGACGATTTACCGCAATAAGTAAGTAATGGGAAGACCGACGAAATACAATAAGAAGATAGCCGAAAAGATATGTTCGCTTATCGCTACCGACACCTATACGGTGGCGGAAGTATGCCGTATGGTTAAAATTTCCGATTCTACTTATTACGATTGGATTACCCGGTTTCCGGAGTTTTCGGAGAATATAAAAAAGGCCGAAGCGGAACGTATGGCCTTCTTCGTAGCCGAAGCGAAAAAAAGCCTTCTACGAAAGATACAAGGGTACACGGTGCAGGAAAAACACATCACTACGGTAGGTTCCGGCAAGTACGACGTAAACGGCAAGGAGATACCGCGAATAAAGGAACAAAAGATAGTCGATAAACACTACCAGCCGGACACGGCGGCGATAATCTTTACACTAACCAACGGAGAGCCGGAGAATTGGAAGAACAGGCAGAACAACGAAGTAACGGGCAAGGACGGTAAGGACTTGTTCGGGCAACTTACCGACGAAGAATTAGACGCACGTATAGCCGAATTGGAAAGGAAGTTAGGGAAATGACGCGTCAAGAGAAAATAGAGTATATAACCGCATTACGCGAAAGGTTAGTACGTGAAGCCCGTACCGACCTTTTGCCGTTTACACGCGCTACTATGCCTACTTTCGACCCGGCCGAATTTCATATACGATATTACCACGTTCTAACCTTATTCGCGGAAGGGAAGATTAAAAAGCTAATGGTATTCATGCCGCCCCAGCACGGCAAAAGCGAAGGTTCTACGCGCCGCCTTCCGGCTTATATGCTTGGCCGGAATCCGGACAATAAAATAGCCGTCGTAAGCTATTCGGCACCGAAAGCCCGTAAGTTCAACCGCGAAATACAGCGCATTATAGACACGCCGGAATATGCCGAGATATTCCCGGAAACGCGCCTTAATTCATCGAACATTACGACCGTTGCCGGTGCATGGCTTCGCAATGCCGACGAATGCGAAATAGTAGGACACCGGGGCGGTTTTAAGACCGTCGGCGTAGGTGGCCCGCTTACGGGCGAACCGGTAGATACCCTTATAATGGACGACATTTATAAGGACGCTAAAACGGCGTGGTCGGCAGTTGTTCGGGAAGCTATCGAAGATTGGTACGATACGGTAGCCGAAACCCGATTACACAACAATAGCCAGCAGCTTATAGTATTTACCCGCTGGCACGAAAAGGACTTAGCCGGCCGCCTATTGGAGCAGCAAGGAATATACGACCCGGTAAACAATCCGAACGGGTGGGTAGTAGTAACCTATCAAGCGATTAAGAAGGGTGCACCTACCGAATACGACCCGCGCGAAGAAGGTACGGCACTATGGCCCGAACGCCACAATTTGGAAAAGTTGGAAGCCATACGCACCCGAAACCCGCACGTATTCGAAAGTCTATACCAGCAAGACCCGAAACCCTTGCAGGGCCTTATGTACGAAAACCCATTTAAGGAATACGACATACTGCCGGCCACCAAGCTACGGAAGGTTAAGAACTATACCGACACGGCGGACGAAGGCGCGGATTTCCTTTGCTCGATAACCTACCTTGAAACCGAGATAGGAAATTTTGTTTTGGACGTGCTTTATACGGCTAAGCCTATGGAGTACACCGAACCCAAAACGGCCGAAATGCTAACCAAGCACGCGGTAGAATTGGCCGTAGTAGAGAGTAACAACGGCGGCCGGGGCTTCGCGCGTAATGTAGAGAAACAAGCCCGGTTAATGGGCAACAACAAAACCCGTATTAAGTGGTTCCACCAAAGCCAAAACAAGGCCGTACGCATATTCACGCATAGCGCGGAAGTACAAAACCTTACCTATTTCCCGCGCGGGTGGGCGCAAATGTGGCCAGACTTCTACCAAGCCCTTACGCACTATATGAAGGTCGGCAAGAACGCCCACGACGACGCGCCGGACGCATTGACCGGAACCGTAGAGCAACGGCCCATTACAGGCAAGAAAAGCGCGGCCGGATATTTCGCATAATGTTTAACTATCAAAATAACAATAAAATGAACAGTAAGCAACTTAACGAACTTTTGGCGAGCGAGAACCATAGTACCGCTATTGCCGAATTGAAGAACGGGCGTAATGCGACCGAACCGAAGGCGGCCGAATATATCGCGCAGCTTGACCCCCAAGGCCACGACGTAAACGACCCGGTAAAGCGTAGGGATAAGAAGGTAAAAGTAGACCTTTCCGACTTCGATATAAACGACGAAGAAAAGAAGAACATAAAGACCGTTACCAATGGCGACGGAGAAACCGAAAACTTCCGTATCGAGCCGGTAGCCCGCGTAGCCTTGGCAATTCAGAAACTTATAGTAAAGCGGGCCGTAGCCTTCACGTTCGGAAACCCCGTAATTCTTAATGCGGAACCGGAAGAAGGCACCAAGGAAGCCGACGTTTTGAAGGCTGTAAAGCGTGTTTTGTTCGATAACAAAAGCCGCACCCTTAACCGGAAGGTAGCGCGGGGTATGTATAGCAGTAAGGAATCGGCCGAACTTTGGTACCCGGTGGAGAAGCCGACGAAAAACTACGGCTTCGATTCAACGCACAAACTTCGGGTAGCCATTTTTAGCCCATTGTTCGGCGATAGGCTTTACCCCTACTTCGATGAAACGGGCGATATGGTAGCTTTTTCCCGCGAATACGTCGTAAAGGATAGCGCGGGGGTAAAACATACCTATTTCGAAACCTATACCGATACCGAAATACGGAAATGGACGCTTACCAGCAACCAATGGCAGTTATTGGACGGCTACCCCAAGAAGAACCAAATAGGCAAAATCCCGGTTATCTATGGCCGCCAGCCCGCCGTAGAATGGGAAGACGTGCAGAACCTTATAGACCGCTTGGAAAAGTTGCTTTCTAACTTCGCCGATACCAACGACTACCACGCAAGCCCGAAAATCTTTACTACGGGTACTATTTTGGGTTGGGCCAAGAAGGGCGAAAGCGGGGCCGTTATCGAGGGCGAAGAAGGCGCGACCGCACAATATCTAAGCTGGGCGCAAGCCCCCGAAAGCGTCAAATTAGAGATAGAAACCCTTTTGCGTATGATTTACACCATTACGCAAACGCCGGATATTGCTTTCGATTCGGTAAAGGGTATCGGGGCCGTTTCGGGTGTCGCCTTGAAGTTGCTGTTTATGGACGCGCACCTAAAAGTACAGGACAAATGCGAAGTGTTCGACGATTATTTGCAGCGTCGGTTAAGCGTAATACAGGCGTTTTTAGCACAAATGAACGCCAAAGATAAGGCTTTTGTAGACGCTTGCGGTAGCCTTGTTATCGAACCCGAAATAGTGCCGTTTATGATTGAGGACGAAGCGGCGAACGTAAACCTTCTTCTTTCGGCAACCGGTCAGAAGGCTATTTGTTCGCGGAAGACGGCCGTACAGCAATTAGGCTGGGTAAACGATACGGACGCAGAAATAGAGCAGATAGAAACCGAAGAAAGCGCGGCTTCCTATTCGTCTATTTACGAACCCACCGTATAGCTACTAACCAAGTATCTAACCAAGTTACTAACTAAGATATGGGAAACATAGTAGCGAAATTCGACATAGATAAGCTATTTGCAGGCGTTTACGAAGCAGTAGACATTATTACGGCCACCGTTGTAGACGCTATGCAAATGGCTTGTTTAGAGGTTACGCGGAACGCTAAACTATTGAACACCTACAAAGACCGGACACACCTATTACGTTCTTCGATTGGTTTTGTTATCTATAATCACGGGAAAAAGGTAGCAGAAAGTTTCGGTTCTACCGGTGGGGAAAAAGGAAGCGAAGGCGTAGAAAAAGGTAAGCGTATGGCGGAAGAAGCGGCCGCACAATACCCGAACGACATAGTAGCGGTTATCGTTGCCGCCGCCGATTATGCCCTATACGTTGAAAGTAAGGGGTACGACGTAATTAGCGGCCCTTGCAGCGAGTTAAACGCAATTTTAAGTAAGTATATCCAAATTGCAATAGAAGAACTTAGGGCGTAATGGATAAAAGGCAAGAAGTTATACGATATATAGCGAGCGTAGAAAAGCAACTTTACGCATTGTTTGGCAATACCTACCACGCGGCCCTAAAACTTACCGAGGTTAGGAAAGCGATAGAATCGGGGGCTTCTTTTACCTGGAAAGGGAACCCGGCCGCCGAACGCAAGTTAGACCGGTACCTAAAAGACCTTAGCAGCAAAACAGCCCTTATTACCAAGAACGGTATTATAGGAAGTTGGAACAAAGGAGAAGCACGGGTAAAGGAACAGGCGTTAGAGGTATTCGGGAAGACCTCGGCACGGAGTAAAGAAACTACCGACATTTGCGAACAGGCAGTAAAGGCACACCGGGCCAAAGGAGCAACGGGCCACGCCTACGCCAACGCCAGCCGCGAGGGTATGAACCTATCTACCCGTGTTTGGAACTTGACGGCGAAGGCGAAACAAGAACTTGAAATTATCATACAAAACGGCATACTTGAAGGGAAAAGCCCGGAAGAAGTAAGCCGTAGCCTTCGCGGGTACTTGAACAATCCCGACGCGCTTTATAGACGGGTTCGCAACAAGGAAACCGGGGAACTTGAATTAAGCCAAGCGGCGAAACAGTACCACCCCGGCCAAGGCGTATATAGGTCAGCTTACAAGAACGCCCGCCGCCTTGCCGTTACCGAAATGAACGCCGCCTACCGCCGTGCGGAGTGGGAAAGCTACCAAAATAACCCCCTTATTATCGGGTACGAAATTCGGCTAAGCAATAACCATACGGTAGTAATTAACGGTAAATTACGAACCTTATACGATATTTGCGACGTATTGGCCGGCCGGTACCCTAAAACTTTCCTTTGGACGGGTTGGCACCCGCATTGCCGTTGCGAAATGGTGCCTATCTTCATTTCGGAAAGCGATTTTAGGGAACGAATAAGGGCACGTAAGGCCGGTAAGTTGAAGGATTGGAAACCGAACCCCCAGCGCACCGTAACGCAGGTTCCGAAAGCCTTGACCGATTGGATAGCCAAAAACGAGGAACGCTCGAAAGGTTGGAAGACTTTACCGTACTTTGTTCGGGATAACCGGAAAAGTATCGGCACCTTGCCGGTAAACACCTATACCGCCGAAGAACGGAAGTTTACGAGGGCAAGAAGTACGGCCGAAGCAATGGAACGGGCGACGCAATTACTTAGTACGCTTTACCCGGATATTCAGAATACAGAACTTGCGGCCCTTCATCACTACACCCAGCAAGGCGGGAACTACCGGCAGCTTAATAAGCAGTTGGATAAAGGCACCCTTACCGACTTTAACAAGGCTTCGGCTTCCCTTATGGCTAAGGCGTTGGAAGAATTGCCGAAGTATCGGGGAACCGTCTACCGAGGCGCGATTATGAAGCGAAAGGATTACGAACGCCTTTACGCCGGCAAAGACGAAGTAAAACACGCTATTTTCACTTCATCGACAAAAACGCCGGCGGTTGCTTACCGGTTTGCCAGCTATCGAGATTTGAAGAAGACGGAAGTACGGGTACTTTTTGAAATTCAGAGCAAAAACGGCCGCGACATATCCGATATTTCGGAATTTAACGGTAAATTTGCTCCCGAAGACCAGCGGGAAGTATTATTTACTAACGGCACCCGGTTTAAGATAGTGAAGCACGAAATTTCCGGGCAAGAAGTCCGCATAACACTTGTAGAGCTATGATAGAAGTAAAAGAAATAGATAAGTGGCCCGATAACGATAAATGGGCGAAGGCCCGTAAGGATTGGGACGCAATGCCGAAGGACGAAAAAGAAGCGTACCGGCGGGAACACGCGGCCGCTATCGACCGTTGGGAAGCAGAAACCGACGCTATGGCGGAAGACGACGATACAGAAGAAAAGAAGAAGGAGTAGCGCGGTGCTACTCCTTCCTTATTTTTCCCGAATTTCGATTTTGTGGCCTTCAATTCCGCAGGGTATAGGCTGGTACCCGACAAAGGAGATAAACGGAAATAGGGCCGTTTCTCGTATCATGCGGGTTTATTTGGTTTGGATAGTAGTTTAAGCAAGCGTTCGTTATATTCCGAGCCTTCCCCAAATACGCTAATAGCCGTTCGTAAAACCCGTATTTCGTTTTCCCTATCTTTTTGTCGGCGATATATGATTTTCAGCCTATCGTATGAGTGCCGACCGTTGGAACGCATGGCTATATTTTCTTCGTAAACTTGTATGGCGGCTTCTATTTCCCCCTTCTTTTCATAAGCGATACCAAGCATGTTTAACGATGCGGTTCGTTGTATTGAATAATTGAGCCGTCTATTTTTCACAATACTATTAAATGCTTCTTTGTAAACATCTTTTTTAATTGCGATATTGTTATACCCCAATCTTTTAGCGCGTAAATATATGCTGAAAAGGTTAGGCCCATTATTTGACAAAGCTATATTTTCCGGTGTTAAAAACGATATAGGTACTTTTATTTCATCTTCGGCCGGTTCCCGTTCGCAGGAATTGGGGTTTGCTTTGTTTGCTTCTTTCGCCTTAGCTTCTTCCGCTAATTTTTGTTCGTTGGTATCTATTGGAAATTCCAATTTTTCGCCATTGACGGAAAGGGTTACGATTGCCGAAATATTTCCTTCTTCATCTACGGAAAAGTTGCTTATTCTATCGTCATCGGACGGGGAAGCCTTGGCGTTGCCAAAAAATAGCTTTTTTATCCACTTCATACTATTGCTTTACAAAAATGTACGGTAGCGATAAATCGGGGGCGTGAAGGTTCATTTTCGTATCGCTTTTTATAGAAAGTGCGAATTTCTTGTATAGCTTCTTGGTGGAAGTCCTGTATAGGCGTAATTCATCGGCCGTGTTCGATACCCAATAATAGCACGGTACATCTTCGTAACCTTCGTTATGGTAAACCAATTCGCCGAAGGCAGAGAATAACAGCCGTTCACCTTCGATAAAGTCGTTTTCGTAGATTTCTACGGGCTTATTGTTTTGGGTTCCGAATATGATTTTATCCGGGTCGGGTTGCAATTCGGCACCGGGATAGTCGCCAAGGTTTGAAAATTGGGTATCGGCCCAAGTCCCGTTAAACACGGATAAGGCTTTTTCTTGTTGTTCGGTGTAGCTTCTTCCGGGGTCTTCATCTTTGGAACACCCTACCAACAGAAAAAGCGCACATAACAGGCAAAAGTGTTTCATAAGATATTTAGTTAAACAGTTCGTAAAATTCATTTCCGGATTTCATTTGCTTAATATTTTCCGGTAGTTGCTCGCCTATCTTTGAAAGGTCGTTAGCAAGCCTTTCTTTCAACTTCAAAAAATCCGCGTCTATGTTTTTTTGAATCTGGAACCAATTACTTTCCGATTTATCCAACCCCGAATAATTGAGTTCGGAAATACTATCGTAAAAGCGATTTAATAACAATTCTTTCGCTTTCTCTTTGTCCCCCGAAGCAAGCGACTTACGTATTTCAAAGTTGAAGTTAGACTTATTCGAATGTTCGCAATTTTCGCGTAGTTTCTTAACGTCATTCGTCATTATCCATAACTTGAAGAATAGGATAATTTGCAGGAAGGCTGCCGCAAGCGTTAATAGGGCTAATAGTTCTTCTATTTGCATAGTCGTAAAATTTGCGCCCCAAGAACCCGAACAGGCATTACAAAAACAAAAAAAGCGTGGGCCTTATTGGTCTACGCATTTGAGGTATCGCCAAACACCTACCGAAAGTAGACTATAACCCACGCTTAGCGATATATCGAAAATGGATATACAGCCAGCGAGCGTTAATAGGCTATCCTTTCGGTTTGGAAAATTGGCGATTTTCAAATGCGGATTCCTATACGCTTTTACAAGCGTCCCCGGATTTCTCCCCGGAAACGTTGCAAATATACTGCAAAAACACTAAACAACATTATTTTACGGCGGAAAATCGCGCAAAGAGCAAGGCAGGGGCTACCCAGCCCCTACGCAGGAGCAGGCCAGCACCAGCCCAGCGGCAGGCTTGGGGCTATGGTACTTCGGAATCAGATAGTTACGCTTGTTTCGTTGTTTAATGTGTTATAATTCAATTATTTGCAATTTTTCATTTTTTGAGATTAAGCCCCAGCCCAGCCCCTAACCAGCCCCAAGGCAGCCCCACAATTTCGCGCGGAACATTCGGCGTAATTTTCATTTTTACAAAATCAATAAATAATTATATATCAATAAGTAGCGCACGCAAAAACAAGGAGTTGCCCAGCTCTTGGGCAGCTCCTTGGCAGGGGCTACCCCAGCCCCTGTGGATAAATATAAGGATAAAGATATATAAGAGAGAAAGGGGGTGCAGGGGGAAAGAGAGGGAAAACGGGCTTTCGACCTGCGCCCCAAACTTGCAACATTACCGGGCAGCTTGCAACATTAGCTACCACCATTTCCGAAATGTTGATAGTAACCGCCGCTATGTTGGTAGTTCCGCCGGCGGAATGTTGATAGTAATACGGCGGTAACAAAATCCCCTTTTCCCCCACTTATCCGAGAAGGCCGGACAACCGGCAAAGCAAGAACGCCCGTTTTTGCCCTTTCTCGTGCCCGCTGTTCGATTTTGTGCGGTTGGCTGGTATATTTCCTTGTTTGGAGAATAAAACGGGCTAAAATCGCCTTCTTTTGCTATTCTTTGTACTGCGTTGCTAATTTCTTGAAAATTGCCTTTTCAACTACCAAGGCGAACAAAGACCGCCCCAGCTTCTTATAAGCCTTTCCGCACCCTTACGGTTGGATTGTTGAAACGAATGTAAAAAACTCGCAACGCTATACGGCGATTCGCATTACTATAATACGTTTCTTTGTCGCAGGTTTAATTAAATCCAAAAAATCAAATGGAACTAAACGAAATTATTGCACTACTTGAAACGCAGTTTCCGGGCGTGCGAAAAGACGGGCTTAACCAGCTTGCGCGAGTTATCGCCATGCAGGTTAATACCAAGGAAGAAGCTACCGGTATCGTAGGTAAACTTACCGCCGAAGCCGTAGCGAAGTTTGTAGCGGATTGGCGCAAAGACGCGGACGCTGAGATAGACAAAGCGAACAAAACACGCGAGGACAACCTGCGTAAGAAGTACGACTTTGTGGAAAAGAAACCGGACGAAGGCGGTACCCCACCCGCACAGGCCGGAACCTTGGACGTAGCAACCGTGCAGGAAATGATTACGAACGCCGTAGAGAAAGCTACTAAGGGCTTGCAGTCCGAAGTAACGCACCTTCAAAGCGCGGCCGTAACCGCCAGCCGCCGGGAAACGCTTGTTAAAGAGCTTGCCGACGTACCCGAAGCCTACAAAGCAAAGGTTCTTAAAGATTTCGACAGAGTAGCCAAACTTGGCGGCTTTGCCGACGAAAACGCCTTTAACGAGTATCTGACCGAAACCAAGAACGACGTAGCAGCCTTCGGCCAAGAGTTGGCAGACCGGGGCCTAAGCCTTCACGAAAAACCGGTACTTGGTTCCCCCAACAAGGACGGAGTAAGCGCGGGCGTAGAAAGCTACATACAGGCAAAGGCCGCAGAAGCCGAAAATAAGGGCTTGGGCGGTAAAGAGGTTTAACGCTAAACACTTGTAAAATGCTTAAAATCGACAGGAAAAAGGATAACCGCGTAATTCGCGCGTTTACCCACAAGCTCGCCGACATTCCGAACGGTATTACCGTTTCCGCCGCCGACCTTACGCAGAAAGTCCTGCACGAAGGTACGCCGGTAGGCAAGGACGAAAACGGGCTTTATCACGTCGTCAAAGTGGCCGTTCTTTCGGCCGACGCGACGAACACGGCAACGGCCTATACCGTGAAGAAAGGCCATAACTTCAAAGTAGGCGACGTAGTTATGCTTGCGACCGGTTCAAAGGCATACACTATTACGGAGATTGCTACCAACGCAGACGACGCAACCAGCGACGACCTTACGGTAGACACCACCCTCGGAACGGCCGCAAAAGCCGGCGATTCGCTTTACCTCGCAGCCAAGGCCGGGGCTTCGGGGTCAGCTTTCAAATACGCACCGGTAGCCCTTGTAGGCGAAAGCTATGACGTGGACGAACTTAGCAACCATATCGTAAACGCTTGGACTATCGGGCAGATTCGGGAAAGCAATATCCCGCCTATCGGTGCCGAAGTGAAAGCCAAACTTACCGGTATTCAGTTTATCTAATTTAATCGGGAAAAGTTATGCAAAGGAGCTTAATGATTGGCATTACCGAAAGGGATATGCAGGCCGTAATTAACACCTACGACCTTAAACCGTACTACTATCCTACCTTGTTCCCCTTGAAGGAGAACTACACGCTTACCTGGAAAGCCCTTGAAGCGCAGGTAGGGTTAAAGATTGCCGGCGACCTTGTAGCACGCGGCGCAAGTATCAACAAAAAGACCCGCGAAGCTATCGCGCGTATTCAGGGCGATATTCCGAAGGTGGCTATTAAGCGTACCAAGGACGAAAACGAGCTTAACGAATACGACATTATGGTCGCCATGACTTCCGCGAACCCCGACCTTCGGGCGTTGGTAGAAGCGTGGGCCGAAGATACGCAGTACTGCTGGGACGGGGTGGCCGCTCGCTTGGAATGGATTGCGTTGCAGTCTATTTCGTTGGGCAAAGTAACGCTTACCAACGACAACAACAATAGCGTAATTACCGAGTACGACGTAGATTATCAAATCGACGCAACGCAGAAGGTAGGATTTCAGACCGGCTCGGCCGCTTGGAACACCACCGGCGCGAAACCGTTTAGCAAGGACTTTAAGGCTATCGTAGCTAAGGCCAAGAAAAAGGGTATTAGCTTGAAGTACGCCTTTATGAACCTTGACACCTTCGCGCTTATGGTTCAGACCGAGGAAGTAACGAAACTTTGCGCTTCGTTCGCGGCTAACGCCTTGAACATCGCACAAACGCCGAGCTTGGAACAGGTAAACGCGGCTATGAAGGGTTTGGCGTACCTGCGCGGCTTGCAGGTCGTAGTTATCGACCAAGATATTACTATCGAGAAGGACGACGGAAGCCGCATTACCGGCAACCCGTTCGCCGACAACGTGGTAATGTTCAGCGAAAGCAAGGTACTCGGTTCGACCTATTGGAAGAAGCCGGCCGATATGAACCTTAAAGGTTCCGTAGCAATCAAAGCTATGAACGGCCACACCTGCGTAAAGAAGTATTCCACCGAGGAACCTATCGAAGAAGTTACCGTAGGAATTGCAAACGCTTTCCCGGCTTGGCTTTCTTCGGGCCGTTCCTTCCTTATGGACACTTCTAACAGCACCTGGACACACTAACCGGAAAGGGACGGCCGGCAACGGTCGCCCCTATCCTAATACCCTTACCCGATGACTTACAAAGAATGGATTACTAAGACGGTCGGCAAATTCCAGCTATCGGCGGACGACGTGGATTTGATACTTTGCAACCAAAGCGGACTTATCCCCGACCCGGACGCACCGGTAGACGTGCGGAAGGCTAAAACGGCCATTTGCCGCGAGTTTACAACGCTTATCCCCCTTGCCAATATCGGAGAAGGCGGGTATTCCATTAGTTGGAATTGGGACGCTATCAAACTTTGGTATAACGCGACTTGCACGGAATTAGGCATTACGCCGGCCGGCAAGCCCAAAATTCGGAACAAAAGCAACGTATGGTAACGACTTCCTACCAATACCCGCAATACTTGTACGCCTTGCAGCACGACGGCGAAAGCGTCCAATTACCTAACGGTTCTTGGAAAACGCCCGCCGCCGCATGGGAGTTAAAAGCAGCTTGCCGGGAAGAAACCAACGGTAAAGGTTCGACAATTCAGACCGCCGACGGAGAAACCCGCGTATTCGCTTCGCTTATCCAGCTACCGAAAGGTACGGCCAAAATTCCCGAAGGCACGCAGGTAATTGTAACGCGGGAGGAGGTAGACGTAAGCCAGCTTTCGAATACCGAGTTTGTAGAAGCGGCCAAGGCAACGGGCTTAGTTGTAGTAACCGGAACTTGCGAAAAGTTCGACCCCGGCCGGCTTCATTGCCGGTTATGGATTTAACACAAAGAGCCATGCAAAGTATAGAAACCGATGATATTCTTTTCGAGATTCTGAACGCTTCGGCCGAATTGAAAGCGGCCCTTAGCGGCGGAATATACGTGCAGGGCGAACGGCCGGATAATTCCGGGAAGGAAGACGTAGTAATTAACAACTTATTCCTAAACCACGAAGTACCGCAAACCGGAACTTCAAACGTAAATATCCACGTTCCCGACAAAAAGGAAAGGATAGGCCGAACCGAACAATTTAAGGCGCATAGGGAGCGAATACGCGAACTAACGGCTATTGTTCTATCGGTTCTAAAATCGGCGAACATTACCGGGCTGACTATTCGGGTTTCTACGGAAACCATAATTAAAGAACCGGGCATTAACGAGCATTACAACAACTTGCGGGTAGAATGGAATATACAACGAACTAATTAAAATTTACGACAATGGCAGCAAAGAAAACTTATACTATCGGTCTTTCCAAGATTGAGGTAGGAGCAATTGCCGAGGACGGCGGTATGGGCGAAACCTTGGACGTATTGGGTTATACCTACCAAGACACCTGCACGATGACGCAGGAAGACCCGGAAACGACCGACCACTACGCCGAAGAAGTGGACGACCCCGTAATAAGCATTAGCCGGGGCGGAAAAACGAATTTCAACTTTTCGATTATGAACCCTTCGGTTACGGTTCTTGCCGACCTTTTGGGCGGCGTGGGTACCCCCGGTACCGGCAGTACGCCGGATAAGTGGGAAGCCCCGGACAAAATCCCCGTAGTCGAAAAGTCGGTACGCATTACCCCGGAACAGGGCCTTAAATTCGAGATTCCGCGAATGAAGCTCGTAAGTAAGATTAACGCCACTTTCAGCAAAAGCGGTATTCTTCTTATCGAGGTCGCCGGTACGGTTATGCAGCCGACCAAAACGGGAACTAAGAAAATGACCGCTACGCTTATGACCGCAGACGCGCAGGCATAACGCGGGGAAAGCCTTATTTTAACCCGAAAGCCCCCAAAATGAAAGTTTCGGGGGCTTTCTTGATTTAGCGACGACATGAACGAAGATAACATAAGAGAAAAAACGGATTTAGAGTTAGAGCGCGAAGAACTTAACCTTTTGGTAAAGCAAGGGGTTCGGTTCAGCGTCACACACAAAATCCGCCGGCGTAAAAAAGGCGTTAAAGGGTTCTTTCAACGCCCCGAAGCAGTTACGGTAAAAGAGGATTTCGAAATACAGGAACCTACGCTTTCGATTCTCGACCGGCTTAGCGCGGTATGGGTAGAAATGGGGATAGATGAAACCCGGATTACGGCCGGCGGAACGGAAACCTTGGCGGAAGCGAAGCGCATAGCCAAAGATAATGCCGCACGTATGGCCAGAATAATAGCTATTGCGGTATTGGGCGAAGACTACCACGTTACCGAAGTCAGCGAAGGCGGCAGGGTTAAGACCTATAACGACGATAAGGAGTTAGACCGGCTTACGGCCCTTTTCTTCCACACTATAAAGCCTTCCAAATTGGTAGGGCTTTCCGAAGCCGTAACCAGCGTAAGCAACTTAGGGGATTTTATAAACTCTATGCGCTTAATGAGCGGCGCAAGGACGACCCAACCGAGGACGGAGCGCATAGAGTAATAGGGCTAAATAGTCCTTACGGCCGCCGGGGTTCGATTTGCGCCCACCTTGGCTGGACGTGGGATTACTTACATCACGGCGTAGCTTGGGCCGTTGTTCAACGGTTGTTAATCGACGCGCCGCGCATAGCCGACGACGAAGACGGCAATACAGCGGGCAATACGACAACCAAGATAACCAGCGAGAACGCCGAAAGCATTTTACAACAGATAAACAACCTTATCCGATGAATATAAAAGGCGGAGCCTTGGAGTTCGATATAATTGCGAACAACGGGCAAATAAATAGCGCATTGGCCGAAACCAAAAGGCGCGTACAGGGTTTCACGGACGCAACCGTAGAAGGCGGCGACCGCATGGAAGCCGCGTACAGAGAAGCCGCCGCACAAATTGAAGCGGCGTTTAAGGATATAGACACTATGGCCGCAATCCATAGTAACGCAATCGCCGACCTTGAAAAAGAGTACGCCCGCCTGGGCGAAGCGGCCGGGGCCGCCTTTATGAAAGGCACCGCCAAGGGGGACGAAGAATATAGGGCATTAACGGCCAAACAACAGGCTATAAAGGACGAAATAGCCCAGCGGAAAGCACTTTTGCAGGAAGTGGCGAACACGGCGGACGCTTTACAGAAAGAAGAACAGACCTTAAACGAAAATAAGGCCAAGGTAGAGCAAAACGCGAAGGCGAAAGGCATGTTACGAACGCAAGTTATGAACCTTAAAAATTCACTTGCGGAAATGGAACAGAACGGGAAGCGTAATACGGACGAATACCGGGCTATGCAGGCGGAATTAGGCCGTTTGGCGGACGCTATGGCCGACGCAAATACGCAGGCTAAAATTATGTCCGACGACTACCAAAATATGAATACCGTATTAGAGGTAATGGGCGGTATAAGCGGGGCTTTTTCGGCCGCGCAGGGTGCGGTAGGACTGTTTGCCGGGGAAAATGAAAACTTGCAAAAGATTATGGTTAAAGTTCAGTCCCTTATGGCTATAACCATAGGCTTACAGCAGGTAGCCAAAACCTTAAACAAGGATTCATATACCCAGCTTGTATTAGTTCGCAAGGCGAAAGAATTACTTACCGTAGCGGAAACGAAGTTTGCTACGGCTTTGGGTATTTCCAACGTAGCGGCAAAGGCGTTAATGGCGACCTTAACCCTTGGCCTTTCAGTAGCGATTACCGCTGCGATAGCCTTAATTTCCAAATTCATATCCAAGAATCGGGAAGCAAAGAAGGCGCAAGAAGAATTTAATAACAAAGTGGTAGAAGCTGCCGCCGAACCGGTTACAGCAATTACCGAGCTTTCCACCGCATGGAACCGGCTGGGTAACGATATGGCCGCTAAAAACAAGTTTATCGAAGACAATAAAGACCGCTTCGAGGACTTGGGATTTTCCATTAAGACGGTTAAAGAAGCGGAAGACTTGTTAGTAGCTAATAAGTCGAAGTTTATAGAAGCCTGCTTAGAACGGGCCAAAGCGTTAGCCGTACAGGAATTGGCCGTAGAGAAATACAAGGAAGTATTAAAAGCCCAGCAGGAATTAGAAGCTACTCCGAAAGCGTATGTATCGAAGAAGGGAACATATAAGGACGGTTACGGCGTAGAGCGTAAAGGCGTTATAATTGAAAAATCCCGCGATTGGAAAAAGGCCGAAGATGCCGTAGCGAAAGCGGAACGGGAATATAACGCCTTGATAAACCAGCAAGTAGAATTTACCGCAAAAGAACGCGAAATTTTGGATTCTATCGGGGGCGGTGCGGATAAAGTGGCGGAAGGCAGTATAGAAGCTCTGGAAAAGACTATTTCAAAGTTGCGTGCAAAGTATAAGGAAGCTACCACCGATAAGGAGCGGGCCGAGTTATTGGCGAAAATCAAAGAACAGGAAGCGTTACTTAAAAAAATGGATTTATCCGGCACGTCTTCTAAGACTACGCAAAAAGACCCGTTTACGGAACAATTGGAAGCCCGGAAAAAGAAATATACAGAGTATTACAATTGGGTAAATTCCAAAGACGAAGTAGTACGCAATGCCGCAAAAACCGAGTTTGCCGGGTTGCTGAAAGAAGGAAGTAGCTATTTGGATTACTTGCAGAAGCAGCGCGACCAACTTATTAAAGCTATCGGAAGCGGTACGGCCACCAAGAAGCAAGCCGAAGAATTGCAGAAGCTAAATAACGCCATAGCCACCGAAACGAAGGAAACCGTTTTAGCCGGTTTCGAAAAGGAACTTAAAGACCAACTTTCCGGGGCACGTTCCATTTTGGAAATGGTTAATATCTTGGAAGAAAAGCGTAAGGCTTTGGCCGGGGACGGTTCCGACCTTGACAAAGGTAAAAGCGATATTATCAAGAAGCAGCAGGAGGACGTAGAGCAAAAGGCCAAAGACCGGACAAAAGCCCTACTATCCGATTATGCGAGCTATCTGGGCGAAAAAATAACCTTCGAAGCCAACTACGCCGAAAATAGCCGCCTTCTTAACGAGCAATTGGCGAAGGCCAAGACGGACGACGAACGCCGTATAGCCTTGGAAGCCTTGGCGAATTTGGAGAAAGAGCGCAAGAAATACGCAAAAAGTTCGGGCAACGAGGACTACGACGCATTGGTAGAGGAATACAAAACCTATCAGCAGAAATGCGCCGATATTTCCGCGCAATACGACGAAAAAATAGCTTTGGCGACCCAGCAGAAAAACGAAGAATTAGTGGCGAAATTGCAGGAAGCCAAGAATAAGGCCCTTTCGTCCGCAGCGTTGCAGGAATTGACCGATTCCGGGGCTTGGGAGCAACTTTTCGGGAACCTCGACGACCTTACTACGGCGCAAATACAGGCCCTTATAGATAAAATCGAAGCGCAAAAGGCCCAATTAGGCGTAGAACTCGACCCGCAAGACCTGGACGTAGTTTTAAGCAAGTTACGGGAAGCCAAGGACGAAATACAGACCCGCAACCCGTTTAAGGCCCTTTCTACGGCTTTGAAGGACTATAAGAAGGACGCAAGCAAAGCGAACCTATCCGAAGTATTCAAAAGTGTAGGGGCTACGGCCGACTTGGTAAAAGGTTCGTTCGACGCGGTTACGGGTGCGCTTGCAAACATGGGACTTGCCGGCGACGAAGTAACCCAGCAGCTTTTAGGCGACATCGGCGAAATGATAGGTTCCGCCGGACAATTAGCCGAAGGTATCGCAACCGGCAACCCGCTGGGGATTATACAAGGTAGTATAGGGCTTATTTCTTCCGCGTTCGAAGTGTTCAATTTCCGCGACCGTCGGGCCGAACGTGCCATTAAGAAGCACGCGGCGGCCGTTAAAGAATTGGAACGAGTATATAAAGCACTTGAACACGCCGTAGATAAGGCGTTAGGCGAATCGGTTTACGACAACCAAAAGGCCCTTATCAACAATATGCGCGAACAACGTGCACACTTGCGGGCTATGTGGGAAGCGGAAGAAGGCAAGAAGAAGACCGACCGCGATAAGGTAAACCAATACAAGGAACAATACGAAGAATTAGGCCGCCAAATCGAAGACACCATAGCCGAAATTACCGAGAGCGTAACGCAGACTTCGGCAAAGGACTTGGCTACGCAATTGTCCGACGCGATAGCCGAAGCCTACTCCGACGGTTTCAACAGCGACAAAGTAAAAAGCGCGATTGAAAAGGTTACGAACCAGGTATTAGGCAATGCCGTAAAGAACGCCTTAAAAAAACAATTCCTTGAACAGCAGCTACAAAGTGCCGTAAAGCAGTTGCAGCGCGATATGGGTTTCGATGATGAAGGCGGCGGTTCCTTCGACGGCTTGACCCCGGAAGAACAAAAACGGTTTAAGGATAGGGTAAACTCGATAGCCCAAGGGTACGCCGAAGCCTTGAAGTTGTACGAAGACTTGTTTAAGGACTTGGACGATAACGGCGACCCAACTACGAGCCTATCCGGTGCAATTAAGGGAGCCAGCCAAGAAAGTATAGACCTATTGGCCGGACAAACGAACGCTGTACGTGTAAACCAAGTGCAGGAAATAGAAATCTTGCGCCAGCAGCTTATACACCTTGCCAACATCGACGGCAAACTAAGCGTATCGAACCGGCACCTTGAACAGATAGAAAAGAATACTTCGGGAAGCGCGTCCGACCCGTTACGGGCGCAAGGAATAACAATGTAGCGATATGGAAGTAAATAAACGATTGGCCCGCGACGCCAAAAAGAAAGGCATTTGCGAAGAATGGTACGACCGCCTTATAGATACCAAGGAGAAAGACAAACTTATAAAAATGTACCTTGAAGGTATCGACTTCTGCCTAAGCAACGAGTACCCCAGCAATGAATTTATACGCCGGCACTTCGTAGGCACTTGCGAAGCCTACGGCGTATTCCTCGACCGCGCTATTACGGCCGGAAACTTCCGGCACGTAGTAGCCCTTGGCCGTTGCGAGGGTACCGCCACTTACGACGGTTGGAACGTAGGGCAGGTATTCGTAAAGCACCAAAGCCGGTTAAAGGTTCTTGCTACCGGTAATTCCTTCGTCATGGTAGACGTATTCGACGACACCACCGTAGAGGTAGAAGCGCGGGATAACGCGAAGATTTGCGTAAACCACTACGGCGGGAGCTTGACGACCACCGCCGGCGACGGCGAAGGTAACGCGATAATAAAAGTTATTCGAAAAACGACTAAAACGTATTGATATGGCAGACGAAAGTAACATTATCCTAAATATGCCCTTCGATGAAGCGGCCGGTTCTACCATTGCCTACGATTACAGCAAGACGCGGGCGGACGGTACGGTAGTAGAAGCGGACTTTACCGGCGGCAAGCAAGGCAACTGTATAAAGTTCGACGGTAGCGGGCATTGCGATATAGACAAAAACGTAATTCCCCTTACCGGGAACTTTACCCTTCTTGCCTGGTTGAAGCGTTCGGCCTTCCCGGACGGCTTTACAGGTAAGCGTATCGGATTTTTCGCACGGTGGGAAGCGTTGGAAGGTTATACGGAAGCGTGGTTTAACCTTGCGGCCGATACTTGGGGCTATTGGGCTATCGTCAAAGAGGGCCTAACAATCCGCATTTACCTTGATACCGCATTAGTACAGACCATTACGCTACCGGACCAGCCTACCGGGTTCGCTATCCTGCAAGACATCTATACGACCGCCAACGGCTACGGTTGTATTGACGAAGTTAAGGTATATAATACCGCCTTGACGCAGGAAGAAATTACCGAAAGTATCGCTACGGTGGCGCAATTGGCTTACAGCATAGACGGAACCGATTTTAAGGCTTGGGATATTTATGTAAGCGAAAGTAGTGGCCTTCTTGACCGGCCCAAGATGAAAGCCCCGGTTTCCGTCGATTGGCCGGATTATCACGGGGAGATAGTAGACCTTGAAAACAAGATACTGCAACCCCGCGAAATAGCCCTTAATTGCTTTATGAAAGCGAACGGGAAGGTAGACTTTGTTACGAAGCTAAACGACTTCTTGGACGTATTCAGCCGGCCCAACACCCAGCGGCTTATGGTAGATATACACCCTACGAAACCGTTGCTTTACGAAGTCTATAACGAAAACGGGGTAGCCATTAGCAAGCGTTGGAATGACGACCTTATGGTAGGAACCTTTACCTTGAAGTTGAAGGAACCCGACCCGGTAAAGCGTATCGTACGGCACCAGCGTTTAAGCAATGATACGAAGACGCTAACGATTACCCTAACCAGCGCGAAAGCGGTTACTATTTTTTGGGGCGACGGAACTCAAACGAACGACGTTTACGGAACCGACGTAACAACCAGCCACGAATATACGACCGACGGAATTTTTTACGCCATTGTCGCTGGCGTTATCGAAGAAATAGAAAGTTTCACTACTAACGGTATTATCGTATGGAACAAATTATAGTAAGACACCCGGACGGGACTACGGCCCTTTTGACCTCACGGGCGCGTAAGTCCGGCGTTACCAAGGCCGAACAGAGTATTACGCTATTGGGAGCCGATACGGTGGCGATAACCGTAAAAAGTGCCACGCCCTTAACCTTCCAATTGGGCGACCAAATAGACGTTTACGGGAAGACCTATACCCTTAACCAGCTTCCGGGAATTAAGAAGACCGGAAACCGGAACTTCGAATATACCCTTACTTTCGAAGGGGTACAGTACGAGTTAATCGACGCGCAATTTTTGTTACCGGACGATACCGTATTAGACAGCTTTACGGGCGATTTGGAAGACTTCTTAGGTATTCTTATCGGGAACCTTACCCGTGTATATCCGGGTAAATGGGTGTTAGGCGTTTTCCCTGCCAATACGGAGTTTAAGACGCTAACCTATACGGAAAAGAATTGTTTGGAAGTGTTGCAAGACCTTTGCGAGCAATACAGCACCGAATTTGAGATTACCCAAGCTAACGGCGTTCGTTCGCTCAATATCAAAATGGCCGGGGTAAACTTCCCCTATACTTTCCGGTACGGACGTACCGGCGGGCTTTACGAATTGACGCGCCAAAACATCAATTCCAAGAATGTAGTTACCCGGCTATACGTCTATGGCGGTAGTAGCAACCTTGGGGATAAATACCGTTATACCCGTCTTTGTCTTCCGGGCAAGGCAAAGAACGCTTCCTACATCGAAGACGCGGCCGCTATTGCGGCTTACGGATTGAAGGAGAATACAAAGATATTCGACGATATTAAACCCGAACGTTACGGCGAAGTAACTGCCGCCGGAAGCGCGTATTATGCCTTTAAGGACGCTACTATGAACTTCGACCTTAACGAAAAGGATAGCGCGGGTAATACAAAGTGGCTTATAGACGGAGTGAACGCAAAGGTAAAGTTCACTACCGGAAACTTGGCCGGATATGAATTTGACGTACACAAGTACGACCACGCGACGAAAGAAATACAGGTAGTACCGTTCACGGACGAAAACGGCATGAAGTTCCCCAGCAAAACAAGTGCGGCGTTTCAGTTCGGCGTAGGCGATAAGTATTTCTTCACGGATATAAATTTGCCGGACGCTTACAAGACCGAGGCGGAAAACAAACTACTTTCGGAAGGGAACAAAGCAATAGCCGGGTATAGCCAGCCGCAAGTACAGTACGGGTTAAGTATCGACGAAAATTTTATACGTCAGTTCGCCGGCGAATTGACCGTAGTAAACCTTTTCGCCGTCGGCGATTATATTCCGGTGGAAGATGAAGACATAGGCGTAAACAAATCGGTACGAATTACGGCTTTTACGCGCGATTTGCTGCGGGAATACAAGTATAATATAACCTTGGGCGACAGCGTAACCAAAACGACGATTACCCGCGTTATCGAAGACTTGCAGAAAATCGACAATGTTATAGAGATAAACGACCTTGCCGACCCGTCGAAGGCCCGCCGCAATTGGAAAGCCAGCCAAGAGGTATTAGCCAACGTGTTCGACCCCGAAGGCCACTATTACAGCGAGAAGATAAAGCCACTTTCGATTGAAACGACCATGTTAGCAACCGGCGCACGTTCCCAGCAGTTCGTATTACAGAACACCCGCTTTGAACCGAACTACGAAGGCAACCCCAATACGGTAAGGGTTGTAGGCGGTACGTTGGTTCACTACACGATAGCGGAAACCGTAAAGAGTTGGCAGCTAAATACGGCCACCTTCTCGAACCTTGTAAGCGGGACGGTGTATTACATATACGCCCGTTGCCAAAAGACCGGTACGGCCGGAAACATCGTTTTCGATACAGTACAGCGAAAGGTAGACAGCGACCCGACATATTACTATTTCTTGGTGGGAAGCCTAAGCAGCGCGATAACGGACACCGACGGAAAGCGGCCGGCGCGTCTTATTGCCCTTACTTATGGCGCGACTACTATTAACGGGCGATTCCTTACTACGGGCCGGATTCAAAGCGGCGACGGGCAAACCTATTTCGATTTAGATACCGGGGAAATTGGTGGGAACATCAAATTTCGTGCGTCCGACGGGACATTAAAGAATGTTTCCGAATTGGAACAAAGTGATATAGAGTATTTGCGCGACGCTTTCAAAGATGCAAGAACGGAAATAGAAGGCGGTGTAGCCCTTTCCGGGTTTATCGGGGTACGTGATACGGGACAAAATGTAGTAGCGGCTATGGCCGGTTACAATCCCACCACAGAATCCGACTACCCGATGATATTTGCGGGAGCGCAACAAGGGGGTATAGAGTATTACGGTTGGACAAGCAACAATTATACTCACGTTTATACCAAAAGCGCAACGCCGAGTAATGGGGATAATTGTTACAACCGAGCCGGGGAAATTGTAGGAACAGTTACGAATATAGCAGGGGCGCAGATTTTCGCGTTATCCACGACGGGCGAAACCTACCAGCGTAATACCGGTATTGATTTTACGGCACAAACGCCCTCTTCAATGGAAGGCAACCGGGCCAAATTCCGTGTATATAAAGATGGGCGGTGTATTTCCAACTACTTCGAAACGAGCGGGTCATATAAAACGATATATACGCTAACCTATTGCCCTCATTTACAATTTACTACCGTGTTGGAAGTTTCCGAAAATTGCTATATGCGTTTAGTTTCTAACGGACAATTCGGGGTTTTAATGGAAACAAATTCCGAGCATGACGGTTATAACTGTTCATTATATAATTCGTCTTCATACCCTTGTACGGTTGTAAAAGGTACAAAAACTTCTTATACCCAAGTTGGGGTATTATCCCCCGGCGATTTAATGGAGTTCGTTAATATTATGGGGAGTTGGATATTGCGAAACTATACCAAATATTCGACAAAAGCATAAAGTGAGTTTTTAATATTTTACCAACAAACGTATTATTATAATACGCAAGTAGGTATTTTTGTGTAACTTAAAATTCGACGAAATGAGTACAACGAGAGGGGGCGAAACGGTTTCCGCCCAAATCGGAAGAATTGGCCCCATTGAAGGGCTAAGTACGGGTAACTTCAAAATGGAAGATACGCCGTTTAACATTAAGAACGACGGAGAAACCGCCGTAGTTCTTGAAGTAAACCTTTGGGGCATGGAGCCGGGCACGTTCGTAGCTACACGCTTCGAAGTAGGCTGGAACCCCGAAATAGTCCGCGAGATTAGGCAAACGAGTATTAACGCTACCCTTATTTGGGGGTATTAAATCAGCAAGATATGGGTTTATTGATTGGAGTAGGAAACACGAAGCCGACGTTTCCCTATGATTACTACTACGGTATAGAATGGGATTCTAACGTAGCTTCTTCGGCTTGTACCCGAATTGGTCGCCCGGAACTTCACGTTTCGCTGCCTATTCAAAGTAAAATGCGCCGTTGTATCTTGCGCGATAACGGAACGGTGGTTTACTACCTTCATGCGAACGACAGCACCAAGCGCGATACAGGAGCCGCCGCCAAACTTGACGGTACCGACGGGCAGGTAATGGTAGAAATACCGGCCCACTACCGCAAGTTCGAAGTAGACGGTACTAAATTCCGTTGCCTTCTTTCCGAACACGCATTACCGGGGTTCCACTTGGTACCGCTTGCCTATCGTTCGGCTTACGAAGCTGCCGTAGACCGTACCGTATCGGCTACGCCGAAACTTGCAAGTGTCGTAAACACTTCGGAGGCTTTCCGAGGCGGTGGCAATAATGCGGCATACGACGGAACATATCGCACATTTTTGGGCCGACCGGCTACGACTATCAGCCTTACCAACTTCCGGGCGTACGCGCGTAACCGGGGAAATGCAGGCAAGAACGGGGCCGGTTGGAATTGCGACGTTTACGAGGTACAAAAAACTTGCTGGTGGCTTTACGCCGTCGAATACGCTAACTTTAATTGCCAGCTTGCCTACAACGCAGAACCTACGAGCGAAGGATACAAGCAGGGAGGATTAGGCCCCGGCGTTACTACGGTAAGTAATTGGAGCGCATATAACGGGTATTACCCTTTTGTCCCCTGCGGTCATACCAACGCCCTCGGAAATAAAACGGGGGTCGTTGATTACGCTATGCCGGATTCGGAAGGGGGCGTATTTGCTACCGTTTCGGTTCCTTCCTACCGAGGTTTGGAAAATCCTTTCGGGCACGTTTGGAGTTGGACGGACGGCTGTAAATGCAATATTCAGAGCGACGCGGCCGGCGGCCTTAGTGAGTTTTTCGTATGTACCGACCCGGCCAAATTCCAAAGCAACGACTATACCGACTACGAGAAACGCGGCGACCTACCGCGCAAGGAAGGCTACGTTAAAGTTATGATGATTGGCGAATACGGCGAGAATATGCCGGCAGAGGTAGGCGCAAGTTCTACTACTTACTTCGCCGATTACTTCTATACCAGCCTGCCAACCACCGGCGAAAGTCAAAGGGGCGTGCTTTTCGGCGGTACTGCGATTAACGGCGCGAATGCCGGCTTTTCGTACGCGGCTACGGATGGCGCGGCTTCGGGTACGGATGCGCATATCGGCTCTCGGCTTTGCTTTTTACCCGCTTAAAACGACACGACGCGGAACGCATTTAACAAAGAAGGTTTAACTACGGCGGGCTTTCGAACCAGCCCAAATTAGGACGAACGCCCGCCGTTCAATTTTTCGCAAAAATGGAAAACAACAGCAGACCGGACGACGGAAGTTTGGCTTTCTTGCAGATTGAGCCGGACGCGAATAACAAGCATTTTAACTGCCCGGAAACGAACCAGCAAAAGTTAATCAATCTTTCGTTTTGGGTTGTAGACTATTTGGACGACGTTAAAACGAAGTTCGGAAATAACCGCTTCTTGGTTAAGATTAAATTCAACCGAGAAGACCCGGATAACGAAGCGCGGAAGTTCTTTACCAATTCGCAGGAAATTAAATATATCCTTGGGAAGATTAAAGAGCGTAACGCCTTTCCGCGTAAAGTAACTATGCGGGCTTCGGGTACAAGGTATTATTTCGAATAGAAATATAGGCGGTTTACCCTTGGGGCGTGCTTTTCGGCGGTAATGCGAATTACGGCGCGGCTGCCGGCTTTTCGTTCGCGCATTCGAATTACGCGGCTTCGAATACGTATGCGAATATCGGCTCCCAGCTATGCAGATTTTAACGGGGTAAAAACCTTGCCACTTGGCAAAAAACAACAACTATTTAAGGGGTATTAGTAGGGATTCCCGAACGTTCCCTAAGAAATCAGCAAACGAGTAACGCAATGAAGCGAATAGGTAACTTGTACGAAAAGATATGTTCTATCGAGAACTTGCAGCTTGCGGACGAAAAAGCCCGTAAGGGTAAGTTACGCACGTACGGAGTTATCGAACACGACAAAAACAGGGAAGCTAACCTATTGAAGTTGCGCGAAACCTTGCTAAACGGTACTTTCCATACATCGAAGTACGACGTATTCACGATTTACGAACCGAAAGAACGGGAAATATACCGCTTGCCTTACTTCCCCGACCGCATTTTGCACCACGCTATAATGAACGTCTTGGAGCCTATTTGGGTTTCTACCTTCACGGCGGACACTTATAGCTGCATTAAGAACCGGGGGATTCACGCGGCCGCGAAGAAGGTAAAACAGGCCCTACGGGAAGACCCGGAAGGTACTACGTTTTGTTTGAAATTGGATATTCGCAAGTTCTATCCTTCTATTAACCACGACGTATTAAAATCCATTCTACGCCGCAAGTTGAAGGACAAAAGGCTACTTCGCTTACTTGACGAAATCGTAGATTCGGCGGACGGCGTACCTATCGGAAACTATCTAAGCCAATATTTCGCTAACCTCTATTTAACCTACTTCGACCATTGGATAAAGGAGCAGAAGCGGGTAAAGCACTACTTCCGCTACGCGGACGACATCGTAATACTTGCGCCTGATAAAGCCTACCTTCATTCCTTAATGGGCGAAATTAGGGCGTATTTGGGGGATTTGAAATTAGAGGTTAAAGGAAATTGGCAGGTTTTCCCCGTAGCGGCTCGCGGTATCGACTTCGTAGGATATGTATTTTTCCACACGCATACCCGAATGCGAAAGGGCATTAAAAAGACCTTTTGCCAACGGTTGGCGAAACTGAACAAGCGGAAAGGGCCATTATCCGAAAAGGACTTTAAGCAGGCTATTTGCCCTTGGTGGGGTTGGGCGAAGTCTTGCGATAGCAAACACTTGATTAAGAAACTTTCTAAAACATCGAAGTATGAAATCAAATTCAAACGATAGACCGCCCATTTTGCAGGATTTGGGTAACGGCAGTTGGCATTACAATTACGATATTACCGAAGTGGACGTACAGCCGGAACCTATGGCCGAACAAGAAGGCGAACAGGCACCGGCCGCAAGGAAGGCATACGACTACGACACGGTGGAAGTATGGGGCCGCCCGGATTACGACAAATGCGTAAAGGCCGTTTTGCGTTCCCGCCGGGACGAAACCGAAGAATTTAGCCTTATCAACAAGTACAACGCTTTCGTACTTGGGCTTTCGACGGACGAAGCGGACAAAACCGAATACGAAAACTACCTTAAAGAAGTGCTTGCGGTTAAAGCAATGGTTCGGGCCGACCTTGCCGCCGCCGGTATCGACGTAGGGACAACGGGAAATTAAGCTATGGAAAATATCTTACAGACCTTCGGGCCGCAACTTATTATTATAGCTTGCGTTTACGCGCTTGTTCTGTTCGTGGTCTTCCTCGACCTTTGGGCCGGGATTCGGAAAGCCAAGCAGCGCGGGGAATACCGGTCTTCGTACGGGTTGCGTAAGACCGTAGACAAAATAAGCCGGTATTTCAATATGATACTCGTAATTACGGCTATCGACGTGGTGCAAATGTTGGCTATTACGCAGCTAAACCCGCAGACGAACCACACTTTACCGGTATTGCCGTTCTTTACGTTTATAGTGGCTATGTTCGTGGGATTTATCGAATTAAAGAGTATCTACGAGAACAGCGAAGCCAAAGAGCGGGCCAAAATCGGGGACGCGGCAAAAATCCTTTCGCAAATTATCCAGCATAAAGACGAACAGGAGATTATAGCCGGCGTTATCGAGTATCTGAAAAAGGAAAAAGAGAAAGGGGGCGACAATGAGACTAACGCTTAAACGGCGATACTTCGCCGAAACCTATACTATCGGTACGCTGTTCATCGACGGAGTGCGTTTTTGCGACACCTTGGAAGATAAGAACAGGGACGACAACCGAAACGGCAGATTCGACAACGGGGAACAGAAGGTAAAGAACGAAACGGCTATACCGTTCGGAACCTACGAAGTAACCGTAAACCGTTCGCCGCGCTTCGGCCGCGACCTTCCGCGCCTTTTGAACGTGCCGCATTTCGACGGCATTCTGATTCATCGGGGCAATACCGGTAAGGACACTTCCGGCTGTATCTTGGTCGGAGAAAACAAGGTAAAAGGCCGCGTTATCAATTCCACGCCTTACGAACTTGAACTTACAAAGCGGTGTAAGGCAGCGATAGCCCGGAAAGAAAAAATTACTATTGAAATCGTATGAGAACAAAAACCCTTATAACTATTCTTTGGGGCCTTGCGGCCGCTTCCCTTATCGGGTGTTCCACGCCGCGAAAGTTGGCCGGCAGCACGAAGGAAACGGCTAAGACCGAAGAAAAGCGGGACGAAACTACGGCGGCCGAATTTCGCCGGACGGTAGACAGTACGAAGACCGAAAGCGTAGAAGTAACCTATACGAAAATCGAGTTTTTCCCGCCGGAACCCGATACTCTGCCGGCAAAGCAGGGTACTACGCAGACGGGTGGCCCGTCTAAGCCGGTCGCAGACACACCCAAGAACCGGCCAAAGGAGCAGAAAGAGAAGCAGCCACCCGATAACGGAAGGCAGGGAGCTATTAAGAGTATCGAAACCTTCACGGTAAGACAGAAGACCGAAGCGGCCGGAGTAACGCAGGAGGAACAGAAGACGGAGACGACCAAGACGGAAGAAGTGAACACGGACACCGATAGGGACACCGATATTACCGAAAAACCGGCGGCCGACCCGTACAGGTGGCGTTACATTTTCGGGATTTTGGTACTATTGGCGGTTGCCTTTTTCTTCCTTCGGAAGACAAAAGTATTTACGGCCGTAGCCGCCTTCTTCCGCAAATTGTTTTAGCGGAGATAAAAGGAAAGCACCCAAAAGGGCCTTAAAAATGGGTTCCTTTTTGGGTGCCTTACTTGTAAAACCTTAATAATTAAGGTTGTCAGCGGAGAGACGGGGATTCGAACCCCGGATACCCTTTTGGGGTATACACGCTTTCCAGGCGTGCCTCTTCAACCACTCGAGCACCTCTCCTTTTCGGGGCGCAAAAGTAAAGGAAGTTTTCGAAACCACCAAATATTTGGTATAAATAATCTATCGAATACATATTAAATTAAGCCAAATCCACGTAGTTTTCCTAAAAAACTTCAATAACCAAACTCAATTATCACCTTTACAGTATCACTTTTGTACAATAGACGCGATAGGTGCAACAATCTTTTTCAAGCATTTTGTCTTCTTGCTGATTTATTTTTATATGCTTGAATGCTCCCCTTTTCAAAGACTATCTATGAATTCTATCACTTCCGTATTGCTTACAAAAATGAGACGTTTTTTATATCTCCTTGAACAAAACAAAACGACAATCCGTTTATATAACAGTAAAACGACAAATCCCTCATTTTAATTCCATATTTACTCGTCCCGTCCCGAAACAATCCGAGTTAAATAAACCCGTCCGGTGTGAAAATAAAATGTGAACCAGAAACTATATTAAAATAAAACAATATTATTATGAGTAAAATCGAAATTAGAAACCTATATCTAATCTTTGGAAAAGAAAAGCATAAAGCAGAGAAAATGCTAAAAGAAGGCAAAACTAAAGAGGAAATATTAAAGGTAACCGGATGTACCGTTGCCGTAAAAGATGCCAATCTATCCATCAACGAAGGCGAAATATTCGTAATAATGGGACTCTCCGGCAGTGGAAAGTCGACCTTGCTGCGCTGCATCAACCGACTAATACGTCCCACTTCAGGAGAAATAATAATCAACGATACTGATATTTCGAAGGCTTCAAAGCAACAACTGCTGCAAATACGCAGAAAGGAACTTGCCATGGTATTTCAGCACTTCGGCTTACTACCCCACCGCTCCGTTTTGCACAACATTGCTTTCGGATTGGAACTGCAAGGAGTAGAAAAAGAAGAACGTGAAAAGAAAGCTATGGAGTGCATGCAACAAGTTGGACTGAAAGGATATGAAAACCAAATGGTAGGGCAGCTCTCTGGTGGCATGCAGCAACGTGTCGGCTTGGCCCGCGCCCTTGCCAACAACCCGGAAGTGTTGCTTATGGACGAAGCTTTCTCCGCCCTTGATCCACTGATACGTGTACAGATGCAAGATGAATTACTGACCTTACAGTCGAAAATGAAAAAGACAATTGTTTTTATTACTCACGACCTGAACGAAGCCATCAAGCTGGGCGACCGTATCGCCATCATGAAAGACGGTGAAATTGTACAGACAGGTACTTCCGAAGAAATATTGACCGAACCTGCCAATGCCTACGTAGAACGTTTCGTAGAAAATGTAGACCGCTCCAAAATAATCACCGCCAGTTCCATTATGGCAGACAAGCCGCTTGTGGCGAGACTGAAGAAAGAAGGTCCCGAGGTATTGATCCGTAAAATGCGAGAACGTAACCTCACTGTTCTTCCGGTGGTAGATGCCGGCAATATACTGATTGGAGAGGTCAGACTAAATGACCTGCTAAAGCTGCGAAAAGAGCAAATCCGTTCGATAGACACCGTTGTACGTCACGAAGTACACTCTGTACTGAGCGATACCATACTCGAGGACATCCTGCCGCTTATGACCCGCACTAATTCTCCTATCTGGGTAGTAAACGAGAACCGGGAATTTCAGGGAGTAGTTCCATTGTCGTCACTCATCATCGAAGTGACCGGAAAAAACAAGGAAGAAATTAATGAAATCATTCAAAACGCAATAGAATTATGATAAATATAGGACAATATATAGAAACAGCCATCAACTGGCTCACCAACCATTTCGCTACATTCTTCGACACTCTGAGCATAGGTATCGGCGGTTTTATAGACAGTTTCCAACACGTACTGTACGGCATCCCCTTTTACATTACCATCATCGCTTTGACAGTTCTTGCCTGGACGAAGTCGGGCAAAGGAACAGCCGTATTTACCATTTTGGGCCTATTGCTTATTTACGGAATGGGCTTTTGGGAAGAAACCATGCAGACATTGGCTCTCGTATTGTCATCCACTTGTCTTGCACTGCTGCTGGGCGTGCCATTAGGCATCTGGACTGCCAACAGCAATCGGTGTAATAAAATCATGCGTCCCATACTGGACTTCATGCAAACCATGCCCGCTTTTGTATACCTGATTCCGGCGGTACTATTCTTTGGTTTGGGTACCGTACCGGGCGCATTTGCAACCGTTATCTTCGCCATGCCGCCTGTAGTGCGGCTAACCGGGCTCGGCATCCGCCAAGTTCCGAAAAACGTGGTAGAAGCTTCCCGCTCTTTCGGTGCCACTCCCTGGCAGTTACTCTACAAGGTACAACTACCCTTGGCGCTGCCCACTATAATGACAGGAATAAACCAGACTATCATGATGTCTCTGTCCATGGTGGTGATTGCCGCTATGATTTCCGCCGGTGGCTTGGGAGAAATTGTATTGAAAGGAATTACCCAAATGAAAATAGGACTTGGATTTGAAGGCGGTATAGCCGTCGTTATATTAGCTATTGTGTTGGACCGTATCACCCAGGGTATGGCACAAGGCAAAAAGAAAAAATTATAGAACTGAAAAGAAATAAACGATATGAACAGACTGAAAATAATAGCCGTACTGTTGTTGGCAGCCTTGCTGCCGACAGCTTGCGGTAACCTCAATGACAATAAGAAAATCAGCATAGCCTATGCCAATTGGTCAGAAGGCATCGCAATGTCTTATCTGATAAAAGTGATATTGGAAGAACATGGCTACGATGTACGGATGCTGAATGCTGATTTAGCTCCTATCTTCGCATCTTTATCGCGCAAAAAAGCGGATGTATTCATGGATGTATGGCTACCGGTAACCATGCATGATTATATGGAGCAATACGGAGACAAATTGGAAGTCATCGGCAATGTATACGATAATGCACGCATCGGTCTGGTAGTACCAGAATATGTCACCATTCAATCCATTGAAGAATTAAACGGACATAAAGATAAGTTCTCCAGTCAAATCATCGGTATTGATGCAGGAGCCGGAATCATGAAAACAACCGAAAAAGCATTAAACGAATATGGTTTGGACTATAAACTGATGACCGCAAGCGCCCCTGCCATGACCACATCATTAGATAAAGCAATCCGAAAAAAAGAATGGATAGTAGTGACCGGCTGGACTCCACACTGGATGTTCGGACGCTATAAGCTGAAAATACTCGATGACCCCAAACAGATATATGGAAAAGCTGAATCCATCCATACTGTAGTCTGGAAAGATTTTAGTGAAAAATATCCGTTTGTTGCCGAACTTTTACGAAATATCCGACTGGATGACCAGCAAATCAGCTCGCTGATGGCCACTATAGAAAAAACACAAAAAACGGAAACCTATGCCGTCCGCCAATGGATGAAAGAACATCAGGCCTTAGTAGACAGCTGGATACCTATAAAAACAGACTTTTCCACAAACTCTTATATCAACAGATAACGGCCAATAATGAAAATAAAAAGCGTATTTCTTTGATGTCACCACATGGTTACTTATATTTGTCACCAAATAGTGACAAATATAAATTATGGAATTAAAAGAAACGGAAAAGCGATTGCTTGAAGCAGTCAGCAAAATAATTGAAGAAGAAAGTTTTACCCAAATAGGTATTAACCGTATTGCAAAGAAAGCACAATGTGATAAAGTTTTGATATACCGTTATTTTGGTGGTTTAGACGGGCTATTGGCAGCCTGGGCGAAGCAATATGATTTTTATTCATTTGCCTATTCCGAGTTTGCCGGTCAGATAGCACAGGTTACAACCGCTAATCTTAAGGATATAATAAAAACAATACTATTAAAGCAATTGGAATATCTGAAAGATAGTCATCTTATGCAAGAATTGTATGTATGGGAATTATCAGGAAAATCATCATTTCGGACAATACAGGCAGAGCGGGAGAAGAACGGTCATAAGTTACAGTTGGAGTTGGAAAAGAGATTAGGAAAGATTTGCCATAATTGCAATTTTTATATTACTGTTATCATAGCCGCGATTAACTATATCATATTATTTACCCGGCAATATAATATGTTCAATGGAATAGATTTTAGCCAGCCGGAAGCATGGGAGGAACTGAAAAATATTATCTCTGATTACATTGATACATTCTTAGGCACTGTCCACAATTTTGTGTAAATAGAAAACTTCAGTATTTGGGTTTTATACTTGAATCCTGTTTTCAAATATATATAATAATAAATTGGTTAAATATCAATGCCCAATTCCCAATAGGTTGGTACCATTTCTTTTCGATTTCGTTAATGGCCAGATAGACAGATTTTTTCAGTGCATCATCATTTGGAAATGATAGCTTATTTTTGGTGTACTTTCTAATTTTCCCATTCAGATTTTCAATAAGATTAGTGGTATAGATAATCTTTCTAATCTCGACGGGGAAATCAAAGAATACGGTCAGTTCTTCCCAATTATTTCTCCATGAGCGTATCGCATATGGATATTTAGCACCCCATTTTTGCTCAAAGTTATCCAACTCCATCTCAGCTGCTTCTTTAGTAGGTGCATTATAGATGTTCTTTAAATCGGCAGTGAATTCCTTTTTTTCTTTCCAGACGACATAGCGACAAGAGTTTCTAATTTGGTGTACCACACATATTTGAGTAGTAGAGGCAGGAAATACACTCTTGATGGTTTCCGTAAATCCATTCAGGTTATCAGTAACTGTAATCAGAATATCTTCTACACCACGGGCTTTGAGATCTGTTAAAACGCCCATCCAGAAAGCGGCACTCTCATTTTTGCCAATCCACATACCCAATACTTCTTTCAAGCCTTCCTTATTCAGACCTACACATAGGTAAACAGTCTTGTTGATCACTTTGCCGTTTTCTCTGACTTTGAATACGATGCCATCCATCCAGACAATCATATATAAACTGTCCAAAGGACGATTTTGCCACTCTGTTGCAGCCTGGCTAACTTTATTGGTGATAATGGAGATAGCGGAGGTAGAGAGGTTAATACCGTATATTTCCTGCATTTCCGACTCAATATCAGCGACGCTCATACCTTTGGCATAAAGAGAGATGACAAGACGCTCGATAGATAAGCCGCGGGATTGATGCTTGGGAACGACAATAGGCTCAAATTCACCTTCCCGATCACGAGGAACCTGAATAACAGATTTACCCATCTCGGTTTGAATCTGCTTCCTATAACTACCATTGCGGGAGTTGCCACTATGATCTCCTTGATTGGAGTGTTTCTCATAACCTAAATGGTTATCCATCTCTGCTTCCAGCATTTGTTCATAAACACGAGTATGAAGCTCTTTCATGAAAGCAGTCACATCTTCGCCAGTCTTAAACAAGGACAGAAACTCTTTACTTAACAAATCTTTAGGAATGTCCATAAAATCTGATTTTTTACAAAATCAATATATAAAAAACTACGAGAGAAATCCCGTAGTTTTCTATTTACACAATCAGATGGATAGTCCCCATTCTTAATATCAAAAATCAAATGAGAATAGTCATATTCTATTCATCCACCTATAACGGGAACACATTAAAAATTGCCGAAAGCATAGCAGTAACTCTTTCTGCCGACCTGATAACAATAGAAACTAAAATATCCGATTTTGATTTATCACAGTACGATTTAATAGGGACCAGTTCAGCAATACATTTTGGCCAACATGCCATCCGATTGCAACGGTTCGTTTCAGCATTGCCTTTACAAGGAAAAAACATATTCATATTTTCCACCCGCTGTCGTCCGTTTCTGGGCAATTATCACAGAACACTGAAAAATATCATAAAACAGAAGAAAACCCATCTTATTGATGAGTTCTCCTGTGTGGGCTTTGACCGAACAAGTCCTTGGGTCTTGATAGTTTCTTTCCATATGCCCATTTCCACGGCTATCTGCACCAACAATAGCCGCCAGTTCTCTGGCAACTGATGGCTTTTCTACAATAATACAAGTCATCCCCATAGTACTGCAGATTAGATTTTATGACCTTTTTTCTCCTGAACCTCCTTCTTCTGTTTTTCAGTCGGCTCTGTCTGTTCCTTCTTCAGAGGTTCTTTTACATGTTTGATTGCCTCATTGGTCTTACCCATCATTGTTCACGGCAACCTAAGTCTTGTTTTCTTTAGCTACCACCCTGGCTTCACCCTGCTCCTTTTTCCTGCCCGGATTCCATCTGTAAAATATCGGTCGGTTTTCTTCCTTGTCAAACTTGGCATATGCATTGAAAGGCTGTCCGGCTTTATCAACCATATTCTTGATGTAGAGTGCATGCCCCTCATTAAGCTCCGCCTGTTGCTTTTCTATAAGTTCCACTCCGCAAACTTTCCTTAAAAACACCTTTCTGCTGTTCCTGGTTTATATGCTGAGTCACACTCTGCTTTGGAGCATTATCAAACTTGAATTCGATTCCCTTCTTATCGGCATTAATCTAAATATGAGCATTGAAAGGATTACCGGCTTTGGAAATCATATTCTCTATAGCAACAGTTTTACTCATAGCAAGATCTGTCTTCTGTTGTTCGGAAAGCTTAACACCCTTTATTTCATCAGGTACACGCACACGGTCAGCCCCCAAAGCTATCAGTTCATTCGTTTGCGGATCAACGGATATGAAAGCCTTGAACGGTTCTCCGTTTTTAAAAGTAACGTCAGCCAGTCTTCCCAAATTACCCATTTCACGTAGCATCTTCTTGTCTTCCTCTGAAAACTCAACACCCATAAAAGGGAAGTCCAACTGTAGCTCTTTTTTTGCATCAGATTACTCTTTCCTCCACCAAACATCTTTTCAAGATTACCCGAAGCCTTCAACAGCTCATGGGTGATACCAATTACCGTAAACTCATTCTAGTCAATACGTTCTTCGTTTACGCATATCAGTTTCAGCTGTTCTTCATTCTCTTTCGGTTGCTGAAGCATTTTCTGAAGAATCATTACAAAACTTTCTACCTTATCTGCAACAAGTCTGTAAAGTCTGTTTCTTGAAGAAGCATTAAACTGTCTGGTAAAGTTCTCCATGAAGTTCTTAAAAATACGTCATTTTCACTGAATTTCATGAACTGTCTTGAATGTGCATCAAGCGGCTCAACTGTCTGCACCTTACTTTCTGCATCAACTGATGAAACTACTGAAAACTTTTTTTATTCCTTATCCTCTAGTCCAAGGATGTAGTTATTGGTGTTCGTATCCATTAATTCTAAATTTAATGGATTTGAACACTAAATATATAATCATAGATAGCTAAATATAAATACCAAAGAAAATAGCAGAAAATGATGTAAAATATAGTCTATGTTAATTTTTAATGCCAACTATAGTATGTTGAAAAAATAAAATGTCGCAATTATATTTGCATAATATAATTAGACATACTATGAGTATAGAAAGTAAATCAATCTTAGATATTTTTGCACGAAACGTTAAAAAAAGAAGAAATGAGCTTGGAATATCTCAAGAAAAATTAGCAGAATTATCAGGCTTACATAGAACTTATATAGGTATGATTGAGCGTTCAGAAAAAAATATAACTCTTCTGAATATTCAGAAAATATCCAAGGCTTTAAACGTAGAAATATCAACACTTTTAAAAGAAGAATAATAATATGAAAATACAAGACATTATAGTTTTACCTGTAGATGATGGTATAATAAATAAGACAGTAAATAATGCTATTAAAAAATATGACTATACAATTAATAATCTGTCATATTCAAGAACACCAGTTGAGCAGTTAGACAATATATATATGGGAGATTTGGCTAAAAATGCATTAGTGGCTTATTTTCGTAATCAAAGAATAGTAGTTGAGGATTATGATGAAATAAGAACTGATAATTTTCAAGATCATGACCCCGGTTGGGATTTTAAATTAGGAAAACATAAACTTAGATGTGAAGTAAAATCTTCAATTCCACCAAATAATGAATCAGACTCTGATATAATAGCAAAAAGAGATATAAAGGTTATTGCTAGTCATGACAAGCATCAGGAAACTGTAATACCAGCCGAAAGGCTAGATTGTGAACTACATTTTCAAATCTATTTCAGAGCTGTTACATATAAGAAAGGCTATGATGACTTTAAAAAATTATTAAATGATTTAAAACAAAATCCAGCTATAATTCACCAAATTATAAACTCATCTAAATATAATAAACCTCTCTTTTTTGGTGTCGCTGCCAAGAAAGAAATAATTAATTATGCAAAGAACTTAGGTACTTGGACTTTTAGTTGGACATCTGCACTTTATTGGTGTTGTCCTATATCAAAAGCACATAATCTTCAGGAACTAATTAATGCTCTCAAGAAATAATCAATATATCAACTGATTTTAAACATAAAATACATGTAGTAATTCTGTATGATTTTAACTCTTTATATTTATGTTTTACAATAAAATCCTAAAAGCACTAGCATTGTTAAAAAGTAAATATAGAACTATATCGCTTTCTTTAAATAAATGAGGCATAAATAATATAATACATACTACCAAAGCACTTAATGATTTTATATTATCATAAAAAGGGATATTCAGTAAATGTCTCTATTTAAACTCCACTTGTATTCGTATTAGACTTCTCCAACTTCCAAACATCAGGAAAAAGTTCACGAACATCTTTCCCAGAATCCTTTTCCAAATAATATGGAAGTTTGGCTATGACATCATTCAGCCATTCCCTTGGGGTAATTTCCTGTGCTTTACAGGTAGCTAATAATGAGCATATGATTGCTGTATTCTCAGCAGCCTCATGGTTAGTAAGCATCCGATAAAGTACACATTGTAGACCTAAAAACTCTTCTATTACTTTGCGTTCAAAAACGTAGTTATGAAACGATCAATGAGTAAAGAAGAGTTTTTAGGTCTACAATGTGTACTTTATCGGATGCTTACCTTTATTCTTGAGAGCGAGTAATATTACTTCTAAGTGCCGAAGTTGCCTTCAAGCCGTATGGCTCTTTCCTTTGACAGCTCACTTCTGAGTATCTTTCTCAATGTCTCATCCTTTGCCGCCTTTCCCTTATGTACAAATGAAGTGGATATCCCATATTTCGTGCAGAACTTTCTGTTGGCATTATTGGCATATATGGAATCGGCAGCCACACATCTTACCCTCACATTCATGAGTTTCTGCTGCATACGGATGCAGTCCTTAAGCCGTATACCCTCATAGAAGGCCTTGAAGGAGATATGTTCGATAAACGATATGCCGTCTATCTGTATGTTGTTGACCTTCGCACCGAACTCGACGAATTTGGCTTCCTTGCCTCTTACGATGGGACGTATATAATGACGGTCAATGCTGACGATACAGTCACTGACTTTCCACCCTTCAAACATTTCCTTTTCCTGTACAAGGACCTTTCTGATAATAGAAAGACGTTTCTGGTAATCCTGTGTATACCGGAGTGAGGTTCCGTACTCTCTATGAATTTCATCCCTCTGTATGAGGAGTTTTTCAAGAAGCCTGATCATACGGCGCTTGAGCATCCTTGTCCTTGAAGCCTTCCTTTTTCTTTTCTTGCAGTAGGATAGATAGAACTCTGCCACACTCTTGTATTTGTTACGGGGATGCCTTATGCCAAGCTCCCCGCAATGCTTGCAGATATATCTGTAGAGTCATTCAAGGCTTTCCCAGAGGAGCTTCATGTTTGTAGGGAAACGCATATGACTCTCGTAGCATGTGGCATCGGCCATGCACACGTGAAGGTTCTCAAGATAAGGTTTCCCGTGTGAAGCATAGATCTCCTAAAGGGAGTTAATGTCAAGACGGGATACTATCTCATTACGGATGGCACTGACTATCTTGTAGTTGGTTATGGGAAAAGACGGCGTCTATCATGATTCCACAGAACATCTGGTAGTGTATGTTGCCGTTGAGATGTTCCACCAGTTGTCTGTCGGAGAGCCCGGTGTAGGCCTTCAGGACCATAAGAGCTATCTTTGCACAAAGACTGAAAATGTTCCTGAGACCCAGACGCTATTCCGACAGGCCTGCGGCTTTTGCCATACACTCAAACGGGAACACCGAATGAAGCCTACCAAGCTCACTTTCATTAAAACTCTTGCGATATTTTCCCAGAATATCAAATTCTAGAAAGCCCAAAGTAGGGTGAATTTCTGAAATATTTTGTATCTTAACCATATCTTTGTTGGGGAATTACCCCCGTTTTGCCCGTCAAACCTTATTTTCGGGGGAATATCTAAAGATACAAAAAACAACTAATTCACAATACTTTGTCTATGAACTAATTGGCTAATTTTATAATATTTACTGAATGTCCCTACTTATCAAAACCGATTACTGGAAAATTTACGAAGTCTTCGCGAAACTTTCTTTCCTGAAAAATATGAAATTCTTTGCGCAGACCGTATGGAACTGATTCGGGAAATTTCTCATCGCGTAACAGCCATTAAAATACAGGTACGAGAAATGACGGAAGCACGAAAAGTTGCTAATCACATGAGTAGCTACTGTGATAAAGCCTTCGCTTATGAAGAACAAGTTCGTCCGTATCTGGAAAGTATCCGCGACCACATAGACCACCTGGAAATGGAGGTAGATGATGAAATCTGGCCCTTGCCGAAATATCGCGAACTGTTATTTACCAAATAAGCCTATAAAAAATGCCCGTCACGAATAATTACTATCCATGACGGGCTTCACCAACATATATTTATAAAATTTTGTGCTTATGTTATCGATTAAATTTTAATACTTTCTTAGCATAGCGCTTCCCTAACAATAATTGCCCCTTCGTTCCAAAATGGGGGTCAGTAACATCTTTATACCAATCAACTCCTTTAGAAGACACACAGTCTGTATAAGGAATCCATGATGATATCTGCTTAATCATTTCATTAAAAGGTTCTGTTCCTGCTTCTCGTTTGGTCCAATTCCAACGTGAAATCTGACCAACAATAAACGGAACCTGAGGCATATTTAAATCCTTTCGCAAGTCTTCTACCAAAGTTATCAGCTTTCGCTTATAAGCTTCCGGGTTAGAACAATCGGCCTCTCCTTGATGCCAAAGAATTGCCTTTACTACCCCGCCTTGACGAACAGCCTGGCGAATACGGGCTAATGCCTCTTCATAATAACCGTCTTTGCTTCCTTTCAACCAGGAGTTAATGGAAGATCCTCCACGCGCATTCACCACCAATCCCAACGGTTTGCCTGTGCGGCGAACCATCTCCCTTGCAAAGCTGTAAGCCGGTCCTAAACGCTGCATAGACATATCCTTCCGAATGGTAGAATAACGATTGAGCGGATTCACTGCCGGTTCAAATCCCCCTTTATCATTCAATAGATACACCTGATTCAGCGTATCCATCACTGCTGGAATCAAGGTAGCCCGGCCAGCCATATTAGACTGGCCGATGCATACATATAAATCCAGTGAAGACGGAACCTGCTCGTTGATGCCCCCTGCCAATACTGAAGAGATATGCAGAAAACAAGCTATAAACAGACTAACTATCCGATACATTTTTCCTAATTCCATAATCAATAGTTTCTATACAGACGGATGGCATTTAATACTGGTTCACCTTCTTTTTTATGAAAGTCGACACACAATCCCTCTCCGTTCTTCACTGTCACAATAAACTTCTTAACAACTGCACGGGCATAACCATAGTCGCGAGCGATATTGAAATCGTCCAATACCTGCATTCCATTGATAGACACACCAAAGCTACGATTACCAGCCAAAATCTGTCCCACATCTGCTCCCAAGTTATAGACCAATGCTTCTTTCTCCTTATTGGAATCCAATTCAGCCCAATATAAATATACAGAATACTCACCATCGGGCACATCGGCTTTAAACGATTGGATACCTACTCGCTGAGTCTGGAAAATAGGATTCATATCCGTACCGAAGATATCAATATCCGAACCTAACATAAAACCAAAGTTCGTTTTACGTCGGTAAGGCGTCCCTCCTACAAATCCCCAGCTACCCGGTTTATATTCCTGCTCAGGAATCCATGCCACTTGCGCTGTACGGTCTTCAAAATATCTGGGTGATCCTAACATGATGTTCATTTCCGTAAAATCAGCTCCATACTCTTTTAAGTCAGCAGCTACCAATTGGAAGCAGACCTCCAGCCAATCTTCTACCACAGAATTACCCACTACAGCTGTTGCTTTCAGTTGATTCAAGCCATTTACAAAAGGTACTTCGAAAATAGCAGAACCATTTTCTACAGCTTTCACTCCCAAGCTACGGCCATTAATCAGTAATTCTACTTCTTTAGCATTCGAGAATACCGGAACGGCTTGCTTACATGCCCTTTCTGAAGTATTTACTACGCCCCCGCGAGCTTTCCATTCACGGTTACCTATAGCCAAAACAGGACGTTTACATAAAGCAGCCTGATAGAATAAATAAGTATCCTTCTTTTCTCGGTTTAGTCCAACTACTCCTTTATTATTCACATGAGGCACAGCATCAATACGAGATTCTGAATAGAAATCATTCAAATTCCACAAACTAGAACCTGCCACAAACGGACGTTTCATCATCTCTGCTATATAATGCTTGTGATAGTTCAACCCATATTCCTGTGAAAAATCGAAACGCTCTGACTGATAAGAATGCAGACGAGGATCTACACCTGGGCCATACTCGGTTACCATCAGTATTTTACCTTTATATACCTGATGCGCACGATCGAGCAAGCATTGGAATTTATTGATATCGGGTTCATACCAGCCCTGATACAAGTTCCATCCCAAAATCATGGGTATCTCTGTCAAGTGAGCTTCTTCATAGAACTGAGGAGCGTTATGATAAGCCATAAGGGTATATCTGGAAGGATCTTCCTGACGGATAGTAGCTTCTAATTCACGCGCTACCTTTTCTGTAAAATGATAATAATCTTTCAGTTGCTTACCTTCGGTATACGGACGGCGCAAGAAGATTTCATTCATATATCCCCAAATCATTACAGAAGGACGGTTAAAATCCTGACGTACCATTTCTTTAGCCATTTCTACAGAATTCGTCAGAAACTCCTCGGTTTCGGTAACCGCATTGATCAAAGGAATTTCTACAGAAGTAACAATACCCAGTTTATCACACATCTCCATCACAATGGGATCTTGTGGATAATGAGATACGCGCAGGAAATTACCTCCCATTTCCTTTAATAGCAACACATCTTGTACGTGCAACTCATCACGCAAAGCATTTCCTTGTTGGAAATAATCCTGATGACGAGCGGTACCCACCAATTTTCGATGCTTACCATTCAGGAAAAAACCTTTTTCTGAATCGAATGCAAACCAACGAAATCCTAAAGGATTCACAACTTCATCCAACAGTGCGCCTTTCTTATCAAAAATACGAGTATAAACCAAATAACGATAAGGATCATCAATATCCCATAAACGGGGAGATTCCATCTTAATCTTCTTGGCTACAGTTGTCTTTGTTTCGCCTGCCAACAGACAACAAGTCATCTGATGCTTCTTGACTTCTTTACCGCTGGCATCACAAATCACATTTTCTACAATCACCTCCTGCGGCTTATCCAATTCATTCGTCAGCAAAGCCGTTACCTCTATCGAAGCAGTAGTTTTACTTACCTCTGGCGTACGAATATAAACACCAGATGAAGCATAATCGTTGGTAGCCAGATGCACCGGATTCATAAACTGCAGATAAACATCCCGATAAATACCCCCAAAGAAAGTAAAGTCGGCCGACAAAGGTGGAATATTGGGATTATACACATTATTTACACATACAGCCAAGAGGTTTTCCTGTCCATAACACAAGTGCGAAGTAACATCCATACAAAAGCGTGTATAACCACCTTTATGAGCGCCCAAATACTGACCATTCAGATACACTTGCACTTCCTGGTTAGCCCCTTCAAAATATATCACAGCTCGACGTCCTTCCTGGCTCTTATCTACAAACAAACGCTTGCGATACCAAGCTGGTCCGCGATAAAATCCTGCCTGATCATCATCCGCATCCTTGGCATTCCAAGTATGAGGAATATGAACGGTCTCCCAAGAAGAATCATCACAGCTCGTAAGATGGGCTTCAAAAGGAGAACCTTTCGCGAATCTCCATCCATCGTTGATTGTATATACCACACGCTGCTGCGCATGCAAGCATACCGCGACCAAAAACATGGCAAAAAGAGAGAGAATTTTCTTCATCATTAAAAAATACACTAATAATTGATATTCTATTTAACTGAATAGATGGTATAACCCAGTGACAAATTGCGAACTATCACATTACCTTTCATATAGAAAGTAGGCATATTGAATCCATTCACAATATTGTCTTTATACAATTCTATTTTAGCTTTCTTCCATTCGCCAGTATTATCCGTACGAATACGACCCACAATCTTAAAGAGTTCCTTCGGTGTGCGTGTAGTAGAGGAGCGAATGAAAAGCGGTTCATTACCGTTATCTAAGTATTCAAAATACAGATAACCTACATAATGGTTTCGCTGTAACTGACCTACCAACTCTTTCGGCAAAGAAATAGATAAGTTCTGCTTGGCTGAATAACCACCCGATTTACGTTTACCCTTAATGCCCATATCCGACTCACGCAGACGTTTCATATCGACCTTCATCATCGATTTAGCCTGCTGAATATCTTTTTGAATCTGGTTCATCAAACCAATAGCTATCGGATAACGACCTTGGCTGATTAACTGACCTACCTTATCCAATGAGCGATGACAAGCTGTAAAATCCATCTTGAGATGTTCCATGAAACGAGCTTCTTTACGCAATTGAAACAACATAAGCGGTAAAGCCAAACCACGTTCATCGGCAGTTTCACCCTTGAACTCGGCTGCATATTTCAAAGTGATACGTAATTCGCGGTCACCGTTTTCAACCGTCGGTTCTATTTCATGACCTTCTGTATAATCGCTCCAAGAAGCTATAAACATCATGTCCAGACTATCTTTTTCAGCCATGCAATATTTCCACATACTTTCATAAGTTTCACCATTATTGCGAGGCATATAAAAGAAATGTCCACGTCCCCAACCGGCACAACCGCTATTGTCCATTCCCGGCATAGCAAAACCAGACTTGATAGTATACATCGGATTATTACTGTGCCAAATGGAATCACGGAACGGAGTCATAAATGCCAGAATATCTTCCTGAGTAGCATAATTATCCCATTTTGCGTGTTCCTGGTCTCTTGCACGCACGCGCGCCGGAAGCCAGGCAGTAGGAATTTCCCCCAAAGCTTTCCAAGCTTCCATTTTTTCGCTATATGTTACTGGTACGTATTGGTTATTCTCCAGTTTACCCCAATCTGCCCAACGGCGCAATGTAACCGGCTGCTTCATACCTTGCGGCAACTTTACCATAGACAGGACCTTCCGATATTCATCGGCAGTAGCTCCGGGACCAAAATGGTAGAACACCGGCATGCCTTTTACAATAGGTGCTGTAGAGCCTGTAAAGACGCTATCCACCAAATATTGATAACATTTAGCCATATATTCGGTCTTCGTCTCACGGCTATTGATTTCCGGATAAATTTTAGTTATCCAGTCATAATACAACCAACCATCACACCAATTCACACCAATTTCAAAATCATACTTCTCAGCCACCTTCTGCATGGCACGCAAAAGTATATCGTTCTCGTGCGGAAAGAAGCCCCACTCTATAAAGAATCCATCGATTTTAGCTGCCTTAGCCGACAAAATCTGATATTCAATATAGTCGGGATCCAGATTTGACTGCATACCCACTAACGGATAAGCTACAGCCGCAATCTCATGTCTTCCTTCGTCGCCAATCAAGTCGGCATTATAACACAAAGTCTTCCTGCCGGTACTTGATTTTTCGGTATTTGCATACATTTCCCAACGCCCCAACTTACCATCGTGCTGACGGGTATAACGTACACCATGAAAATCGGCATACACTTTTTTCCCATTCTGAGCACTCAAGCAGAGAACAGAAAACATACTTATAAAAAGAAGAATGCATCTCATAAAAATGATATCTTATTAATTAGCAAAAGTCGGTTATTCTGATACGACCCAATCATGTTGTTCAGGATAGCTGAAAGTATTGTCTATCATCCAGCGACCTTTATAAATCTTAGCACCTTTCATCTTGAAGAGTGCTTCACCTTGTTCGTTCACCAAACCTTCAGCCCACCATTCTTCCGTAGGTTTCAGCATGAGGACTCCTTGAGGGCCATTACATACGCTCTTAATACCCGGCAAATCGAATACTTTTTCACAAGTAGGAGTCTCAGTAGAAACATCAAACTTATAAACAGCTGAAGTCGCCGTAAACCATAATTTATCAGCTTCACCATATACCGGGAACAAGTCATGACCACCACTTTCATTTTCAAACGTATAAATACGCTTTTGGTTAGTCAATTTAGGTTTCATACGGTCACCATTATATTTAAAACGGAACAAAGCTGTGACACCGCCTTTAATGGTAGCCGAAGCATACAGATAATTTCTGGTTTTATTCCATACCACATTATGCGCATTACCTAATTTAACGGTATTGGCTTTCACGCCAAATACTTTCACAGTATCGACTACAAACGTATTGATTTCACCCGATTTAGATTCAGCTGTTACAATATTACCATCCGGTAATAATTCTGCAGAGTGAGGATTCTGACCGCAATTACCATAGAACATCAGTTTATGGTCGGCAATACGAATTAATGCTACCGCACCGCCCGAAGCCGTCATCAGAATATACCGTCTGTTATAAACCGGTTTTACTTCACTGGGATTCACAAACCAACGCTGATGTGCGGCAGGCACTTTTGCAGTATAAGGATCCCAACTCCAAATATTCTGTTGAGTATTGGCATCTCTAATAACAATGGCATGTCTGGACTGTTCAGCCAACACATAGGCATTTTCAGGTATCTCTACCATAGGTTTATCTTGCTCCGGAATAGAATTCTCATCGTCTGAACAAGCGCCCAAGACTATCATCAATCCCCAAAAAGCTGCTAACAAACTAAGTTTTTTCATGGTTATCGTATTTTTAATATTTCTATTTATTTTTTCTTTTATCATAATAATCTACTAATGAATGAACTTGCTGATTCAACTGTGACACTTGCTCCAGATAAGAAACATAAGGCTCATAGTCCAAAGAAACAACTCCCTTATTGGTATCTACAGCATCATTGTATTCAAAATGTACCCAACCGACACAACGTCTAGATTCTAATAAACGCAAACAGAAATTCTGATAGAATTCTCCGCGATGTTGCTGGGTACGTACTAACCATCCTCCACCTTCCGTATTGGTATATTTCTTTCCTTCATAATAGGCATCGTCAGCCTTCACATAAAAACGTACTTTCTCACGAGTCAATTCATCTATATACGATGTAAACGTAGGCTCAAATAGAAGTACCAGACGGTTATACTTATTATCCTCAAATGCATAACCCAGATTCTTGCTCATATCCCACATAAAAGAGCTTAACAAATGCAGATTCTCTGCATACGCCATCTTACGGGAAGACGGATTCAACAAAGGTATCCGGGGTTCAGGCGGAAAAGCTTCTACCCGCTTTGAACCATAGGAGATATAATTAAAATGATTGACCGAAAGCAATGTACCGGTTTCTTCACTCCATCGAACCACACTGCCAAACTTTCGCTGCAGAGCTTGCTGTTGAGCCGATGAAGTACCAGGTCGTACATGCTGAATGCCATGAATCAAAAAGGCGCCTTCATCAGGATCGAGTAAAAAGGAGCGTCCTTCACAAGTAGCTACTCGAAAGAAGCCCTTTTTACCGATAACTGACGTGGGATGCAAATTAGTTCTTCCTCCCCAGAATGTCTGTGCATGCTGTACAGTTGGCTGATACCAGTTCATACCATCTATAGTACGCGTTTCACGAGAATCCTGAGTAGACCATGACTGGAAGTTTCCGCTTTGCCATTTCCGATATTCCACAGGATGATAGGTATATTCTTGCTTGTCAGGCTGCGAAGGTTGGATGATTTCCAGTTTGCTTTCTTCTATTTCCGCTGAAGAAGAACAAGCCCAAATACTCCATCTGCAACTAGCCCAACAAAGCAAACCTATCCATCCCTGGTTCCATCGTCCCATAACCCTTACAATCTAATCATTTTACATTAGCTAATCATTTCTTTTTAGGGAACTTAATTTCAACGGTCATTACACAAGCATTGGCAATACCCGGATTAACTTCCTTCGGACCTGTAATATCCACGATCTTCATCACACCGATTCTATCTCCACCTGCTGCAGAAGAGCCACCGGTACGGAAGGCTACTATATCACCTGCCTTAATCGGAGTAAGTTTGGAAATCTTAATAAGGTCAGAAGAAATCTTAGAAATAGACTCGGTAGTAGCATTTTCATAATCAAAATTAGGAAGAGTCGTGAAACGAGTCATATTCCTAGCCTGGATATTCTTCAAGTTTCCTGAAGATGCCTTGTATTCGCCATCTTTTTCTGTATCATCCATAGAATACAAACGAGGAACAGCTTGACCACCAAAGCAATAAAGCTTAAAGTCCACATTCTTGGCATTTTCCGGTGAAGACAACGCATAGTCAATGGAGTAAGTCTTCAAATCCTTCAAAGAAACCAATCCAAAGGCATCGGGATATTTATCATGCGCAGTATTCGCTAACTGTTGACTACCTACATATAAAGTCGCCACATCCATATTGACATAAGCCTTTACCAAACTTTCAGCTGTCTTATCCTGACGGCCATCCGATACAACTACCTTCACTTGCGTAGTGGCAGCTGTAAAGTCGAACTTCGGTGCATAATCCAGTATCTTCTCACCATGCATCTTTTCACGATAAGCTTCTACTTCCTTGCCGTTTTCGATACGATAAATCACAATTTCCTGCAAACCTTTTACAGATTCAACGTGCATAGAAACACCCGACTTTACACCGGTTTCAGCAAAGACAACCTGATCGTTCAAGGTTAATACCGGACCCGGAACAGTACGATAGGTAACCGGCAAGGTAGAAATAGTAACATTACCATAAGCATCTTCTGCTTTAACCTTGAATCCCTTGTCACCTTCCTTATAATTAATCATATCGTCGAACGAGTATTCATGTTCGCCATTGAGTATAGCAGTACCTTTATTTTCCTGACCATTTATTGTCACCAGGAACATCTCTACCTGTTTCAAACCAGCTTCAGAATTAATCTGAAAAGTAGTACGGGGAATTACCGGATTTTCATCCATTTCATCATACACAATCTCTTCTGGGTTAAAGGTAATAACCGGACGTTCTTTAACATCTGTGATAGCAAAAGGCAGTGTACCCACTACTTGATTATTCAACTTATCAATAGCCTCTATTATGAAAGACTGATAATTAGAACCGTATTCAATCTGTTCAGACAAACTATAAGAATTCGGATTAAAAAATTCAGTAACAGTTTTATAATCAATGATACCTTCTGCAGTCTGAATCTTCATATCCACTTGCTGTAAACCAGCTTGTGACTTGATGACAGCCACCACGGGTAAGTTGTCTACCAGGTTTAAGTCAATATCTAATTGTTCCATCGGGAATTTAACAACCGGAGCAGCAGCATTCGGATCGATGTTATCATTATCATCGCTGCAAGCCACCAGATTCAAGCAAAGCCCAATCAATAAAAGGGTATATAATTTACGAATCATAATTATCTCATTTAAATGTAATACGGATTATTTTTTGTAATAACAATAATCTTCAAAAATATGGATTACACCATTGGTAGGAAGAATGTTGCTAGTCTTAGCCTTGCGCTGAGGAGAATGGCCATTGCTACCAGTTTCGTTCACCAAAACTTTACCTACAGCAGCCTGCCAGGGATTTTTCCACACAGACATCGTCATCAAACCATTTTCACCCGACAGCATGGTTAATACAAACATAGCTTCTACCTGTAACTGACCATAAGAGCTATACTCACCATCTACAATGTGATAAAGCAGCATATTTTTCACGGTTTCCTTATCACATTCTGTAATAGACGCAGTACCCGGGAATACATTTTCACGATAATTAGCCATAGCGGTATTATTCAATGCTAGATAAGTATACATCGATTCTGTTTGTGTGTAATAATCTTGCAAACCTGTATACTCAATAGCTTTAATTAATTCCGAGAAAGTTTCCTTATGATTCTGGAAAAATTCCCAAGCAGTAACCTTTACATGAGGATCGGCTACGGATGATTCATAGTCATAGTTTTTCTGCAAATCCAAGTCGCAGCTAGCCAATACCAAAATTGCCCAGCATGCCAACAGTGCCTTATATAATAATGTTTTTTTCATTGTTACAGTTCTTTTTAATTGTTACTCTTTCCATAATATTCATTCTGCACAATATTGGGATTCTCAATGATGTGAGAATAGTGGATTGGGAAAAGTTCATTACCATCCTTACACAACCCATTGATCGGTTGCATCACGGTTTTCCATTGACCAGTACGTAACAAGTCGAACCAACGACGACCTTCGCCTGCCAATTCTACCTGACGTTCACGTAGGATATAATTAACCAGTTCATCTTCTGATGCAAAATCGTTTTCGGTCAATGTCTGTAATCCTGCACGATCGCGAATCTGCTTCACCAATTCCAAAGCTTCACCCCATTTACCCATGCGGGCACGAGCTTCTGCTTGAAGCAACATCATGTCAGAATAACGGTAAATAGGATAACCTACCTCACAAGTTTTATTCAATGAGTTACTGATATCACCCGACATATATTTGCGTAATTCATAACCTTCCTGATAATCTTTCACGATAAAGTCTTTACGCAAGTCGCCCTTCATGTCATCAGCATTAAAAATGTCCATAAACTGATCAGACATTACCGCAGCACGGTTACCAGAACCAGAAAACCACTGATACATGTAGCTGTAACCGTTCGTACCTACTTCATCCATATTAAAATGGATCAAGAAGATAAATTCACGCGTATTATATTCATCGTTTTCCGGTGTATTATCTGAAGGCTTATTTACCAATTCCTCTGTAAACATAGTATGCCAAGCTTGCAGATTAGGTTCGAAGTCTACAAAACGGCCGCCTTTCTTCGACTGAATAGAAGCCATTTTTTCAATGGTCTGATCAGCCAGGTTATATTCTTTCTTCCACATGTAAACATCCGCCATAATAGCCCATACACCGCAGATTGAAATACGCTTACGTTCAAAATTCTTATTACGGTTAATCAGTTTCTCGGCTTTCTTCAAATCGGGTAAAATCACCTGATCGATAATCTCATTCTTATCGGTACGTGCTTTATAGATAGCATCAGAATACTTTTCAGTAGGTTCAGTAAACAAAGGCACATCACCCCACACACGAATGGCGTAGAAATAAGCTAAGGCACGCAAGGCATAAGCCTGACCTAAATAGTCATTACGGTCAGATACGTCAGGCATACTAATCTGAGGTACATACTTGATAGCCAGGTTAGTCTGATTAATCATCTGATAAAGATTAGTCCATCTAGCACAACTCTCATCCGTAGACATCAAATTGTTGATGACACGAGCCTGATCGGCCATTACTGGAGCACCCGGTGCTACATTATCAGAACGGAATTCGCCCCAATAGAAATAGTTTTCACGAAGGGTAGTACGTAACAAACCATAAATTTCATTCACACCAGCTTTCGCATCGCGGGCAGTCTGCCACATCTTGTCGGCAGGAATTTCGCTCACCGGTTCTTCATCCAGAAAATCCGAACAGCTATTTAAAGACAGAGCCAAGCATATAGCTCCTACATAATATTTAATCTTATTCATATAGTATTCTCAATTAAAAGTTAGCAGAAAATCCTAAACCAAATTCTCTCTTTCTTGGGTAACGATAAGAATCCTTACCGATCTGTAACGGGTTCCGTGTAGAAAACTCAGGATCGAATCCGGAATAGTTGGTCCAAGTTAATGCATTGTTCACAAAAGCATATACATTCAATTTCTTCAACATCAACTTTCTAGACCATTTTTCGGGTACATCGTATGCCAAACGAATATTCTGCAAACGAATGAAAGAAGCATCTTCCAGATAGAAAGAGTTACCCATACGTGCGTTATTGTATTCATCGTTATACGGACGCGGATAAAGAACCTGATCACCCGGTTTCAACCACATGTTATAAATAACTTCCGGAGAAGGAGTAGTTCCAGAATATTTAAACATATTACGGTTATGTTCAGCAGCGTTGTAAATCTTACCACCCAGTGAATAATAGAAACCTAAATATAAGCTTAAGTCTTTCCAAGTCAATGTAGTATTCAAACCACCTGTAACTTCAGGCATAGCATTACCAATTACCATACGGTCGTTATCATCGATAATACCGTCACGGCTAGCTTCAGGTTCTTCCCAATTGTAGTCACCTCCACGGAAGGGTTTACCATTCGGTAATTTCTTCTTTTGGATATTACCTTCATATACTTCTCCGTTCAACAGATATTTATATTGGAATACACCATTTTCAAATACCGGAGTCAGTTGTTCCCAGTTATCAGTAAACGCATTAGATTCATCATATGCAAATACCCCTGCATTCTTGAAGCCATAAAAGTCGCCTACCTGACCACCTTCCTGCATCCACCAGATATCACCTTCCATATAAGCCTTGCCTTCTGACAATTTCTCAATACGGTTTACGTTACGAGAAATATTGAAAGAAGAATTCCATTTCCAATCCTTGCTACGGATAATATCACCCGATACGGCTATTTCAAAACCACGGTTGCTCATCTCACCCACATTGGTTTTCATATAAGCAAAACCTGATTCCTTTGGTAACTGATAATTAGCCAGCAAACCATCTGTATACTTATCGTAGTAGTCGGCAGTAATCGTTAATCGGCTATTCCAGAAGTTCAAATCGAGACCTAAGTTGAACTGCTTAGTTTCTTCCCATTTCAAGTTATCTTTACCGATACGGGTAGGAATCACACCACCGATATTATCATAAATAGAGTTCGGTGAATAAGAATAGATATAATCGTAATTACCGATTGCTTCGTTACCTGTAATACCGTAGCTTACGCGAATCTTAGCATCTTCAAGGAATTTCTTAGAAAATTTCATGAAGTTTTCATCAGAGAAACGCCATCCCACAGATACTGAAGGGAAGTTGCCCCACTTGTTTTCTTTGGCAAATCGAGAAGAACCGTCACGACGCATATTGGCTGTGAACAAATATTTACCCTTATAGTCGTAAGTAACACGAGCAAAGACAGATGCCATAGAATGGTTGGTCAATGTAGAGCCTGTAGCCGATAAGTCCAGATTGGCAGAGAATGCATTCATGGTATAAATAAAGTCAGTAGAAGAATTCATACCCACAAATGTTTCGTTTTCATAACGCCACTGTTGTGCACTGACACCGAGCATGGCACTGAAGTTATGACCCTTAATCTTACGAGCATAAGTGATGAAGTTTTCATTCATCCAGTTCCAGTTCAAATAGTTATAAGAATAGCCCTTATTCTGCTTCTGCCATTCGTCAGTAATCAAACTCGGTTCGAGTTTTTTACGCTTATCCAAGTAGAAGTTCGCATTGATATTAGTTCTAAACTTCAAATACTTATTAAACTTGATTTCAAAGAATTGGAAGAAGTTTGCCTTATACGAATCTGTAAAATCTGTAGTATAGTTAATTTGAGCAATCGGATTCTTCTGACCATTAAATACACCAACTAATGATCCGTCAGGATAAACAATATTGAAATAAGGACGACGAGACAATACAGCACTCAACAACTGACCTTCATCCAAACCTTTTTTCTTAGAGTAGGTTAATGAAATACGGCTGCCCATATTCATCCAATCTGTCGGAGAATAATCTGAGTTAATACGTGTATTCAAACGTTGGAAACCCGTATTTGAAATAATACCTTTTTCATTATAATAACCTGTATTGATGAAATACTTCAATTTCTTCGTACCACCACCAACACTGACATCCACCTGATCTTTTTGTGCAGTAGTAGTAATCATATCCAGGTAATCATTATCTACATTAAAGAAAGCATTCAAAGGATCATCGAGAATATCAATACTTTCATTGGGTTTACCACCTCCATAGATTTCAAAATATTCCTTACGAGCGTAGTCGTAGGCCAAACGATCCTTCCGGTTAGCCTGTGCTACCTTATGCGACAGGTTACCCCAAGAGTGATTATACTTGATATCGATACGGGGTTTGCCTTCTTGTCCACTCTTAGTAGTAATGATGATCACACCATTGGCAGAACGAGAACCGTAAATAGCCGCAGAAGCCGCATCCTTCAAGATTTCCATAGAAGTAATATCGTTCGTATTGATACCATCAATACTTTCCAAAGGCACACCATCTACGATATAAAGCGGAGTCACACCTTCAGCAGAGAAAGTAGAAGTACCACGAATCTTAATAGAAGAAGACTCACCCGGCTGACCAGAACCAGAAACAACCTGTACACCGGCTGTAGTACCTTGTAATGCTTCGAATACGTTCGTAGCCATCTTCTGTTCAATCGCCTCACTAGAAATAGAAGTAATAGCACCGGTTACATCACGTTTCTTCATAGTACCATAACCTACTACAACTACTTCATTCAACAATTTGGAATCTTCTTCCAAAGTAATGTTCAGGTTCTTGTCTTTTACGACCACTTCTTTGGTATCAAAACCAATGAAAGAAACAACCAGTGTAGCACCTTTCTTTGCGACCGTTAATGAGAAGTTACCATCCAAATCGGTAATGGTTCCGTTAGTAGTTCCTTTTTCCATTACGTTAGTTCCCGGCAGAGGAAATCCTGTTTTGTCTACCACTACTCCTTTCACAGCAAATCCACCTTGTGCATAAGTTGGACTAGCTAAGAAAAAGAGACACAAGAACAACAAAAGGAACGATTGAAACAACCGATCTTCTGTTCTTTTTAGTAATTTTTTCATAACTAGAATTGTTTTTATATTGGTTAATAAATAAGGTTTTATTCTTGTGAACACAACACACAATGAATACCTGAACACACCTACACTAGCAGATGTAATTCAACCATGCAAAAATAAATTATCTAAGTACACGTCACCCTATCCAATCGTTCGCAAGATAAGGTCTAATCATTCAAATGAGAGGCTATAATCACTTCTCAGGGGGTACAGAAGGGGTATTTTGTATCTTTCGGTATTGTGTAGGAGCTACACTGAATAGTTCCTTAAAACACTTATTAAAATATTGGGGATTACCAAATCCTAAGCGATAAGCAATATCAGAAATGTTCAATTCCGAAGCATTCAACAAGAGATAAGCAGCCTTCTTCAGACGCAAATTCATGATAAAATTATTTGGCGTATGTCCCGTTATACCTTTTATCTTTTGGAACAAGACTGTACGTCCTACGCCCATTTCTTTAGAAAAGACATCAACCGTGAATTCCGGGTTTTCCATGTTTCTCTCCACCACTTGTATAGCTTGTTCAATGAACTTTTGGTCTAATTCGTTCGTAGCTATTTTTTCAATCTTATTATCTAATTGATGAGCATACTTATTCTGCAGCATCCTTCTTGTATTTATCAAGTTATTACACTGCATCACCAGCCTACGCATATTAAACGGTTTTACCACATAAATATCTGCACCAATTCTCAATCCTTCCAACTCTCTCTCGGGTGCACCTAAGGCAGTAAGAAGTACTACCGGAATATGGCAAGTCTCTATATTATTCTTAATCTTAGCACAGAGTTCTATTCCTGTCATTTCAGGCATCATAATATCCGAAATAACCAGATCCGGCTGCATAGTCTTCACCTTTTCATAGCCTTCCTTGCCATTGCAGGCAGTGTCTACCGTATACAGCGGAGAAAATATGTCGACTAACACGGTTCTAATTTCTTCATTATCATCAATCACCAATAACTTGCAATCGGTGGTACCGCTCTCTTTCTGTGAAGTACGTACTTCTTCAACCAACGCCTCTCGCTCTTCTGAGTGATAGATATATTCTTTATTTTGTTCAGGTTCGATTCGAGCTACCGAAACGTCAAAATGAGCATCTCCCTTCTTTAAGGTGACTTGAAAACAAGAACCTTTACCTAGTTGACTTTTCACGTTTATCTCTCCTTTATGTGCCTTCACAATACCTTGAGTTAAAGCCAGTCCAATACCCGTTCCTCCATACAGGCCGATATTCTCAACCTGATAAAAGCGTTCAAATATCTTTTGATAATCTTCTTCAGAGATACCCGCACCATTATCCGTTACAGAAAAACGACAGACCATATCTTCCTCGGTAAAGCCCAGCACAATCGTGCCACCATCGGAGGTATATTTGAAAGCATTCGACAACAAGTTATTGATTACTTTCTGCAATTGCATTCTATCTCCCCATATCATACAATGCTGCACATTCATATGTAATGAAAAAGAAATATTCCGATTAGCTGATAATTCCTTGAACAAGACAAAATGCTCCTGCAGCAAATCACAAAGATCGAATTGCGAAATCTTCAGTTTTAAAAGTCCTTGTTCCTGCTTTCTAAAATCCAACAATTCTGAAATCAGCGATTTCAGATTTCCCGCATTCTTATGGATATTCCATAATTTGGAATAAGCGTAAGTGGATAGTTTTCCGGAATTCAGCAGCAAATCTACCTGACTTATAATCAAAGTGATAGGAGTTCGGATTTCATGAGAAATATTCGTAAAGAAACGTAATTTTGACTGATTCATTTCTTCTATATACTGCTTCTATGGGGCATAGAACGAAGCGGTTTTTTCAATGGTCGGGAAAAATGGGCGAAAGGTTTTGAAAACCAAAGGGTTTAGGCATGATCGGGAAAATGGGCTGAATATTTCGAAGCGGTTTTTCTCTTTACATGGCTTACATCTGCTTTACGTTTGAGGGGCTTTTCTTCGGATATTCGGGGGATTGCTTTACATCGGGCTTGCAGATGGGGCTAAAACGGCCTGGAAGGGTTTTATTTTCGGCTGTGTGGCCGTTTTATGGCTGGGTTGATGGATTTTGTTATATGATGGTGTGAACGGCTGTGTGGCCGTTTTTTTGTGCCTATTTTTAAAGATGTTGCCTTAAAATTCTTCCAAATAAGTATTATTTGGTATATTTGCAGCATAATAGAAACGAATATGGCAAAAGTGATTCATGTGCATTTGCTGCATAAAATAGACGGGACGAAGCAGAAAGATTGGTATTTCAGCAGTATATCGGCTGTTTATACGGTTCTGACGGCAGATCAGGTGGGGGCAACCAAGAATTACCTGCTTCATGCCGGGCTGTCTGGTAACGGCACAATATGCACGAAAAAGGCTATAATTAAGCAATCTACGCTCATCTCGGGTGGTAGTAAGGGAATGGTTAGAACGATATAATAGCGCCGTTAGAAAGGCTTGTAGGCGTTATTTCTTTGAATGCTGATTGGGGAGCTTATGGCTCCCTTTTTTTATGCCCCTACGGTTGGTTTTATTTGGTTAGGGGTTACTATTGGGGTTACTGTTAGGGGTTACTACTTCTTTAAGTTAGGGGTTACTTTAGGGGCTACTTTTTCAGTTCTCAGAGGGTACGCCCGAAATAGGAAACTATGTTATAAATGAAAGCAAGTGCCGTTTTTCTCTGTTTTCAGAGAGGAAAAACGACACTTGTTTGTGTGATATACCTTATTATAATAAAATAAATCCTTTGATTTACAGTGTATTTACGAGTTTGCTTCAGGTAAATTCCTTCAAAAGTGTGTGCGTGCGTCCTTTTTTAGCCTTCTGTAGGAGGCATGCGTGTACCACTTAGAAGAACTTGCTGATACTTCCGATTACTTCAAAGACATTGATGATGCGTGATTTGTCGAATTCCTGTTCATCGTAGTCATTGGTGTTGATGGGGATGAAGCGCAGCTTGTCCGGATCCGGCGACCTGCGGAGGATTTTAATGGTGCGGATGGTATCCAACACCACTGCATAGATTTCGCCATATTGGATGTCGTTGAGTGTGCATTGGTGCAGGGCAATGATGTCGCCATGGTTTATTTTGGGTTCCATGGAGTGCCCGGTGACATTGCACCAAAGGCTGGCTTTTTCGAATCCCCTTATTACAATGTTGGTGGCAGGTATGTTTACCTGTGAATTAAACACTTCATCAAAGCCCCCGATAAAGTCCACATCGTAGTATGGTGTACCGATGGATGGGTTCATAGATGTGGTAGGCAGAGTCGAAGAATTTGCTTCGTCTATTGTTTTAATGCCGTTCAAATCATCTTTCAACATGCTTCCTGCACCAGTAAGTAACCAATCGGCAGATAATTCCGGATAGGCTAATAGAATTTTTTCAATATTCATTGAGCTCATGCCTTTGCCAGACACCTTTGCTTTCCCAATAAGTCCAACAGAAAGACCGGCATTAACAGTCATTTGATTGTCATTTATGCCCTTTTTCTCCATGAAATATTGAAGTCTTTCTATAAAATTCATATCCTTATATTGATTTTCTTCCATATTTAGTTTGATGTATTGAAATAATTCTATATATTTGCAGCGTGTTTAAGATGTAAACAGCGCGCCAAATATACAAAAAAGGCGTGTGATTAGCGAATTTTAAGGATTAAAGAAAATGAAAGCAAAAGTAATTATAGCTCAAGCAACAGCCGAGACCGCCGAAGCTCTTTACGGACTGGTCAAGAAGATGGTAGATACAACAGCAATCAAGGCTTATCCCAGTGTAGATTATCAGGCAGTTTTCTTTTCAGCTGATAGATACGACTTAGACTTTGTAAAAAGAGTATTGGCGGATAAGTGCTTTTCTTTCAAAATTGAAGATGCAGAATAATACAATAAAATAAGTGAGTTTATGACACAGCAAGAATTTATGGAACGGACGGGGATAACCCCTACAGCAGAGGATTTTGATTACATCCATGCGGTTTATCTGAACACTTCGATGAACAAGGATGAGTTCTGCAAAGATTTCAAGAAACATGGGGACAGCCGGATTATCCGCGATGTTCATGTGCGAGTGCTGAACTATGAAATGAAATGTGAACGTCAAAAGGAAGTTATCGACAACCTGACCGATTTTCTGATTGGCAAGGCACATGCGTATGACGATACCGATTTCCGCAAAGAAGCGGTAGGGCTGGTCGGTGAGATGGAAGTGGTGAAACGGACCATTGAATTGGGGCTTCCGCTTTGGGATGAAGACAGGATGGTTGTCCTTTCGATGATAGAAGAACAAGGCAAATAGATTGCCGGATAACTGGCAGCCCGGAAAGACGGGCAGGGGCGGCAGGCACGGCCGGAGAGTTGGTAAATCGAAATAAGAAAGCGTAGAAAGCCGTCGGGGTTCGATTCCCCGCGCCCCACGATATAAACTTTTAAAATTTAGAGTTATGGCAAAGAATTTCAATCCGAGAACAGCAGAGAGTCTGTTCAAACAGAAGTTGCGCACGATGATAGGCAGTACGGCACATACGCAGAATATTGCCGACCAGGCGATGGAGCTGGCTGGACAATTCATGACGGAGGATGAGATAAGCAACTCGGATGCCTACCGGGTGATAGAGAATGTGAGCTGTGTGTGTGAGGAAGCGATGCAGGTGCTGGTCGAAGAACTGCAGAAAGGGACACGCCTTCATGAAATACTGACGGGTGATTAGGAAATAGCGGAAGCCGTTGAAAACCTTTGAACGAACGATAACGATTAAAAAGTATGACGATATGAGAAAGCAGATTTTGACAGATAACGAGACCAAGACCTTCTTGATGAAGACATTCGGATGCAGCCGTCAGGCTGTGTGGCAAGCACTGAATTTTGTCCGTGACAGCGATCAGGCGCGCCGGATACGCACTCTTGCCCTGAAGCGAGGCGGCAAACTGACTGACGGGAACTTCATCCCGAACTGCGAAACCACCTTCGAGGAGTGCGAGAAGACCATGACCTGCACTTTCGGTCCCCGTGTAAAACTCGTGGTCCACAGAAAGACCAATGATGTGGATGTGTACGTGGACGGAAAACGGACTGAAACCTACCAATGTGAATTTGTATCGGATTTCATGCAGCTGCAGCACGAGACCCAACAGATGGCATCTGCCTTATAAATAGAAATGAAATGGAGTATTATGGAAAGATATTGTGCATATCCTACAATGACCTGACTTACGATGACCGACCGGTGATGGTGAACGGAAAGGCAGACTACAGCAGAAGCCGCACGCTGAAAGGAGTTCATCCTTCCACTCTTTCCGAAGAAGAACTTGCTCCCATCATGTCGATACCCAATTACAAGAAGTTAGCGGCAAAGGAGAAAATCAATGTAGTTCGATCCGGAAGAGGTCTGGGAGGTTACGTTTTGGTAGAAATAGCCACCATGCCCCTACGGTTTCAGGAAAGGATAAAACTAAAATACGGAGATATGAAAGAAGACGTAATAAGAAACTGGCTCGGCAGCCATTACCACATCGATGCGAAAGCCCGGGAATTTTACACCCGGTTCCGTTTTGACAACGGAGATACACTGCCACCGGAACACATCCAAGAATATACGGTAAACGCTTCGGTAATTGAGGCAGTGATGCGTGCCATGGAGGATGCCACGTTTATGCGAAAGGCCATGAAGGCCGGGCCGGTGAACTGGGGCGAACTGGCAGGAGCCATCAGTTACTACCAAGCAGAGTTCGGACATACCTTGCCTGTCAGTTCCAACCGCTTCAAGAAGCGTGTGAATGACTTCAAGGCCAACGGCTATGAAAGCCTTATCAGCCGCAAGTTCATGAACCAGAACCGCCGGAAAGTGACCTATGACATTGAACGCCTGCTGCTGAGCATCGATGCCCAACCGGAGCAGCCCTTCAATACCACCGTGTGGGAACAGTACAATCTATTTGTGCAAGGAGAACTGGATCTATATGACCCCGAAACCGGCGAGGTGTTGAATCCGGCAGACTTTACCGACAAGGATGGAAATCCGCTGGTATTGAGCCCGGCCACAGTAGCCAACTACCTGAACAACCCCAAGAACAAGGCCCTTCGCGGTAAGCTGCACATGAGCCAATGGGATTTCAACAATGCCTACCGTCCTTATCATCTGCGCAGCATCGGTGAATATTCCTTGAGTAAGGTTTCTCTTGACGACCGCGACCTGCCGCGCCCAATGAAGGATGGCAACCGAGTGAAAGCCTATTATGCCTACGATGTGGTGAGCGGTGCTGTGGTGGGATATGCCTACAACCGGTACAAGACTACCGAGTTATTTTTAGACTGCATGCGAAACATGTTCCAGACCCTGGACCGGAACGGCATGTATATCCCCGCCGAGTTAGAAGTGGAACACCACCTGGTAAGCGACTTTGCCGACGGATTGATGCAAGCCGGTACCGTCTTCCCCCTGATCCGCTGGTGTAACCCCGGGAACTCGCGTGAAAAACGTGCCGAGCACAAGAACCGCGAAAAGAAATACGGTGTGGAGAAACGCACGCAGGTAGGTATCGGCCGATGGTATGCCAAGCTGGAGGCCAACCGCCCGAAGGAAGAAAAGGTGTATGACGAAAAGAACAACACCTACAAGGTGAAGACCTATAGTTATGAAGAATTGGTAGCCGATGATATACGCGCCATTGAGACCTTCAACGCACAGCCTCACCCCAACCAAAAGCGCTATCCGGGCATGAGCCGTTGGGATGTGCTTTGCGCCCATCAGAACCCGAACCTTGCACCTTGGGACAAGGCCGTTCTTTACCGGTTCATCGGACAGCACACCGAAACAACCATCCGGCAGAACACCTACTGCACGGTGATGTACAACCAATACGGACTGCCCAGCCCGGAAATCATCGAAAAGCTGGAGCCGAGGAACTACAAGGTAGATGCCTATTATCTGCCCGATGCCGACGGAACCATCAACGAGGTATATATCTACCAGAACGGACGATATATCGCCACCTGCAAGCCCGTAGCCCGTTACAATGAGAATACAGCCGAGCAGACCGAGTACGACAAGGCAGCCTATACCGAACAGTCCAAGTATGTAGCTCAATTCGACAAGATGATGAAGGACGGCAAGATCAAGCGTGTGGGCATCCTTGCCAAAGAGGAGGCAAAGCTGATAACAGAGGTACAGGCGGAAGCCGTTCCCCTTCCTGCACAAGCCGAGGAAGAAGATTACTCAGCCTATATGGACATCAGTGCCTTCGAGCATGATGCAGTAGCCAAGATATAATTAACGACGTTAGAACGAATTTAAAACAGCATTCAAATGGAAATAACAAATGAAGTAAAGCAACGTATTGTGGCAGCGATAGCCGCCGACCGTGAAAATTATCCCAGTGACAACCGCCATGCCACGGCACTGGGCATAGCCCCCAGCGTTTACAATGCCATCAAGCGGGGCAATTATGAAAAGCAGGTCAGTGATGCCAACTGGGTAGGTATAGCCCGAAGATTAGGCGTGCAACTGCGTACAGAAATACCTTGGCTGGCAGCACAGACCCCGACCTACGTGTTTGTGAGCAAGCAGCTGGAAGTGTGCCAGGGAAGCGGGCTGAGTGCCATCCTGTGCGATATGCCCAATATCGGCAAGACCTTTACAGCGAAAGCTTACGTGAAGCAGCACAAGCACGCCGTATATGTGGACTGCAGCCAGGTGAAGACCAAACTGAAGCTGATACGCTACATTGCCAAGGAATTCGGTGTGACCAGCAACGGACGCTATAGCGACGTGTATGAGGATCTGGTGGCCTACCTGCGCACGATTGATACGCCCCTGGTTATCCTGGATGAAGCCGGGGACCTGCAGTATGAAGCCTTCCTGGAGTTAAAGGCGCTTTGGAACGCTACGGAACGCTGCTGTGCCTGGTATATGATGGGTGCCGACGGATTAAAGGAGAAGATCAACCGCGCCATCGAAGGCAAGAAGGTGGGCTATACCGAAATGTTGAGCCGCTACGGTGACTCCTACAGCAAGGTGACCCCGGACGATGCGCAGGAACGCGAAAAGTTTCTGAAGGCACAGGCTGCCATCGTCGCAAAAATCAATGCCCCGGACGGTGCCGACATTGCCAAGATTGTTCATAGCACCGGAGGCGGCTTGCGGCGCGTATATACCGAAATCGAAAAATTAAGGAGGATGCAGGCATGATAAGCAAGATAGAAATGCAAGCGATGGATGCTGTTATCGGTATCCATCGCGAGATGAGAAAAGCGAATGAGATAGACTGGGAACAGCGCAGATATGAAATTGCCAAAAGCATGCTTCCGGTAGTAAGAAGCAATTCATCAGGTATAATGTCTATAAAACAAGTTGCCAGACTTGCTGTGGACTATGCTGATGCTCTTATTGAAGAATTGAAAGGAGGTAACCGTGAAACTGAAGAGAGCCTACAGTCCCGGTGAGGTGCTGAACATGAAGATTCCCCGGTTCGAGTTTTCCGGGGACTGGCAAACCTCGATAGGCAACCCGGCCAAGAGCGGCGTGTGGATTATTTGGGGAGCCAGCGGAAACGGTAAGAGCAGCTTTGTGATGCAGCTGGCCAAGTACCTGTGTAGCTTCGGACGCGTAATTTATGACAGTTTGGAAGAAAGTACCGGTTTGTCGTTCCAGATGAGCCTGAAACGGCACAAGATGGGTGAAGTGAAAAAGAAGCTGATTATCCTTGACCGGGAACCGATGGAGCAATTGGAGGAACGGTTACGGCGCAGAGGCAGTCCCGGAATCGTGATTATCGACAGCTTCCAATACAGCGGCTTGAACTACAAAACCTACAAGGAGTTCAAGGAACGTCATCCCAAGAAACTGTTTATCTTCATCAGCCATGCCGAGGGGCTTCATCCGGCAGGTAGAAGCGCCCGCAAGGTGGAATATGATGCCGATGTGAAAATCATGGTAAGCTGTTTCAAAGCCTGGTGCAAAAGCCGCTTTATGGAGCGGCCCGGTGAGCCCTACGTGATATGGGAAGAAGGTGCTGCCAAAACATTGAAGGACGATAATATGGAGGATTATTTGAATGATGGAATGGGAGAATAAGCTGTACCAGATACTCCTGAAAGAACAGGAAGCGGAGGCCGTGGTGGACGATTGGGTAGAACGTAACATACAAAGCGACCTCCGTCTGCGCAGGGCCAAGACAAAGGGACACGTAGTGATAGAAACCAGGGATGTGATGTTTGCTCGGAATATTCAGGTATGGCATCCGTCCTGCCAAATAAACATTAAAGATTTGAAGTGATGGAAAAGAAAGAAGAAAAGAAAGTGTGCTGCATCTGCGGCAAAGAGTATGAGGGCTACGGATACAATCCGTTCCCGGTGAAAGAAGAAGGCTGCTGCTGCCAATCGTGCAACTACAGTGTGGTGGTTCCGGAACGGTGGGAACGACACAAGGCTTTTCAACGTGGTGAAGCGACCGGTGCCGGGAAAGTGTACATCAGCGGAGCCATCGCGCACTATGATATGAATGAGCGCAAGGAAGCCTTCAGCCGTGCCGAGGAGAAACTGATGGCACAAGGCTATGATCCTGTAAACCCTTTCAGGAACGGATTGCCGGATGAAGCTCATTGGAGAGCCCACATGCGGGCCGACATTGCCCTGTTGCTGGCTTGTGACTATATCTACATGCTGAAGGACTGGGAACTGAGCAAGGGAGCCAAACTGGAGCTTGACGTAGCCAGTTCGTGTGGCATTAAAGTATTGTTTGAATAACCTTTTAATAGTGAATGTATGGAAGAAAAACAGAAAGTTCAGGTCGTATTTGAATTTGACCGTTCCGAGTATGACGCGTATCTCTTTTTGATGAATCAAAAGAAGACGAAAGAGGTAGAGCAAATATGGAACACCATGAGCGGTGAGCCTGTGGTTGCGGATATTGATTTGTTTGAAGAGGACAGCCAGTCTGTAAAACTTATGATGATAAGTTTGGCAATTCTTTCAGTGGAGAAAAAAGTGAAAGGATGATATGGCACAGGAAGTAACCAATTTCGCCCGGTTCTATGCATTGTTCAACAAACTGCCTTATCAGGGCGATCGGGAGGAATTCAAAAAACAAATCGTGCTGCAGTACACGTGGAACCGGACAGACAGTCTGAAGGAAATGACGGCCAAGGAGTATGAAGTTTGTTGTACTGCTCTGGAGAAACTGAGCGGACAAGACGAATGGCGGCAGAAACTTCGCGAGGAACTGCGACGGAAACGCAGCGTCTGCCTGAAGCTGATGCAACAGTTGGGTATAGACACCACCGACTGGAACCGGGTGAACGAATTCTGCAACAACCCCCGGATAGCCGGCAAGCCCTTTGTTCAGGTTAGTACAGCCGAGCTGGAACAACTGGCCATCAAACTGCGGGCTATCCAACGAAAAGGAGGTTTAACCGATAAATAGAGCAATATGGATAAAAAAGCACATGAAGCGCTTGAGCGCATAAGAAAAGACGTGACCCTTACGACATCCGATATGGAGAACCAGGATGCAGCGGAGTTTTTCAACGAACTGGCCGACTGGGCGTATGCCAATGGGGAGGCCATGCTGATAGACGATGAACCGGAAAAGCAGGATGATTATGAGGATAGATGACCAAGACAAGCTGATAAAAGCGGGGTTCTGTATAATACGAAAGGATGATTATCCAGGCCCGAGGATAAAGATGTGTACCGGCATAAACGGTGGCTGGAAGACATACAAGAAGTTTGAAACCAAAGCAGAAAGAGACAGGACATTCGCTTTGCTGCTGAAGGATGACAAAGTAATAGCTGATTAACAACTAAAATGATTTAAAATGGAAAAGAACAATCAAAGTGTGGACATCAAGTCCCTGAGTAAAGAACAGCGAGCAGCCCTCATGGCCCAGCTGCAGCAAGAAGAGAAAGAAGACCGCATCGCCCGTCGTGAAACTTACGAGGCATTACGCGGTGAGTTTATGCACGAAGTAAAGACCAACGTTCTTGAGATGGTGAATGCCGTGACCGGGTTCCGCGGATGGCTGGAAAAAGAAGCCGATGCCTTTACCAAGGTGATGAAGGAATACGGCCAGGTGAAAAGCGACGAACAGCGCAGCTATACCATTACGGACGGAGACTTCCGTCTGGAAGTGAAAAGCAACAAGGTGAAAGGCTTCGATGAACGAGCCGACATGGCAGCCGACCGTCTGATTGACTATTTGAAGCGCTACATGCAGAACAGCGAGAAAGGTTCTGATGATCCGATGTATCAGATGGCCATGACCCTGCTGGAGCGCAACAAGATGGGCGACCTGGACTACAAGAGCATTTCAAAGCTGTATGAACTGGAAGATAAGTTCGATGAAGAGTATGCAGACATCATGCGCCTGTTCAAGGAAGCTAATGTAGTGCAGCGCAATGCCACCAACTACTACTTCAGCCGCCGCAACCCTGAAAACGGCGTATGGACCCGCATTGAACCCAGTTTCTGCCGTTTGTAGCCGAAACCCGTTAACCCTATAAACAGAAAGCGCCGCAGTTGTTATAATTGCGGCGCTTTTGTTCTTAAAATAGATGGAAATCAGTTATTTTTGTAAGAGAAATAAAATGTATGGGCAAAGGACGGGATAAAGAACTGATCAAGCTGCGTGACGAGGCACTATGCCGTCGTTACTACTATTGGACAGAAATACAGCGGTTGCGGTTCGACGATGCTTTAAAAGTGTTGTCGGAGCGCGAATTCTTTATATCCGAGGAACGTATCATGACCATCATCCGCCGGAAATCACGTGAGGGAACAGACTACAATCTGAAGCCTGTTCCCAAGGTGAAAGCCCCCCGTCTGACTGCCGCCCAGCTGGAACTATTCCCCATAAGATGACGGCATGGCCGATTCATCGTGCAGTGTGAATGAGAACGTCATTTCATAAACCTTGATATAATGCGGCATGGCATACGAGCGGCTTTTCTCGCGTACCAGCGGCGAAGCGTTGTCCGTGCATTGCAGGCACTGCAGCGATCTGTATAATTTTCCGGCCAGCTGCTGCCTTTCCCTCACCTTGTCATACGTGCCGGATGCGTAGCTTGTATCGTCGTAACAATCGATGGCCAGCCGGACGGTCAGTGCGGATTCGCTTTTCTGTGCCCCGTATCCGAGGTCGTGCCAGTCGGAGTTTGTATTTCCGATTAATACACAAGGGAAAGTGACCGGGTACTGGTCTTCTTCTGCTCCCATTTCCAATTGTCCGTAGTCCTCGTCGATGAGAGAGAGTTCCGGCATTTCCTGTGCAATCTGTTCCATGATTGCGATAAAAATTTCGTCCATATCGTTATTGGTTTAAAATGTTGGTAATTTCCTGGTCCACCTTTTCCCGGATACGCCGGTTCAATTCTTCGCTTTCGCCCATGAACTGGCGCTGCGGGATGCGGATGTGCAGTTTCTTTTTTTGGGTAAGCGCCATGTTCCTCCAGAACTGTGCCTGCGGATTCAGTTCCTTCGGCTTGGAACGTCGTTTGACGCGTTTCTTTTGCCCTGTGCCGGTTTTTTTTCTTTTTCCCGAAGCCTTGTAGAACTTGGCCCATGCAAAGCGCCTCATGCGGTCTGTGACGGTGACATCGATTTCCCCGCCCCAGTTGTTGATGGGTGCATAGACCACCTCGTTGAATACCCTTACCCGGTAGTCTGCAGGTGTATATCCGACCGATTTGAACAGATGTTTCCTGCCGGAGAGCAGCGTTCCATAATTGCTGGCGGCATCGGAACCTCCCGAGGACAGCCGTTTGGCTTTGGGCCAAGGGTGAAGACCGCCATTGACAAATCCACCCTGCCGGAAGTTATCCTGAAAATGGTCTTTGGCCATTCGTCCTACCATGACTGGCATTTTGCGGCGCATCATACTGTCCAGCCTGTCACGTTTCCGCTTTATCATTTCCGTAAAATCTTTTATGTCCATAATCATCAGTAATTCAAGAATAATTTATAACTTTGCAACCGAGGCTTCCAATATGCCTTTTATGCGTTATGAATATACCGGAACAAGTAAAGAACGAGGCCCGTGTACTTATTGAGCAATACGGTGACACCTTCGAATACCTTGGTATTTATGAAGGCCAGGAAGCCTATGTGTTCAAGTTTCCGGGGGACTCCTGTACCGGTTATCCTTTCGTCTATCTGTATGACGGTAAAGACGCAACCGAAATAACCGGTCCGTTATCCCTTGACGTTATCGATTCATGTATCGAAAATATCGAGGAAGGAGACATCGAATAGCTTATTGTCAATTCTCAGGACTCCCCTGCAGTTGTGGGAAGTCGCAGCTCCTATTTCACATAAATATTTTACGTCTTTCCATTCCATTCCTGAACCGGCAGAATTATCGCTTTGGGGTTCGATATACCTTAGTTCACCATCCGCAAACCGTTGCAGGATTGTAGCATGACCTCCTCCACTTTTCCAGCCGATGCACAATTCATACACGCCTTCTTCCTTACATACCTCATTGAAATACTCCATGTACCTTTTAGGGGTCATTTTCAGGTATCCTTTGTGCGCAAGCCAGCTGTTTATACTTATATGTTGCGCCGGAGTACCGTCGGTGTTTTTCCAGACTTCAAAAGCACGTCCATTACTCAGATATTCAAGTTTAGACCCTGCGACATTGCCTTTGGCGGTAATATCCCATCCACGTAATCGTAAAGCGTATGCCGGTGCGCAAGTCTGGCAGTTGATACTGTATGGAGTATCCCGTTTTTTATCGTAATCGCTGTTCTTCCGGTATCTGTTTCCCCTTTTATCGCGGTATATTCCTTTGGAATCCAAAATATACTCTTCCACATGTTTGGGATTTGCATTCTGTTTGTCCGCCTTATCCACATCCATAGGTTTTCCTTTTTTGATTTTAAGAGCCTTTTCCATTTCGAGGTTGTTCCGGGCAATGGCCATTTTTTCCTCCCCGGTAAGGTAGTCCGGCATTTCCGCAATCATCTCGTCAATACGGGCCATAAGTTTATCCACCGCTTTTTGGGCACCCTTGTGGGCTTCTGCCTGATATGGATGATTGTCGGAAAACAGTTTGCCGTCCGTTCCCGGATTGTTATCCAGTCCGGGCTGGGGCTTGTTCTTGTCGTCTTCGTCCGGAAGTGGTGTCGGCTCCTCGTCGGTGGCAGTGAGGTCGCACTTGCAGTTCCACCGGTCGCCCGGTCGGTGGATGTTCCAGAACGTGTCATCAATCGGCCGGATGGTATTCCAGAACGGGCGGTGGTCAGCCCCCGGATGAATGGAGGTGGACGGTAGCCATTTGAGGTTGGGCAGAATATCGCGTTCGCGCAGGAACTGTTGCCAGTCAGCCGCCTGATGCGCCCGGATGACCGCCGTATCATACTCCGTCCGCAGCCAGTGACGAACCTGATGGGAAGCAATGGGCAAGACTTCCTGTACCCATTTGTCGAACGGTTTTAAAATGCCGTTTGAATCCAATAAAAGCCGTGCCATGTCATTCTGCATACGATGTACCTTGAATGCCGAGAATACGGCATTGTTCCGGAGTATGGCATTTCTGAAATCCTCGTCCGGAGTAATGGCCTTGGATTTGCTGAACCCTTCCTTTGCCGCCTTGTCCATCGTTGCCCATATTTCATTGAACAGGTTGATTTCGATTTCGGTTGCCGGATGAAAGTCCCTGCTGTATATGTTCAGCAAGGCACGCCGCAGCACCTCTTCGGAAAAGTCAAACTCCATGGAGATGTTGCCATTGTCAGCCGCATACAGTCTGTCGACTACCAGTCTAAAGCTGCCCCGTCTGCCGGGGCTTTCACGAAAAAACCTTTGAGCCAGTTCCGGAAGTTTCTTTTCTGTTTCGGTGTCGGTTCATCATCCCGTCCCTTATTCGCTGGCTCCGGCTCCTTCTTCGGGCTTGGAATCTGGTCGGCTTGTTCAGCCGTCTTTTGTTCCGCCTTCAGCTGCTCGTAATTGGCCGGTTTGTCGATACCGAATTCCTCATAGAGATAGTCGTCGTCGATGGGGATGTTGAAGTTCTTCTTCAGCTGCGTGAGGATGGATATTTTGGTACCGGCATCCGTTTCCTTCGGTTCGGGGAAACAGAACGTACCCCCTTCGGTGTTGATGCCCATGCGCAGCAGAATGTCCGTCATGTCGTAATTCAGCACGTTGAGCACGTACTTCCGGTCGGCCTCCAGTACCTTGTCCTCTACTTTCTTATGAACCGTACCCAAAGCCTGCGTGCCTTTTTCGGACGATTCGGTGGTCAGCGTATTGCCCAGTATCAGTTTGGAAATTTCGTTGTTGCACCGCTCGCAGAGGCGTTCATAGACATCGGCAGACCCTGTTTTGTTTCCGGCTTCCGTGAGTTTGAGTTCCGTGTCCTTGGCATGGAAGAACTGCGCCAGACTTCCGGCATTGGCCGCATCCTCCATGGCCCGCTGGCGTGACTCGTCGTCGTCGGAATCATAGATATATTCCTGGATAGGCATGCCGAATACCTCGGAGAACTGTGCCCAGTCGCCCGTAGTGTTACGTTTGTAGATGACCCAAGGTGCAGCCTTGGCCAACAGCCCCAAATCGGACGGTGAACCCACAAACAGCAGGTCGGTATATTCATTCCAGGAATGGCCGGTAATGTCCGTCTGGTGGCGCAGGATGAGTTCCCTGACCGGATCCACATGCTTGCGTGGTACCAGGTCATAATCCACCCACTCCTGCAGCTTGTAGAACTGGCAGAGCGAGAAGCCCCAGAATTTCGCATCAAGGATGTCACCCACCAGCCGGTTGAACCAGGGCGACTGTATCTGTTCGTTGATTTTATCGTCGGGCTTCCCGTCCACCCGGAATTCCATGTTGGAGCACAGCACGGCATTCTTTCGCTTTTCGAGCACACAGGAAAGGTGGGTATCCATCAGAATGTCCTCGTAGAGGTCATAAAGTTTGTAACGTCGCGAGAAATCGACATTCTCGGCCACCCTTACGGCTGCCATGTAGTCGGAAATGTCCAGCCCGAAGCGTTTGGGCTGTGTGAGCACAATCACATTCGGTCTCTTTTGTCCCGGCAACGTGAAGTTTCCCCCTACGGTGATGATGCCGGCTTTGTTGTTTTTTCTGTTTTTCTTTTTCATGATGCTTGCTTTTTACCAGTGGTTCGTTCGTTTGCGGTTGCTTTGAATGCGGAAATCCGACCTGCCCGCCCTTTGTTCCTCGGGCAGCAACGGAGCCCCTTCGATTGAAATATCCTCGTCGGCCACCGCCTTCATCCATTCCACCGCCCGTTCATAGCGGTCCTTGCGCACCTGGGAGAGTTTCTGCGGGTTATGGATGCAGAAGATGTGATAGACCGCCATGTCGATGACCATCATCAGCACGAGCTGGTTACGGTTCTCGCCGGTGGCTGCAAAAATCTTGTTGCAGTCGTAGCGTTTGCCCAGATAACACCGCATTTCGGCAATGGCCCTGTCCTCGCAAACCTCAATGACCGTTTCGTCTTCGCGAACCAGTGCGTCGAGGATGTCTCGGTGGATGCTCGCATCGTAATCGGTAAGTTCAACAAATTTGCTCATAGTCCTATTGTTTTAGAGTTGTCATAATCTTTTCTTATTCCGTTTTCTTACATCCTTCCGTGATCGGAATACGGGCGGTTCAATGCGCCTGATCAGTTCGTCAATGATACGGTTCGCCCCTTCGACCGCATCCGGTCCGTCGGCCGGATAGCGCATGGTCAGGGTGAACAACTTGAATTGATCCTCCAGTTCCTTCATGTGCGGATTGTCCCGTTCAGCCTCGTTGAGGATGAGGTTCCCCTCGCGGTTGAGCGGTTCAAGGTTGGCCTCGATGCGCGTAGCCTTGTCCGTCTTCTTCTCCTCGTCGCCCCGGATGAACAGCGCAATCTTCTGTTCGCGGCGTACTTTTGCCACCAGCGGTTTGAACACCTGTTGGAAGAAAGGGTCCTGCAGCTTGTTGTTCTCCATGTAGCAATAGACATTGGTCTTGCCCCCGACAAATTCAAGCATCCGGACATACCAGTCAATGAACTCCGCATTGAGCGCCTGTGCCAGGAAAGTCTTGATGACGTAAAGCCTGCCACCCAATTTGCCACAGAGCGAAACCGTCTTGAAGGATTTGCCTTTCTTACCCTTGCTTTCGCCCGGTGCCGGGTCGCCATACACCACGAGGAACTTGAATTTGGAGAGTGCCGGAACCTTGCCGTATGCAATGTTTTCGAATACCTCTCCCACGGAAATCGGGTTGTTGAAATATTCTCCCTGTGCCGCCTTTTTGGATATTTTGGACAGTGTGCGGTCGATGTCCTCTTCCGAGTTCTTTTCCGGCCATGTGGAAAAACCGTTTTTGTCGCGGATGTTCACGATGTCCCAGGAGTCGGCCATTTCGCCCGCCCTCACCACGCAGCAGTCCTTGGCGATGATGTTTCCGCAGAAGATGACCAGTGTAGGTTCGGAAATGGACCTTGTGGGATACAGCGCATTTTCCCACCAGTCCCAGCGCTTCTGGATGATGTCCGGGTTCTTGGTATCCTCGTCCGTATCAAAGTCATCGACCAGCAGTACGTCGGGACGTATGGCCTCGTTTCGCGAACCACGCGGAGATTGTCCGGCACCCAGTGCGCGGAAAGAGACCTTCCCTTTGGTGGTGAATTCATCCTCGGTCCATGAGCCCGGCAGTTCCTGTTTGCCGTAGTATGCCATGATGCGTCCGTTGGCTTCGAGATTGGCCCGGTAGGGATCGAGCAGGCGCACCGCATTGTCCTTGCTGTTGGAGGTCAGAATCACATTCTTTTTGCGTCCGGTAAGCGTGAGATTCATGACGATGAACATGGTGACGGTGGATTTGGCCAGCTCACGGCTCCAAGAAAGCACCTCAAACCATTCATCGTGTGCAATGATCCGCCGGATAGCCTTTTTCTGGAAGTCGGCAAATTCATATTTGACATAATTCGGAAAAAAGAACTTGATCCATTCTATGGGATGTTTCTCAAGATATTCCCGGTGTTTTTCCCGTTCGGCTGCCGTCATGTTCCTATCGACCGGTGTAGCCCTTGCGATGTCTTCTTTGTACTTCTCCCAATCGAGGAGAGCGAGTCTGTCAGTCTGTTTCATTGTCTATCCCTTTATAATTTGTCTTTAATGTACGCATCGGCCAGGCGTGTAATTTCCTTTGCCTTTTCGAGGTCGGCCGCCCGTACCCAGTCGATGAGCCCGGTGAGGACACTGATGATGTCGGCAATGCCCACTTCCTGCTCCATGTTGCGTATGGCCGCCGACAGTTTCCCGAGGATGTCAGCCTCCTTGGATGAGGGGAACCGTTCCCCTTCGGGCCGTTCGGCGATGGCCTTGTTTATTTCGGCCACCTGCCGGTAGAGGTTAGCCACCTGTTCCTGCCTTGTGAGCGTAAGCCCCACCTTCTGTTCCTCCCACTTCCCGGCCCGTACCCAGTTGGACACGGACACCCGTGACACGCCCACCCGGTCGGCGATTTCCTGCTGTGTGAGGTTTTCCTTGAGGTACAAAGTTTTTGCCCATTCCTTTTTCTGGGCATTCGTCAAATCTGCCATAAATCGTCCTTTTTAGTTGTAAATCACGTTACAAAATTGCATGAAAAAGCGGGGTTTGTAAAAGCGCGTACGCATGATGACGGGTTACAGCGTTATGATAACGCCAGAAAACGTTATGATGCGGACGCGGTTTCTTGGTGCCATGGGAATGTTCTATTTTCGCACCATCGAAAGGCGGGGAAACCGCTGGTAAAGACATGACGATGAGCAGATTTTTCAATATTACAACGAGTGACGACGGCACCAGTACGATATTCCTGTACGGGGACATCGGAGACTATACGGAGGTGCAAAGCGGGCGCATAGCCCAGGAACTGATGGAAGCCGAACGCGTGAGCCGACGCATCCATGTGCGTATCAACAGCAACGGCGGGGGAGTGTACAGCGGTATTGCGATATTCAACGCCCTGCGCCAGAGCAAGGCGGACATCCGCATCTATGTGGATGGCATAGCCGCCAGCATGGCCAGTGTGATAGCCCTTTGCGGCAAGCCCGTAGAAATGAGCAAATATGCCCGTCTGATGCTGCACAGTGTGAGCGGCGGGTGTTACGGCAACAAGCAGGACCTGCAGCGTTGCATGGAAGAGATAGAAAGCCTGGAAGGCAGCTTGAGTGAAATCTATGCCGAGCGGCTGGGCATGAGCAAGGAAGAAGTGAAACAGACCTATTTTGACGGCGAGGACCATTGGCTGACCGCCAAGGAAGCCCTGGACCTTGGTTTCATAGACGACATCTATGATGCAGACCCCGTGCCGGCAGACAGTACACCGGCGCAGATATATACTTTATTCAATAACCGGCTCGTTGAGCCACAAAAAAACAGAGAAGACATGAATCTGGAAGACGTAAAGAAACGCCCGCGCTTCAAGGACTGCGCGAGTGATGCGGATGTGTTCCGCCTGATGGACCAACTGGAGGAAGAGGCAGGCAAGGTACCTATCCTTACGAAAGAGAACACCGACCTGAAGGCCAAGGTGAAGACCTACGAAGACAAGGCTGAAGCCGAAGACCTTGCCGCCCGCAAGCAGCTGCTTGACGCAGCCGAGCAGGACGGTCGCATTGATGCGACTACCCGCCCCATCTACGAAAACCTTTTGGCCAATGACCGCGAGAACGGCGAAAAGGCCCTGGCCCAACTGCCGGTAAAGCGCCGTGTGATGGAAGACCTGCATCTGGAACCGAATGGTGAAGAAAGCCCCTGGAACAGGCGTATGCGAGAAATTAAGGACAAACGTAAAAAGTGATTGAACTATGGCAATAATTGTAAGAAACACGAATTACAGCGGCGAGGTACTGGAACAGTTGCTGACACTTGCCGCGACTAACAACGAGATTGTGGAAAAGGGGCTGATCATGGTGATTCCCGGTGTGGAGAAGAAAATCAGCCTGCCGCGCCTGAAGACCGGCAAGATGCTCCAGAAGCGCAAGGAGAACCCCGGCGTGGAGGATTCGAAGGGCAACTTCAACTACGACGAAAAGAGTCTTGACCCGGTGGACTTCATGGCCTTTACGGTGTTTAACCCCCGCACGTTCGAGAACATCTGGCGCAAATGGCAGCCGAAGGGCAACCTGGTATTCTCGGAACTTCCGCCCGAAGCGCAGAACGCCCTGCTTGCCGAGTTGGCCAAGCGGGTACAGTTTGAACTGGGTGACCACTATGTGAACGGTGAATATGGGGATGATGACGACCACTTGTTTAACGGCATCCTGACCCAGATGGCCAAGGATACTGAGGTGATTGTGGTGGACAGCGCAGAATCGACCATGCTGGGCAGACTGAAAGCCATGCGTGCGAAGATTCCCGTGGCCATCCGCAACAACCCGGACCTCCGCATTCTGATGAGCGTGAACGACTTTGACAAGTATGATGACGAGCTGACCCAGCGCGAGTCCAAGAACACGAGCGAAACCGATGTGAATGCCCGTCGCTACAAGGGCATTACCATTGAGACGCTTGCGGCCTGGCCCGATGATCTGATTGTGTGCACCCTCTGTTCGCCCGATGCCGGCGGCAACCTGTTTGCGGCTGTGAACCTGCAGGACGATGAAGACGTGATTCAGATTGACAAGATCTCGAACGCGAGCGAACTGTACTTCTTCAAGATGCTGATGAAGGCTGACACGAACATTGCCTTCGGTGAAGAAGTGGTGGTGCTGGACAAGCGAAGCAACCCCGTGTTCAAGGCGAGCGAGAAGAAGATTTCAGTTGACCCTGCCAGTGTGACCCTTGAGGCAACCGGTGGCAGTGAAGAAGTGACCGTGACCGCCAGCGGAGAATATGAGATAGGCAGTGCCCCTGCCGGCTTCAAGGTGGAAGCGACGGATAAAGGCGTGAAGATTTCGGCCGGTGCAAACAGTGGCAGTCAGAAAACCGGTACACTGACCCTTACGCTCAATGCCGACCGCAGCAAGACGGCCAAGATTACCATTACCCAAAACCAGAAAGGATAAGATGGTATGGCAAAATTGAAGTATCTGGTAATTCACTGTACGGCAACCCCGGAGGGGCGTGAGGTATCATCGGCGGACATCCGGAAGTGGCACACTTCGCCCGTAAGCCAGGGTGGCAGAGGTTGGAAACAGGTGGGCTACACCGACCTGTTCCACCTGCAGGGCGGTGTGGAACGCTTGGTGAACAACAACGAGGATGCGCAGGTGGATCCCTGGGAAGTGACCAACGGAGCCAAGGGGTACAACAGCGTGAGCCGCCACATTGTGTATGCCGGCGGTGTGGCCAAGGACGGCAAGACCCCGAAGGACACCCGCACCGGCTGCCAGAAAAAGGCACTGGAGAAGTATGTGAAGGACTTCCATCGCAGATTCCCGGATGTGCGCATTGTGGGACACAACGAGCTGGCGGCCAAAGCCTGCCCCAGTTTCGATGTACAGAAATGGCTGAAAGAAATAGGTATTAACCAATAATAAAAGAAGCAATCAATGAAACGAATTATGCTGTTTATGATGCTGATGCTGGGAACAGTATCGGCTGTGATGGCCCAAGGGGCCGATGTTCCGGCAACGGACTATGACGCAATGATTGGCACCTTTGCCGGTTTCGTCGGCGGTGTGGTGGTGCTTACTGAAGGGTTGAAAGGTTTGTTCCCCAACATGAAAGGCTGGGTGACGCAGCTGGTGAGCTGGTGTGTGGGCTTGGTGTGCGCGATGCTACTGTGGTGGCTTGATGCCGGATTTGTGAGTGATGTGAGCTGGGACATTGCCTTGCTCTATGGTTTTGGTGCCTCACTTGTAGCCAATGGGGTAGCCGACACGGGACTGGTGCAATGGGTTATCGGACTATTCCGAAAGAAACGCGAGGAAGCAGAATAAAAGGTTGACTGACTAAAAAACGGGTGGTATGGACTTTAGCGAGATCATGAACATTATTCTTAGCGGCGGCCTTGTGGGCACTGCAGCAGCCATCGGTTCCCTGCGTGCTACGGTGAGGAAAGCGAAAGCGGAAGCGATGAAAGCCGAAGCCGACGCAGAGGGTGTGCGTGTGGATAACGCAGAACATGCCACCCGCGTTTTGGTGAGCAATATTGTGGTACCCTTAAAAGAAGAACTGAATGCAACAAGAAAAGACCTGCAGGCCAACAAGCGCGAAATGGCGCGACTGCGCAAGGCCATTGACACTGCCAACAGTTGCCGCCATCATGATGACTGTCCTGTGCTTGGCGGGCTGCGCAAGCAGCAGGAAGAGCACGACGGTGGAGAAGATACAGACGGAATCGGCAAGCACCGACAGCGCGAGCGGAAGCCGACGGGCGGGACTGGTGATGGCGGGTATACCGGCGAGTTCGGTGAAGCTGTCTATACCTGCGGACAGCCTCCGTAAACTTCCTGAAGGTGCCGTGTACCGTGGCAAGAGCGGACAGGCGAATCTGACCGTAGGCAGCGACGACAGCGGGAACATCGTGGCCGAAGCCTCGTGTGACAGTCTGCAGCAGCTGGTGCTATGGTATGAAGAAGAGCTGGCGCGCATCCGTAGCGAAACCAAGAGCGAAATTTCAAATGACGTTCAAACAGTAGAAAAACGCCCTCCGAACCGGATGCGGACGTTTATCACAGGTGTATTGGCCGGCTTATTGGCCGGTGTGTTATTAACCATCAAACTTTATAAACGATGAACAAGAATTTCATGTACGGCATAGGAGCCGTAAAGTATAAGGATTTCACAATCGGGTATATTGAAAAGAACTCGTTTGACCTGGGCGGCAAGAAACCCGAGGCCGCGAAGATCGAGGCCGAACAGGTGCAGGGTGCCCCGGTGCTGGTCATCCCACAGAGTAACGGCGGCATCGCCCCGACATTTAACGTTATCCAGATGAACTATTCGAACCTGCACAAACTGCTTGGCGGCAGCCTGCATTATAAGAAAGAAGATTCGGAAAAGAAAACTCCGATCGGCTGGACAGCCCCATCGGAGGTGCTTGTCATGCAGGGACCATGGGAACTCTCCCTCGTGTCCGGACAGAGCGTACTGATTCCCAACGCCACGCTGCTTTCCAATCCTGCAGGCAAGCTGACCCTTACGGAAACCTCCAAGATAGAGGTTACGCTCGAAGTGGCGATGCCGGAGGACGGTTCGCAGCCTTACGGCGTGTTCGATACGGAAGCAATACCGGACGAGTGGGGGCAGTACAAGCTGCCGCCGGCGGAAGCCGCGGCTGCAGCATCGCTCCAAAGCGAGGAGGGCTAACGTATGGCTGACCGGCTGGAACAACTGATAGAGATGGAGTGTGCGGACGCGCTGCTTGACAGTGGCGTGTCCGTTTTGCTTAAAAGGTGGAAGTTTCCGTGGCTGAAACGCCCGGTGGAGGTACGTGTGACGATGAAGCGTCCGAGACTGCGGGGTCAGATATTGTTGGCCAGGGAATATCTGAAGATGGGTATCAACCCCGACTGGCAACCGAAGGACAAGGCCGAGGAACTGGCCTTTGTGGCGGAGCATGGCAAGGCCGTGAGCCGTCTGCTGGCCTATACGGTATGCCGGGGCTACGTGTCGCGGCACGTGGGTATCGGGGTGACGGCATGGGTGCTGCGGAACTTTGTGGAGTGGCGCTATCTGACGGCTATGTTCCGGACATTCGAGCGTCTGATGGGCACGAAGGATTTTATGCGTATTATCAGCTCGACAGCGCGGGCGAACCCGATGACTCCGAGACTGAGCCAGGCAAGGAAGGGGAGTTAAGAACCCGGTATGAGGGTTCCCATAGCCCTTTCGGCTTCGTGTGGCAGATAGCGAGTGCAACGGGCTGGAGTGTGGACTACATTCTGGACGGTGTGAATTACCAGACGCTGATCATGATGCTGAACGACGCGCCGCGGTATGTGCGGAAAAAGCAAGGCGGCGGAAACGGTGCTCCCAGACCGGAACACAGCGCCGAGGATGAAGCGAACGATATAGTAGGATTTTTTCAAAGCAAACTGGAATGAGCAAACCTGTAGAAGTTGAATTTTTGATGAAGGACAAACTCACGCCCGGCATGAACAAGGCCGAGCGTGAGGCGCTGGAACTGCGTAATACCGTCAGACTGCTGGAGGCTGAACTGGAAAGGCTGCGCCTTGCCGGGGAGACGGCTGCCCCCAATCTGGACCAGAGTGCCAATATCGCGCAGATCCATGCACTGGAGAAGCAGCTTGAGGAATTGCGTGGCAAACTGAAACTGCTGCAGGAGGAATCGGAATCCGTGCAGGTCACCCCTGCAGACATGCCCAATGCACAGCGCCAGTTCAACGGGCTTCACAACAGCATCCAGCAGATGGCACGTGAAATGCCTTCTTTGGCCATGGGACCGCAGATGTTCTTTCTGGCCATATCCAACAACCTGCCGATTTTTACGGACGAACTGGCCCGTGCCCGTAAGGAATATGATGAGCTGCAGAAGTCAGGCAAGAAAGGCACACCGGTATGGAAACAGGTCCTGTCCTCGCTCTTTTCCTGGCAGACGGCCATGACCACCGGCATCATGCTGCTGGTAATGTACGGTGATGAAATCTGGGATTGGACGAAAAACCTGTTCAGTGCCAAAAAAGGCGTGGATGAATTCAACATATCACTCAAGGAAATGACCGAGATAGAGAAGGACGGCCGTGCCCAGATGGTGCGTACCCGCTTCGAACTGAAATCGGTCATCGATGAAATAAAGAACTTCACCGGCAGCAAGGAACAGGAAAAGGCGAAGGTAGAGGAACTGAACCGCAAGTACGGGGAATCTTTCGGGTATTATAAAACACTTTCCGAATGGTATGATACCCTTATCCAAAAGAGCGAGGACTATGTACAGGTTCTGCTGCACCAGGCCAATGCCCAGAACCTTGTAAAAAAAGCTGCAGAAGCCGATGAAGAGGTGAATAAAATCAAGGCGCAGAAACCGGAAGAGGCGGAAAGCGCCATGGGTTTTTTCGGGAAATGGGGACAATATATCATACAGTCAAGCATGGCAGAATCCGGGCAGTTCTATGACGCACAGGCTGCCATTAAGAAACATGATCAGGAAGCTTATGACATACTGTTGAAAAATGCCGAAAACAAACGCGACGGTTATCTGAAAAAAGCGGAGGAAGAGGTAAAGAAAGCGGCAGAAGCAGCCAAAAAAGGAAATATCGGCGGACATATCGACCCCAAGCAGTCCGGGAAGAATCCGGAAGCGGAAGCCAAGCAACGGCTTGCCATAGAGCGCAGGCTGGCGCAGGATCTTGCCGCCCTGCAGGCCGAGAACCGGAAGGAAGAGATAGACCGTATGCAAGCCGGTACCGAAAAGAAACTGGCACAAATCGAATATGACTATAACGCCCGGAAAGAAGAGATAAACCGGCAGGAAGCCGACTGGAAGCGTGAGAACAAGGAAGCCGGTCTTTCCACCGGAGATAACGGACTTACCCGGGAGCAACAGGATGAACTTGAAAAAGCCCGTGCCTCAAACACCGAGTCAAGGAAAAAAGCGGAGGCGGACGTGTACAGGGAAGAGGCGGACGTGTACAGGGAAGAGGCGGAAGCCATGCGTGACTATCTGAAGGAATACGGGACCTTCCAGCAGCAGAAACTGGCCATCGCTGAAGAATATGCCGAGAAAATCCGCAAGGCACAGTCCCAGGGTGAAAGGCTGACTTTGGAGAAACAGCGTGATGCGGCTGTGCATAAAGTGGATATGGAAGCTCTGACCCAAAAGATAGACTGGGGAGCAGCATTCGGGGATTTGACAGGCCTGCTTGCAGACCAGATGAAGAACCTGCTTGGCGAGCTTAAACAGTATGTCAAGACGGATGAGTTCAAAAGTTCGGGAGCAGCAGACCAGCAGGTCGTCTACGATGCCATTGAACGTATTCAAAGCATGCTTCCCGGTGGTAACGGCACATTGGATTTTGCCCGGTTACAAACGCAGATGCACGCTTTGGGGGATGCCGTAACACGTGTGCAAAATGCGGAACTGCAGCAGGAAGCGGCATTCGCCCGGTTAAAAGCGGCGCAGACCGATTACAACAAGGCTCTTGAAAGCGGTAACCAGGCAGAAATAGAACGTACCAAAATCGCTCTTCAAACGGCCCAATCGTCCAGTGCTTCAGCTGACGAAGAATACCTGAACGCCACCTCTGAAATGAAGGCGCTTGCCGGGGAGGTGAAAAGTGCCTCCCGGGACACGGTTGACGGGTTGAACATGGTATCCAACGGATTGCACGGCTTTGCAAGCGGAACCTTGCAGGGATCATTTGAAGGAATCCAGAATATGCTTACCGGTCTGTCAAAACTGAATATCGGAGGCAAGGTCGGTGATGCCATCAGCCGGATGTCCGAGACCCTGTCAAGTGCCGGAGTCATCGGGCAGATCATATCGGCCATTCTCTCCATACTGGATTTGCTGAAAGACGGTATTGGCCCGATTATCTCATCATTGATAGACACCATCTTCAATGCGATAACCGGAATGCTCGACAATATCCTCAGTGGGGACCTGTTCAAACAGATAGGCGGTTCCCTTGTGAATGGTATCGGAGGATTGCTGAATACGGTGTCTTTCGGAGGTTTCAACAAGCTGTTCGGCATTGGCGGAAATGCCAAGGAGGTACAGGCCGCAATAGACCGCCTTACGGACCGGAACGAGAAACTGCAGACTTCCATCGAAGATCTGACCGATACCATCAAGGCAAGCAAGGGGACTAAATCGGTGGAAGCTTACCGGGATGCTTACAAATACCAGAAAGAGACGAATGCAAACTATCTGCAGATAGCGCAGGAACAGGCACGCTACAGCAAAAGCCACCACTCGTGGAACTACTACTGGGGTGGTTTCAACCAAGCACAGATAGACAAACTGAGCGGACAGATCGGCCGCCGGTGGGACGGGAACCTGTGGAGCCTGAGCCCGGAGGAGATGAAGGCGCTGCGCAGCAACGTGGACATGTGGACGCAGATACAGAATACCGGTAAGGGCGGCTATGGCGGGCGACTGACCGAGAAGCTGGATGACTACATAGACCAGGCCGGCAAGCTGGAGGAACTGACCGACCAGCTGTATGAAGGGCTGACGGGCATTTCATTCGATGGTATGTACAGCAGCTTCATCGACAACCTGATGAACATGAAGTACGGTGCCAAGGATGCGGCGGAGGATATATCCGAGTACTTTATGAAAGCCATGCTGAGTAACAAGATAGGCGAGCTGTATAGCGAGAAATTGAAAGGCTGGTGGGAGAAGTTCGGCAAGGCCATGGAGGACAACGAACTGACCGAGGCGGAACGGAACGCGCTGATGGAAGAGTACATGCAGTATATGGATGAAGCCCTTGCCCTGCGTGACAACCTGGCGGCAGCCACCGGTTATGACAAGACGCAGCAGGGCGGTACGAGCCAAAGTGCGAAAGCGGGCGGCTTTACGGCCATGACGCAGGACCAGGGCACGAAGCTGGAGGGCATGTTCACCGGCGGGCTGCAGCACTGGAGCAGCATGGACGACCGGCTGGAAAGCGTGGTGGAGAAGATGGACACGGCTGAAGGGCATCTGGCCCGGATAGCCGAGAACACCGGTGTGAGCGCCGGACACCTGGGCGAACTGAAGGAAGTGATAAAGAAAATGATACGTGACGGACTAAAAGTGAAGTGATATGGGCAATATACTGAGCGGACTGGTGCTGGTGAACGGCACGGACATCTGGACGGAATACGGCGTGTTCCTGGTGGAAGACCGACGCGGGGGCATGGAGAACCTGACGGCCATCCTGACCCCGAGCAAGGCCAAGAAGGATACGGCTGTGGACATACGGGAAGAGCACGGGGAAAAATACAGCCCCGTGCTGACCCCACGGAATGAAGCGCGTGACGTGACGCTGCATTTTGCGCTTTACAACAAGACCCAGGCAGGCTGGATGAAGCAGTACTTTGCCTTTGTGAATTTCCTGAAGCAAGGGAAGGACGGCTGGCTGGAGATCCGTTTCCCCCAGCTGGATCTGCAGCTGCGGGTGAAGTATGCCGACTGTACGAAGTTCACCCCGCTGACCTATCTGTGGACGGAAGGTGTGCATGCCGGAAAGTTCCGGGTAAAGTTCCGGGAACCGAAACCGATTATATAACCATTCAAACGCTATTAGAATATGCTTCTAACGATATATGATAAAGCCGGAACCAAGCGTGCGGATGTGGCCGTGAACGACAGCTCGACGCAAAGCAAGGAAGTGCAGGGAGACAATGTGCTTTCCCTGTCGTTCAGCTATTATGCCTTCCTGCCCCTGGATGTGAACGACTACACGGACTATCTGGGCGAACGGTACTGGCTGACAGAACGCTACACGCCGAAGCAGGTGAGCGATGGTGAATGGGAGTATAACCTGAAGCTGTACGGTATCGAGAGCCTGATCAAGCGGTTCCTGGTGCTGGAGACGACGGACGGGGACACCAACCCCCTGTTTACCCTGACGGCCACGCCCCGCGAGCATGTGGCGATGGTGGTGAAGGCTATCAATAACGGCATGGGCCACATTACTGACTGGAAGACGGGTACGGTGGAAGGTACGGAGCTGATCACGATAGACTACGAGGGGATGTACTGCGACGAAGCGCTGAAAGCCATCGCGGAAAAGGCAGGCGGCAAGGTGGAATGGTGGGTTGAGGGGCAGACTGTGAACGTGTGCCGCTGCGAACACGGGGAAGAAATCACCCTTGGCTATGGCAAGGGGCTGACCTCCCTGGAAAGAGATACGAGCAACACGGCCAAATTCTATACGCGCCTGTTCCCGGTAGGCTCGACCCGCAACATCGATGCGGAGAAATACGGCAGCCCGCGTCTGATGCTTCCCGGCGGCAGGAAGTACATCGAGCAGGGCGTGGAGGAATATGGCATCTATGACCATTACGAGCAGGATGCTTTCAGCGGCATCTTCCCCCGTCGGGTCGGTACGGTGAGCTCGGTTCGCAGCGAGGAGGTGGCAGACGATGAAGGAAACAAATTCACCGTCTATTATTTCCGGGACGGGGAACTGGACTTTGACCCCAACCTGTACGAGCTGGCGGGTGAGACAAAACGTGTGTCGTTCCAGACAGGCGACCTGGCCGGACTCGGGGAGAGTGACGACCACTATTTTGAGGTGAACTACGACAGCGCGGCACGTGAATTCGAACTGATCACCATCTGGCCCTACGATGACGACACCCAGCTGCCGGGCGGCAAGCTGGTGCCCCGAGCAGGCGACACCTATATCCTGTGGAATATCCGGATGCCGGATGAGTATTACCGGCTGGCCGAAGAGGAGTTTGCGGTTGCGGTGGACGAGTACAACCGGGACCACTGGCTGGACATTGCCGCCTACAAAGCCCCGACAGACCCGGTATACATCGAGGAGCACGGCATAGACCTGTTTGTGGGCAGACGGGTGAAGCTGGAGAGCCGGAAGTATTTCCCGGAAAAAGGCTACCGTCAGAGCCGTATCACCAAGATCAGCCGCAAGGTGAACGAACCCGGGCAGATGGACATCGAGATAAGCGATGCGCTGCAGGTGGGCAAGTTCGACAAGGTGACGGACAGCATCGGTGCGCTGAAAAGCTATACGAAATCAAAGACGGAAGGCGCTGCCCTTCCGGACATCATACGAAGCTGGGACAAGACGCTGCCCACGGACAACAACCTGTTTTCCGCCCGGCGCAGCCAGAAAGAGTTCCTGAGCAAGAACCAGCCGGACACAGCCAAAGAGTCCATCCGCTTCCTGAAGGGTGTGAGCTTTGGCGAGGCTGCTGGCGGCAAGCCCTGCGGCATCGTGGATGGTGAGGGCAATGCCGAATACTTGACTGCCGTGATCCGCGAACTGCTGCGCAGCACGGAGTTTGTGGACGGGCTGACCGGTGAGGGCTGGCAGCTGTGGATTGACCAGCTGACCGGACTGACAAACCTGACGGTGGACAAAGTGACTGCCCGGCAAAGCCTGGTGGCGCTGGAACTGCTGATCGAGAAGGTGCGCAGCGTGTGCGGCCAGCTGGTGGTGTCCGCTGCCAACGGCAAGATCAAGGACGTGGTGAAGCAGGGCGACAACTACCGCATCGTGTTTGAGCAGGAATCGGGCTTTGTGGCCCATGACCTGATGCGCTGTGCGGTTACGGGTGGTAAGAAACTAAAAGCATACTGGGTGGAGGTGGCTTCGGTGATAGCCGGCGGTGTGCTGGTCCCGGTAAGCGAGTTTGGCGGGGTGAAGCCGGAGGCAGGCGATGAGTGCGTGCTGATGGGCAACACCGAAAACCCGCTCCGGCAGAACCTTATATCCATTGCGGCCACGGAGGACGGGCAGCCCCGTATCGACATTCTGGACGGTGTGAAGGCCAAGAACTTCAACGGCTGCCTTCGTTGCCGGCTGGGTAAGCTGGACGGCATCAGGAGCAGCGCTTTCCCGGCAGACAAACAGCCGAAAGGAAACGGCCTGTATGCCGACAACGTGTGGCTGAAGGGTACGTTCGTGTTGATGACGGGCGAGGACATCCTGACGCGGTTTGAGATAACCGAGGGGAAAATCCATTCAGCCGTGGAAAGCTTGCGCAAGGAAATACGCGAAGAACAGAGTTATCTGGACAACAGCAGTTTTGCCGACGGCATGGACAAATGGAAGACGGGCAGCAAGGCTACGCTGTTCACCCTGGGCGGACGCTGGATCTGGGCGAACGGCGGTCCTTACGGTACGAAGCCGGACGGCCATGCCGAGATACGGACCGAAGGCAAGGTGCCTTATGCCTATATCCGGAACAGCTATATCATGCAGAAACTGGAGGACTTCCGGCTGGTACCGGAGTACCGGCAGACGAACAGCCAGGGCGAACGGGTGCCCGGCGTGGTGTATCTGTCGTTCAGCTACCAGGTTATCAAGGCCGGAAGGTTGAAAATAGAATTTGTGAACGCTGATAAGACCGGGTTTGAGAACTTCAACATGTTCGGCCATGAAGAGGACCTGCCCGTTGGCGGTGAGAAGATGTTCACGTTGGACGGACTTTGGAACGGCACTGGCGACTTCAAGCTGTCGTTTACGGGCGTGATTTACATTTCGCTGCTGGTGTTCAGCACCAACAAGGCGGACGCACTGGCCTATAAGTACCGTACACTGTTCGAACAGAGCGACCGGCTGGTAAAGATTTCAGCGGCGGTCTTCGACAAGGACGGTAATGCGCTGAAAGAGACGGGGCTTGTCATAAAGCCTGAAGGTTCCGGTCTGTATGCGCAGGACAATACAGGAAAGATTGCCCTTATCGGGGTGAGCGTGGAGGAAGAGGACGAGTACGGAAATACCGTGAGCAAAATCAAGCTGACAGCCGACCATATACAGCTGGAGGGACTGGTAACGGCCAACGGCAACTTCAAGATACTGGAAGACGGCAGCATTGAAACGACCAACGGTAAGTTTACCGGAGAGATAGACAGCAGCAAAGGGAAAATCGGCGGCTTTGAGATAGGGAACGGCCGTATCGGTTCTGTGGCCGACTCTCACGGGAGCGGTGGCGGTCTTGCCATTTATGATGATTTTTTCCGTGTCGGCGGCAGCAAAGGATATGTGATGTTCGGTGATGATGTGATACCGTCTTCTGCAGGAGGAGCTTTTACCGCTGTCGGTCGTATCGTGAACTCAGCCCCCAATATATACGGGAATTACGGCTTCGACCAAGCGAACTATGGATTGTTTATAGATGTTACCGGCGGTACGAAGAACTACGGTATCAGCAGCAATGCGGCATTACTTGCCCCGGCGTTTATCAATACGAAAGCCAAGCTGCTTACCTTCGGAAGTGGAAACTACACGGTGGATTTCTCACAACACAATATCATTTTGATGTATTACAATGAACCCAACTACAGTAAGGTAGAGGTTACGCTGCCGTCGGAAAGTTCTGTGGCATACAAGTTCGGCATGAGTTACTTGCCTACCGATTTTGCAGCCATTGTCACGTTCAGGGTCAGACCCGGTTCAAAGAATATCATACTAAAAGGTATCTATAACCACAATGAAGATTTGCAAAACTACGAGATGGCATCCGGGGACTCCGTAACGGTACTTATTACAAAAGCGGACGGATTCCGTTACCAGATATTGAATCATTCATCCTAAAAAACAGATATATATGAAAAAGTTAGATTTCAGGAATTTCAGCGTTCCCACCGGAATAACCCGTCAGACGAGGGAGGTTTTCGATGCACGTGAGCAGATAGCCGATTTGCTGTATACGCGTGTCAGTGGCATCAAGGCCCATCGGCTTGCGTTCAAGATTTTCGAGAGTACCGGCGAGACCGAGTTCAGCGATGAGGAAACCGGGATGATACACATGGCGGTGGAACGCTATTGTCTTCCCAATGTGATAGATGCCCTGAACGAAATCCTGGGCGGGTCAGAAACCGATAAAAACGAATGAGTATGGCAGAAATGACACAAGAAGAACTGGTTCAGGAAGTGCTGGACCGTGTACTCCAGAGTTCTACCGGCGTGGAGGACTTGGAGACCGTCACCTCGCTGAGCGGTGTGAAATCACTGCCCGGGGAGAAGGACGGCAAGATGGTGAACGTCCCCCTGGAACTGATAGGGAAGCCTGCGAGCGATGCCGCCGCCCGTGCCGAGGCTGCCGCCAAGAAAGCGGAAGGAGCCGTAGCCGGACTGGAGGAAAAGACCCAGGCCGCCACGGAAGCGGCCACCAAGGCCAACGAAGCGGCAGCCAAGGCAGAAAACGCCGCTGCCAAGGTGGAACAGACTACGGCAGCAGCCATCGGCGGGGCTACCGCACGCTTTTCCTCATGGATGGAAACAGGCAACGTTTTACCTGACAAGAGTACCAAACCGGGCGGCAGCGTAGTGTATGTAGCGGATGCCGGGAAGTTCGCCTACCACATGGACTCCACCCTGTACGGGGACTGGGATGTGGCGGGTGTGCCTCCTGCCGGCATATTCATGAATGCGGACCGGACAGCCATCCTGCCGGACAAGCTCTACCTGCTGGGTGATGCCGTATATACCGGAACAGGCGGCAGCCTGAGACTGCTGGCCTACCGGCATGAGGTGATGAGCGGGGAAGCTTACGAGGCGCTGCAGGACAAGGATGCGAATACGCTGTATCTGATTTATGAGGAGGATTGACGATGATAACCATAGGCGGTAAGGAAATAACGGCTGCGTATGTGGGGAAACGTGCCCTGTCGGCTGTCTATGCCGGGGCAAGACTGGTGTGGTCTGCGATAAGCAGCTGTTTCGGACTTGGATACTGGAAAGGCGACGAGCCGTGGAACGGATCGGACGCATGGAACGGTAGCAGTAAAACTGATAAATGAATGATTATTATAAAAGGACAGTATTATGGCAAAAAGGAAAATAAGCGGAATCATCAACGCGACCGAGCATCCGATGAATCTTGAAACACCATGGAATCAGAAACAGCCGGACGGCACCTATCATGCCTATGCAGGCGATGACATCGAAGCGTTCCTGAAGAAGGAACTGTCAAACCGTACCCCTACCGAGGAACTGGTGAGCGGCGAGACGAAACCTCCTACATCCGGAACGGTGTTCGATGCGATGGTGGGTACGGTGACGGACGTGGATGTGCAGGACAGCGAGGACGGCACCCAGTACGTGATGACCGTCAAGCAGAAGGACAACCAGGGCGGCGAGAGCTCGAAGGAAGTGCGCTTTTCCAAGTACACGGACGATGACAAGGTGGTGGTGAACATCGACCTGACGGACAGCGGCGGTGCGGGACTTCCCGCCTCGCAGTATCTGGCACTGGGCAGCGGCTTTGTGGTGAAATACTCCGTAGGTGTGGGCACTGCCGGTGGCGGTACGGTGGACGGCTACAGCGACCTGAAAGCCCGTGTAATCGTGAAACGCGGTTCGACCGTCATCAGTGAGTTCCGGGATGCGGAGTTTGTGGGCGTTACAGCCGGACAGAGCTATACCTTTGACGCTTCGCCCTATCTGAAGGATGCCACTGCCTATACCGTACAGGTGGAAGCGCAGGCAACTTACCAGGACGGCACGCTGATGAAGACGGCCACGGCCAAGGTGACCATGGTGGCCATGGAGCTGGAGACCACCTACTCGGCGGGCAACGGGCTGGCCGACGGGGGATATAAAAATGACGTGAACATCCCCTTTACTGCCAAGGGCACGAGCGGTGAGAAGAACATCTACTACCGCGTGAACGGCGGACAGGCCTTTACCCTCGGTCTTTCGGCCGGCAGCGGTGTGCAGCAGAAGAACGTGACCATCCCCCTGACACAGATGCAGGAGGGTACGAACGTGGTGGAAGCCTACGCGCAGCATGAGAACTCCGGTGTGGTGAGCCGGGTGCATTACATTACGCTGCTGAAGGCAGGCGGAGGTGTGACAGCGTATGCCGGCCTGATGTTCAGCCACCGGGCAGCGGGGTTCCAGCGTGACTGGAAACACCCGGTGCTGGAGGCAGAGCAGTTCACGGCATGGAACTTCACGTATGCCGGCTATGACCGCGATGCGTACACGGCCCGTGTGAAAGTGACCGACCGGGGCAGCGTGGTGAAGGAAGACCTGCTGCAACGCGGTGAGACCGGCAGCTACGGACGGACGAACGTGAACGTGGAACCGTTGGACTACCGTGTGTCATGCGGCGATGCCGTGCTTGAGGTGCAGGTGAACACCACATCGCACCCGGACATTGAAGCCACGCTGGCACCGGATGCCGTGTGTACGTTTGACGCCTTCGGGCGAAGCAACACGGAAAACAACCCGGCAAGCTGGGTGAGCGGTGACAAGCGTATGGAGTTCCGGGACGTGCTGTGGAGCGTGAACGAATATGGTGCCGGTAGCGGCTGGCACAAGGACCGCCTGCTGCTGGCCGGTGGTGCAGGTATGACCCTGACCGCTGACGGCGGTTACCGCCCCTTCAACGAGGCGGACAAGCCCGAGGGATTTGCCATCCGTGACGTGGGCATGACGCTGGAGATAGAATACAGCACGGCCAACGTGACGGATACGGATGCCGAGCTGATCACCTGCCTGGGGCAGCTGGACAACGGCAACCGGTACGGGCTGATTGTGACTCCGGAAGAGGCCAAGTTCCTGACCGGTGTGGTGACCGAGGCGATGGATGCCGGACAGATGCTGCGCTATGAAGACTCGGTGGGTACCAAGTTCCAGCCGGGTACGAATATCCGCATTACCTACGTGTTCTATCCGAACGTGCAGACCAACGAACAGCGCACGCTGATCGGTTTCTATGTGAACGGTGAAGAGTCGGCTGCTTCCAAGTGGCTCGACAAGGTGAATTTTGACATTCAGAGCCAGTTGGAATTTAAGTCGGCGGGTGCCGACCTGAACGTGAAGAGCGTGCGTATCTATAACAAGGCGCTGACCTCGGACGAGGTGCTGAACAACTACATCGTGGACCGCAACCACCTGGAGGATGCCGACGGGGAACCGGGCGTGCGCTCACTGGATGAGGACAACCGCGTGCTGAATGAAGGAGATACGGTGAGCATGGAGAAGCTGATGGGGCTGATGAAGAAGCGCCGGAACTCGATCCTGGTACTGATAGGCACGGGCAGCGTGGGCAGTGAGGTTCCGAGCGACAGCGACACGCTGAACGTGGTGGATGCACTGGCCCAGCTGAACGACAAGAAGGCCAACAAACTGGTAAGGGAGGTCCGTTTCTATAACGGAGAGGACAGGACGCTTGACTTTATCCTTACCAACGTATATGTCCGTATTCAGGGTACTTCTTCCGTGAACTATGCCAGAAAGAACTTCCGTTTCTACTTCCAGAAGACGGCAAGCGGCTGGACGGTTACATTGAGCTACGGGGAGATTGACGGAAACGGCAGGCAGAAGAATCCGGTGGTAACTACCGGCAAAAAAAATCTCTTCAAGTTACGCAGGAACTCGGTAGGCGCGAAGCTGGCATGTTCCAAATGCGACTTCTCGGACTCGTCCATGACCACCAATACCGGAGGTGCGAAGCTTATCAATGACGGACTGAAAGAGATGGGGCTGCTTACGCCTGCCCAGCGTTACGCCAAAGACCATGGGCTGAAGGACGATTACCGTTCGGCCATCGACGGCCTGCCGTGCGACCTGTTCGTAGCGAAGAGTGCCGACGAAGACCTGACCTATTACGGCCAGTACAACATGAACAACGAGAAGAGCGACAGCTACCCCATCTTCGGGCAGGATGAGACCATCGGCGGCGAGAAATGGGGCGAGGGCGACACGCTGAACTACCTGGAAGCCGACGAGGAAGGACACAAGCAGTACCTGCCCGTCTGCTTCGAGACGCTGAACAACTCCAATCCGCTGTGCCTGTTCCACTGGTTGCCGAGTACCGAACCGGAGCATAAGGATTTCATGGACTACAACTTTGACGGAGGACTGGAATTTAATCATCCGAAAGATACCTTCTGGTCGGACGGAGGCGGTGACGCGGAGGAAGAACCGAACCTGAAAGACCACCTCGGTACCGGTGACAAGTACGACAAGATGTACAAGGCCACCGACCGCATGATGAGTTTCGTCTACCGGTGCGTAAAGGAAACGCCTGCGGGCAGGAACATGGTTTACAGCACGGAATCCCATTCGTTCGAGGGGGTGGACTATGAGGACGACGGCGACAAGTTCCCTACCGCCAAGTGGCAGAGCGATACGTTCAGGAAAGAGGCATCGAAGTATTTCGACCTTCCCCACCTGATTGCCTACTATCTGTACGTGCAGTTCAACCTCGGCGTGGACCAGCTTGCGAAGAACATGCTTATCCGCACATGGGACGGTGTGAAATGGTCGATTGACTATTATGACGGCGACTGCCAGCTCGGTTCTGACAACAAGTCGTTCCTGACCGGGAAGTATGACGACAACCGCCAGACGAAGCGCGACGGGGCTTATGTGATGCAGGGTCATAACTCGTGGCTGTGGAACCTCATCGTGGCCAATTGCTGGGACATGATTGTGGAGATTATGGTGAGCGGATGGAACGGGGGCGCAAGCTTCATGAGTGCTTTCAGTATCCAGAAAGCCATTGACCATTTCGATACCGAACAGATGAAGAAGTGGTGCTCGCGCCTCTATAACAAGTCCGGCATCTTCAAATACATCTATCCGTTCCTGAACGAAATGCCGGTGGGTGCGGACGGAGCCAAACAGACCTATCCGCAAATCTACGGTCTGAAGGGTTCGTTGAAAGCACACCGAAACTACTTCATCCAACGCCGGTATGACCTGAAGCAGGTGGAGTACGGCTATGTATCCACGCTGGGTGCCCAGTTCTACCAGAGTACGGCATCGCTGGACAAGGCCTACACGCTGAAACCGATGCAGTACCGTCTGACCATTCCGTACCGTGTGCAGCTTTCCACCAGCAACGGCGTGCAGGCCGACAGCGGCGTGGTGGATGCGGACGTGCTCCACTCGTTGCAGCTGACCCGTGCCTTCGGTGAAAATGACCCGTTGAAGATCATCGGTGCGGCGAAAGTCAAGGAACTGGTTTGGCATGAGGATGCGTTCGCAATCGGCTTCAACTTCGGTCTGCTGACCTCACTGGTAAAACTCGACATGAGCGTGGAGAAAGCCAGCGGTTACCGGAATGGCTCGTTCATGGCTTCGACGAACGGCATGCTGCTTCTGGAAGAAGTGAACATACGGAACAACCGGCTGGCCCGGAACGGGGACAACGGCAATGTGGCTACTTTGGACTTGAGCTGGCAGGGCCGCCTGAAGAAACTGGACGTGAGGGGTACGGGGCTGACCCGTGTGAAACTGGCCACCGGTGCGCCCGTTGTGCAGTTATGCCTGCCGGACACGATTGAGGAACTGTTCCTGGAATATCTGACCAAGCTGTCCGACAGTGGCCTGATACTGGAAGGCATCAATAATGTGCGGGGCTACCGCTACACCAACTGCCCCGGCATCGACGGGTTCGCTATGCTGGAACGCCTTCACCAGGCCAGACTGAACGGCAGCGGCAAGCTGGAACGCTTCGTGCTGGAGATAGACCGGGAAGACGACGGAACCCTGCTGAAGAAGTATTACGACTACGGAACGTATACGCAGACGGGTGCCGTGGATGACCGGCATTCGGGACTGAGGGGCAAGCTGACCCTGACGAAGTATCTGGCTGATGAGGAACTGGAGAAGTATGCCGCCCGTTATCCGGAACTGACCATCAAGCAGCCGCCCTATACGATGATTGAGTTTGACGACAGTGTGGCCGACGATGCCAATGTTTCGAACCTGGACAACAAGACGGGGTACAAATTCGGCAATACGTACAAAATGAGCGGGCATGTGAATGCCATCCTGTCCAAGCGCCACCGCGTATTGGCCAAGGTGACCAGGATGCCCACGAGCCGGAAGGTGGAGATAGCCGGGCAGCAGGTGGAAGTGAACAACCCGGACGGGGAGATGACCTATTTCCCCCTGCATGACGAAAGCTCGAACTTCTATGCCGATGCGGAGGATATGAACGATTGCACGGTGGCGAAGCTGGACGGCAGCGAGGGAGACTGGATGATGTATGAGCCGTTTTACTGGAGCAAAGGCATCAACGATTATTTGAACAACAAGAAGTACGCCTGCTACAGCAGTTATCCGGAGGACGAAATGCCCCCGATTCCGGACGCGACGGTACTGACACTGGATGCCATCAAGGAGACACAGGGCGGCTGGCTGGGTGAACGCAAGATCATGAGCGGCAAGCCCACGCTGATGGAATCCTATACGACGGACAAGGCTTATTCCGTGTGCAAAGTGGACGTGTCGGGTTACAGACGTGTCCGCTTCCCGAGCGTTCCAGGAACAGGGCTTATCGGCAGTGTGTTTGCTGATGCGGAGGGAAACATCCTGAAGAGTATTGTGGTGCCGACCATCGGCTTGAAATTTGAAGCCGGCATGTATCTGATAGCAGACGTTCCGGAACGTGCTACAGCCCTGCATTTCTCCATTCTGAACACGGCAGAGTTTGACTGCGTGGTGCTGAGCAACAGCGACAAGATAGAGGACATGGAACCGGATTGGGTGGCCAATGAGGAACATCTGTGTGCCGTTGTGGGCAGTTCTGTAGTGGGCAGCAAGTTGCGTGCCTGCATAACCGGAGCTTCGACCACGGCAAGCATGACATGGACGGACTTCCACTATTACAGCCAGCAGCGTGGCATGCAGCAGATAGATGCCCTGATGCACAGCCGCATCGCGAACCTGAGCTATGCAAAGTACGGGCGTAGGGACATGCAGGAACAATGCGGTGCCGGTCAGCATAACAATAACCGGACAACGGGTGGAACGGCCGACCATGGAATGACAGACACCATCGGCTATGACGAAGCGTATGTCATCAACAACAAAATCACGAATTCGCTGATTGACGGCTTGGTGCATCAGTATGCCTGGTATAAGAGCCGGGACGAATACGGACAGGCGACCGTGGTGCAGGTGAACAATATCTGCTGCCTGGGCTACGAGGACATCTACGGCAACAAGTATGACATGATGGACGGCGTGGATCTGCCGAATGACAGCGGCAACCAGGGCAAATGGCGCATCTGGATGCCTGACGGCAGTATCCGTATGGTACAGGGCAAGAAGGACAGCGGTCAGTGGATTACAGGCGTGGCGCACGGCAAGTATATGGACATGGTTCCGGTAGGTAATTTGAACGGATCATCTTCCACCTACTATACCGACATGTACTGGATAAGCACCGCTACAGTCCGTGTGGTCTATCGCGGGTACAACGATGCGCATGCGAATGGCGGTGTGTCGAGTGCGTATGCGTATCACGATGCTTCGAGTACGTATGCGGGTGTCGGCTCGCGTCTGGCCTTCCGCGGCAAAATCGTCCGGGCGCAAAGCGTGGCAGCGTACAAGGCGATACGCGAGGTGGCGTAAGCGCAAAGCGCCAAAGCGTGGAGCGAAGCGACTAAAACGAAAGAACGGGATTCGGATGGTTTCCGAATTCCATTTAAAAGGTATTCAAATACCGGCGAAGCCGGTCGAAAAAATAGAATTTTGAGGTATATGAAAAAGATTATCGCATTTTTTAAAATGAGTAACCGTTACAAGCATCTTATCGGTGGTTTGATGGTAGGTCTATTGGGATTTACTCCTTGGACGGCCTTTTATGCTGCGGCCATTGCAGCTTCCTGTCTGGAACTGAAAGATACTCTTCGGGGAAGTCCTTGGGACTGGATTGATTGGGGGCTCACCGTCGCGGGTGGCAGTATATCCGTTTTATTTTGGATGATAGTGTAATTCGTTTATCTGTTTTGCCTGTTAAATCAGTAACTTTGCAAGCGGTAGAGTTCCCCAATAGTCCGTGTGGTCTATCGCGGGTACAACAATGCGAATGCGAATGGCGGTGTGTCGAATGCGAATGCGAATAACGATGCTTCGAATACGAATGCGAATGTCGGCTCGCGTCTGGAAATCTAACAAATCGGCGTACAGCAGCGGGGACGTGTCCCCGAAGCGGTGCCGAGGGGAGCAAGCCACAGCAACAGCACCAGAAAAGGTGGAAAGCTGAAAAATCACGCGTCGGGTGGAGTTTGGTAGGCTGTTATCAGTTCGAAGAAGTCAGACCCGGGGAAAGGAAGGCCCTCATCTTCCATGTTTATTAACCAATAGCTTATGCGCAGGGAAGGATATATTATCGAGGAAATCATCGAATACTCCAATATGTCGGAGGCATTCGATTCGGTACTTCGCGGAACCGATCGTAAGAGGTCAAGGCAGGGACGATTCCTGCTTGCCCATAGGGAGAAGATTATCACCGAACTGACGGCTTCCATTGCGGACGGCTCATTCCGGCTGGGCGGCTACCATGAGAGGGAAATTGAAGAATACGGTAAAAAACGTATTTTGCAGATCCTGTCCATGAAAGACCGCATCGCTGTGTTTGCCATCATGAATGTGGTGGACCGCCACCTGCAAAAACGTTATATCCGGACAACCGGTGCAAGCATCAAAAGGCGCGGTACTCATGACCTGATGAACTGCATACGTACCGATTTGCAAAAAAATCCGGAAGGCACGCTTTACGCATACAAATTTGACATCCGGAGGTTTTATGACAATGCGCGGCAGGACTTTGTTATGTGGTGCTTCCGGAGGGTGTTCAAGGACAAAAGGCTGTTGGTCTTGTTGGAGCGGTTTGTTAAGCTGCTGCCAGAAGGTATCAGTTTCGGACTGCGCAGTTCACAAGGGGCAGGAAATCTGCTTCTGTCTGTATTTTTAGACCACTATCTGAAGGATAAGTACGGGGTTCGTTATTACTATCGCTATTGCGATGACGGACTGGTACTCGGTAAAACGAAAGCGGAATTGTGGAAGATTCGTGATGCTGTTCACGGGCAAATGGGAAAAATAGACTTGGAAATAAAGCCGAATGAACGGGTGTTCCCTGTGGAAGAAGGCATTGATTTCCTTGGCTATGTTATCCGTCCCGACTATGTAAGATTGCGGAAACGCATCAAACAGAAGTTTGCCCGGAAAATGCACGAGGTAAAATCGAGAAAAAGACGGCGGGAACTGATTGCCAGTTTCTACGGCATGACGAAGCACGCCGACTGTAATAAGTTGTTTAAAAAATTAACAGGCAAAGAAATGAGAAGTTTTAAAGACTTGAATGTCGCTTACAAGCCGGAAGACGGTAAAAAGCGATTCCCCGGAGTGGTGGTAAGCATCCGGGAACTGGTAAACTTACCCATTGTAGTGAAGGACTTTGAGACCGGTATCAAAACCGAGCAGGGAGAAGACCGCTGTATTGTGGCCATCGAAGTGAACGGCGAGGCAAAGAAGTTCTTCACCAACAGCGAGGAAATGAAGAATATTCTCGCACAAGTAAAGGAAATGCCGGATGGTTTCCCGTTTGAAACGACCATCAAGACAGAGACATTCGGCAAAGGTAGAACCAAATACGTGTTTACATGAGAAGAGTTGAAGGAAGTTCCGGGGTTTCGCTGATGGAATGCACGAACCCGGTTAAAGACAAATGGCGCATCCGATGGGATGTGCAGGAAAAAGAGAACGGCTCTGCCTCCTACATGGAAGAGGAGTTCGGGCATAAGCCTACTGATGAGGAAATCCACACATTGGTTATGTCCTGGTATAACAGCCAGACTGATGCGGCTATCCTATCCGGATTCGCCTATAATGGTGCCCATGTATGGCTTTCTGTGGAGAACCAGTACAACTATAAGGCAGCATACGATTTGGCCGTTCAGACGGGCGGAGAAACCCTGCCAGTGACGTTTAAGTTTGGTTCGGATGAACAACCGGAATACCATACTTTTACTCAGTTAGAAGAACTGAAAGATTTCTATACAAAAGCAGTAGGATTCATTCAGACAGTTCTGGCTGAAGGCTGGGAAAAAAAGGACAAGTTCAATTTGGAATTATATCGGATTGAGTGATTGACAATCCCTTCGGGGGAGGGATAAAAAAAGCCCCCGGCCTGTTAATATAGACGCCAATCATTTATTAACACAAAACGCCACGAGAGTGCGCGACCGGGGGCAATGCCCTCTGCCGCACTCTCGTGGCGTTTTTACGCATTAAATAAATGATTGGCATTGCAAAAGTACAAAAATGATTGGATATGACATTGTTTGAAGCACTTAAATTTAACAGAGAACCGCTTGAAATGCTTATAAGTTTGGGCGGCAAGCAGGATGACCTTCGATTCATAGACTTATATACGGAGTATGAGGTCATGAAAAAACAAGGTGAAAAGACCACTTATGCAGTGGCGTTTTTGGCAAATAAATATTCGGTAAGCGAACGTAAGGTGTATGATGTTATCAAACGGTTTGGAAAGCACTGCACGCTCGGTGCAGTGTGATTGATGTGCCGGGGATGCCTTGTGTTGTCCGGTAGAGCTACCTTTGTACAACCAAAAATAAAGCTCATGAATAAGTATTACCAGACATTAGACAAGATACTCCAAACGGGCAAAATCCAGACCAATAGGAAAGGGCGTATCAAGTATCTATTAAACGAAAGGCTCATGCTAACCCCCGCTGATTTACTTGACATATTTGAAAGCCACGGGATAGCCAGGAAAAAGCTGAAAGAGGAATTGAAACTGTTTATGCAAGGAGTCCGGGATGTGGAAAAATACAAAGAGGCAGGGATTACCTGGTGGGATTATTGCGGCCATACCCTTGTAAACAGCTATCCAACTTACTTTGAAAAGCTTCCACCCCTCATAACCAGGATTAACCGGGAAAAGCGCAACAGCAAGAATTATGTCCTGTTTCTTGGAGAAACCGGGGTGGAAAGCAACCAGGCACCCTGCCTGAGTCTTGTGCAGTTCCAAATTGATGAGGGAGAATTGGTGCTATCTGCATATCAGCGTAGTTCTGATGCGAACCTTGGGCTTCCGGCTGATATTTATCATCTTTATCTGATGGCAAGGCAGGTGGAGCTTCCCCTGAAGTCCATAACCCTTGACCTTGGAAATGTGCATATATATGAAAATAACATTGACCGGACTCTGGAACTGTTATCCGGAGTTGAAAACATTAAATTTGACTTGAACGTATGAAGAATATGAATTTATCTGCACCACTGCCATTTGTAGGCCAAAAAAGAATGTTTGCTAAAGAGTTTATTAAAGTTTTGGAACAGTTCCCTGAAGATACCGTGTTTGTGGACTTGTTTGGCGGTTCCGGACTTCTTTCGCATATAGCCAAAAGAAGCAAGCCCGATGCTACTGTTGTCTACAATGACTTCGACAACTACCGGTTCAGACTGAAAAATATCCCACAGACAAATAAACTGCTTGCCGATATTAGGGAGCTGGTGGGTAATTCGATACCCAAACATAAACCAATTAAAGGGGAACTTAGAGAACGCATTTTTAAACGTATCGAGGAAGAAGAACTAAATGTTGGGTACGTGGATTTTATAACCTTATCATCCTCACTTATGTTCTCCATGAAGTATAAATTGTCTGTAGCCGAAATGCGCAAGGAAGTCCTTTATAACAACATTCGCAAGACCGGTTATCCGGAGTCTTCTGACTACTTAAAAGGGCTTGAAATTGTATCATGCGACTACAAAGCAGTATTCAACCAATATAAGGATGTTCCCGGAGTCGTCTTTTTAATTGATCCGCCTTATCTTTCCACTGATGTTGGTACGTACAATATGTATTGGCGCTTGTCTGATTATTTGGATGTTTTAAAGATACTCGAAAAGCATTCCTTCGTTTATTTCACATCCAATAAATCCTCCATACTTGAACTGTGTGAATGGATTGGAGCAAACAAAACCATTGGCAATCCTTTTGAGGGTTGTACAAAAAAGGAATTCAATGCCCACATGAATTATTCTGCCGAATATACAGACATGATGCTGTATAAGAAACAGGAAAAATTAGTTCATAAAACAGCTGCTTAGCACTGAACAAAGATACAATTTTTCAAGTAGAAGGCCAAACTTTTGAGCCTTATTTTAATGCCGTTATAAAGCCATTTTTTATGAAATTATAAAGCCGAAACAGAGGTCATTACAAAACTTTTGTTTCGGCTTTTTGAGTGTTGCGCGCTTTCCTTTTTTGAACGCTTCGTTTTGTCCTTTTCCCTGAAAATCGAACGCTTCGTTTCGGATTCTGCGGAAATTTGGATTTGCGGATTATACTTCTCACGCATTTCAAACTCTAACGAAGTCTTCAAAAACAGACGACGACGATGTTCACGTATCAAAATGTATAGAATTGCTAATATCGCACAAATATAGATAATGTAAGCCCACCAAGTAGCATAAAAAGGTGGAACAATGGTAATCGTAAGTGAGCGAATTACCGCTGGAAAATTCTTCAGACGAATTTCAAACTTATAATGACCAGGAGAAATATTAGTATAAGTAACATAATTACCCGAAAGAATTTCGCTCCATTCATCCTTATATCCTACCAAACGGTATTCTACCTCTCCTCCACCAATATGCAAAAAATTATCAGTGGCAAAACCAATACTAAACACATCTTGAGTATAATCTAGACAAATTTCGTCAATATAAGCAAATGCTTCGGACAAAATGCCGGTTTCGTCTCCAGTTATAATCTCCTGATTGTTTATATACAATTGCGTCAGATTCAGATCATATATTTTGGGAGGATAATACAAATTATTCTCTCGGATGGCAATCATACCCGTAGTACCACCGATATAAATATTCTCATCACGAGATACCTGCAACGATTTCCGGTTTACTAAAGTCAACGGGAATCCGGTCTTCGAATTAAAATTAATAATCTTACCGGTACGCTTATCCAACATAGACAACCCGTGTCCGGTACCAATCAGCAAATTGCCGGAAGGAGTCTCCGCCAAATCACGAATATTATTTCCTGAAAGCTGATAATCTGGTGTATGCAAATGAAATTGGCTGTCTTTTTTATCCAACAGGAATAATCCTTTTCCATGCGTACCTATCCAAATATCTCCATATCGGTCCTCATAAATAACATTCACCAAAAATTTTTGAGATCGTACCTCCTTATCCAAACGGATACGATAAGTCTGAAAACTCCGTTTTTTAATATCATAAGCCATACATCCTTCGGCTGCAGCAAACCATAGCCGCTGCTTGGAATCCAATAAAAGGGTATTGTAATTATGAGTAAACAACTCGTCTTCATGAAACAAGATATCGGTTTTCTTTGTCAACTTATCCAAACTGGCTACCGCCGACGTGGTACCTACATACAATTTCTGCGGTGTATCTGCCAAGGCAAACAAGGCATCACCTACAATGCTGGCTTGCGAATCGTTCAAGGTAAACTGTTCATTCCTATGGGTTTCCAAATGAAAACAATTCAATTTGTTGGTAAAATCGGCTGCAATCCACAAACAATTATAAGCCTCATCATACACAATATCTTTCAGATAATCGGTACTAAAACGATGTCCTGTAAGGGAATTAAAATGTTGAAACGTATTGTAACGAGGCTGATACATATCCAATCCTCCACCTTCAGTACATATCCAGATATTTCCAGCTCTATCTTCAGCCATCGCTCCCACTACCGGGAATGACAAACCTTTCTCTGAAGCATAAAAATGTATATAGTGCTGAAACGCGGGAGAAAAATAATTAACTCCTCCCCAATACGTTCCAATCCACACCGTACCTTGTTTATCGGTATACAGAGAGGTTACTGAGCGGTTAGACATAGAACCTATTTTAGTAGGATTAGGTTGATAGTAAGATACGGTTCCTGATTTTACATCAATCTTACTCAAACCACTACGATAGCCCACCCATATGTTTCCTTCTAAATCTTGACACAAAGCTCTGGCCATATCGTCGTGCGCGTAGGTCTGTAACAGACTACCAGCCAGGTTAAAACAAACAACACCATGTTCTTGCGTACCTACCCAAATATTCCGGTCATTTCCTTGCATCACCTTTAATACTTTGATATCGGGCAACTGAAGAGTAGCTTTACCGCAGGAGTCAACCTGCACTACGCCTTTATCTTTTAAAGCAATCCACAAAGAACCGTCCATACCTTCCACCATAGATGAACCGGTATCAGCCAATTGAAGGTCTTCGTACATCCGCTGCAAACGCTTGGAATGCTTATCATATAAAAACAGTTTTCCACCTTCTACCACCCATACACCGTGTTTTCCCTTGGCTAAAGTAGCAGGAGCAGTAACGGGTAACAAATAATATTTTTCTGTATTTAAATCGAATTGAAAAATACCGGTGGAAGACAATAAGAACAAACTTCCCTGACCGTCTTCTATCATCTGACTAACATATAGATTACCATAACTGACAGAATCGTTGTGAAAATGATTATAAACCTTAATTTGATTACCATCATAACAGTTCAAGCCATCCAACGTAGCAATCCACATGCGAGATTTCTCATCCTGACAGATATCACTGACTGTTATCTGAGACAAACCGTCCTCCACTCCCAAAGTATTAAACTTATACTCTTGAGCGTTAATCGGAGATACCCAAAAGAAGAACAATATCTGAATCAATAAATGATATACAAGTAACCAACATTTCAACATAACAAGACCTAAGGTTTGTAACACACCCCAATTGCGACACAAAAATAGTACTTTTTATAATATCTACAAAAAAGAAAAAAGAGGCCATCTCAAAATGAAGTGCACCCCAAAAGTTAGACACCAAACTTTTGAGATGTTTTTTATGAAGTACGGTTATGAACAACGGCTCATCATCGTTAGCCGGGTAAAACAAGAAGAAGCAATAGCTCACTTGTCGAGAGAGTGTCATATCAATAAAACTCAGATATTGACATGGGTGAGAATGTGGGACAAATATGGCCGTTCCGAACTGGAACAACAACCACATTGCCGCCCTACGGTTCAATTAAAGGAAGAAGTCGTACATTTAATATTAGAAAAAGGTGTATCTTTGGCCCATATAAGAGTAGAATACAGAATTGACAAGACGGTACTACAACGCCGGGGCAGCACAGTACGCAAGTATGGTTATGAGGCTCTTAAACCGTCCAAACGCCGAGGAGACCACTGAAAAACCCTATGGGACGCCCAAAGAAAAAAGAACCGCAAACTGAACTTGAGAAGCTTCAGGCTGAAAATCTCCGTCTGAGAGCGAAGAACGTACTATTTAAAAAAGCGAAGGCCTTAGTCGAGGCAAAGAAAGGCCAAGCACTTCTAAATGGGCGCGGACCATCGACAAACTAAGATCGGATTATCCTCTTGACTTGCTATTGGAGTAAAGAAAGATGGCTCGTTCAGTGTTCTATTACCATCTAAAGCGCCTTAAAACCGCTGACAGGTATGCTAATGAAAAGGAATCGATTAAACTGATTTTTCATGAGCATAAGGAACGCTATGGCTATCCTCGTGTGACAACGGAGATGCATAACCGTAGTTTTATGTTAAACAGACTTACGAGTGACTTGTGGCTTAAAAGCCAAATACGGGGTCAGTCCGAAAACCCTTTGGGTATGTTATGTTAATAGACTAAAGTAATCTATCTTTGCTGTCATATTTTCAAAACAACAATCTAATGAATTCCAATCACAACCTACAATAAGTTACTCCGAGTCATCTTTCCCAAAGTTTTAATGGAGTATTTCGATATCTCCGGTTGGCATGACGACTCTGTCAAAATCGAGGTCTGGCTTGATGAAAAACACTACTTGGAACGTTCCGATTACAAGAGTGGAACTGTGATTTCGCATGGCTCTACTGGTGAGAAAGTTATTCAGAACTTTCCTCTTTGCGGCAAGCCTGTTTATCTCCACGTAAGACATTATCGCTGGTATGACAAAACTACCGGGGAAACGTTTTCCTATACCTACGATGATCTTACAGCCGAAGGAACGAAACTTACTCCCGAGTTCGTTGCTTTTCTAAAAGAAGATTAAAACTACGGCGTCCTACATAAGCTCCATAGCAGAGGCTTATGGTGTAAACGGTAAACAGTTGACTTCACAGTACAAGGGGTTTATCAGCGCATACAGAGAGTGGGACCTGTTGGATCATGCCACAGAATATGTCCTGTTCAAACAGAACATAGGTCCCTGCCTTTGTATTGACGAGACTTCTTTGAGCTGCGGAGAATTATATACTGTTGTCACCAACCGTGCAGACCGTAGTGGTAGAGGCAACCTTGTGGCCATGATACGTGGCACAAAGTCTGAAGAGGTCATAAAGGTACTTGAAATGATTCATGTCTCCAAGCGCAAGACGGTCAAAGAAGTCACTTTAAATTTTTCACCGACCATGATACGGACTGTCCGAACGACTTTTCCCAACACCACTATGACCAATGACCGATTTCATGTACAGAAGCTCTTTTATGAGGCAATTGGTGAACTCAGGATTACTTATCGTTGGATGGCACGGGATTTGGAGAACGATGAAATTCAGCGGTGCAGAGAGCTGGGGATAGAGTATGTTCCGTTCTGATATACTAATGGCGATACCCGTAAACAGCTGCTGGCAAGGGCCAAGCATCTACTTGTCAGGCATTTTAGTAAATAGACCAAATCCCAAAGTTTCACCAGGGACTGGAAATATTTCAACAAGGTGATGCCAGCAGATACGAAAACCGGACTCCGTCCCAATCCCCTGAAACTGGACGGCGTGGATTCAGACAACGTGGAGATACTCGGCAACCGGCTTGCCGCAATCAACCGGAATGCCCGGACAGGGGATGACTATATGAAAATCGGGACCCCTGTCCGATTTCCGCATCCTTGTCTGTACCAAGAGAATTTGTGATAGGGAACTGAAAAAATATCCTAAGTTTGCCTGTAATGGAAAGAAAGACACTCCGTCATTCCTTTTCCTCAAAGGAAAGGTTTTCCACCTGTCTGTTAATAACCTTCCAGTCAATGGAATCCTTAAGATTGATTATATCCACAATCGAATAATGCCTGATCCCGTTCTCTTCTTCCGCAAAACGCAGCCATCCGCTCAAACGCTGCTTCTCAATCTCTGCCGGATCAGCTCACAAACCTCATCGGGCAGCATAGAAAGTTCTACACAGTTATCCTCGCAGATATGTTGCAGCACGGCCAACATGTTGAGGGACTTCTTATAACTTCTCACGAGTGCGGCGAACGAGCCGCTTTCAACCTTAATCATCTTTCTCATAACCTTTTATTTTTAGAGTGTTCTTCTTTTTCAAGCAGCATGGCACGCAGCACGTCCGAACGGCGGTAGTAAATCTTCCCCTTGTCACGGTGGAAAGGCAATGAACCGTCATTGCGACGTCTTAGAAGTGTCCTGTCGGACATCTTGGTAAGCAGGCGCACGCCTTTTGAATCCAGTATCTCGCTGTCGGGCAAGTTATGTATGGCAGGAGCCAGTAACTTTTCAATGTTGGTTACTTTGGCGAGTATGGTACTGAGCATGTGGGTCATCTGCCCACCAGGTGCAGTTCTTCTGTTATTCATAATGACCTTGTTTTTATTGTTTATGGTGCAATATTACGGAGATATTACAAGGTCATTGATTACTCAACCGTTGAGCAACCGCCAAAAAAAGACAGAAAACGCCAGAATGAAATAAAAAAGGCCGGAAGCAATCTCCGGCCATTCCTGAAAGAGCAGGCATCCGAACCTCATGTCTGCCTTTGCTCATTCCAAACACCCTCTCCTTACATGGAAAAATGAAAATCCATCTTTATCTGTGACATCTCACGTATCACTGTACGGTCCAGCACACGCGCATAATGACGGGTCATCTGAACATTGGTATGCCCCAGCATTTTAGCAACGCTCTCTATCGAAACACCATTGGCCAGGGCAAAAGTGGCAAAAGTATGACGCGCCGTGTAAGTAATATTTAGAAATGCAATAAAAAACAGAATGACGATAATTAAACGTAAAACGTTTATAATTAAGCATTTTGCGAGAATTGCAGAACAGACAGACCTGCAAAAGAAAACAAAATATTGCGACGTTTCAGTTACCAGACTGTTAGCCGCCTGTTTCGGAAACGACGGCAGGTAACCGAATTTTTACCGATAAGAACAAAGCGGATTTGTATTCACTGTTTCTCAATGTTTTGCATGCCAAAGGACGCTTTTCAAAGGAGTATTTTTACAACCTAAAAAAGAGCGTTATGAAAGTGGAAAAATTCAAGGTGCTGCTCTACCTGAAAAAGAGCGAGCCGGACAAGACCGGCAAAGCCCCGATCATGGGACGGATCACCCTCAACCGCACGATGGCGCAGTTCAGCTGCAAGCTCTCCTGCACCCCCGGGCTGTGGAACGCGCGTGAGAGCCGGCTGAACGGCAAGAGCCGGGAAGCGGTGGAGACCAATGAAAAAATAGAAAGACTGCTGCTTGCCGTACACTCGGCCTTCAATTCCCTCATGGAAAGAAAAAGGGATTTTGATGCCGCCGCGGTCAGGGACATGTTCCAGGGCAATGCGGGCATGCAGATGACCCTGCTCAAACTTCTCGACCGGCATAACGGGGAAATGAAGGCCCGTGTCGGTGTGGACCGTGCGCCCACCACACTCTCGACCTACCTCTTCACCTACCGCACGCTTTCCGAATTCATCAAGGCGAAATTCAAGGTTCCGGACCTTGTCTTCGGGCAGCTCAACGAGCAGTTCATCCGCGACTATCAGGATTTCATCCTTCTGGAAAAGGGATATGCCGTGGACACGCTTCGCGGCTACCTGGCCATCTTGAAAAAGATCTGCCGCATCGCCTACAAGGAGGGCCACTCGGAGAAATACCATTTCTGCCACTTCAAGCTGCCCAAGCAGAAGGAGACAACACCGAAAGCACTCAGCCGTGAGAATTTCGAGAAGCTGCGTGATCTGGAGATACCGGAAAAACGCAGGTCACATGTCATCACCCGGGACCTCTTCCTCTTCGCCTGTTACACCGGCACCGCCTATGCCGATGCGGTAAGCATCACCCGGAAGAACCTCTTCCGGGATGACGAGGGCAGCCTCTGGCTGAAATACCAGCGAAAGAAAACCGACTACCTCGGACGTGTCAAGCTGCTTCCGGAAGCCGTCGCGTTGATTGAGAAATACCGGGACGATACCCGCGAGACTCTTTTCCCGCCGCAGGACTACCACACGCTCAGGGCCAATATGAAATCCCTGCGCCTGATGGCAGGGCTGAGCCAGGACCTTGTCTACCACATGGGACGGCATTCTTTCGCCTCGCTGGTCACGCTCGAGGAGGGAGTGCCGATAGAGACCATCTGCAAAATGCTGGGACACTCCAACATAAAGACCACCCAGATATACGCGCGCGTAACCCCGAAGAAGCTGTTCGAGGACATGGACAGGTTCGTCGAGGCAACCCGCGATTTGAAACTTATCCTTTAATCCCTAAACAATCATTATCATGCGCAGTACATTCAAGCTCTTATTCTACATCAACCGTAACAAGGTGAAATCGGACGGCACGACCGCCGTCCTCTGCCGGATCAGCATCGACGGAAAGAAAT
>OBXZ01000040.1_pt1 | contig 169250 bp, 106 predicted proteins | sample 1538171 | NCBI WGS metagenome assembly OBXZ01 (sample SAMEA2580161, study PRJEB22360) | human gut metagenome | biome: human gut; feature: human-associated habitat; material: faeces | place: Denmark | collected 2008/2010
GAAAAATATTTATCACAACTTTTACAGGAAAATAATTTTTAATGCGTCTGCCCTGCCGGTTAAATCATCTGTCAATAAAGGTTATGAATAACAATTGCATAAGTAATTCGACACAACAAATGCAGTAAATCGAAACAAAAGCCCCTATCTCTTATCCCCTGATATTTAAACGGAACCGATCTGATATCACCCAAGCCGTTTTTTTTTAACACCCCTAAGATTTGCCTTTTCAATTAACACTTTTATCGAATCCCGTTTTATAATATTAGGTTTCAAAAGAATCTCCGAATGTAGTTCAGTTTCTTCCAAAATCTTCTGCATCAACATTTTTACAGCAATAATGCCAATATTCTCCAATGATTGTGCAATACGAGTTATAGGAGGATTTAGATAGTCCAGATATAAGTTATCATCAAACGAAATGATAGACATATCTTGAGGAATTCTCACTTTATGCTCATTTAATGCTTTGACGGCTCCCAAAAGAATTGTACTACTTAACGCAAATATAGCAGTAGGTTTTGTAGTAGAATTCAGAGCCAACTTAGTCTCAATATAACCATTCTGAATCGAGAACTCATTTCCTCTTATCATTGCATTATCCTGATAACCAGCTTCGCGAAGCGCATCAAGATACCCGCGCACACGTTCCTTAGTCGTTATAGAAATATCCGGCCCCTGAATACAGAGAATCTTACTATGCCCCGATTCTATTAATAATTTCGTTGCCTGATAAGCTCCTACATAATTATCAGTAGCTACGTATGGCAAATTATGCTTCTCAAAATAGCGGTCAATTAGCACAATCGGAGTTTTAGTACTAATCTCCTCGAGTTTAGAAGGGTTTTCACCGGTCGGGACCAAAATAATTCCGTCTATCTTACGTGACAGAAGCGAATCAATAGCTTTATTTTCCTGAATAGGATCTTCCAGGGTATCAATAAGCATAACAGTATAATTATAACGTTGTGCTTCACGGATGACAACACTTGCTATATTGGCAAAAAAAGGATTATCTATGTGTGGTACAAGAAGGCCTATAGTATATGTCGTGTTATTGCGCAAACTTTGCGCAACTATATCAGGCTGATAGTCCAATTCTTTAACGGACTGCAAAATAACCTCCTTAGCAGACTGGCTTATTCTATATTTCTCCGATTTCCCATTTAAGACCCTAGAAATCGTAGAGATAGAGTACCCAGTTTTCTTTGATACATCAATCAGAGTTTTCTTCATTACTGGTTGTTTTTTGCAAAAATAACATTTTATTTGAGAAAAAAGCAAGAAAAATATTTTGTTTTGAAAAAAATTTCTATATTTGCACAAACGATTGTGCATCGTTTATGATTCAATTCGCCTTAATACTTAATACTCATTATATGGACACAAAGAAGAAAATCGTAGTGATAGGTAGTAGTAATACGGACATGGTTATCAAATCAAACCGTCTACCAAAACCAGGAGAAACAATTCTGGGAGGAAACTTCTTAATGAATCATGGCGGCAAAGGAGCTAACCAAGCCGTAGCTGCTGCAAGACTAGGAGGAGATGTCACTTTCATATGTAAAATAGGGAATGACATTTTTGGAAATGAAACCTTGGAAATGTTTCACAAAGAAAAGATCGACACTACTTATGTAGGAATTACCCCGCAGGAACCGTCAGGAGTAGCTCTTATCAATGTCGACAAAAAAGGGGAAAACTGTATTGTTGTTGCTTCCGGAGCCAACGGGACTTTATCTATTGATGACATACAGCATGCAGAACCTGCCATCAAACAGGCATCCATCGTCATCATGCAGTTGGAAACTCCAATCGAGAGTGTCACTTATGCAGCCAAAATGGCGAAAAAAGATGGAATTACCGTTATATTAAATCCCGCCCCTGCCCCTACCCAACAACTGCCTGACGATTTATTAGCCAATGTCGACATTCTTATTCCTAATGTCACAGAGGCTGAAATCATCTCGGGAATGCACATTACAGATGATGAATCGGCAAAAGAAGCGATTCGTTATATTAGTTCGAAAGGCATAAAAACTGTCATTATTACGATGGGAGCCAAAGGAGCTCTCGCCTATGAAAACAATGAGTTTATCCACATTCCAGCCTTCAAGGTAGAAGCAGTAGACACAACCGCTGCCGGAGATACATTCTGCGGCGGATTGTGCGTAGCTCTGTCTGAGGGCAAAAATCTAAAAGATGCAATTATATTTGCAAGTAAAGCCTCTTCTATTTCTGTTACCAGAATGGGAGCACAAGTATCTATACCTTTGAGAAAAGAAATACAATAATCATCCTTAATTCTGTTATTATGATAAAACAATGTTCAATCCACGGTCTATTGACAAGTATGTTGTTAATAGTATTCTCTTTGATGAGCAATGACGTTATTGCCCAAAAGGCAATAAGAGGTACAGTCCTCGATGAAGCAAATGAACCTATTATCGGTGCTAGTGTCCTAGTCAAAGGCACAACAAATGGTTCTATTACAGGAGTTGATGGATCCTTCAATGTAAAAGCGAATCCTTCTGATGTATTGGTTATATCTTATGTAGGTTATGCAACTGTTGAACAACAAGTAGGAAATCAGACACAGCTTGTAATACACCTGCGCGAAGACTCGAAAGTGCTTAATGACGTTGTAGTAATCGGCTACGGCTCTACCACAAAGAAAGAGCTTACAGGATCGGTTACCAGCATGAAGAAAGATGACCTCAATCCCGGAACATTCACCAATGCTATGGGAATGTTGCAAGGAAAAGTGGCAGGATTACAAATTATCAACCCGAACGGTGCTGATCCGACAGCCAAATATGAAGTATTACTTCGCGGAACAAACACACTTTCCGCAGGCCAAGGTCCATTAATTATTATTGATGGGGTGGCAGGTGCAGATATCAGAAATATCAACTTCCAGGAAGTGGAATCTATAGACGTATTAAAAGATGGTTCGGCAGCTGCTATTTATGGAACAAGAGGTACGAATGGAGTAATCATCGTCACAACTAAACGTGCAAGAAGTGGCAAAACGGAAGTTTCTTATGATGGACAACTCACCGTGGGAGTCGTTTCACGCAGAGCAAAACCTTTATCGGCAAGCGAATACAAATCTGTTATCAAGGAGTATCGCCCAGAATTGGAAAGTTATATCTTTGACAGTGATACCGATTGGTTTAAAGAAATTACGCAAACTCCGTTCAGCCATAAGCACAACTTGTCTATATCCGGAGGTTCCGAGAAGTTCTCACACCACACTTCTTTCAATTATGAAAAGAGCGATGGCTTGCAAAAGCATAATAGCTCCGAAAAGCTAATGGCACGTACCAATATTCGCCAGTCATTATTAGATAAATGGGTCGATTTGGATTATAACCTGAATATCATTCATCGCAAATACAGCCCTTCCTCTACAAGTGCTTTTATGCAGGCATTTACCCATAATCCAACAGAGCCTGTTTATGACGACAGCGATCCGGATGCCGGAGGATATAGCCGTATCAAAGCAATGGAATATTACAATCCGGTAGCGATCATTAACGAAAGGAACATGGAAAGTAAGAATGATAATTATGGTGCAAATATTCGTGCTACTCTAAACATATTGCCTATAAAAGGATTAAAATGGGAGAACTTTGTTTCATACGACAAAGAACAATATGAAACACGTGAATATTACACACATTATTATCCAAGTTTAATAGGAACGAATGGACAAGCCTATATTCAAAACTATCAGGAAAACGATACACAATATGAGTCTACTTTAAATTACTCGAATATTTTCGGAAAACATTCTATTCAGGCATTACTCGGATATACATACCAGTATACTTACAGCACATCTGCATCCATGACAAATTCCGGTTTCGACTTCGATGACAACCAGACTCATAACATCGGGACAGGAACAAATCTTACTGAAGGCAAAGCCAGTATGTCATCCAATAAAGAAGATAATACATATATCGGATTCTTCGGACGTTTTATGTACAACTACGATGATAAATATCTTTTGTCTGCTTCACTACGTCGTGATGGTTCCAGCCGTTTCGGTGACAATAATAAGTGGGGATGGTTCCCGGCTGTCAGCGTAGGTTGGCGTATAAATAAAGAGAAATTCCTCTCGAATGTCAAATGGATCGATGATTTAAAATTGAGAGCCGGATACGGAGTTACCGGTAACCAGGATTTCTCAAACTACAAATCTTTGATGATGATGACTACAGCCGGTAAATTCTATTACAATGGCCAATGGATTAATACTTATCAACCTGCAAGTAATGCAAATCCGGATTTAAAATGGGAGAAAAAAGCAGAGTTCAACGTTGGTGTTGATATGACAATGTTTGATAACCGCCTTTCATTCACTTTCGATTATTACAAACGGACTACATCAAACTTGTTGTATGACTACATTGTGCCAACACCTCCTTATGTATATAATACCTTGTTTACGAATGTTGGAAAAGTAACTAACGAAGGAGTTGAATTAACAATATCCGGTATCCCTTTTAACACTAGAGACTTTACATGGAATACCTCACTGACCGTTTCACACAATAAAAACAAATTGGTGAAATTCACTAATGACGAGTTTACTAACGGAACGTACAAGGTGGGATGGTCTACAAGTGCTGCCTGCTACACTCAACGTCTGATAGAAGGGCAGTCATTGGGTACTTTCTACGGCCCTATATGGTTAGGAACTGATACAGATGGAAAAGACGTATTGTTAGGACAAAATGCGGACGGTTCCGTACCGGAAGAACAATGGGAAAAAATTGGCTGTGCTTATCCGGATGCCACTCTTAGCTGGAGTAATACCTTCAGATATAAGAAATTCGACTTGAGCTTCTCACTACGTGCATCTATCGGCGGAGAAATTCTGAACAACTATGCGATGGAATATGAAAATCTAAGCAGCATCGGACTTAGAAATATCTCATCTAACTGGTTATCTCAAACGAATTTCACAAGTACGACCTATAAATATTCCTCCAAATATATAGAGGATGCTTCTTATTTAAAACTGGATAATGTAACCTTTGGATATACTTGGGATTTCACATCCAAAATGATAAAAAGACTAAGATTGTCTCTTACTGCACAGAATGTATTCTGTATCACCGGTTATTCTGGTGTCGACCCAGAAGTTGCTCTTTCCGGACTGGAACCCGGTATGGAAAGTTTGAGCTATTATCCGCGTACAACAGAATTTACTTTTGGAGTTAATATAGTATTCTAAAAAATAAGATTACCATGAAAAAGACAAATATAATATTAAGTTTCGTTATCTGTATATTATTATACGGATGTACCGATCTTAGCGAAACTGTATACACAGGAGTAGCGATGAATGACTTCTTTAAAAATGAGAAAGAACTGGTAGCCAATGCAGGTAGAGCGTATACGAAATTACAAGGATACAATTCCGAACAAAGTTTATGGACATTGCTTTTACAAGCTTCTGATGAATGTGCCGTTCCCGCTTGTGGTGGTTCCTGGTACAGCAATGGACGTTATGAAGAAATCCAGACGAATAAAATTCCACCTGCAAATAAATTATTAACAAGGGGCTGGAACTGGATATTTAATGGTATTGCTGCATGTAATGAAATTATTTACGAAACGGAATTATCACCTATCCAGTTTGAAGGAAAAGAGAAGATTATAGCTGAAATGAAAATACTGCGTGCTTTCTACTATTATCAGGCCATTTCTTGTTGGGGAAACGTACCTTTCACAACTGACTACACGGAAACCGGATACCCGGAACAAAAAAGTCGTGAATATATTTTCAACTATCTGGAAAAAGAAATTAATGACAATATCGAGTTCCTAGACAGGGAGCCTTCAGATACTAATTATGGACGGGTCACACAAGCTGCCGCTTATTGTATTCTTGCGAAAATGTATCTGAATGCAGAAGCATGGTTCGGTACTCCAATGTATGACAAAGCAGAGAAAGCCTGTAAAGACATTATGGATATAGGTGCTTACAGCATTGAAGACTCTTATTCCACTAATTTTGATATTAAAAATGAAGATTCTAAGGAGAACATCTTTGTAATCCTGTATGACAGAGTATATACTAGCGGTGACAGTAACTCATTTTATCTGCATACGCTAACACTGGAAGCTGCATCACAAGCAACATTTAATATTCCGGCAGCTCCATGGTCGGGTTTTCTCTGCCAACCGGACTTTTTCCAAACATACGCAGAACAAGATCTTCGCAGAAGTCAGAGCTGGTTATACGGTCCTCAAGTAGACCTAAGCGGAAAGGATCTTGGTTTCGAATATACTCCTGTCTTCCCCGAAGAAAAATATTACAATAGCAACGGAGGACGTGGTACATACGACGGTGCACGCTGCTGGAAATGGCATTACCAGACTGATGGTTCTTTAAAAGAATATACAGTTAGTATGGACAACGACTTTGCCATTTTCCGTTATGCTGATGTTGTATTAATGTACGTAGAGGCCTTGGTACGACAAAACAGAACAAGTGAGGCCATCCAACTGGCAGACTTCAAGAAGATTCGTACAAGAGCAGGGCTTGATGCATATACCACAAGCCAATTGACGATTGATGAACTTTATGCAGAACGAGGCAGAGAACTGGCATGGGAAGGATGGCGCCATGAAGATATGATACGTTTCGGAAAATATCTGAAAAAATATTGGGCACACCCTGACCAAAGTTCAGAAACTTTTAGAAATGTATTTCCAATTCCTACGGATATTTTAAATGCAAATCCAAAATTATCTCAAAACAAAGATTATTAACCACAATTGGAAGGTTCACATAGAAAAGTGTACCTTCCAACAAATCAACCCTGATAAGTATGAAAAAACCAATCATCTTTTTACTTGTTTTAATTACTAACATCTTATTTATCTCTGCACAGAAAATTTCAAAGACAGAGTTAAAAGACAAAATAGCCGGAGCTTGGATCGGGCAAATGGTAGGAAACATATATGGACTTCCTTTTGAGAACAAGTTTGTAGATGAACCTGCCCCGGAATCCAGATTTCCATTCGGTTACACTAAAAATATAGATAAATTGCAGAAGTATAACGGTGCATTCTCTGATGACGATACTGATGTTGAGTATATCTACTTACTATTAATGGAGAAATATGGCGTAGAACCTACTTATGCCAATATGCGTGAAGGATGGATGTATCATATCCGTGACCGTGTATGGCTAGCCAATAGGGCTGCACTCGGATTAATGCATCTTGGATTCACCCCTCCGTTCACCGGTGACGAAAATCTGAATCCCCATTGGTATCAGATCGATCCTCAATTGATTAACGAGATATGGGCGTATACAGCACCGGGAATGATTTCGTATGCTGCAGGAAAAAGTGATTGGGCGGCCCGTATCACAAGCGATTCGTGGGCGGTATCTCCCACTGTCCTATATGGTGCAATGTACGCTGACGCTTTTTTCTGCAAGGATATCCGCAAGCTTATTACACGCGCTTTAAAAGAATTGCCAGCTGATGACAGATATGCGATAGCTGTAAAAGAGATGATTGCTTTATATGACAAATATCCTAAAGATTGGGTAAAAGCACGTCAAATCATGGCTAAAAAATATTACATAGATGAACCGGCCATGACAAAAACAATCTGGAATGCTAATCTGAACGGATTATGCGGGATTTTGGCTATGTTGTATGGCGAAGGAGATTTCCAACGGACATTGGATTTAAGCTGTGCAATGGGATTTGACTGCGACAATCAGGCAGCCACTATCTCCGGACTTCTAGGAGTAATGTATGGTGCAAAGTCTCTTCCCGAAAGTTTGACTAAACCTATCGAAGGATGGGAAAAACCCTTCAACGACCGGTATATCAATATCACCAGGTTTGATATGCCCGATGCTTCCATTGAAGACATGATTGAACGTACTTACAACAAAGCAATCGAACTGGTTTGCTCTAAAGGAGGAAAAGTGAAAGGTGATATGGTATATGTTAACCCTAAAGCACAATTCATCCCCCCTATGGAATTCTGTATCGGTCCGAATCCGGACTTGGAAATCGGACAGCCTACCGATTATTCATTTGCCTGCAGAACAAACGCTGATTTCAAATGGGAACTGGTAAAAGGTAAACTTCCGGCAGGAGTTACATTCCAAAACGGTAAACTGGCAGGAACTCCTACAGAAGCCGGCAAATTTCCAATTACCCTTCAATTAAGCGCAAATAACAAGAACTCAATTACTAAAGATTTTGAGTTATTGGTTAAAACCAAGAATATAGCCCCCAAGGCTGACACTATCTACGCCAATATCCGCAAACTAAACGAAGAAGTACTCGATTCTTGCTGGATTACCTTTGGAAAACCGATGTACGCAACAAATGTAGAAGTAATTAATGACGGAGTCAAAGATGGCGTAGGATCTGTATTTTATTCATTAGCGGCCAAAAGTAATCTGCCTAAAATAGACTATTTCGGATACGGTTGGAAAGAAGAGCATAACATCAATATGCTTGTTTTAGATATGGGCTGTCTGGAAGAGTTCGGAGGATGGTTTACTTCTCTAAACATTCAATATCTTGGAAATGACGGACATTGGTATGACGTAGGTAAATTCAAATCAACTCCGGCACTTCCCGAAACCGATATTGTATTTTTCCAACCTCCGTTTGCACAATATGTTTTGGAATTCCCGGCAGTAAAAACCAAGGGAATACGCGTACTAATGGATGCAAAAGTGCAGGAACACTGGCATAAATACACAAAGAATGTATCATCATTCATCTCTATCACCGAACTAGGAGTTTACGAGAAATAAAGGAAGAGAAAAATGAGGAAAATAATTACGATATGTATTATAGGGCTTTTTGCTCTCAACGTACAAGCCCAACCTGTAAAAACTTTAAAGTTATCTGATAAAGAACTTTTAGATAAGATTAAAGGAGGATGGGCCGGACAAACCATTGGTGTTGTTTTCGGAGCACCTACAGAGTTTAAGTTCACGGGAACTTATATTCAAGATTACCAGCCAATCCCCTGGGCGGAAGGTTACGTAAAATATTGGTGGGAAAAGAAGCCCGGATTATTCGATGATATTTATAACGATTGCACGTTTGTTGAGGCATTTGATGAACTTGGCCTGGATTGTTCACAAGAAGAACTTGCCAAAAGATTTGCATTCGCTGATTATCATTTGGCCCATGCTAACCAAGCAGGCAGATATAATATCCGCCAAGGTATCATGCCACCGGCTTCCGGTCATTGGTTGAATAACCCACATGCAGACGATCTGGATTTCCAGATCGAAGCAGACTTCATTGGTCTGATGGCTCCGGCAATGCTGCCGGAAGCATTGGATATCGCCTCCAGAGTAGGCCACATTATGAATAGCGGTGACGGTTTTTATGGTGGTGCTTTCGTAGCAGCTCTTTATAGCTCCGCTTTCTATGAAAAAAGTCCTGAAGCGATTCTAAAAACCGCAATCTCCGTTATACCTGAAGAGAGTACATTCCATCAATGTATTCAGGATGTAATCAATTTCCATTCTTTGCACCCGGACAACTGGAAAGATTGCTGGTACTTCCTGCAAGAAAAATGGAACTGTGATGTAGGATGTCCCAAAGGCGTATTTCTAAACTTTAATATTGACGCCAAGCTTAATTCCGCTTTCGTAGCATTAGCCATGCTCTACGGTAAAGGAGACTTCACCAACTCTATCGATATTGCAACACGCTGCGGACAAGATTCTGACTGTAATCCGTCTACAGTCGGCGGTGTACTCGGCGTCATGTATGGGTATGATAAAATCCCTTCATTCTGGTTAAACCCTTTGAAAGAAGTAGAAGACTTTACATTTGAAGGAACGAATATGTCGTTGGCAAAAGCATACCAAATGAGTTTCGATCAAGCTAAACAACTCATAGTCAAAACAGGTGGAAAAGTATCTGGTGGGGAAATAGAAATTCCAATCAAAAAGGCGGATGTACTTCCTTTAGAACAAAATTTCGAAAACACCTATCCACTTTATAGAGAACGCAAAGACTGCTTCCTGACAGATACATTTGAATTTGATTTCAATGGTAACGGATTTGTTATCTGGGGCAACATTTGCTGCACAAGAAGTATTACTCCCGATTATATCAATCGTGTATCTACACGCCACATCGGTTCCGAAGTATTCGGATTGGCAGAGCCCAATGACCCTTACGTTGCTAAAGTGGAAATATGGATTGACGGAGAACTGGACCATGTAGCAGCTTTACCCATGAGAAACACAGACCGCAAAGTAGAACCAGCCTGGAAATACCTCATGAAGGAAGGAAGACACCACGTTAAAATGAAATGGTTGAACCGCAAAAAAGACTACATTATTCGTATCAACGACATAATGTATTATTCAGAGAAAAAAGAACATGATAGATTTTACTTTAATAAATAAGTTAAGATGAAAAAAGTCCTGATTAACATCATTCTACTATTTACCTTTTCCATATCGGGAATGGCACAAATAGAATATGGAAAAACAGTTGAAATAAGTAAAGAGGTACTGCTCGACAAAATTAAAGGAGGCTGGGCCGGACAAACCATAGGGTGCACCTATGGCGGTCCTACAGAATTTAAATACAGAGGAGCGATCATTCATGAGAAAACTCCAATAATCTGGTATGATGACTATTGCAAGGACATCTTTGCAGAAGATCCGGGATTGTATGATGATGTATATATGGATCTTACCTTTCTGGAAGTAATGCAAAAAGAAGGGATAAATGCCCCTGCCGAATCATTTGCCAAAGCCTTTGCAAATGCAGATTACAAATTATGGCATGCCAACCAGGCAGCCAGATATAACATATTACATGGTATTATGCCACCGGCATCGGGACATTGGAAAAATAATCCGCACGCTGACGATATTGATTTCCAGATTGAAGCAGACTTCATTGGAATGATATGTCCGGGGATGGTAAATACCGCCTCCAATTTTTCGGACAAGATAGGGCATATCATGAACTACGGCGACGGATGGTATGGAGGTGTATACATGGGAGCAATGTATGCATTGGCTTACGTAAATAACGACATTTATACAATTGTCACGGAAGCTCTTAAAACAATACCCGAACAAAGTAAATTTCACCGTTGCATCATAGACGTTATTAAATATTGGAAACAATATCCCGATGACTGGAGTAAATGCTGGCTGGAAATAGAAAACCGCCATGCTTTTGAGATTGGCTGCCCGGAAGGGGTATTCAATGCATTTAACATTGACGCCACTATCAATGCGGCTTACTGTGTAATGGGACTTTTATATGGCAACGGCGACTTTTTCAAAACAATGGATATAGCCACTCGCTGCGGACAAGATTCCGACTGTAACCCGGCAACTGCCGCAGGAATTCTTGGAGTCATACAAGGCTACAAGGCTATCCCCGAATACTGGAAACCGGCACTCGAAAGATGTGAAAATATTAAGTTCCCCTACACAGATATCTCTTTAAGTTCTGTATACGACATTAATCTCAAACTATTGAGTGATGTATTAAAAGCAAACGGAGGAAAAATCAAAGGAGATAAATACTATACCACGATTCAGAAGCCAAAAACCGTAGCATGGGAAGTTTCTTTTGAAGGCTTATATCCTTCTGAAAGAAGAGTCATCAAATATGATCTCGGTACAGAAAAAACATTTGAGTTCAATGGCAAGGGAGTTGTTTTAATGGGGATGATCAGACAAGATGTTAAAGATAGTAATGACAATTACATCGCCATCCTGGAGGCCTACATTGACGGCAAGAAAGTAGAAACCATAGAAATGCCTTATGACTACATAAAAAGAAAGTATGACATTTTCTATAATTATGATTTAGAGGAAGGGCCTCACAAACTGATTATTAAATGGATTAATCCAAATGAAAAATATGCCGTTCAATGTAAAGACATGGTGGTTTATTCATCCACACCGGCAGAGCCAATCAATCCTTATAAATAAAAGAGAGAAGCCATGAATAGAAAACTACTCCTATTATTAGCCTTATTATTATTTTCCTACGGATTGTCATCATGTTCGTCTGATGATAACAGTCCGTCCGAAGGCGAACAGACCGAGACACCGGAACTGTTTACCAAACGCTATAATCCCGATCAAAGTTTTTACAGCAAAATATTAGGACAAGAAATCAAATATTCCGTATTACTGCCTCAAGAGTATCTATCGGAAAGTACGGGTAAATATGGAGTAGTTTTCCTTCTACATGGCTGGGGAGGGAACCAAAGTTCATGGGGACCTTCAGGTCTGAATATTCAAAGCATAGCTGATGCGCAAACCAGCAATGGTAGTATTCGCCCATTGATCTACATCATGCCGGAAGGTTTCAACTCTTATTTTTGTAACCGCTATGACGGAAAGTTCAACTATATGGATATGTTCATTAATGAACTCGTACCCCTGATTGATAAGCGGTTCCGAACAACAGCCAGTAAGACGGAAAGAGCTGTTGCCGGATTCTCTATGGGAGGTTTCGGGGCATTAAGTATAGCATCGCAACATCCTGAAACATTCTCGGTATCAATAGGATTAAGTCCCTCTCTAAATACAGATGAACAATACATCTCTTTGTCACAAGACGGTTGGAATCTTCAATGGGGAAACAACTTCGGAGGAAGCGGCCAGACAGGAACAGGCAGGCTGACAAGCTATTATAAAAGCCAATGTCCGCTACACTTTTTCAAGGATAAACCAAGTTCCACATTTCAAACAGTACGGTATTACATAGACTGCGGTGATGATGAAGAAAGACTATATGCAGGAAACGGTGAATTACATTCTCTATTACGGGACAAAAATATCAAGCACGAATATCGTGTACGAAACGGTGCCCACACTGACAGTTATTGGCGTGAATCCATGAAAGAGGCACTGCCTTTTATCGAACGTTCATTCAAAGGAGAAAACTATCCGCAGGAAACTCTGAAAAAATTCACAGAGGAATTACATGCTACTAATAAAAACATAAAAGTAGGTAATTCCAATATCGAACTATGGTTACCGGATGACTACAATTCCGAACTAACTTACAAAGTTCTTTATTACAGCAAAGGAGAAGGTAATGTTGATCTTACAACAAAGAAGGTAGCAGTGGCATTAGATTCTCTTATGCAAATCAAACGTATGATAATCGCAGGTTTTAATGTGAAAGAAATGATTCTAAATGAAACAAATTTTTCAGCTATTACCGATGCTGTGGAAAAGACGGTTCATACGGAAAGCAATGCAGATTTCAGATTAGGATTAACATACGGTTCAGAAGCTGATTACTTATACAATCAGTCAACAGGCAATGCCCCTGCTATCAACTTTTTCTTTGCAGAAGACGCAGATATTATCAACCTTTCTGCCGAGAATCGTGCCAAAATCTATTATTTGGACATAACAGACGAAGGCAGCAACTACAATAGCATCTTTACTCTGTTCAATGGATTGCGAGGTGCAGAAGCTCCGGTGCAATATCGTGTCAGAAACGGACTGGATAGTGAACAGTCCGCCCAAACAGGTATTTATTCAATGAGTTATTATATTGGTGAACAGTTAATAAAGAAATAATATGAAGAAGATACTGTTATATATTATCCTATTTCTATCAGGTATAGATGGAGCTGGGGCACTTCCCATAGAAAAAGAAGGGATGAGTATTTACAGTCCGTCCCTAAAGCAAGAAGTCTCCTACTCCATTATCTTACCGGAAGGTTATGAACATTCAGATACAGAATATCCAGTCTTATACATGTTTCATGGAATAGGAGGTGATTATACCAGTTGGCTCGAATACGGCAACGTTGCCCGTGTAATGGACAAAATGATAAAAGAAGGAAAGATTCAACCTTTCATTATGGTTATTCCTGACGGTTACCTGTCTTATTACAGTGACACTTATGATGGCAGCTCCCTTTATGAAACTTTCTTTATCAAAGAACTGGTTCCATATATAGATAACAACTATCGCACTCGCAAGGATATTAATGGACGTTCGATCATTGGTTTCTCTATGGGAGGATTCGGAGCATTATCCGTTAGTCTGCGCAACCGCCACTTATTCGGCTCTGTCGTTGCGTTATCGCCATCCATCCGTACAGAAAAACAATACATGGAAGAAGGACCACAAAAAGGATGGGACAATCAATGGGGACGGATTTTCGGAGGAGTGGGAAAGAATGGTAAGCAGCGCCTAACCAGTTACTATAAACAACATTCACCCTACCACATTCTTTCCACCCTCCGCAATTCCGATTTAAAAGGATTTGGCATCATGCTGGATATTGGAGATAAAGAAGGTACTCTTTGCGAAAGTAATGAAGAACTGCACCGATTATTACTGGAAAGACAAATACCTCATGAATGGGAAGTACGTTCAGGAGGACATGATTTCACCTGCTGGAATACTGCACTGCCCAAAGCATTCAGATTCATAAACGAATATTTCAATGGGAAGCAGTCAGGAAATAGTGAGAGTAGTCTTCCGAATGAGACTCCGTTTATCCAAACAGCCAATGCAACGGTCTATTATCCGGAACAGGCTCAAGGAAGCACAAGAAAATATCCTATTATCTATGTACAGGGAGAAATCAACGAACAACAGCAAAAGGTTCTCGTCAGTCAGTTTCATCAAATGGTAGATGAGAATAAAACATGGCCTGCTGTTCTTTGTTTCGTAAAAGCTAACACAGACCTGTCAGAAACAATTTCTGATATAGAAAAGCAACTCTCCGGCATCAGAGGTTCCCAACGTATGCGGGCTTTAATCACTTTGGGAGATAATATCAAAGAAGTTATAGAAGCCATTCAGAGAGAAAATTTGTTTACCGGCATAGTTTGTGTAAATGCCATCGGCAACGAGAATGATGCTCAAAATCTTATAAAAGCAGTCAACTCACACAAAAGATATCCCAGATGCTGGATAGAGATACTACCCGAATCAAAAGAATATGGTTTTAGTAGTAATATACATATCCTTTTGAAAGAATCGGACCTGGAACATGAGTTCCGGTCAAGAAAATGTAAGGAAGCCAATGTTTTCACTTATTGGGAAGATTGGATACTATATTTAAATAACAGAATTCATGTTTAACAATTAAATACTAATAGTATGTTCACAGTAAACAGTTATTTATTGGCAGTTATATTCTGCATCGTAACCATGATTTGTTGGGGTTCCTGGGGTAATACCCAAAAACTAGTTTCCAAAAATTGGCGTTATGAACTTTTTTATTGGGATTATGTGATTGGAATGGTATTGTTCACCATCTTGCTAGGCTTCACTATGGGTAGTCATGGAGATACCGGACGTTCATTCCTGGAAGATCTGGGACAAGCATCAGGAGACAGCATTGGTTGGGTTATCTTGGGGGGCGTAATATTTAATGCTTCAAACATTCTTCTTTCAGCATCCATCTCCTTGGCCGGCATGTCTGTTGCTTTTCCTTTAGGAGTTGGCATTGCATTGGTATTAGGGGTAATCGTCAATTATCTGGGAATTCCAACTGGTAATCCTTTGCTTTTATTCGGCGGCGTAGCTCTCATTGTCATTGCTATCATTTGCAATGGAGTGGCTTCCGGAAAAATGCAAAAGGGAGAAGAAAGCAGGAAAAACAACAAAAAGGGAATTATCATTGCATTAATTGCCGGTGTACTGATGTCTTTGTTCTACAGGTTCGTAGTGAAAGGTATGGACGTAGAAAACTTCAATTCACCCGCTATAGGAATGATGACTCCTTATTCTGCCATCTTTGTTTTTTCAATAGGCGTATTACTAAGCAATTTTGTTTTCAACACATTAGTAATGAAATGTCCTTTTGTCGGAGAAAAAGTCAGCTACTCCGAATACTTTAAAGGAAACACGAAAACTCATATATGCGGAATGCTTGGTGGAGCGATATGGGGACTTGGTTCCGCGTTCAGCTATATCGCATCAGGCGAAGCTGGTCCGGCTGTATCTTATGCACTAGGACAAGGCGCACCACTTATTGCCGCTATTTGGGGAGTATTTATCTGGAAAGAATTTAAAGGTTCAACGAAATCTGTTAATCAACTACTGGCCTTGATGTTTATCTTCTTCCTAGTTGGTTTGGGAATGATAGTAGTTGCCGGAAACTAATTATTAACCTTAAATAGAACAACATGAAAAAGTATTTTTACTTATTAGCCATGCTGGCAGTAGTACTAGGTACGACTGCTTGCAGTGATGATGACAATCATCCCAGTACAAACATTCTGGATAAACCGGAAGTTACTGTTCCTGATGTAAAAGAGAGTTCTGCTGTCATTACATGGAAAGCCATAGGAAACGCAACAGCTTATATTTATAGTTTGAATAACGGCAGTGAACAAAGTACTGACCAAAATACAGTTCAACTGACAGGTTTAGAGCCGGAAAAAAGTTATACATTCAAAGTAAAAGCTCAAAAAACCGGATCAATCTATTTTGAAGATTCAGACTATGCAGAAATCACTTTTACAACAACCTCTGAAGTAACAGTTTATCGGATAGCCACTTTTGCGGATGACTGGGATAAATGGTATTACGAATATAATGAAAATGGTACGGTTAAACGTGTCTACAGGCTATATGAAGGAGAGTTAGATAGAGAATGGCTCTTTGCTTATGACGGAAATAATATCACAGTGACAGGTAAGAACGCATATAACATGACTTTAAACGACCAAGGTTATGTTGCAACTTTTGTAGATGGTTCGAACACTTACGAATATACTTATGATGAGAATGGCTACATGACCAAAGTTGAAAAGAATGGTAATATTGCATCTAACATCACCATAGAAAATGGAAATATTATGCAATGGACCAGATTTTCAGATGGAGTAGAGCAGTTTAAAGTTCAGACCTATTCTGCCGTGCCTAATGTGAGCGGAGCACATTGCATCTATGCGGAAAGTAGTGGAGCTAGTCGTTGGCTGGTTGAAACTGGTCTCTTTGGAAAAGCTTCGGCTAATTGCCATACGAGCAGTGGTTGGCAACATTCATCCAGTACAGCTACTTACACATTTGAATATGACGAGAACAGTTGTATCAAAGAGGAAAGCAAAAACTATGACGGATATATAGAGAATTTCTATTATACATATTTCTCCGAATAGCACTTTATGAAATAACTAATTCATGGAGGTGTGTCTAAAAGTCTGGCGCACCTCCATTTTTTATAAAGTTATTAGAGACTTTAAACAGTTATATCCAGTAAAACCTCTCCTCTTACATTCAGCACCTTAATCCTCAATTCATCGTTCTTCTTTTCCAGAATCATCACCGTAGCACTGTCCATCTTATATCCTCCACCAATAATAACTGGAAAATGATTCCCCAACTCACCTTTCGGGTGATAAGCATACTTATGAGTATGAGCATTCAGACAGATATCAAAAGGAGCTTTTTCCAGCAGTTTAGTCCATAGTTCAGCACAAAGATTCTTCCCATCATTGCCATAAAGAGGGATATGATGCAGGAGGATACGTTTCTTCGCTTTCTTAAATTCTTTGGCGGAAAGTTCCTTTTTCAAAAAATCCACTTGTTCATTTCGCAACTGGGTAAAATCATTCAAATCATAATAGACCCAATGGGAATCCGGTTTATCCTCTCCACAATCAAGCATAACGATGCGGGTATCTCCCCAGTTGAAAGAACCGTATGTTTTATTTCCTACATAGTCGTAATGGTCACGTAAACCGATAGAGTAAGCATTGCGAATCTCATGATTACCACGCATAAAGAAAGTCGGTACACGGTCACTATGTACACCTTCGGTCAGTTCACAGATAAAAGAGGTAGCTTGTTCATGATCGACAGGATCGTCTACACAATCGCCATTGAAAACTACAAAATCATAGTTGATATGCTGTATCTGTTTACATAAAGCACGGAAAGTTTTCGTATGTTGGTGCAAATCATTGAAGACAATAGCAGTAAAGGAATCCGCATTTGTTGCCGGAAGAGTAAATTCACTGAATTCCGACCGGGCGGTATTTCCGAATATCTTTTTATATGCTTGATAAAGCAACATTTCTTGTGAACATACACGATAATAATATTTCTGTCCCGGTATCAGATCGTTGATATGTATTTTATGCAGCTTATTATTGCAGACTACCTGTCCGTCAACAATTGTACGAGCGCGTTTCAGTTGAGTAGTGTCTGTTCCATATTCCACCCAACAATATGCCGGAACGGTAGTTTCCCACATAACTGTCATACCATTACCTATGGGATTCTGTAAATAAGGTTTAGTACGAAATATTTTATCTGCCTTTTCAGCTGTACGCAACTCAACAAGTATAGGACGATGGTCGGAGGCCATCGGTTCATCCAACACTTGAGAGGATATAAGAGCGGAGCCATTAGCATTTGACTTCAATGCGGTAATATAATCTATAGTCTCCTTGGGATCAGAAGCCGGATAAGTAGATTGTTTAGGATTGGAGAGCATCTGAAAGTTTTTCTGTAACTCCTTTATAAAGTCGGATTCCGGTTCAGCATTCATGTCCCCAGCCAGAAAAAGAGGCTTTTTATAAGGAGCGACGAATGATTTCACGACCTCCAATGACTTCATACGGTCTTTTTCGGTCAGCGACATATGAGTACAACAATAGATATAATCCTCAAATTCTGCCAGAATCAAGGTGCGGGCCTCTTCTCTACCAGGTAAAGGGATAGTTTGTAAACGTAGCGGAACTTGCTTTGTCAACAGTCCGATTCCATATTTACCTCCTTCAAACTCTATAGCAGGTGCAAAACAAGCATGCATTTGTGTACGTTCAGCTATCTCACCCAGCACATATTTCTGTCCGCTCCGACGGGTCATACTGTCCACCTCTTGTATAGCCACGACATCAGGAGAAGCATTATTTATCACATTGGCTACTCGTTGAAAACTACAAATATCATCCATGCCATTCGCATTTTTAATATTATAAGTCATCAGTCTCAATGTATGTTGAGCCTGTACCGGAAAAATAAATAAGATGACGGAAATGAGTAAAAAGATCTTTTTCATGTTCTTCATTTTTTGGGGGTATGTTAAGTTCCCCCAAAAGTAAGAAAAAAATAAAAAGCCACAAAGATATGGATTCATACCTTTGCGGCCTCTTATTGTCTTGTTTGTATGTCTTTCATATCTGAATATATCAGATAATCCCTCTCACTCTATCGTCAAATGCAGAAAGCGCAGCTTTCGCTCCTTCGCCCATAGAAATAATGATTTGCTTATAAGGAACCGTAGAAACATCTCCGGCTGCATAGATACCCGTCACATTCGTACGGCAATGTGCATCAATCATGATTTCGCCCGGTCGGTTGGTTTCCACTATGTCGCGGAATACACTGCTATTCGCAGAAAGCCCGATCTGTACAAATACACCATCCAACTCAACCAAACGTTCTTCTTCCGTTTTACGATCTTTGATGCGCAGGGCAGTCAGTTTATCACCATTTCCTATCACTTCCGTAGTCTGTGAACTTACAAACACTTCCACGTTCGGCAATGATTTAAGTCGATCTTGAAGTACACTGTCCGCTTTCAACTCATTCATAAATTCAAAAACAGTGACTTTGGAGCAGATACCAGCCAAGTCAATCGCTGCCTCAATGCCGGAATTTCCTCCACCTACTACTGCTACATGCTTTCCCTTATAAAACGGTCCATCACAATGAGGGCAGAAAGCAACACCACGACCGATATACTCCGCTTCTCCCGGAACATTCAGTTTACGCCAGCTTGCACCGGTTGCAATAATCAGTGCTGGAGCCAGGAATTTCTCCCCAACAGAGGTAGTTACTATCTTTTGCTTTCCAAGTACTTCTACTTTCTCTATTTTACGATGTTCCAATAAATCTACCGGATAACGCAGTAAATGAGTTTTCAAATTATTAGCAAGTTCATTTCCCGTGGTTTCTGGGACAGAAATCAGATTCTCAATGCCGACAGTTTCCTTTACTTGCCCTCCGATGCGTTCGGCTACAATAGCCACACGCAGCCCCTTACGAGCTGAATAAATAGCGGACGATACTCCGGCAGGACCTCCACCAGCTACAATCACATCATACTCTTTCACCTCATTCATCGCTTTGGTATCGTCAATACCATATTGTTCCTCCAGCTTGGCGAGCAGCTCACCGAATTCACCACGGCCTACATGAAGCAGCTTTCCATCGGCAAATACAGAAGGTACTCCCTGTATCTTCAATGCATCTACTTCATCCTGATAAAGTGCGCCGTCTACCATTTCGTGAGTAATGGCAGGATTCAGCGTTGCCATTGCATTGAGAGCCTGTACCACGTCAGGACAATTCGTACAAGTCAGTGAGACGTAAGTAACTAAGTGCATAGGGCCTTTCAGTGCTTTCACGCGGTTACAAACAGCCTCATCGGGAAAGTTCTTCCCTTTACCATCCAGATTGAGGATAGCAAGCAGTAAAGAAGTAAATTCGTGTCCGTTCGGAATACCGCGGAAAGTAATTCCTGTGGCGTTACCATTCTTTAATAAAGTAAATTTCAGCCCGTTTCCTTCATTCACCGAATAAGTGATATGATCGGAACAGTCTGCCACATCTCCCAAAAGTTCCAGCAGTTCAGCACGATTCTCATGACTGGACGATACGGATATATCAAAAGCGAAATTTGCCTCCAGTCCGGCAAAGATACCCTTCAGTTGTTCTTTTAATGCGGATTCTAACATACTTTTTCTCCTTTATTATTTCTTCTCTCGCTTATTCTTTTTCTCTCTCTTTTTTCTCTTCATTACTTGTACTCTCTCCACTGCTTAAAAAAGGCCGGCAGCGTTTCCCGTTACCGGCCTCCCATAATCACCATTATCAAGATCTATCAAATCTTACCTACCAGGTCAATGCTTGGTTTCAGGGTAGACTCACCCTTCTTCCATTTAGCCGGGCAAACTTCTCCGTCATGGCTGGCTACAAACTGTGCAGCTTCCACTTTACGAAGCAATTCACTTGCATCACGGCCAATATTGTTATCATTCAGTTCCACCACTTTAATCTTTCCTTCCGGATTGACAACGAATGTACCGCGATAAGCCATACCTTCTTCTTCGATATATACACCCAGTGCACGGCTCAAAGCGCCAGTCGGGTCTGCCAACATTGGGTATTGAATCTTGCGAATACTTTCAGAAGCATCATGCCAAGCTTTGTGCACGAAATGAGAGTCAGTACTTACCGAATAGATTTCTACACCCATCGCCTTGAACTGATCGTACTTTTCAGCCATATCCACCAATTCGGTAGGACATACGAAAGTAAAGTCAGCAGGATAGAAGAAAAGAATCGCCCATTTACCTTTCAGGTCATTGTTGGTTACAGTCTTGAAAGCTCCGTTGTGAAAAGCCTGAACGCTGAATTCAGGAAGTTGAGAATTTAAAATTGGTTCCATAATCTTTATTGCTTTTATTGTTATTAATTGATTTGACTTATAACATCAGAAACAATGTTTTGTTTTTTGTTTCTGGTGCAAAGATAAAGGCAGAAGCCCCGCCTTTGCAAAAAAAGTCCAATCGAATATTTCTATGCGGTGATAGATGAAATTAATAAAAGCATTTTATACCTTTGCGTGCATAAACAAAAACCTGGAAAATATATACGATTATGGAACATCCTCTTGCCCAATTCTTATATTGCCCTGAATGTGGTTCCTCTCATTTTGAGGTCAACAACGAGAAATCTAAAAAATGTGCAGATTGCGGCTTTGTCTATTATTTCAATCCTTCTGCCGCCACAGTAGCACTCATCTTGAATGAGAAAAATGAACTGCTTGTCTGCCGACGTGCCAAAGAGCCAGCCAAAGGAACTCTCGACCTACCCGGCGGATTCATCGATATGAATGAAACAGGCGAAGAAGGCGTTGCACGCGAAGTGCTGGAAGAAACAGGGCTGAAAGTTAAAAAAGCCGTTTACCAGTTCACACTTCCCAATATTTATGTTTATTCAGGTTTTCCTGTACACACACTCGATATGTTTTTCCTCTGCACTGTAGAAAACATGAGCCATTTTTCTGCCATGGATGATGTAGCAGATGCTTTCTTCCTGCCTCTCTCCGAAATTAATTCGGAAGATTTTGGACTGGATTCTATTCGCCGAGGACTTAAAAAGTTCTTATCTGGCAGATAATTCGTTAAAATATAACAAACTACAGAAACATATCCCCTTTCATTCTGTACTTTTGCATAAACACCCGATTATGAAAAAAGAAATTACTAGACTCATTTGTGCGGCTATCTGCTGCACGCCTATTATAGGATTTGCCCAGACAAGTGATAAGTTCACTTCGACCGACAACCTTTATAAAGAAGGGAAAGAACTTTTCCAGGAAAAAAATTATGCAGCCGCCCTGCCAGCACTGAAAGCATTTGTAAAACAAAAGCCTGCCACCTGCCTTCTTCAAGACGCAGAATACATGCTGGCCAGTTCCGCTTATGAACTGAAAGACAAAAACCGGATCGAAATCCTGCGCAAGTATCTCGACCGCTATCCGGACACTCCTTACGCCAACCGTATTTATGCACTATTAGCCTCCTGCTATTTCTATGAAGGAAAATACGACGAAGCACTGGCGCTCTTCAACTCTGCCGACCTCGGTCTGCTGGGTAATGAAGAACGGGATGACTGCACTTACCAATTGGCTACCTGTTATCTGAAAACCGATAATCTACGAGAAGCCGCAATTTGGTTTGAAACATTACGTGCCAACAGTCCCAAATATGCCAAAGACTGTGATTATTATCTCTCTTATATCCGCTATACGCAAAAACGCTATAACGAAGCACTGAAAGGCTTCCTGCCGTTACAGGACGATTCGAAGTACAAGGCACTTGTCCCCTACTACATTGCCGAAATTTATGCACAGCTTCAAAACTACGATAAGGCACAGATTGTAGCACAAAACTATCTGTCGGCCTATCCAAACAACGAACATACTGCAGAAATGTACCGCATTCTGGGAGATGCCTACTACCACTTCGGACAATATCACCAAGCAGTAGAATCATTTAACGAATATCTTGATAAAGATCACTCAGCAGCTCGTCGTGATGCACTTTATATGCTGGGACTTTCTTATTATCAGACAAAAGTCTATTCCAAAGCAGCCGAAACATTAGGTAAAGTGACAACAACCAACGACGCCCTTACACAAAACGCATACCTCCACATGGGGCTCTCTTATCTGCAACTGGCAGAAAAAAACAAAGCCCGTATGGCTTTCGAACAAGCAGCCGCCTCCAATGCTAATATGCAAATCAAGGAACAGGCAGCTTACAATTACGCTCTTTGCCTGCATGAAACCTCTTTCTCCGCTTTCGGCGAATCCGTTACTGCTTTCGAGAAATTCCTGAACGAATTTCCGACTTCTCCTTACGCTGAAAAAGTCAGCAGCTATTTGGTAGAAGTTTACATGAATACCCGCAGTTATGATGCAGCCCTGAAATCCATCGACCGGATAGCCAAGCCAAGCGCTCAGATATTGGAAGCCAAACAGAAAATATTGTTTCAGTTAGGTACACAGTCCTTCGCCAATGCCAACTTTGAACAAGCCTTGAAATACCTGAATCAATCCATAGCTATCGGACAATACAACCGTCAGACGAAAGCAGACGCGTATTATTGGTGCGGAGAATCCTACTATCGCCTCAACCGTATGACGGAAGCCGCACGTGACTTCAATGCATATCTGCAACTGACAACCCAACCCAACAATGAAACGTATGCACTTGCCAATTACAATTTAGGATACATCGCTTTCCACCGAAAAGATTATTCCCAGGCAAGTCACTACTTCCAAAAATATATCCGGCTGGAGAAAGGAGAAAATACAACCGCGCTTGCCGATGCCTATAACCGTGTTGGCGACTGTTACCTACACGTACGCAATTTCGAAGAGGCCAAGCATTATTATTCACAAGCCGAACAAATGAATACTCCCTCCGGAGACTATTCTTTCTATCAATTGGCTCTTGTGTCCGGTCTACAGAAAGATTATTCCGGCAAAATCACCCTACTGAATCGTCTGGTAGGAAAATATCCGGCTTCTCCATACGCTGTGAATGCCATTTATGAAAAAGGACGGTCGTATGTGCTGATGGATAACAATAACCAGGCTATTACTTCCTTTAAAGAACTAATGAACAAATATCCGGAAAGCCCTGTCAGCAGAAAAGCCGCTGCAGAAATCGGTTTGCTGTATTATCAAAAGGATGATTACAACCAGGCAATCGAAGCCTATAAACAAGTTATCGAAAAATATCCGGGCAGTGAAGAAGCCCGGATGGCTATGCGCGATCTAAAATCGATCTATGTAGATCTCAACCGTATCGATGAATTTGCTGCTCTTGCCAATGCCATGCCGGGACATATCCGCTTCGATGCCAATGAGCAGGACTCTCTGACATATACTGCCGCAGAAAAAATCTATATGCGGGGACGACTGGAAGAAGCAAAAACAAGTTTCAACAAATACTTGCAGACTTTCCCGGAAGGAGCTTTCAGCTTGAACGCACATTACCATCTTTGCTTGATCGGAAGCGAACAGAAGAACTATGATATGATTCTTCTCCATTCCGGAAAGCTATTGGAATACCCCAACAATCCGTTTGCAGAAGAGGCTCTTATTCTTCGTGCCGAAGTACAGTTCAATCAGCAACAGACTGCAGACGCTTTGACCAGCTATAAAATGCTGAAAGAGAAAGCAACTAATGTGGAACGCCGCCAGCTTGCTGAAACCGGAGTACTTCGTTGCGCTTTTCTGCTGAGAGACGACATCGAAACAATTCATGCCGCTACCGACTTGCTGGCAGAAGCCAAACTTAGTCCGGAGCTAAGAAACGAAGCCCTTTATTATCGCGCCAAAGCATATACCAAGCAGAAAGCCGATAAAAAAGCTGTGGATGATTTGCGTGAGTTAGCCAAAGATACACGTAATGCATATGGAGCTGAAGCCAAATATCTGGTGGCGCAATCGCTTTACGATGCAAAAGAATACAACGCCGCCGAGAAAGAACTTCTCAACTACATGGAGCAAAGTACACCACACGCTTATTGGCTGGCACGCAGTTTTGTCCTTTTGTCCGATGTATATGCCGCCATGGGCAAAGACTTGGATGCACGCCAATACCTGTTGAGTCTGCAACAGAATTATCAAGGCAACGATGACATCGCAACTATGATCGAAAGCAGACTGAGCAAATTGAAAGTTAAAAATTGAAAGTTGAGAACTAAAATATAAAACTAAAATGAAACGATCTCTTTATATAATAGGTGGAATCACATTGGCAATCTCCATGCCATCCCATCTCCTAGCCCAAACGACACAGCCGAAAGATACGACCATGAATCGTACCGTCGTTGTGGAACAAGAATACAATCCGGACATCATGGATGCTTCCAAAGTGAACGTCCTGCCTAAAGTCGAAGAACCGACTGTCAGCAAAAAAGAAGTGGAATATGCTACTACATTCTTTCCGGCAACTTCCGTTCCGGCAGGGTTGATGAATCCTTATACCGGAAAAGAAATACAACCCGGAAGCGCCCCCGGATATGTACGTGCCGGTTACGGCAATTTAGGCAATCTGGACATCCTCACCAATTATCTATTCCGTCTGTCGAAGAAAGACAAGCTGAATGTACGTTTTCAAATGGACGGTATGGATGGGAAGTTGACTCTCCCTTACACAGACGGCGAAAAATGGAATGCTTTTTACTACCGCACACGTGCCAATGTGGATTATACGCACCAGTTCAATAAATTAGACTTGAATATTGCCGGAAACTTCGGGCTAAGCAACTTCAACTTCCTGCCGGGAAGCGTCAACAGCAAGCAGAAATTCACCTCCGGTGACTTCCATGCGGGTATTCATTTCATTGATGAGACTGCACCACTGCGTTTCAATGCAGAAACGAACCTGTTGATGTACGAACGCCAACACAATATGATCAGTGAAAATGATGCAAATACAGCCATCAAGGAAACAATCATACGCACCAAAGGTGATGTCACAGGAGCCATCAACGATCAACAATCCGTTACTATCGCATTGGAAATGAATAATCTTTTATACAGTGGATACACTAAGAACCCATCTACGGGAGATGAATATTTCAAGAACTATACGACTCTACTTGTGAATCCATATTATGAATTGAATAATGACAATTGGAAATTACACATCGGAGCCAATGTAGATTTATCTTTCGGATTCGACAAGTCATTCCGTATTTCACCGGATGTCACTGCACAATACATTTTCTCGGACAGTTACATTGTTTATGCAAAAGCAACTGGCGGTAAGCAACTGAATGATTTCCGAAGATTGGAAAGCCTTTGTCCATACGGAGACTCTTACTTTTCAACAACATCTGCCGAATCAAGCAACCGCCGTCCTTATGCCACGTATGAACAACTGAACGCTAGCCTAGGACTGAAAGCCAGCCCTTATCCAGGTATATGGTTCCAACTGTTCGGTGGATACCAGAATTTAAAGAATGACTTGCTTTACTCCTATTCAAGTTTGTCCGATACAAGCATCGGAACAGTAAGTACCATGCTCGCTTTCACACAAATACACACCGATAATGTCTATGTCGGCATAAAATTAACTTATGACTACAAAGATGTACTGTCCCTGTCCGCCCATTACATATACCGCAACTGGAACAGTGACAATAACGAATATCTACTTGCCGTAAAGCCTGAAAATGAAGCATCCATCTCTCTCAACGTACATCCCACCTCTGCACTTCAACTGAATGCCGGTTTTGATTACATCAGCCGCAAGGAGGAAACAACATCTTTCAATATGTCAGATATTAGCGATCTGCATATCGGAGCCAGCTATAATGTATTCAAAGGAGTATCCGTTTATGCGCAAGTACATAACCTGCTAAACAAGAAATATCAATATTATTTGGGCTATCCCGCTGAAGGATTCAACTTCTTAGGAGGACTGAGTTTCCGGTTCTAAGATAAAGAAAAGGGGGGGGGCAAAACGTAATCTGACGAAAGGACAACTTTTAATCTGAAACTTGACTCCCTAAATCAATGATGAAAAGAGCCATATCATTACTCAAGAACAGAGTTTGATATGGTTCTTTTATAATTGTTAGTTACAATCTGTAACTTTTTAGAGTGGTCATTTTAGTTTTGACACACCCTCTTTACAAACCAAAACAATCTTCAATTATTTTGTTATCCTTATAACAAATCCACCATAGAAAATATAAATCTGATTGCCTTTATTTCTGTGCAATATATATCCAAACAAGAGAGCATCCGTTTATTGTAATTGAAAAAATATCGTAAAACTACACTTTTTTCTTACCGCCGTACCACCGTCTTATTTCTATTTGTTCTTAATGTGAACGATTTTATCGTTACCCCCTAACAAAAAAAATGTCTCATCTCAATCGTCCTGATATAAAATCAGAATAATTCAGATAAGACACACTAAATTTATAAGAAAAGCTATCAGTGATAACTAAATTTTCAAATCACGTATTTTTTCTATTTCCAACCCCGTTATCTGTGAGATAGTATCAAGGGGGATATTCAAAGACTTCATATTTCGTGCCATTTCTTTCTTTTCTTCCTCACGTCCTTTCGCAAGTCCTTCTTCAAGTCCTTCCGCACGACCCTCTGCACGACCTTCCGCACGACCTTCCGCACGCTCCGTAAATATATTATCTCTCAATATTACAATATTATCCAAATGCCGATAATAAGCTTCAAGCTCGGTTTTCGTCATTTTATCAAGTTTCAATCGCTCGCGGGCCTCCTCCAGTCCCGGTGCTGTGGCGCTGTCAGGGATATCACCTGTATTCAAATAACATATCCACTCTTCCAACGGGCTCTTGGCTACCTGATTGAAATCATTCACTTTCAATATATAATATTCCGGATAAAGTTGGCTCACAGCATCTACCTTGAACGTTTGTCTCTGAAAAGGAGTCAACTCCAGCACATCATTCTGATGAATACCTCTGAACTCCGTTTTTCCGTGATAAACCGTATCCTTTCCGCTACCTAATGAAAAATAGACAATATTGATACTATATATTTTACGTACTTTATCATAGCCTTCTCCACGATTAATGTATTCGGTCACCAACTTGGAAGTGCCGAACAGCATACGTTGAAAATAAGCATACTCATTATTATTCTGAACTTCGATCAGAATAAGCTCTCCCTTAGAGTTTTCGGCAAGCATATCTACCCGATTATACTTGTCAAACTCGTCCTCTTGATTGCTTTCGCTTTCCAACAACTTCTGAATAACAATTTTTTCATTGAGAAGTGTTGTCAAAAAGCCCTCAAGAACTGCAAAATTGGCTTTATTACGCAATAAGCGCTTCATAGCCCAATCGAAACGAATATAATTACTTGCCATAGACTCGTCTCCTTTCTCGTTATCTTTTTTCATGCAAACAAAGGTAAGCAGAAAATGTTTAATATCAAGTATATATATCCAATAAAATGATTTACTATACCTTTATATATACTACCGAACGCCCCACTCCATACTTCTTCAAAACACCTTGTTCGATGAAAGCATTAATATCCTGCAATGCCTGTGTTTTCGTTTTTCCAACGAGCAGGGCATAATCCTGCCGATTAATGCATGGGTGCTCTTTTAGAAACCTTTCTAACCGTTGCAGGCACTTTTCCTCTGGCAACGGATTTTTCACACGAAAGGGTGAATGATAACGCCGTAATTCAAGACCACTCTCAATATCCTTCTTAAATTGGCGATTCACACGAAAATTAATATCTTTCAGAGATATAGACGGCGAACGCAATTCTTTTGCCTCCTTCACCTTCTTGTCAACACTCAACGAAAGGCTAAAATAACCGATATCCCCTAATTCAACAGAGAATCCTTTTAAAAGCAAATGCCTCAATTCTTTTGATATAGCCTCTATGATACCCACCACCTGCGCATGGGGCATATGCTGAAGCGCAGTCACTTGTTCTACAAATTCTTCGGCTGTATAACTTCCCTTCAACACTACACGTGCATGCAAAGGCTGTTCTTCTCCTCTTTTAGCAAGGTCGGGAGTTTCATAAAGATCATAATTTACACTCATTATTGATTAGTTCTTTATTAGGAGAGATAAACATCTTCCCTCCCATAGATTTATTTTCTAAAGTACATTTCTATTTTCGTTTGACTTAACTCAAGCGATAGTTCAACTTAAGTCATTCTTTCGTTTAACTTAAGTCAAACGAAAACAAACATACTAACGAGACAAATGTACATAGAATATACAGATACTAATCTATACTAACCGAGATTTAATTTCATCCGATAAATTATTCCAAAGAGCATAAACATATTCACCAGTAATTATCCAAGATTTGAACGATTTTTTTGTTCGTTTTCAAAAGTTTTGTTCCACCGCCAAAAAGATTGCCTATCATTTGTTTATGCAACTTATTCTTCCTAATATTGTCCTATATTAATGAAAACCAATACAGATAAAACGAATCCCCATGCAAAAAGTATTTCTTTCGATAGCCATACAAATCCTGTGCTTACATTCATTCGTGGTGAATGCACAGCGTATTCACTCTATATAAAGCCAGTAATGGATGTATTTACGTGGGCACCTCTGCAGGATTCTGTTACTATAACCCCGAAAAAAACAATTTCATCAGAATCGGTTCTTTTACAGGCAAAATATCGGATAGCATTGAAGATTACTTCGGAAGAATATGGATAGGAACAAGCATCAGTGGATTATATTCATACAATGTCAGAACCCAAAAGATAACATCTTATCAACGTTCGGATCATCCGAATTCACTAACAAAGAATGTAATCACCACGCTAGCTATCGACAACAAGAAACGACTATGGGTGGGAACTTATGGGCAAGGACTTTGTAGATATAATGATGAAACAGAAGCTTTTACCAAGATTATCAGCAATCTACTAAGCAATGCCTTGAAATATGCCAAAAGCACGATTCGTATTACAACTACAGAAAAGGATTCCGAGATAGTAGTCACCGTAATCGATGACGGTATAGGCATCACCGATCAAGAAAAGACTAAAATATTCGACGCATTCTATCAGGTTAAGAACAACAGTGAAATAAATAAACTGGGCATTGGTATCGGGCTTCACATGACACGCTCACTCGTCCAATTAATGAATGTACGGAAAGTAAAATCAAAGGCATTATTGGCATGACTCCCAATGATTTCATCAAGGTCACCTAAAGAAAGCCTGCAAAATGATGGTGGAGGGAGAATATCGGGTTACCGAAATAGGATTTCTCGTCGGGTTCAGCTCTTCTTCCTACTTTGCCAAATGTTTTCAGAAGCAATTTGGAATGTTACCGACAGAGTTTCTCAAAAAAATAAAAGAAGCCCCCTCATCCGCAACAAAATAAGTCGGCAAGCATTCTCCCTCTAAGCTAAATCTTAAGATTTTATTAAATTCTCCTTATAATATAAGGTAAGGAGAATCTTTTTTTTTACTTTTGTCCCCAAATATTATGGTACAAGCCATTCTAAAAGAAAGAATTATGCAGAAAAACCTTGTCATTGTCGAGTCTCCGGCAAAAGCAAAAACGATCGAGAAGTTTCTTGGGAAAGATTTCAAGGTCCTTTCAAGTTATGGACATATACGCGATCTGAAGAAAAAAGAATTCAGCATTGACGTAAAGAAGGACTTCAAACCCGACTACGAAATTCCGGCAGACAAAAAGGCTCTGGTTAGTACACTGAAAGCAGAAGCAAAAAGCGCAGAAACCGTATGGCTCGCATCCGATGAGGACCGCGAGGGGGAGGCTATTGCCTGGCATCTGTACGAAGTCTTAAAACTAAAACCTGAAAACACCAAACGAATCGTATTTCATGAAATTACAAAGAGCGCAATCTTAAAAGCGATCGAACGACCACGCGATATTGATCTCAACCTCGTAAATGCACAGCAGGCACGACGGATTCTGGACCGTATCGTAGGTTTCGAACTTTCACCTGTACTCTGGAGAAAAGTAAAACCGGCCCTCTCTGCCGGACGTGTTCAGTCGGTTGCTGTTCGTCTGATTGTAGAGCGTGAACGTGAAATACATGCCTTCAAGACAGAAGCCGCTTATCGCGTCACCGCCATATTCCTCGTTCCGGACACAGATGGCAAGTCGGTGGAGATGAAAGCGGAACTGACACGTCGCATCAAGACGAAGGAAGAAGCAAGAGCTTTCCTCGAAGCTTGTCAGGGAGCCACTTTTACAATCGAAGATATCACTACCCGTCCGGTAAAGAAAACACCTCCTGCACCGTTCACCACTTCTACGTTGCAACAGGAAGCTGCACGTAAATTGGGATATACCGTTGCGCAGACCATGATGCTTGCACAACGCCTGTACGAATCGGGATTTATCACTTATATGCGTACGGACTCTGTCAACCTCTCGGATTTTGCAACAATAGGAAGCAAAGAGGCTATCACTAAAATGATGGGAGAAAACTACGTACATCCCCGTCACTTCGAGACAAAGACCAAAGGTGCACAGGAAGCTCATGAGGCTATCCGCCCCACCTATATGGAAAACCAATCCATCGAAGGGTCAGCGCAGGAAAAGAAATTGTACGACTTGATATGGAAACGCACCATCGCTTCCCAGATGGCAGACGCGGAGCTGGAAAAGACAACTGCTACAATCAGCATAAGCGGTAACAAAGATGTATTCACAGCTACCGGCGAAGTGATCAAGTTCGACGGATTCCTGCATGTATACCGTGAGTCCTACGATGATGACAATGAACAGGAAGATGAAAGCCGCTTATTACCTCCTTTGAAAAAAGGCCAGCGACTGGAATACGGCCCTATCATCGCAACCGAACGGTTCACTCAACGCCCGCCACGCTACACGGAAGCAAGTCTTGTGCGCAAACTGGAAGAATTGGGTATCGGACGTCCGTCTACGTACGCTCCGACAATTTCCACTATCCAACAACGCGAATATGTAGAGAAAGGAAACAAAGATGGGGAAGAACGCCTGTTCAACGTATTAACCCTGAGAGAAAATCAGATTAAAGACGAAAATCATACTGAAATAACCGGTGCGGAAAAAGCGAAATTATTTCCTACGGACACAGGTATCGTAGTCAATGATTTCCTCACTGAATATTTCCCGAACATTCTGGATTACAACTTCACAGCCAGTGTAGAAAAGGAATTTGACGAAATTGCAGAAGGAGAAGCGCAATGGACTTCCATCATGAAAACGTTTTATGATAAGTTCCACCCATCTGTAGAAAACACTCTGGCTATCAAGACTGAACATAAGGTAGGAGAACGCATATTGGGAGAAGATCCGGTAAGTGGCAAACCTGTTTCAGTTAAGATTGGACGTTTCGGTCCTGTCGCACAGATCGGCACGGCAGATGATGAAGAAAAGCCTCGCTTTGCACAAATGAAGAAAGGGCAATCTATGGAAACCATCACATTGGAAGAGGCACTGGAATTGTTCAAATTACCCCGTACATTAGGCGAATACGAAGGAAAAACAGTAAGTGTGGGTGTGGGGCGTTTCGGTCCTTATGTTTTACATAACAAGGTATATGTATCTCTGCCGAAAGCTGCCGATCCGATGACCATCACTTTGGAAGAAGCGGAGCAACTAATTCTGGAAAAACGCCAGAAGGAGATGGAACGTCACCTCAAGAAGTTTGAAGAAGAACCGGAACTTGAAATTCTGAACGGACGTTACGGACCTTATATCACTTACAAAGGTTCCAACTATAAGATTCCCAAAGATATTGTTCCACAGGATTTGACATTGAAGAGTTGCTTGGAACTAATCAAGGTACAGAACGAAAAAGAACCTGGTACAACCAAGAAAAGGAAAACGGCTCCAAAGAAAAAATAAACGGAAAAAGGTGTTGCTCTGATAATCATTGCAACACCTTTTTCCGTTTATAACATATTGTTCAAGAGAATATTACATTCTGGCAGGAACTTCAATACCTAGCAGTCCCATTCCTAAACGAACGACCTTAGCCACATTGGCAGAAAGAGCGATACGGAATACTTTCACCGCTTCATTCTCTTCACGTAAAATGCTGAAGTCATGATAGAACTGATTATATTCTTTCACCAAATCGTATGTATAGTTGGCAATAATAGACGGGCTGTAATCTTCACCGGCTTGCTTCACAACGGCTGCAAAATCAGCTACCATCTGAATCAGTCCTTCTTCCTTTTCACTCAATTCGATTCCTGCCGGGATTTGTTCGGGAACAACAATACCGGATTCGGCCGCTTTCCGCAGAACCGATTGGATACGCGCGTAGGTATATTGTATGAACGGTCCTGTATTACCATTGAAATCAATGGATTCTTTCGGATTGAATGTCATATTCTTACGGGCATCAACCTTGAGGATAAAGTATTTCAAAGCACCCAACCCCACAATACGAGCGATATCATCCGCTTCTTCCTGTGTCAAACCATCCAACTTGCCAAGTTCCTGTGAGGTTTCTTTAGCGGTAGCGATCATCTCTTCCATCAAATCGTCGGCATCCACTACTGTACCCTCACGGGATTTCATCTTACCTTCCGGCAATTCCACCATTCCGTAAGAGAAATGCACCAGACTCTTTCCCCACTCAAAACCCAATTTATCGAGCAAGATAGAAAGTACCTGGAAGTGATAATTCTGCTCATTACCCACAACGTAAATCATCTTGTCAATCGGATAATCAGCGAAACGAAGTTTGGCCGTACCAATATCCTGTGTCATGTAGACAGAGGTTCCGTCACCACGAAGAAGCAGTTTGTGATCCAATCCTTCGGCAGTCAGGTCCGCCCATACGGAACCATCTTCTTTCTTGAAGAAGAAACCCTTCTCGAGCCCTTCCATCACCTTCTCTTTTCCTTCGAGGTAAGTATTGGATTCATAATATATCTTGTCGAAGCCGACACCCATCATCTTGTAAGTCTCATCAAATCCTGCATATACCCAGTTGTTCATCATCTCCCACAATCCGCGTACTTCCGGGTCACCGGCTTCCCATTTCACCAACATCTCACGGGCTTCCTGCATCAACGGAGATTCCGCTTCGGCTTTCGCCTTCGCTTCTTCATCGTTCATCCCCTGAGCTGTAAATTGAGCCATCAGTTCCTTCACTTCGGCTTTATAATGCTTATCGAAAGATACATAATAGTCACCCACCAGATGATCGCCCTTCTTGCCCGAAGTCTCAGGTGTTTCACCGTTTCCGTATTTCTTCCATGCCAACATGGATTTACAGATATGGATACCACGGTCGTTTACGATATTAGTCTTTACTACCTTGTTGCCGTTGGCAGCCACAATGTTAGCCAATGCGTTACCTAAAAGGTTATTGCGCACATGTCCCAAGTGAAGCGGTTTGTTTGTATTCGGAGAAGAATACTCGATCATTACCAACGGAGAAGTTTCGGTAGCTTTTACCAGACCATATTGCTCGTCAGCCTGAATCTCATTGAGCAGTTCAATCCAGGTAGCCGACGCAATAGTCAGGTTCAAGAACCCTTTTATCACATTAAAAGCAGCTACAGCCGGTTCGTTGGCTTTCAGATACTCACCGATTTCCTGGGCTGTCTGCTCCGGTCCTTTTCTTGACATTTTCAGGAAAGGGAACACGACCAAAGTCAGATGTCCTTCAAATTCTTTCTTCGTTTTTTGCAACTGCACCATCTTTTCAGGGACTTCCTGACCGTAGAGTGCTTTGAGTCCGTTGATGACGGACGCTACAAGTTTATCTTCTATCTTCATATTTACAATTATTTTCTGCGTACAAAGATACAGGATAATTTATAAAGGTTGCTCTTCTGAAGAAGAATTATTCTTCGCACCACGCTGATATATAGAAGGTGAGACTCCGAATTGCATCTTAAAACGTCTGCTAAAATAAAACGGATCATCAATACCTACCCGATAGGAAACCTCAGCCACTGTCAAATTTTCACCGGAAAGCAACAGTTCCGCAGCCTTTTTCATACGGATGATACGCAAGTATTCGTTAGGAGCATAACCGGTTACCCCTCGTATTTTCTTGTAAAATGCGGTACGCCCCATCTTCATTAGTGAAGCAAATTCATCAATAGTCAGTTCCGGTCGGGAAAGATGTTTCTCCAAAACAAGATTCAGACGATCGGCAAATTCCTTATCCCTGTCTGTAGAACAGACTGCCGGACGCATGATTCCCGGCTCATTCAAGTACTTCTCACGCAGCTTGTCACGCTGCTCGATCAATTGGAATACACGTGCCAACAGTAACTTAATGCTGAACGGTTTAGGAATATAAGCATCCGCACCGGACTCTATACCTTCCAGATATTTCTCCGGCGAACTCAAAGCAGTCAGCAGAATAATGGGAATATGACTTGTATCAAAGTCCGACTTCAACTTCTTTGTGACCTCAAAGCCCGTCATTCCAGGCATTAGAACATCGCAGATAATCAGATCTGCATCATAGGAACGTGCCTTCTCGAAACCGGATGTACCGTCGGCAGCCACTTCTACTTCAAAATAAGCCCCGATCTCCTCTTTCAAGAACTGGCGGATATCATTATCATCCTCTATTATCAATATCTTCCGTTTATTCAACGGATTTTCTACTTTCCCAAACTCCTGCAGTTCACGTTCTTCCTCCCCGAAATCGTTCCCTCCTGCCCAATGGACATCATGTGCATTGGCTTCCCTCAGCAACGCATTATTCGCAACAAGAAAATCTTTTTCTTCATAGACTGATTTGTCCGTTGGAACAGAAACAGTGAATACAGAGCCACCACCCTCGTTATCCGCATACTTGATTGTTCCCTTATGAACCTGCACCAATTCATGAGTCAGATGCAGTCCTACACCGATACTGTCGCCAGAGAAACTGCTTTGCATAAAACGTTTGAACAACTCAGCCTGTTTTTCTTTAGGTATTCCAACTCCGGTATCCGATACCTGTATCTGTAGCATTTTCTTCACTTCATCCACCGTGACGGATAAAACAATACACCCATTGGAAGGAGTATATTTAAAGGCATTCGACAACAGGTTATAAGTCACCTTATCCAGATTTCCCTTATCAATAAACATCTTATAGGAAGGAACAGAAGGATTAAACCGGAAATCCATCTTCTTCTGTTCGGCTATATCACCAAAACTCAGGAAAATTTCATAAAGAAAAGCTACCACATCTGTCTCTTCCAACAACAAAGCCAATTTATTATTCTGCATTTTGCGGAATTCCAACAATTGATTAATCAGCCTCAACATACGCTGCGTACTCTTATCCATCGTCTTTAAAGGATGCACCAATTCTTTAGGAATATCACTGATACGCTGTATCCGTTCCAACGCACCTTGAATCAACGTAAGTGGAGTGCGGAACTCATGGGAAATATTCGTAAAAAAGACCAGTTTGTACTCAGTCAACTGTTTCTCCACACTGATACGGTTTCGCAAACGGCTGAAATTACGGACAACCCGGTAAGTAAAGTACAGAGCGACCATGACCAACAAAGCATAACAGAGGAAAGCCCATCCTGTTTTCCAGAACGGAGGCTTGATCACAATAGTCAGAGTTGTCTCCTTATCATTCCAAATACCAGCCTCATTGCAAGACTTCACATGCAGGATATACGTTCCGGGATTCAGATATTTATAGGAAGCAAAATTAAGTGAGGAAGGGGCACTCCATTCCTTGTCGTAATTTTCAAGCCAATACATATATTTAGCCTGTCCGCTATCAGAATAATCGAAGGTAGAGAAGTCTATCAGGAAAGAATTCTGAAAATATTTAAGTTCCATTCTGTCGGAGTAAGCCAGTGAATGTGTCAATGGAGAGTCCATAGTTCCTGGAACTACTTGAATCCCATTGACATATAAATCCGTAAGAACCACCGGCAAGAAGGATTCATTGCTTTTTATCTGCTCGGGATCAATAATAGTCAGTCCGTAATTCGTACCGAACAGCAATCTGCCATCCGCCCCCACGTATGCACAATTCTCACTATATACATTACTCAATGTATACGAAGAGAAGAAGTAGTTGTCGAACGACTTCGTATCCGGGTCAAACTTGGAGATTCCATATTCAGTTGCAATCCAGAGTTTTCCATGCTTATCCTCCAGAATGGACTGGACTACATTATTGACCAGCCCTTCATTTACTCCATAATGTTCATATCTCAGTACATTATAGTTATCTTCCGGTTGACAGAGATTAAGCCCCATCCCCGAAGTTCCGGTCCATATCCGTCCCTTACTGTCTTGAAAAATACATTTTATCTCATTACTACAAAACTTTCCGTTCGTATGGCTGAACCAATGATAATTTTCAGGGTCGGCAATTAAAGAATCCGGATGGAAGATACAAATCCCCTCACTAGTCCCCATCCATATCATCCCATTCTTATCTTCCTGAAATGCACGGACCATCTGTACCCCATATCTCCCCTGAAAAAAATGCCGGAACTTATAGGTACCCTCCGAAGCAGGCTCCGCCAGATCAAGCCCGCCCCCAAATGTCCCGATCCACATCCGCTCCTTAGCATCCCGACAAATAGCAAATATATTATTGTTGGATAGTGTCGTAAGATCCAGCTTATCATGCCTATACCAATCCTCTCCTATCTTCAGCCCTTCGCCACGTGTTCCCATCCAAAGCTTTCCTCCGGCATCCTTCTCCATCGCATAAATGTTCGATTGGTAATAGGTTTTATCCATCTTCCGGTTGAAATGCGCATCATAAGTAAAAAGACCACCTTTACGAGTAGTAATTCCGATATCACCATTCGGCATTTCCTCTATCATACGTATAGCATTAGAACGGTCGAACAGCTCCGGACTTTCCGGATAAATACGGGTAGTCCCTTCATTCAAAACCGAAATGCGGGCTACTCCCGAATATTCGGAACTCACCCATATTCCTCCTGCCCGGTCCTCCATAACAAACAACAGGAAATCAGAATTGATATAACTGTTTTCAGTAATACCTGCTGCAAAATGTTCCAGCTTGTCTTCAATAGGATCATAAGCAAACAGCCCGTTTCCATAAGTCGAGATCCAAATGATTCCTCGAGAATCATGAACAATATGATAGCGTTCAAAATCAATATGGTCGAGTTTATCCTCCGGTATAAACTGAAAAGATTTCACTTTACCGGTGGCTGCGGAAATGTAATGAACACATCCCGTACGGTTATAAATCCAGTAGTCTCCACGATTGTCACATATCACTTCTCCTTTTTTTATATCCAAATGAGTGTCAGGAGTCAACGTATATTTTACGAGATCATAATTATACACCCCCGTACTGGTAAGTATCACCCATTTATCTTTAATACGAAAATCATCCGTAAGAGACATCTTTCCGGCAACCGCAGAAAGTGCAGCTTGTTTCAGCAGTTCCTGAGTCTTTTCCTGATAAGAATAAATATCTCCATTTTCTGTAAGGAAATAAACTCTATCCCCATTAGCCAGCATAGAGACAAAATGTAAGGCACGGTCTACGATCTTAACCTCACCGTCTACGACCAAAGCCACCCCCCGTTTCGTGCCGATCCAAATACGTCCGTCATTATCCTCGCGTACAAAGTTCACCCGATTATCCGGTAAGTTTCCCGCTTCCGTCTTAAATACAGTAGAAGTCAATATCCCCTCTTCTTGATGTATAACTCTTCTAACTCCGTTATCCGGATGCCACAACCAGACATCTCCACAAGAAGCCAGGAATAGTTTCGAATAATTCCGGTCCTGATCCTCCGGTTCCATATATTCTACAAAACACGCCTTCTGCAGATCATAGCAGCTATACAGACGAACAGTAGTTCCCATCCACAGAAAACCATGTTTATCTTCGGTGATATTAAAGATCCGGTTATCTGCCAACGATGGCTTCCCATCATTTCCCGGTTGGAAAGTCAGAAAAGAATTACCGTCATAGCGGCTTAATCCGTTCAATGTGCCAAACCACAAGAAGCCTTTGCTATCCTGGTACATATACCGTACAGAGTTACTGGGCAATCCATCACTCGTTTTCATCTGGCGGGAACGTAATTCAATACCCGCATAGGTATTAAGAACAGAGATTAGAAACAAAATAAAAGCGAACAGGAATCTTTTCTTCATCATAGATTTCAAGATTAATAATAAATGTCTAACAAAAATAGCGAAGAATTTTGGAATAATAAAATTAGTCCGAACCGGAAATAAAACAAATCCATATTCCCCGGTCCAGACTATCCCAATTATCAAACAACCTAAAAACCTCTATATCCACCCTTTCCTGTATATCCAAACAATACCTATAATCTTTAAATTGAGCTTATTTATACACATTTATAAAGTCATTAGCCAGTTTTCCAGATCCTCCATCATTTCAGCACGTTGAGCAAATGGTCTTTTGTTGTATCCCCAACCATGCTTCCCGCTACTGTAAATATGCATTTCCGAAGCAATTCCCAACCTTCTCAATGCCTTGTGATAATTCTCCGAGTGAATAGGTTTCACACTTTGATCGTCACCTGACAGTGCAATAAATGCACCCGGAGTTCTTTTATCTACCTGTAACTCATTACTATATCTTTTCACCAGTTTCTCATCCGGATTTTCTCCCAGAAATTGCTTCTTTGATCCCTTATGCGCATTTTTTTCTTCCATTGTAATTACCGGATAAAGAAGAATTTGAAAAGCCGGGCGCAATTTGGCTGAAGCGTGGGTGGCAATAGTAGAGGCTAAATGCCCGCCTGCGGATGACCCCATTACTCCGATACTATCCGGAATAATATTCCATTCTTCAGCATGTGCTCTAATATAACGCATTGCTTCACAAGCATCCGAGACAGGTACTTCCGGATTGCCATTCGGCATCCTATATTTCAATACGATTGCTGCCATATTCCGTTTATTAAAGTATAAAGCCCAGTCGTACCCCTCATCTTTCATTGCCAAGTGATCATATCCACCTCCGGGACAAATTAGAATTGCTTTTACCGGTTTCTTCGAGACAGGAAGAAAAACTCTGACAGAAGGTTTATAATTATGCTTTTTATCATCGTACCCTTCCGTTTCTTTACCATTCGAATTAGGTAATCCTTGCTCCCATAAGTCAATATCAAATGGCGGTTGTGCAACGGTTACGTTCGCGGAAGAAACCCGCAACATTGTCTCATACATTTGTCTCCCTAGATACTCGGCAGATGTTTTATCAAAATGAAGCCTGTCTTTCAGTAAAGTAGCTTTCGACATATCTACCAGATAGGCATTCTTATCCTCCGAAGCCAACCGTTTCATCGCTGCTTCTACCTCAGCATTATAACGTTTGTTCGATTTGGCTACAGAACCGAAGATGAAAGGCAGTTCCGAATAATCTTCACCGGTTTTCCGGGTGAGATGAGTACGTACATAAGCCAGTACATTTTTCAGATTATCGTAATAATCCGGACCATAATCCGAATCACTTTCTCCTTGATGCCAGAGGAAAGCATCAATGTGGTAACCTTCCGGCAAGCGAGACAGCGTCTTTGTTATACTATTACTTATTTGCTGGACAAACGAAAGGAGCAACGATTTTCCTTTTTTCGCAGTAGGAGTATTTTGCGCTAACCATGCCGGGTCGGCAGACCAGTGCCCTCCACGAGAACTTGTATTCTCTGATGTTATTGATGTGCCTCCTACTGCCCACTTTATTACGTAAAAGTCTTTTTGATACAACTGTTCCAACAGATAATAGGTAACAGCATCATAGCCCCAACGATTACGACGAGGCCAAAAAGGAACAAATTTTCCATCCACACGATTCTGTGAGATTTTACAATATTTATAAGCCCCTTTCGTGAAACCGGTACTATCTATCCCCATACTCCTGATATATTCCGGCAAGTCCGAGACAGGCACCCTCCCGTCGGTATTAGACTGTCCGGCCACAATAACAACATGAGCCCGCTCCTGTGCATATACTGCAAAACATAAAAGCCCTGTTATCAACAAACAAAAATAACGTTTTAGTTCTTTATTTTCAGACAAGTGTATTAAAACAGTCTTCATCGCCCCTCCCGTTTTCACTTTGATACATTCAAATACCACTTCTCTTCAGATGAGAAATCCGGCACGGATAATCCCGAACGCTCATATTTCCTGCCTATCACTTCTTTCAGATACTCACTGCCGGAGCCTGCCTTTTCCTTATTCATACGTCTGGCCACACGAATCAGATCACCCCAACGATGTCCTTCAAAAGCCAGTTCCAAAGCAGATTCTTCTATCAACAGTTTCTCCATACATTGTACATCTGTTTCACCGGCTTCCGGTTCCATCTCCTTAGCTTTCAACGATACACGACCGCGAATTCCCGTAAATTCACGCCAAGGACTACGATAGTAAGGCGCATCTATACTTCGTGCATCAAAGTAAAAAGGTTCCGGATAAGGCTGTCCGTATTCATAACTGGTCACACAGTCCCATTCTCTCTTAGCTTCCGATTCCGGAGTATAACGGTAAGTTGTTTTGAATCCTTCATTCAAAATCGAATAAGCAAGTTTCGTATACCCACAACGGTTCACAGCCTCCGCGTAACGTAGCAACACCTGTGCGGCACGATTCAAGAACCAACGTCCCTTTTTCTCATACGGCTTCACCGGATCATAATCATATAAATACTTCTGAACTACATATTCACCATTTACCAGTTTGTAAGAAGAGTCACGCCCACGTCCGTCAAACTCCGCACCGTTCTTTTGTTCCTCCTTTTCCCATAAGTCGGTAACCGCATAGGCTGAAGGCATCAACTCATACTTTCCTTTTCCTTCATTGGCAAACAGTTCAATCAAGGGATAATAAGGTTCAAAAGCCGGATCATAGCTTATTGTCCAAATCAACTCACTCCACAAAGCAGACTTATCTGCCGGAAAAGCGAACATATTCAGCCAGGTATTCTTATAACTGTTCATATCGCCATCCATATATCGTTCATAAAAAACCTGAAAATAAGTATCTCCACCGGTAGAATAGCTTCCGCAACGATACCTGACCGCATTAGCCGTAGAAGCCTTATTCTCGTCGGTAGACAGAAATTTACGATATTGTACGGCAGCCTCCCGGTAATTCCCGTTCCAAAGATAAAGATCTCCCAAAAGAATACGCTTGTTAACAAAGAATCGTTTCAGGTCATACGTATCCAATTTATACTTTATCAAGTCACTATTCAGGTAATCCTCCAAAGTCGGCAAGTTCTCCATGCATTCGATCAAACGGGGCAAGAGTTCATCCAACCCAATTTTCGGCAGTTGCTCCAGCTTCGAAGCATCTTCAACGGATACAGTAGGCTCCGTTACATAAACCGCCTTTCCGAAATACATACCTACTTGCAAATAAGTCCAACAACGAAGGGCCGCTACATCCGAATAAAGTTCCGAGTATTCTTCCTGTGTCAACCGATTATTGGCAAGCATATCCTCAAAACCTGCCAGAATATCATTACAGTTCTGAATGACGGAATAATAATTCGTCATATCCGCATATTTATTTCCCGAAGAAGGAGTATTAGTATTGATTTCCTGCAATTCTATAGATGCATTATCCGTCACATCCATCAAATCGGCACGAAGTTCTCCCAAAACGATTGTCTGCTCCGCCAGCCCCATAAATTTTCCATACAATCCCAATATGGCACTATTCGCATCATCGAGGGTCTTATAATGATTCTTATATTCCACTACCGATTCCAGTTCCGCATCCACACAAGAGCCGAACAACGTACAGGCAAACAGCCCGCCCAATATGATGACATTCTTTATTGATTTCATGGTTTACTTATTTAGAGTCCGAGTTTTAATCCTATATAAAAAGTACGTGCCTGCGGTGTCGTAAAAGAGTCGATTCCATAACTCAGAGGACTGGTACTAATGCTGGACTCCGGGTCATAGCCTTTGTAAGCAGTCCAAGTGCACAGATTCTCCGCTACGGCATATACCTGCAATCCGGTAACAATCCCCTTTTTGATAGGCACATCATAAGCCAGTGTCAGATTCTTGAATTTCAAGAAAGAACCATCCTCTATCCAACGGTCAGAGAAGCGGGAATTCTGCATCGGATCACCATAGGTAGCTTTCGGCATGCTTGCCGCTTGTCCGTCCATACGCCAACGGTTCATCACAGCTTTGGTCTGGTTCTCCATTCCGGACATCGCCTCCAATGTCTGACGGGTATAGTTATAGATATCATTTCCTACAGAATACGTAAACTGCGCAGAAAGCGTAAAGTTCTTCCACAAGATACGGGTATTCAATCCTCCATAGACATCCGGATTAGGATCCCCTATCACAGTTCTATCTTTTTCATCGATATATTCATCTCCGTTCATATTGACAAATCGCATATCACCAGCACCGAAAGGCAGGTCTTTCAACCCGGAACGTACGTTCAATCCGTCAGTCTGCGCTTCCGTTTCCGTGCTATACACCCCGTTTGTCCTATATCCGTAGAATACTCCTAACGGTTTACCTACTTCTGTCAGAACCGTACCGCCGACTATTTCCGTCTGATAACTTTCGCCTTTCAATCGGGTTACCTTGTTCTTATAGTGTGAAGCGGTAATCCCCAAATCCCATTTTAGGGAAGCTGTATTCAACAGGCGGGCATTGACAGCCACGTCCACTCCTATATTTCTCATTTCCCCTCCATTATCCACATAAGTCGAGTATCCCGAAAAAGGAGTCACGGAAGAGTAGGTAAGCATATCCTTTACTTTCGAGCGATATACATCAGCGCTTAAAGACAAACGTTCGTTCATAAACGCTACATCCAAACCAATATTCAGTTTGCCCACCCGCTCCGGTTTCAGATTCAGATTAACCAGATTGCCGCGTACCAATCCGTAGTTACCCATCAGATTTTGTGAATTATAATAGCGACTCCCTGTATAATTGCCGATATCGTCATTCCCGGCTACCGAATATCCTGCACGTATTTTCAGCAAGTCTATCCATGGCAATTCTTTCATAAATTTCTCCGATGATAATACCCAAGCGGCAGACACAGCCGGGAAAAGCCGGAAGAAGCCGACATTCTGTCCATAGCGGGAGGAAGCATCCGTCGACAATGTAGCATTGACAAAATAGCGGTTCTTCAAAGAGTAAGCCACATTACCATAGATGGAAAACCAGTTCCATGTTCCGAGTGCCCCTCCCATCTGCCGCAATGCATCCAGACCGGACTGCAAAGACTTAAACTCATCACTCGACGAATTATACGCCTTCGTCCAGTCGTCTTCCGCCTTATTGGTGGCATATCGTAAACCTACGGTTGCATCCAATTGATGTTCCGGACCGAATTTGAACAAGTAGTTGGCACGCGTTTCATCAAACAGCGAGAAAATACGCTCCGTATGATATTGCATTTCGTTTGTCACCAATGCAGTAGGGAGCTCATCGTACGGAATCCCTTGTCCCGGATGAAAGATACTCTCTTTCGCTTTAGTCAGACGAAGTCCGAACCGCGTGCTCAAAGTCAGATTCTTCCATATATTATACTTCACATGAATGTTAGCCGTAAAACCATAATTGGAATTTTCTTGCTGCACACTGCTGGTCACTGCCGCTGGATTTGCCATACCGAAGAGGTCCGTATCTTCATAATTCGGTGAGAGCTGATCCTGTTCATTATATACATAGCTTGACATAAAAGGCGACTTGACCAGAGAAGAGTAAATCGGATTCAACGGAGTCGCATTTCCTTCCTGCATCAAGTTCTTCTTACCATAGACAAAATTCATGTTTGTCTGTACCATAAACTTCTGTGAAAAAGTAATATCTGTATTGATTCTTGCAGAGAAACGGTTAAAGTCCGTACCTTTCACTACTCCTTCATTTTGCAGATACCCCAACGACAAAGCATACACGGCAACATCGTCACCACCGGTCACCCCTATTGAATAGTTATTCTTCAAACCTTCTACAAACAACTCATCCTGCCAATCGGTGCTTTTGTTATACCGATAGAAGTCCGGATTACCTTCATATCCCCAAGCTTGCTGTACAGGTCTTTCATTATTTATGAAAGGCAGTTTTTGAATATCACTGCTAGAATATCCCCGACTTTGATATACATCCATCAGATAACGTTTCGACTGAGCAGCATCCAACATCGGAATACTACCAAGTTTCATATTCATCCCCATCACCGCTTGCGCCGTGATTCGTGTTTCAGGCTCTTTACCTCTCTTCGTTTCTACAACAATAGCGCCATTTGCCCCCTTCACCCCATAAAGGGTCGTTGCATCCTTCAATACGGTAATCCGGTCGATGTCCTTCACGTCAATATCACAGAAAGGAGTGGAAAGATAGCCGTTTATCAGGGACGTACCGGCCGAAATATTCTCGATCACCATTCCGTCAATAATCAATAAAGGCTGATTATTTGCATAGATCGAATTGAATCCTCTCATAAACATATTCATCCCCGCATTTTCCATTCCCGAACGGGAAATCACATTCAGACCTGCTACCGTTCCTTGCAACAAGGTCTCACCGCTGGTAGACGGATTTAACGAGTTATCACCGTCCAACTGAACCACAGAAGTAGTAAGATGGCTTCCCGCCACTTCCCCCAACGGAGTTGTCACATTCCCGAATACACTCTTATGTGTTTCGTCATAGATACGTATATTCACCTCGTTCCGTCCTTTCAGCGCAACTCTTTTCTGTTGGTATCCGGGACCGGAAATCAACAATTCCACATCATAAGACGGTACTTTGATAGAGAACTTTCCGGTTTCATCCGTCATTGCCGCACTGATATCCGACACAGTCACTCTTATTCCATTAACCGGATTTCCGGTAGCCGCTTCCACGACTGTTCCCGACACTTTCTCCTTATACTCAATACGTTTCTTCACTTTCAACGTACGAATCTTCTTATTGAACTTCTGCGCATTCGCAGACAAAGCGAACACACAAGCCAGCAAAAGAAATATATATTTTATCTTATTCATAGCATTTTCTTTCCTTTAATCGTTTCATCTGCATCCGTATCATTCACCGTCCGGAATACGAGGGACAAATTTTATATAATCAAGAAACATCATTCCGCCACTCTGATTGGTCTTGGAGTACGGATGAAAACCGGCCGTATTACAAACCATCAACTGTACTTTGCCCATTCGCGGAACATCGAAATCATATCCCTCTTCTCCTTCCACTTCTTCTTTCGGAATCATTCGGGAGTTACTGATATCCAACGTATATTTCCGAAGCTGTACCGGGCAATCCCTGTATGTCTTATCTCCCGCTACCGAATAAGCAGCAAAAGCAACCGAGTTCCCCCAATAGTTATTTTGTATCGAGCCACCGGATGAACGGGCAAGCTGTGCATCACCCGGCATTGCCGCAAACATCTTTTGGCAGACCACCAACGTGGAAGCCTCACTTGCCGGATCTTTTGCGATATGTTCAGCCATATCATCGTAAGAAAGCCAATAAACGTCATAGGTAACAGAGTTCAACCGTACTTCATACAGCAGATAAAAATTCATATCCGTGTTATAATTACTCGTATTGAAAACAAAAGAGTACTCTGTACCTGTAACGGGATCCTTCTGGTAAGTCCGCGAAGACACCATCACATCCTTTCCTCCACTTGCCCACGACGAGCGTGAACGGGTGTACACTTTAGAAGGTGAGTATGCGCTCAAATAGTCTTCGGCCTCTACCACCACCGTCTTTATTTTGTTCTCTTTCATCTTGACATCCACCCCATTCAAGAAACGAACCACTCCATTGGAGGCTTTATATTCGCTGACTTCTATCGGCGAAGGAACGAAGTCTGCCGCTCCTGAAAAATCTACCTTCACACCACTCAGGGCGGTCGTTTCCCCTTGCTTGAAAACCAAATCGCGGATCAGTTCGTCAACTACCAGCGAATCGGTCTGTTCCTCATCGCCCAAACTCATATACCTCGCATATTTAGCTTTCAATTCCCGAAAGTTAAGATCTCTCAATACAACGAATGTGTAGGAAGAGTCTTCATTGTTAATCGGCATTTCCTCGAAAAAGTAATTCCGTGTAGTCCACACCGTATCATATACGGGCTGCCCCAGTTCATTCACCCCAGTCTGTACACTTCTCTCCGTATCCATTACTTTGGTAGCTTTCGCATACAGGCTGTCCAACTGTTCGTATTCTTCCGGAAACATTCCCCGAACATATTGCAGATACTCATCAATATTCATCAAAGGTTTATACGCCTTATCCACTATATGCAGGACTCCATTATTGCAAAGCACATTTGAATGTTCCGAGTCAAAACTCACAGTACTCATGGATTGGTTCTTTCCGTTTATCATTTTCAAGCGACTGTCCGGTTGAGTTAATGTCTTCATATTATACAAACCAAAAGCAATATGATTCTTCACTATCGCAAGTTTCTCCTGCTCATTCCATTCTCCTTCTTCATAATTTGCCACCAACTCTGAAATCGCATCATTATCCGGCGCAAGAATTGTATACTCATATTCTCCATTCAGGATATTGACGTAACCGGTTTCCTCCAGCAGAAGATAAAAGGCAGAAAGATCCTTGTTCGCCTTTACAGCATCCAGCACACTTCCGTCCAATGTAGGAGTATCTACCTCCACATGATTGTCCCACTGGTTGTTACAGGCTGTAATCAATACCACAACTGCCAACAGCCATACACCTCTTATTATATTGAGTTTCGTTTTCATTGCTACTAATTTATCCGTTGATTTTTATTTATAAGGCCAGATCTCTTCTATTCCCGGAGAGTTCTCCTCTATTTGGTTACCTTTCATATCAAGCATCGGCCATACTTGATTTTCCGTAGCCGGTATAAACTGAATCATATCAAAATGATAATTCTTATCACTATACTTCTCTACCATGTCGAAACGTATCGTATGGCGGCCACTGGAATATACTTTAATCGTTCCCAACAGAATACTGTTCATGCTCTTATCCGGTTTGTAGGTATACTGTTTCCACCCGTATTCCCTTTCCATCTCCGCATGATTGACCATATCCACTCCACGAAAGTCCTTCTTAGTCTTACCATCCGCATCCTTTTCATAAACAATCGTTTTGACCTGTGCTATGGTTGCTGTTTTCTCTAAGACCTGATCATCCTGGTTTTCCTGTTTAAAAGTTGTTTTCAGTATCGGTCCTCTCTTTGATGAACTAGAATGGCGATAACATAACCATACTTTATAAGTACCGTCTATCAATAAAGGTAACGTGAACTCAAAGGCCTTCACATAGCCACCGGTAGTGATGGAGAACGTCAGATAATCACCATTTACATACTGTTGGTTCAGATTCATCGAAGGATTATCATCACTCATATTTACTACTCCATAAGTAATATCCGGATTACCGCTGCCTCTATCCGACTCGAATTTGACATCTTGATTTAAATCTTTCATCTTAAACTTCTTGGTCTCCTTGCGATAGGCCGGATCCGATTTAATCTGCGGCAAGTCACACATATCGAAATCCACCCGATAGGCAGAACGTATCTTAATCTCCAATAAACCTCCGACTTCCTGCATCACTCCGTCCTCACAAGTCAAGTCGGTGTATTCACTATTTCTTAGCAGTTCGATTCCTGCTTCATAACTGGAAGCGCTCTTAAACCGGTTCAGCACAATGGACTGTCCGTCCATGGTACTGGTGATCACCTGATTCTTCACTTTAGTCATAACGGCCGATGTCCCTCCCAATAAATCAACAATATACCGTCGTCCTATTCCGATATGATAAGCCAGAAAGTTCTTTACCAATTCATCTTCCGCTATCCCCACCATATTCTTTTTCAAACGTACCAGCAGTTCCGCCTTATTATGGATACCTTCATCATTGAAAGTCTCGAATCCGCAATATAGTTACAGCACACTACCCGAAGAATATTCCCATCAGGAAATACCCGAGCACTGGAAGACACTGCTTACTCCGGTAGTTCCGGAGGAAAAAGGCTATCCTAAGTTCCGCAATGTATATCTTTCACATATCAAAGCGACCAATGTAAGGGAATTTATCTCCGCTTCCGGATGGAACGATACATTGCGCTTGGAAAACTTCTTCCTGTATGCCATTGAAGCACAAGCACAGAAAGCGGGACAAATCCGGTACAGCAGAAACTTTAATCTGGCAGAGGTCACACTGGATACTAAGGACAATACCCCTATTATCTCAGAGCACAATGACAAGTGTAATATGCAGTTTAAAAGCTCTTCCACCGGGAATTTATAGAAACTAAAAAATAAAACAATATGAAACGATGTATTTATTGGTTGATATGCGCATTGTCATCTATCATAACGATGAACGCCCAACCCAATTATAATTATTCAAAATTGCAAAAAGAAAAGCTCGGACGAGGTGTGGTTGCCATCCGTGAGAATCCTTCAACCGTAGTAGTCTCATGGAGGTATCTCTCTTCCGACCCGATGGAAACGGCTTTTAATATATATCGGGATGAAAAGAAACTGACCTCCCAACCGATAATGACGGGTACGCTATTTCGTGACGAAAACAGTAGTCAGAAAGCTGTGGTCTACGAGGTACGTCCCGTAGTAAAAGGAAAAGAGACGCATCTACTCGATGGGAAATACACGCTTCCCGCCAATGCGCCCTTAGGCTATCTGCAGATCCCCTTAAAGAAACCGGCAGAGGGGATCACTCCGGCAGGCGATACATATACATACAGCCCGAATGACGCTTCCATCGGTGATGTAGACGGTGACGGTGAATATGAAATCATCCTAAAATGGGAACCTAGTAATGCAAAAGACAACTCTCACGACGGATATACGGGTGAAGTATATATCGATTGTTACCGGATGGACGGCAAACAGTTGTGGCGCGTTAACTTAGGGAGAAATATACGCGCCGGAGCACACTACACTCAGTTCATGGTGTACGACCTGGATGGTGACGGGAAAGCGGAAGTGGTGGCACGTACTTCAGACGGTACTGTAGACGGGAAAGGGAAAGTGATAGGCAACGCCAAAGCCGACTATCGCGAACCCGGTGTGTTCGACAAAAAGAAGAACAAACTCACCCGTCAGGGACGTATTCTGGAAGGTAACGAATATCTGACTGTATTCTCCGGACTTACCGGCGAGGCTCTTTATACCACCGATTACATCCCTGTTCGTGGCAACGCCAAAGACTGGGGCGACACACGTGCCAACCGCAGTGATCGTTTCCTTGCCTGCATAGCCTATCTGGATGGCATCCGTCCTAGCGTAGTGATGTGTCGCGGTTACTACACCCGTATCGTGTTGGCTGCTTTCGATTGGGATGGAAAGAAACTGAAAAAACACTGGGTATTCGACACAAATACTCCCGGAAACGAGGATTATCTCAAACAAGGCAACCACAATCTCCGCGTAGGAGACGTAGACGGTGACGGATGCGATGAGATTATTTATGGTTCGTGCACAATCGACCACAACGGCAAAGGGCTCTACTCCACCAAGCTCGGACATGGAGACGCTCTCCATCTGACACAAATCGATCCAACCCGCAAAGGTTTGCAAGTGTGGGCCTGCCACGAAAACAAACGTGACGGAAGTACTTACCGTGACGCCGCTACGGGAGAAATCCTGCTGCAACTTAAAAGTTCCAGAGATATAGGCCGTTGTATGGTAGCCGACATCGATCCGACATCTCCTGGAGTAGAGTTATGGTCATCGGGAACGGGCGGCATTATCAGCTGCAAGGGTGAACTGATTGCTCCGAAAACAAAAGGCTTCCCTATTAATATGGCTGTCTGGTGGGATGGAGACCTATTGCGGGAAGTATTGGATAAAACGTATATCAGCAAATATGACTGGGAACAGAAACGTTTCATCCCGTTCATCGAATTTGAAGGAGTAGCCTCCAATAACAGTACCAAAGCTACCCCCTGCCTGCAAGGAGATATCATCGGCGACTGGAGAGAGGAGGTCCTTTTCCGCTCGGAAGACAACAATTCCCTACGCCTGTATGTATCAACAATCCCAACTGATTACCGTTTCCATACTTTTCTGGAAGATCCGATATACAGAATCAGCATTGCCACCCAAAACGTAGGATATAACCAACCAACACAACCCGGTTTCTATTTCGGAACGGACTTAAAAGGAACTTTCAGAGGATTTAAGTTCAAATAAGAGCAAACAAAGAAAATTCATTCATGAATTTATTCGTTTGACAACTGTTTCTTTTTCGTCTGACAACTGTTAGACGAAAGAGCAACAATTGTCAGACGAAAGTTTAACAGTTGTCAGACGAATAGTTTTATGTAGCATTAGAGATAATTTCATTAGGTATCAGAAACAAATATATATACTAACAGGAACTAAATTATAAAACAATACTGGAACGGCTCATGTTTTCAAGACATGAGCCGTTCCAGTATTGTGGTAAAAATGAATTATTGTTCTTCTATTTCTTCTCTGAACTTTGAAAGTAGCATTTCGCTAAATTACCGGAGTCCCATAAGTTACGCCTTCATCCTCCGTAATCTTTATCAACTTGTTCTTAACTTCCGGTTTCGGACCATATTGCCCTGTGCGTACGAGCACTTTACACTTCGTCTTTGCAGGAATTGCCTTTAAAGCCTCATCCAAAGTAAAGAAGTCACCACTTCCGTCCGTAGCTACCACATAATCAAAGTGGCGAATATATTTACCCAATTCAGGAATTTTCTTACCGACCGCATCAATCGCCATTCCGGCAAAGACGCGAGAACCTTTGATATTCAGATGTGTATCGTCCTTTTTACCTGCCCACATATACAGTTTCTTCGACTTTTCCGGTCCCATCTGACACACCAAATCATGAGTCATCTTATTCATATCAATAAAGGGTACATTCAGTTCTTCGGCTACCCGCTTGGGAGAAAGGAGATACTCGCCATGTGTATCCAGCAAGGAATCTGTGAACTGCCCTGCTGCGTCCTGACAGAACTTACGACGAACGATAGAGTTGAAAAGAACGGGAATACCGCCTTTTGCACGGGTTTCGTTCACAAACTTACGCAGGTTATCATCAAATGTGCCGCCCGGTTCGGTATAAAGTTTAGGATTTTCCTTTTTCTCGTCATTATGTCCGAACTGGATAAACACATAGTCACCCGGTTTAATCAGAGCGACTACTCTCGCCCATCTTTTTTCGTTGATAAAACTCTTGGTGCTACGTCCACTGGCAGCATGGTTGGAAACAACCACTTTATCGGACGGGAAAAAGCTGCCCAGCATCATTCCCCATCCACGTTCCTTGTTCTTCGGATTTTTGAGGTTACGGTTCGCCATAGTTGAATCGCCAATCATATAAATCGTTACCGGAGACTTCTCTACAATGGCAGAAGTAGAAAGCACCAAAAACGCTAAAAACAGTAATTTCAGTTTCATTATCTTTCTTATTTTAATTTAGTTCATATCAAGCTCTTACTCCGCATCCACTTTATACAGCAAATATCGTGCAGGAAACAGTTCGGATTCTTCCGCCTGAATCTTAAATTTCTGTGTGCCGCTATAATAAGGATAGCCTCCTTCTAAAGAGATTGCCACATTCGTTTTTACAAGATAACGAAAAACTCCTTCCTGACCAACAACAGGGTAAGGAATCTTTCCGTCCTCCCACGAAACTACAGGAGAGGTTTCCGCCAGATCAGAAGGGTATTGAACTTTAACTACAATCAATGCCATCAGGTGTTGCAAAGTTACGGTCAAAGTAGTATTAGATACAATGCCTTCACCTTTCATCAGGTCGCTATTGGTGTATCCTTCAGGAGTCGACTGATCTTGCAGAGGAGTAAAATCTGCAAGATACGCATTCAGCTCCGCTTCATCGTTCACCTTCTGATAAGGATAATAAGCAATGTAGCTTACATTGCCGGATTGATGAATCAAGGGCTGATCTGAAGACCAATTCCCGTCATCATCAACCGTACAACAATAATTCTTATATTGTTTTTCTCCATCGTCGGGAGTTATTATCTGCAATATGCCAATCCGGTCACCAGAAGTAAAACGGGTAGTATAGTCTTCTTCCGAAGTACGTGTTCCAGTGTTCTCTACTCCAGTTGGTGCATAGCTACTGGAAATAACGTTGAGTGATAAAGACAAGCCCTTTTCCGGCAAAGTACTTTCGGAGAATTCTTCGTGCAAACAAGAATTCAAACCTGCTAACAGGAAAACGGAAGCCAGTAACATAAATAATCTATATTGTTTCATAATACTCTTTTTTATTATTCATAAACGAAATGTTGTAATAGGTCGCTTAAAAAGCCAGGATACAACGGACAACAGTAGAAGCATTATTACTTTTATCGTTGTCTCCCAAGCGCAAAGTGTACTTGTTTTTAGTAGTGTCAAAAAGAACCCGGCGCACCTTTTTCTGTGCTTGTTCTGTACTTGACCAATAAAAAGTACTCTCGGCAAAAGGGGTAAAGCCTGAGCCACTTACCCCCATTCGCTTATTCAATTCTTCGGATGTAACTTGAGATAAGTTATTCGCATCATTCTTTAGTGTCATAACACCAGTAGTACTACTTGTCCTATTCTTTAAAAGAGCATTTACATCTCCCAAATTCTCCAGAATATCCCACCATTGTCCAATGGCCGGCAAGAACCATCCGGAAGTAGTGCCAGGTGCAGCATATACTTCACTTTCTCCCATTCCATATTTACTAGCATAATAAAATGCATCATAAGTGGTGGCACCGGCACTTTCTACCCCATCAAGTTTATTCTCGATCATATATCCCGTCTTACCGTATCCATCTATATCCGAATACATATCGGCAAACCTCGACACATTAGGGAAATAAGTATTATCCTCATCAACATTTTCCCCCCAAGTACAAGCCTCAGAGGCATTAGTCAATGCCATCACATATCCGTGCTTCCATCCTTTTGATTTCTCCAACTCGCTCATTCTTCTGGGATCTGTTTGGAATACGACACCAATATAGGCTCTTCCATCTTGGAAATCTGCCGGAGTCTGAGACGGGGTTTCCCAAACTTTCTCTCCTGTCGTGTTATCCACCTCGCGCAAACCGCCATCACTCACGAGCCAACTGTTTCCATCCGCACTACGATAAAAGAAATCACCGGGTTTTATATCACCTGCCGTATAACAAGTGCGGCTCGTCACCAAATGTTCATCTCCATTCGGAGTCCATTCCGGTCCTGAAACGGCTAATGAAACTTCAACTTCTCCTTTATTATTTACTGTAACATTATAGACATACAGATAACCCGATTGCAGGTTTGCATCCTCCTCTTCCTCCGGAATGTAATAGGAAGGAACATTATTTATGACAATTTTTATAAAAGGGATACCTTTCATTTGCTGAGGAACAAGCAATGCCTGCACGGTTTGCAGATAACCTTCCGTTATCTTGTCACCAGAGAACTTTAGAGGAACAATCTCTGTGTTTCCGGAAGTCTGCGCCACTGTCCCCGAAGTCATATCCAACTCACCGGAGGTCAACGACATATTGACAAAACTAATAGAGGCATCTTTTATTGTTTCCTCATCTTCCACTCCCTCACCTGCTTTCAAGTTTAATTGTACTTTTGCAGGTAAATGATAAAAGTCTAAGGTTGGCTGGTCCGAAAAAGAAAAATGATTCCGAGCTCTCAAAAAATCACTATTCTGATAACCATTCTCCAGATTCTGATCTTGCTGTACAGAAAATGAAACAGGAACTTCCGTCTCATTACAAGGATACCAAGCCAATACGTCAACTGCCTCAGTTTTATTTTCCCAATAAAAAGGTTCATCGGCAGTCAGTCCGCCATTTTCGTCGGCAGTATACAGCTTCACTTCCTCACCTATATGTATGGCTACTTTTTCCGTACCGTCCCAACTACCTTCCGAAGTTGTCCGTGTCAACGGCCGATCGAACACTTGTCCTACAAACGTCATCGGATAGGTGCCGTCAAGCACACTGTTTCCCCTTTCTTCATCAGAGGTACATGACATCAATACATTGCCTGTGGCAACAACGAACAACCATGCAAACAATCGTAGTTTTCTATTCTCTATTATCATACTATTCAGATTCTAAAGTTCTACAAGTTTATATCTATATCTTTGTCGGGAAGTTCATCATTCCATCCATGAATGGCGGAGGAAGAGACGGCAAGCCCGGTACGGTTCACTTTAACATTATATTCATATACTTTACCGCCTGTCAAAACCAGATCAGAAGAGTCCTTGCTTTTTAAATAAACACCTTCATAAGCGGTCCCGTTATGAATCAGAGAGAGAGCGGCCCCTCCGGAGACAGTTTCCGGAAATAATATAAACGAATAAGTATTCGCATTTGCCGCAACGGTGCTTCCATCCGTAAATTCCAACCCTCCGGCAGTTGCCGTATTCGCCTGAGCAATTCCCGCCAACGTATCGAACGAACCGGAAGCATGGAGAGAAGCCAAACGGACTGTGCAACCGCTAAAGTCTGTATCTACGGCAAAACCTGTGCCCGGAATAAAATTCAAGACTACCTTGCACATGGTATGATAAAAGTTAAAGTTCAGCATCGGAGACGATAAAGAACCTTTGGCGGTGGCATACAGATAATCAAAGTTTTTACTGCCTGTTTGGTCACTTATGTTCGCTTCGAGCAGCGTGTGCCCCGATGCAGTATAAGGATAATATGCGGAAAACTCCGATTCTTCCTCATCGATATAGTAAATAACAGCACCCGGTGCAGGAGTAAAGGAAGAGCCTCCGGTAAAGTTATGTTGCCTGTTTGTATAAGTCACATCCCCACTTGTTCCGGATATACCGATTGCATCTTCCTCCTCCCACGTATCATTCGCCATTCTCGAAGCCGCTTCTTGACTGATCATTCCCGATACATCGGCAGATACCGGCATTTGCCCTGTCGTATCTCCCATCTCTTGCTGGTTATTGCAGGCGGTCATTACCATCAATGATAGGACCGTCAAAAGAATTCTGTTTTTCATGATTCACTAATTTATCAAGCTATAATTAAGAAGTCGCTTTAAGAATTGTTTATTGAATCTCCACATTATCCGGACCGTCTGTAAACTCCGGCTCCCACGTATGGATATTGCCTGACGTTCCGGCTCCTTCGGGAAGTTCGAGCGCAGCCTTGAGATAAAGCGGAGAGATATCGTTTCCGAAGTATCTCAGTTCCTCTGTCATATCACTGACCAAAGAACAAGTCCTGCCCTCCGTCAACGGTAACGATAGGGAAAGTGTCTGCTCATTCCCCGCTATACCTATTATATAGATGGTAGCCGAATAAGCTCCGGTAGACAATTGCTTTGTGAACACCGGCTTTATACTTTTGGGTTCAGACAGTTCTCCCGTAGACAGGTTAAAGGTGGAAGCAATACCGGATAATGTCGCCTCAATCTCTCCTACCACCTGTCCGGGCTCTCCGCCTTGAGGAACCAATGTCAATGTCAACTGACGGACACGCTGTTTCATTTTAATAGAGGTCTTCACCGTTTTGTCAGGTTCCACTACCACCGCTTTAGTCCGGGCATTAGAGAAAAACCAGCCAGGCTGTTGCAAGGTCCCGTCTTCTCCAACCGCAACGCTGGCTGTAAGATTATTCACAGTCATATTGGCAGGCTTATTATAAGCTAGCACATCATACGTCCCGACATTCAAGGCAGATTGATAAGTTGCAGTCCGGTTATCCACATTCCGTTCGCCGATTCCGGCAATAAAAAGAGTGTAATCGTCCGGAAGTTGCGCTTCCGCAGAATAATCCCCCCAATCGGCAGTGATTTCGACAGTACCTTGCTTGGATATTTCATCTCCTTCATTATCGGAACAGGAGATGTGCAAGAACGTTATTCCCGATAATAAAAGAGGGAAAACATACGCGGTCATCATTTTACGAGTTTTCATAATAGTATAAATTCATGTTTGATTAATAGCTCAAAATTCTAGCATACAAAGGTTTGCTTTCACTTTATGGCAAAATTAAACGGAATAGAAATAATAGAAAATGGATAAACGTACACAAACCAGCACAGATTATCAAACCGGCACACGAGCAGAGGTCTCATCGGCAAATAATCCATGTAAACGTACAAGTATCCATGTCACAAACACCAGACTCTCCTCATCTTTGCATTCGAACGTTAACCCAATGTATTCACCATGAAATATTTACGCTATTTGTCATTAATCGGAATGCTGCTCTTTATTATTGCTTGCGGAGATGAGTCCATACAGTCACCGGAAAACAATAACACAAATAATGCAGGGAATCAAGAGGAAAAACCCAAAGAGGAAGTTATCAAAGGAGAGCGCAGTATGTGGGTCAGCTACGACCCCAATTATAAGGATGTAAAACAGCATACTTCCGGTTATTCCCATGCACTAATCAGTTGGAGACTACTCCCGACAGATCCGGATAATATTTCCTTTGATATTTATAAAAGTGAAGATAACGGGCAAGAAACCAAACTGAACGAAACGCCTATTGACCATACCACCTGTTGGGCGGACAAAGATATTAACCCTCAAACCACGAACATATATCGCGTTACCATATCTGGTTCAAAAGAGACACTTTGCGAATATACCCTGACTTCCTCAACGGCGCAAACTTTCTACCGGGCTATCCGGTTGAACACCAACGTGCCAAACCCCGCTATCACATATAATGCCAATGATGCACAAGTGGGCGACCTCGACGGTGACGGAGTAATGGAAATCATATTGAAACGCCAACCTTATGACGGTGCCAATAAAGGCGGATGGCAGGAAGGAACCACTTTACTGGAAGCTTACAAGCTGGACGGAACCTTCCTTTGGCAGATAGATATGGGAATCAATATACGCTCCGGTTCCCATTATACTTCTTTTATCGTATATGATTTTGACGGTGACGGAAAATGTGAAATCGCTTTCCGCACCTCCGAAGGAACCAAATTTGCCGACAATACGATAATAACAGCCGCCAACGGAGAGGTAAACGATTACAGGCAGCCGGTTAATTCTCCCGGGAAAGGATGGTATTCAGGGAAATCACTCCACTCCACTCACGGGCTAATCTTTGACGGACCGGAATATATATCCATTGTCAACGGACAAGGTGTGGAAGTGGCACGTACCAACAATATTCCACGCGGAGGAGAAGGTAGTAATTACGAACGTGCCAAATACTGGCACAATTACTGGGGAGACGACTACGGCAACCGAATGGACCGTTTCTTTATCGGAGCCGCTTATTTGGACGGAATTCCTCAGAATGGTGTCAGGAAAGCCAATCCCAGCCTGATCATCACTCGGGGAATTTACAAAAACTGGCAGGTATGGGCGTTGGACTTTAACGGTTCCTCATTATTGCCCCGATGGAAATTCAATACAAACGATAAAGGATGTGAATCGTACAGAGACATGGGTTCACATTCTTTCAGGGTAGCAGACTTAAACGGGGACGGTTACGATGAGATACTTTATGGTTCGGCAGCCATCGCACGCAACGGGAAAGGTCTCTACTGTACAGGAAACGGACATGGGGATGCGTTGCACGTGGGTAAGTTTATCCCTGACCGTCCGGGACTGCAAGTAGTAGCTTGCTTTGAAAATCCTAACAAATATATGAATAGCGGCTTCGGCTACGGCTGTGCCGTATTCGATGCAGCGACAGGGAAGTTTATAACCGGCCATGCAGGCGGAGCTACTTCCGGAGATAGCGGAGACAGTGCCGACGAGGATAATGAAGACAATAACCCTCCGGGAGACGTAGGAAGATGCTTGGTAGCGGATATTATTCCGGAAAGTCCTGGACACGAATATTGGTCTGCCGAAGCCAGCGGAGTATACAGTTGCCAAACCGGACAATTGCTCAGCACAACATTGCCTTCTGCCAAAACCGGATCCAAAAGTTATAATAATGCTATTTTCTGGACCGGTACATTAACCCGTCAGATGTTGGACGATGTAATGGTTCATAGTTATACGAAATCCGCTCCCTGGAATATGTCGCGGGTGATAACTTTCGAAAAATACGGTGGCGGTGTAAAATCCAATAACTCTACCAAAGCCAATCCTTGTTATTATGGAGACTTTCTGGGAGATTACCGCGAAGAAGTGATTTATAGAAGCAGCGACGGATTGTCCATCTATATCTTTTCGACCAATCATCCTACCGAGCACCGGTTTGTACATTTGACGGACGACCATACCTATGATATGTCACAAGCTATGCAGAATATAGGATACAATCAGCCTACACATTTGGGCTATTATATTGGAGAAGATGAAAAATAGCACAATTTGTCCATCTTTTCACACGTATATCCATTATACATAAACAAAAAACGCAGTACTTTAGCTGTGGAAACAGAAAAGATAAATTTCACTTATTACATATTCAATTTTTACCTGGAATGAAAACAACCTTATTAAGTCTTTTATTACTGGCAACAGCAGTTAGTATAGAAGCACAAAATCTGCCACAGACTTTTCAATTAGCCGATGCTCCACGTTACTCGGAAAAAACCGGATACGGATTCGACCGTGTAGATACACCTAAGAAAAACAGTAATGATCCTTTCTATTTCTCGGTACGTGTACCGGACGGAAATTACCGTGTCACGGTACGTTTAGGCAGTAAGAAACAGGCAGGGAATACAACTGTACGTGCAGAATCACGCCGCCTGTTCGTAGAAAATCTGCCTACTAAAAAAGGAGAATTCGTAGAAGAAACATTCATCGTCAATAAACGTAGTCCCCGTATCTCCGCCAAAGAATCCGTAAAGGTCAAAGACCGTGAAAAAAGCAAATTGGACTGGGACGACAGACTGACAATCGAAATTAACGGAGATGCTCCCGTATGTGAAAGTATCCATGTAGAAGCAGCAGACCCTGCCACTCCAACTATTTTCTTATGTGGAAACAGCACAGTAGTAGATCAGGAAAATGAGCCTTGGGCCAGCTGGGGACAAATGCTTCCCCGTTTCCTTACGGACAAAATATCGGTAGCCAACCATGCAGAGTCCGGATTATCCGCCAATACATTTATCAGCGGGAACCGCCTGAAAAAGATTATGTCGCAGATAAAGAAAGGAGATTATGTTTTCGTTGAATTCGGGCACAATGACCAAAAGCAGAAAGGTCCCGGCAAAGGCGCCTATTACTCTTTTATGACCAGTCTGAAAACCTTTATCGACCAGATACAGGAGAAAGGCGGACAGCCGGTGCTGGTTACTCCGACACGCCGCCGCAGATTTGACAAGGAAGGCCGTACCGTCAATACACATGGCGAGTATCCGGATGCAGTACGCTGGATTGCAGCAAAAGAAAATGTACCTTTGATAGAACTGAACAACATGACCGGTACACTGTATGAAGCGTTGGGTGAAAGCGGTTCGAAAAAGGCTTTTGTACACTATCCGATGGGCAGCTTTCCCGGACAAAAGAAAGAATTGGCCGACAATACTCACTTCAACCCTTACGGTGCTTACCAAATAGCGAAATGTGTGATAGAAGGAATGAAAAAGGCTACCCCGGAACTGACGAAATATCTGAAAACAGATACTTCTTACGCTCCCGCCAAACCGGATAACGTAGACAGTTTCCACTGGTGTCCGGCCCCTTTCTGTGAAATGGAAAAACCCGACGGAAATTAATAGTACATAACCATAAAAACTAATATCATGCTTTTACGTTCTTTCTTACTAATCATCGTTTTCGTATGTAGTCAGATTGTACGCAGTAACGACTTCGTTTGGTACAATGGAAAACAGGCTATATCATACGCCATGCCCCAGTCTACCGCCCCAGTTGTAAAAATAGCTATTGACATGTTCACAGAGGACATGAAACAGGTGACAGGTTTATCACCCAAACAAAGTCCTGCATCCCAAGCAACAATCCGCATTATACAGTTGGACAAAGCGGATAAAAAACAACAGAAGGAATTGCGCGGACTAAATATCCCCATTGATGAAATTGCCGCTAAAAAGGACGGTTTTTATATGGCAGTGGCCGGAAGCTCTAAGGAAAAGCAGCTTTTTGTTATAGGTAGCGACGGCAGAGGAACTGCTTATGGAATATTGGAATTGTCACGTCTGGCAGGCGTATCACCTTGGGTATGGTGGGGAGATGTCACTCCGGAGAAGCAGAACCGGCTCGCTGTAGCCGATACGTTTCAGACTTTTCAGAGTCCGTCCGTCGAATATCGCGGCATTTTCCTGAATGATGAAGACTGGTCTTTACAACCTTGGAGTTGGAAAACGTTCGAACCTTCCAACATCAAAGGACGTATCGGAGCCCGTACTTACAAAGAGATCTTCAAATTACTATTGCGGTTGCGCGCCAATGCGATTTGGCCGGGTATGCATGGCATCACCACTCCTTTCTACTTCGTGCCCGGTGCAAAGGAAGTGGCCGACAGTTGCGGCATTGCTATCGGTACCTCGCATTGCGAACCTTTAATGCGCAACAATGTAGGAGAATGGAGTGTAAAACGACGTGGAGCCTACAATTACATTACCAATCGTGATTCCGTACAGGCTTACTGGATAGAACGGCTGAAAGAAGCCGGGAAGTATGAGAATATATATACGATCGGTATGCGAGGTATTCATGACGGACACATGGAGGGGGTAAAGACTATGGATGAAAAAGTCAGCGCTCTTCAGCAGGTCATTAACGACCAGCGTAAATTGTTGGCTAAATATACTAATCCGGACGTTACAAAAGTTCCGCAGGTGTTTGTTCCTTATAAAGAAGTATTGCAGATCATGGAAAACGGTTTGCAAGTTCCGGAGGATGTTACACTTATGTGGTGTGACGATAATTACGGATACATGACACGCCTCAGCGATGAAGAACAGCAAAAACGAAGCGGTGGTGGCGGTGTTTATTATCATCTAAGCTACTGGGGACGTCCACATGATTATATGTGGCTGTGCACCACTCAGCCGGGGCTTATCTATAATGAGATGAAGCAGGCATACGACCATAATGCCCGTCGTATATGGATAGTCAATGTGCACGATCTGAAGCCGTCGGCTTATAATCTCGAACTGTTTCTGGATATGGCCTGGAACATCAATTCCGTAGGCCCTTCTACCTTAAACGCACACCAGGAAAAATGGCTCTGCCGGGAATTTGGCGAACAGGCCGGAAAGAAACTGTTCCCTGCCATGCATGAGTTCTACCGCTTATGTGGTATCCGTAAACCGGAACACATGGGATGGACACAAGTAGAATTAGATAAAAGAAAGTACCCCAGAGGGCGTTCACAAGTGATTGATACCGAATTCAGCCTGACCGAATTCGGCGGAGAGCTAGACCGTTATCTGGATTCGTACGAAGCAATCAAAAAGACTGTAACCGAAGCAGAAGCCCTGATTGCACCCGAACGAAAAGACGCTTTCTTCTCACATATCAAATATCAGGTATTTGCTGCCGCTGCCATGAGTACCAAAATGCTGGAAGCACAACGCGCTCGTTCCTACTCTACCGGACAGTGTGATGAATCTCTTTGGGGACGTGACAAGGCTATGTTATCAGCCTGTGCCAGAAGTACGAAAGCTTATCAGGAAATCAAGGAACTGACTGATTACTATAATAATGAGATGGCGAACGGTAAATGGAAATATTCCATGTGTTTCTACCCGCGGGATTTGTATGTGTTCTATCCGCCTACTCTTCCTATAGGATTGACCGATAAAGAAGTAGATAAATATCTGGCTGAAGGTCCAAAGAAAACATCTTCCCGCAAGATTAAAACAGATAAATGTATCAGTTACAATGCTTGCAATTATACCCAAGCATCGGAAGGAGCTACGCCTATTCAAGCACTTGGACACAGTATGAACGCCGTTGCCCTGCCTAAAGGTGGCTCACTGACATTTGAATTTGACTGTCCGTGGGAAGGAGAGGCATTGTTACGTACTGCCGTCATACCGACCCAACCGAATGACAAAGGAGATATCCGCTTCAGTGTCAGCATAGACGGAGGAAAACCGCAGGTGCTTTCTTTCCGAGAAAAGGGACGTACGGAGACATGGAAACGTAATGTACTGCGTGGGCAAGCCGTCAAGGAGACTAAACATTCACTTAAAAAAGGCAAGCACACGCTGACAATCAAAGCGTTGGACAAACACGTCGTAGTAGACCAATGGATGCTCGACTTTAAGCCGAACCGTAAATTTTATGTGTTTCCTATCGAAGGGAATAAATAATTTATATCCGACATATCTGATATGATAATAAAAAGAATAAAACAATTTTTTATCGGAGCCAGTTGCTTATGTGCGACTGTGACAAACGCGCAGAACACAGAAACACTATACTTGTCCGGCACCGGACTGGGAAACACCGTGACTTGGGATTTTTATTGTTCCGAAGGCATGAACAGTGGTAAATGGAGTAAGATAGAAGTACCTTCACAGTGGGAACTGCAAGGTTTCGGGGAATATACATTCGGCCGTTTCTATCTGGTAAAGGAAGCCAAGCCAAGTGATGAAACGGGGCTCTACCGTTATAAATTCAAAGTTCCCGCTGACTGGAAAGACAAGCAGGTCAGCATTGTTTTCGAAGGAGTAATGACTGATACGGAAGTGAAGATTAACAACGAACTTGCGGGAGATATTCATCAAGGCGGTTTCATCAGTTTCAATTATGACATTACCGACAAACTCAAGTTCGGTAAAAGTAATGAACTGGAAGTAAAAGTATGGAAAGAGTCTGCCAATAAATCGGTGAATGCGGCGGAACGCCGAGCCGATTGGTGGCTGTTCGGTGGTATCTACCGTCCGGTTTATCTGAAAGCCATGCCTAAGATACATATCGAACGTATTGCCGTGAATGCAACAGCCGACGGCAAGTTATCAACAGAAGTTCATATGAATAATCTACCAAAGGGGTATTCTCTGGCAACTTCACTGACTCCGGTAGGAGAAAACAAGGCCATCGGAAGGCAAACAACTACTTTGGGTAGCGGGAATGTACAAACCATCTCGACTGACTGGGAAGGTATCCGCACCTGGGATTGTGAACATCCCAACCTTTATCTGCTCCGATTGGAACTGCTCGACAATCAAAAAAGACTTGTACACATACACGAAGAACGAATCGGATTTCGTACCGTTGAGTTCCGCCCTAAAGACGGGATTTATATCAATGGAACAAAAGTAGTAATGAAAGGCGTCAACCGTCATAGTTTCCATCCCGATGGAGGACGTACAACAAACAAAGAAATCAGCCTGCAAGATGCACTGCTAATCAAAGAGATGAATATGAACGCGGTCCGCTCGCATTATCCACCTGACAAGCATTTCTTGGATGTATGCGACTCTTTGGGAATCTTCTACCTGGAAGAGTTTCCCGGTTGGCATGGAAGATATGATGAGAAAGTGGGAGAGAAACTACTAAAAGAGATGATGGCTCATGACGTGAACCATCCCTGCATCTTCTTATGGAGCAACGGCAATGAAGGAGGATGGAATAAGAAACTGGATACCCGCTTTGCCGATTATGACCCACAAAAGCGGCATGTAATTCATCCGTGGGCAGATTTTAATCAACTGGACACTCACCATTACCCTGCATACCAAACGGGAACGGCACGTCTCGCCAATGGATACAACGTTTTCATGCCGACGGAGTTTCTGCATGGACAGTATGACAAAGGACTGGGCGCGGGGTTGGAAGATTATTGGAGCAATTATATTTCCAATCCGTTGTTTGCCGGTGGTTTCTTATGGACTTTTATGGATGAAGCCGTTGCACGTAGTGACAAGGGAGGAATTCTCGACTCAGACGGGCCGAACGGTCCTGATGGTATTGTAGGTCCCAGAAGGGAAAAAGAAGGTAGCTTCTACACAGTCCGCGAAGTATGGGCTCCCATTCAATTCAAAAATATGTTTATCACCCCGTCTTTCAAAGGAGAATTTGCGGTAAGTAATACTTATCTGTTCACCAATTTGAAAGAATGTAGCATGAAATACCGCCTGTATGCTACTCCTTCTCCACTAAAGGGAGGTCAGCGTTCATTACTGAATGAAGGGACGGTCAGCCTACCGCCTATTGATCCGGGAGAAACAGGGAAAGCACGCATGAAACTACCGGCTAATTTCTTTCAAGGTGATGTATTGGAACTGGAAGCTTACGATAGAAACGGGAAGTCTATTTGCACTTGGACATGGCCGGTGAAATATGCCAATGAATATTTTAAAAGCCAACGTACACAAATCACCCCTGCAAAACCTGCAGAGATTAGAAAAGAAAATGAAGATATCATTCTTTCCGCAAACGGAATTTCAGTAACCTTCAGCGGTAAAGACGGAGCATTGACTAAGGTAAAATGCAATGGTCAAGTCATTCCATTAAATAACGGTCCGTTACCCGTAGGCATAAAAGCCGATTTCAAAAAAGGAGAGTCCCGCATGGAAGGTAAAGATGCACTTTTCGTTGTTAAATATACAGGGGCCATTGATTCCATCGCCTGGCGTATGACAGCAGACGGTTTACTAGGCATGGATGCTCGTATGCTGAATCGTGGTAACGGAGGTGGATACAAAGGAGAATTCTTTGATAAAAACATCTATTATTTGGGACTCAGTTTTTCATTTCCGGAAAAAGAAGTAAAAGAAATGCGCTGGATGGGACGCGGTCCATATCGTGTCTGGAAAAACCGGATTAAAGGAACTAATTACAATATATGGGAGAAAGAATATAACAATACCATTACCGGAGAAAGTTTCGAGAAACTAATATATCCTGAATTTAAAGGATATCATGGCAATCTATATTGGGCAACCCTACAATCGGACAAAGCATCTTTCACCGTTTATTCGGAAACAGACGGGCTATATTTCCGGGTATTCACTCCGGAAGAACCGATACATCGAAGAGATGGGGAAAACAGTATGCATAGTTTTCCGGAAGGCGATCTTTCCTTCCTTTATGATATTCCCGCCATACGTTCTTTCAAATCAATAGCAGAACATGGTCCGAAAAGTCAGCCGAGCAGTATTCGCATCAAATCGGGAGACGACGGATTACGCATGAAACTTTGGTTTGATTTCCGTCACTAAAAAATTATAACTGAATGAATTAACAACATAAATTTCAATTAATAACAGAAATAGCCATGAGAAAAGTACTATTAACGCTGGCATTAGTTGCCACAGCTTCATTAAGCAATGCGCAAGTATTGAGAAACAATTTCCTCAACGGATGCAAAGAAGGGGAACCTATCGAAAAGGCAGCCTACACAGCCAAGAAAGCACCTCTTAATAAAGATGTATGGAGTGCTGTATTCAATGAGAAAGCACCTTATATAGGTGAGAGTCCCGTAGCAGGCAAAGAACTGTCTTACAAAGGATACAATGAGAAAGGACTGTCGATTATTTGGGGCGGACTACCCGAAGACGCAACCTTCCGCCCCAGTATCTACGGCTTGGAATCAGGAAGAGCGTATTCTACCGGAACTTATTATGTGTCATTCCTGGTAAACTTCTCCAAATTCAAGGCAAAAGGTAATATGGATTTTATTTCTACAAGTACCAATCACGCTGCCGGAACAAGTCGTGGATTCGTTTTTGCTTCCAACCAAGGCAGCAAACTTAAATTCGGAGTGGGTATACACAAACAACGTGCTTCTTCTCCTAAGACGTATGACCTGAATGCCACACACCTAATTGTATTAAAAATTGATTTTGCACAGAATCAAGCTTCATTATTTGTCGACCCGGAACTGAAGGATAAAGAGCCCACACCGGATGCGGTAGCTACTGAAGAGGGGGCTTTGAAGGCCGGAATAAAAGGAATAATGCTAAAGAATCGCAATAATTACGCAGGGAATATAGGTAATTTCCGCTTTACAGATAGTTGGGCAGGAATTATTGGGAAATAACCATAGCTTCCTTATTGATAATTAAAAAAGGTGTCCTTTAAAGGACACCTTTTTTAATTTCTTTCAACTATCTATCTTATTCAACAGCTGCAGATAATTCAGCACCGGCTTTAAATTTAGCTACTTTCTTAGCGGGAATAGTAATAGTTGCTTTTGTAGAAGGGTTAATACCTGTTCTTTCAGCTCTTTCGCTTACAGAGAAAGTACCAAAACCAACGAGAGATACTTTCTCACCGGCTTTCATGGCATTAGTAACTGAAGTGACAAAAGCATCAAGTGCCTTTTTTGCATCGGCTTTGCTCATTTGAGCTTCGGCAGCCATTGCATTAATAAGATCAGACTTATTCATAATACGTAAAATGATTAATTAATATATATGTTACACAAAAGATTCTCCCACAATGGATTAATTCTACAAATATAGCCGAACAAAACAACATATCAAATAAAAACATAAAAAAAACGCAGCAAATTATTGAAAAAGAGCTAATAGGAAGCACTTTTCATGCTTTAAAACAGAATTTATTCGTACTTTTGCATCTATTATCATAATATTCAGAATAAAAAAATGATGCCAACTGTAACTAAAAACCTGATAATTATCAATGTACTAATGTTTTTCGGTACATTCGTAGCACAACGCTATGGAGTAGATCTGACTAATTATCTGGGATTACATTTTTTCCTCGCAAGTGACTTCAATCCGGCACAGCTTATCACTTATATGTTTATGCATGGCGGATTCAGCCATATTTTCTTTAATATGTTCGCCGTTTTCATGTTCGGTCCGATTCTCGAACAAACATGGGGACCCAGACGTTTTCTGTTCTATTATATCCTTTGTGGTATCGGTGCGGGAGTTATCCAAGAAGGAGTACAATATATTCAATATGCAACAGAACTCAGCCAATACTCACAAGTAAATATAGGTACCGGTATTATTCCCATGGAAGAGTATCTGAACATGATGACTACCGTAGGTGCTTCAGGAGCTGTCTATGCCATATTGCTGGCATTCGGTATGCTGTTTCCCGACAATCGGTTGTTTATCTTCCCGCTACCTTTTCCGATCAAAGCCAAATTTTTCGTAATCGGATATGCCGCAATTGAGTTATGGTCAGGACTTGCCAACAACATAGGAGACAACGTCGCCCACTTCGCCCATTTAGGCGGAATGCTGTTCGGACTGATACTAATTTTGTATTGGAGAAAAAAAAGTAATAACAATGGGACATATTATAGCTGATTTGAAGGAAACATTCAGAAGAGGAAACATTTTTATCCAACTGATTTATATCAATGTCGGTATCTTTGTGATCGGCACATTGATTCATGTTTTTCTACGACTGTTTGAAGTCAACACTCTCGATATATTCAACATATTCGCTTTACCGGCCTCTCTTGTCGGGTTTATCCATCAACCGTGGTCGTTGTTTACCTATATGTTTATGCATGCCGGTATTCTGCACATTCTATTCAATATGCTTTGGCTATACTGGTTCGGGAGTTTATTTCTTTATTTTTTCTCGGCAAAGCATTTAAGAGGGCTATATATATTGGGAGGTATCTGCGGAGGTTTGCTTTATATGGTCGCCTACAACGTATTTCCTTTATTCAGCTCACAAGTGACCGGAGCAACGTTAGTCGGGGCTTCCGCTTCCGTACTGGCTATCGTAGCGGCTACGGCCTATCGTGAACCCAACTATAGGGTGCAACTTTTTCTTTTCGGTGCTGTCCGTCTCAAATATCTCGCACTGGTCGTTATCGGAATTGATGTACTGTCTATTACCTCAAGTAATGCCGGAGGACACATTGCCCATCTAGGAGGCGCTCTTGCCGGGCTCTGGTTTGCAGCCAGTCTAAGCAAAGGGACTGACTTAACTTCCTGGATTAACTGGATTCTGGATGGTTTCATCTCTCTTTTCCAAAAGAAAACATGGGAACGCAAACCTAAAATGAAAGTACACTATGGCAGTAATGCTACCGAACGACGGAAAGATTATGATTATAATGCCCATAAAAAAGCACAATCTGACGAAGTGGACCGTATTCTGGAAAAGTTGAAAAAATCCGGTTACGACAGTCTGACGACAGAAGAAAAGAAAAGCTTGTTCGACGCAAGCAAAAGATAAAAGAATGGAACATATTGGCAAAATTGTCGCATATCTGATACTGGCTATCAACGCATTCTTCGTGGGAACGCTGATATTAAGCGCTTATAGCCCCTATCTCAGCCCCAAAGTCAATCCGTTAGTTTCCTGTCTCGGACTCGCATTTCCAATATTCCTGATTATCAATCTATTTTTCCTGTTTCTTTGGGCATTTGTCAATTACAGATATGCACTACTACCCGTCATCGGTTTTCTGATTTGCTTTCCGCAAATACGGACTTATATTCCTTTCAACTCTACTACCCGGACAATACCGGAAGGAAGTATCAAAGTTCTGTCTTACAATGTAATGAGCTTTAGTAATCTGAAGAAGAAAGATGGGAAGAATCCGATTTTATCTTATCTGAAAAACAGTAATGCAGACATTATCTGTCTGCAAGAATACAACACAGCCAGCAATAAAAAGTTCGTAACGGAGCAGGATGTAAAGAAAGCGTTGAAAGCGTATCCCTATCAATCCATTCGCCAACAAAGGAAAGGAGATGTGCAGCTTGCCTGTTTCTCCAGATTCCCGATACTCTCGTCACAACTTATTGAGTATAAAAGTGATTATAACGGCTCTATGAAATATGTGCTGAATGTAAATAATGACACTATTACATTAATCAACAATCACTTGGAATCCAACAAACTCACCAAAGAAGACAGAGGGATCTATGAAGATATGATAAAAGATCCGAATGCTAAAAAAGTAAAGACCGGGCTCCGACAACTAATTCGCAAACTAGGGGAAGCATCGGCTATCCGTGCCTCCCAAGCAGATTCCGTAGCGAGAATCATTACAGAAAACCATTATCCTACAATGATTGTATGTGGAGATTTCAACGACGGTTCTATTTCGTATACCCACCGGGTTCTCACTCAAGAACTGGATGACGCTTTCACACAGTCCGGTAAAGGATTGGGAATCTCCTATAACCAGAACAAGTTCTACTTCCGAATTGACAATATCCTGATTAGTCCTGACCTGAAAGCCTATAATTGTACTGTAGACCGTTCTATTAAGGCTTCGGACCACTATCCGATTTGGTGTTATATCAGCAAACGATAAAAACGGAGAATTCTATATTATAAAACACATAATGATGATTAAAAAGACATTAACCCTTTTAGCAGTAAGTTGTATGATGTACTCCTGTGCTACAAAAACAGAAAGTAATCCTTTCTTTGCAGAGTTCCAAACCGAGTATGGCGTTCCTTCCTTTGACAAAATCAAATTGGAACATTATGAGCCTGCCTTCCTGAAAGGTATCGAGGAACAAAATCAAAACATCGAAGCTATCATCGAAAGTCCGGAAATCCCTACATTCGAAAATACCATCGTGGCATTGGATAACAGTGCACCAATCCTGGATCGGGTAAGCGCTATTTTCTTCAATATGACAGATGCTGAAACAACCGACTCATTAACTGCGCTATCCATCAAGCTAGCTCCGATTCTTTCGGAACATGAAGACAATATATCCTTGAATGAGAAACTTTTCAAGCGTGTAAACGATGTCTACCAACAAAAAGATTCCCTGAATCTGACCACAGAGCAGAAACGCCTGCTGGACAAGACCTACAAACAGTTTGTCCGTTCAGGTGCCAATCTTAGCGTAGAAAAACAAGCACGTTTGCGTGAAATAAACAAAGAGCTGTCCACACTTGGTATCACATTCGGCAATAATGTACTGAACGAGAATAATGCGTACCAGCTCTTCGTCGAGAAAGAAGAGGACTTAGCAGGATTGCCCGAATGGTTCTGTCAAAGTGCAGCTGAAGAAGCAAAAGCCGCTGGACAACCGGGCAAATGGTTATTTACTCTGCATAACGCCAGCCGTCTGCCATTCCTGCAATATGCCGAGAATCGTCCGCTTCGGGAACAAATATACAAAGCGTATATCAATCGGGGAAATAATAACAATGAGAACGACAACAAAGAGAACATCCGCAAAATCGTTTCTCTCCGTCTGGAAAAAGCAAAATTGTTAGGTTTCGACTGTTACGCAAATTTCGTGCTGGATGAGACGATGGCTAAAAACGCGACGAACGTAATGGACCTTTTGAACAATCTTTGGAGCTATGCACTGCCTAAAGCCAAAGAAGAGGCCGCCGAGCTTCAAAAGCTGATGGACAAGGAAGGTAAAGGCGAAAAGTTGGAGGCATGGGACTGGTGGTACTATACCGAAAAGCTACGAAAAGAGAAATATAATCTGTCCGAAGAGGAGACAAAGCCCTATTTTAAATTGGAAAATGTACGTGAAGGTGCTTTTGCCGTAGCCAACAAGTTATATGGTATCACTTTCAACAAGCTGAAAGGAATTCCGACCTACCATCCGGATGTTGAGGTGTTTGAAGTGAAAGACACTGACGGTTCTCAACTCGGTATTTTCTATGTGGACTATTTCCCGCGTGCCGGAAAAAGCGGAGGTGCCTGGATGAGTAATTACCGTGAGCAACAAGGAGCAACCCGTCCGTTAGTGTGCAACGTTTGCAGTTTCACCAAACCGGTAGGCGATACTCCATCACTATTGACAATGGATGAAGTGGAAACCTTGTTCCACGAATTTGGACATGCCCTACACGGCTTACTGACAAAATGTGAATACAAGGGAACATCCGGCACAAACGTAGTACGTGACTTTGTAGAACTCCCTTCTCAAATCAACGAACATTGGGCTACCGAACCAGAGGTACTGAAAATGTATGCCAAACATTATCAGACCGGAGAAGTAATCCCCGATGAAATCATCGAAAAGATACTGCAACAGAAGACTTTCAATCAAGGATTCATGACTACCGAATTGCTGGCAGCCGCTATCCTCGACATGAACCTGCACACAATAACAGATGTAAATAATATGGATATACTTTCATTCGAGAAAGAAGCGATGGACAAACTCAATCTGATCCCTGAGATAGCGCCACGTTACCGCGTTACTTACTTCAATCATATCATCGGTGGGTACGCTGCCGGATATTACAGTTATCTGTGGGCCAACGTATTGGATAACGATGCTTTTGAAGCTTTCAAAGAACACGGAGTTTTTGATAAAACCACCGCAGATCTGTTCCGCCACAATGTTTTGGAAAAAGGAGACAGTGAAGACCCGATGGTGCTTTATAAAAATTTCCGAGGAACAGAGCCTAGCTTGGAACCATTATTGAAAAACAGGGGAATGAAATAATTCTGCAAAAAAGCCCTTAAACATCAAATATTTGAGGGCTTGTTACATATAAATGTGAAAAAAAAACTATATTTGCAGCCTTGTATGCGGCAAAAAGAACTTGTATACGACAGAATTTAACTGAATATTAAATTAAAAAAGTAATCATCATAAATTAAAAGTAAAATGCAAAACAAAGGATTTGTAAAGGTTTTTGCGGTATTACTCACGCTGGTATGCGTGTTCTACCTCTCCTTCTCCTTCGTAACACGCCACTATACCAACAAGGCGAAAGAAATTGCGAACGGCGACCCGAAAGTAGAACAAGACTACCTCGACTCTCTCTCCAACGAGAAAGTCTGGCTGGGTAACTGGACGCTGAAACAATGTCGTGAGATGGAGATTAGTTTAGGTTTGGACCTGAAGGGTGGTATGAACGTTATCCTTGAAGTTTCTGTACCTGATGTTATCAAAGCACTGGCTGACAACAAGCCGGACGAAGCTTTCAACAATGCATTGGCAGAAGCAGCAAAGCAGGCAATCAACAGTCAGGATGATATCATTACCCTGTTCATCAGAGAATACCACAAAGCTGCTCCGGAAGCGAAACTTTCCGAACTCTTCGCAACACAACAGTTGAAAGACAAGGTTAACCAAAAATCAACAGACACTGAAGTTGAAAAAGTATTGAGAGCAGAAGTAAAAGCAGCCGTTGAGAACTCATACAATGTACTTCGTACCCGTATTGACCGCTTCGGTGTTGTTCAGCCGAATATCCAAAGTCTGGAAGACAAAATGGGACGTATCATGGTGGAGCTGCCGGGTATCAAAGAACCGGAACGTGTGAGAAAACTTCTCCAAGGTTCTGCTAACCTGGAATTCTGGGAAACTTATACAGCCAAGGAAGTTCTTCCTTCCATGCAGTCTGCTGACGCCAAATTGCGCGCTATCTTAGCTGAAGAAACAACAACTGATGGAGATACAATAGAGACTGCCGTTCTTACTGAAGCTACTCCGGTGGAGACAAAAGCTGTAAGTGCTGCCGATAGCCTTGCCGCTGCACTGAAAGGTGACACAACAGCCTCTGAAAAGCCTTCTGTAAACATGGAAGAGCTCAAGAAACAATATCCTCTGTTGTCTATGCTTCAATTGAATTCAAGCGGACAAGGTCCTGTTATCGGTTATGCAAACTATAAAGATACTGCTGATATCAACAAGTATCTGGCTATGCCGGAAATCAAGGCAGAACTTCCGAAAGACCTTCGCCTGAAATGGGGCGTTTCTCCTTCTGAGTTCGACAAAAAAGGACAAACATTCGAATTATACGCGATCAAGTCTACCGAACGTAACGGTAAAGCTCCGTTGGAAGGCGATGTAGTAACAGACGCTAAAGACGAATTTGACCAATACAGCAAACCGGCTGTAAGTATGACAATGAACTCTGACGGTGCACGCCGTTGGGCTCAGCTGACAAAACAGAATATCGGTCGTTCTATTGCTATTGTTCTTGATAATTATGTATATTCTGCACCAAACGTAAATTCAGAAATTACAGGCGGACGTTCACAGATTACAGGTCATTTTACTCCTGAACAAGCAAAAGACTTAGCAAACGTATTGAAATCAGGTAAGATGCCGGCTCCGGCTCACATCGTACAGGAAGATATCGTTGGTCCGTCGTTGGGTCAGGAATCTATCAATGCCGGTATTTTCTCATTCGTTGTAGCTTTGATCCTGTTGATGATCTATATGTGCTCTATGTATGGTTTCATCCCGGGTATGGTTGCCAACGGTGCTTTGTTCCTGAACTTCTTCTTCACATTAGGTATCCTTTCTTCTTTCCAGGCTGCATTGACGATGTCCGGTATTGCCGGTATGGTATTGTCGCTGGGTATGGCAGTGGATGCGAACGTATTGATTTATGAACGTACTAAAGAAGAACTTCGTGCAGGCAAGGGAGTGAAGAAAGCATTGGCTGACGGTTATTCTAATGCCTTCTCCGCTATCTTTGACTCTAACTTGACATCTATTATTACAGGTATCATTCTGTTCAATTTCGGTACAGGACCTATCCGTGGTTTTGCAACGACTTTGATTATCGGTATCCTCGTATCGTTCTTTACCGCAGTGTTCATGACTCGTCTGGTTTACGAACATTTCTTGAGTAAAGATAAATGGCAGAACCTGACATTTACCACTAAGATTTCAAAGAACCTGATGGCCAATACACACTTCGATTTTATGGGAACAAACAAAAAATCCCTTATTATCGTCAGTGCAGTTATCATCGTTTGTATCGGTTCGTTCGCTATCCGCGGGCTAAGTCAAAGTATCGACTTCACCGGTGGACGTAACTTCAAGGTACAGTTTGAAAACCCGGTAGAACCGGAACAGGTGCGCGAGCTGATCTCAAGCAAGTTCGGTGATGCGAACGTTAGCGTTATCGCCATCGGAACAGATAAGAAAACGGTTCGCATCAGTACCAACTACCGTATCGAAGACGGAGGCAATAATGTTGACTCGGAAATCGAATCATATTTATATGAAACACTGAAACCGTTGTTGACTCAGAACATTGATCTGGCAACTTTCATCGACCGTGATAACCACACAGGCGGCAGCATTGTAAGCTCACAGAAAGTAGGGCCGAGTATCGCAGACGATATCAAGACCGGTGCTATCTGGTCAGTCGTTCTGGCATTGATTGCCATCGGTTTGTATATCTTGATTCGTTTCCGTAACATTGCATACAGTATTGGTTCTATTGCAGCATTGACTTGTGATACAATCATGATTATCGGTGCTTATTCATTATTCTGGGGTATCCTGCCATTCTCACTGGAAATCGACCAGACTTTTATCGGTGCTATCCTGACGGCTATCGGTTACTCTATTAATGATAAGGTGGTAATCTTCGACCGTGTACGTGAGTTCTTCGGATTGTATCCGAAACGTGACAAGCGTCAGTTATTCAATGACTCTCTGAACACTACACTGGCTCGTACCATCAATACTTCATTGAGTACATTGATCGTATTGTTGTGTATCTTCATCCTCGGTGGTGACTCTATCCGCAGCTTTGCATTCGCGATGATTCTCGGTGTTGTAATCGGTACTTTATCTTCACTGTTTATTGCATCTCCGATTGCATACAACTTTATGAAGAACAAAAAGACTGTAGCAACAACTGCGGGAGAATAAAATATTCCAGAAATAGAAAAAGCCTCTTCCGAAGTTCGGAGGAGGCTTTTTCTATTGATTATTAAAACAAATAGAAGCTATAAGACGTTCATCTTAAAAGAAGCCATTGTAAAACTTAAAACTCGATACAGCATGAAAGCATCCAACACAACTTCCTATAGATTCTTTGTAGTAGCCCCGAGGGGAATCGAACCCCTATCTAAAGTTTAGGAAACTTCTATTCTATCCGTTGAACTACAAGGCCGTTCCTATTTTGATTGCAAAGATAACGGTTTCTGTTGATTTAACAAGAATAAAAATACAGGTTCCTTCCAGATATTTCAAATATTTTGCGTCAATAGGACAATAAAGTACGTTTTATTTTGATAATTCGATTAACTTTCCGACCTTTGCGCTCACAAATTGAAAGTAAAAGCAGTTTTTAAATTAAATATAGTAATTAAAGTTATGGCAGACGAAATGATGGTTAAAGAATTGGAGGAAGTAGTAGTACGTTTCTCCGGCGACTCCGGTGACGGTATGCAGTTGGCCGGCAACATCTTCTCGACCGTGTCGGCTACGATTGGCAATGACATCAGTACATTCCCCGACTATCCGGCAGACATCCGCGCACCGCAAGGTTCGCTAACCGGTGTTTCCGGTTTTCAGGTACACATCGGTGCAGAAAAAGTTTATACTCCGGGAGACAAATGCGACGTATTGGTAGCTATGAATGCCGCCGCATTGAAAACACAATATAAATTCGCAAAATCCACCGCCTGTATCATCATCGACACAGACGCCTTTCAAAAATCAGATTTAGATAAAGCGGCATTCACCACCGATAATCCTATTGAAGAAATGGGTATCAAGCAGGACGTGATTGCAGCACCTATCTCGCAGATGGTAAAAGACTGTTTGGCAGATACGGGAATGGATAATAAGTCCATGCTGAAATGCCGTAATATGTTTGCCGTAGGACTGGTATGCTGGTTGTTCAACCGCGACCTTAACATAGCGGAAGACTTTATCCGCGAGAAATTCTCCAAGAAACCGGAAATAGCGGAAGCAAATATCAAAGTTGTTCGTGCCGGATATGATTACGGACACAACACACACGCTTCCGTAGCACATACATATAAGATTGAAAGTAAAGCAGCCGTTCCCGGAAAATATATGGATATCACCGGAAATAAAGCGACTGCATACGGATTCATCGCAGCTGCAGAGAAAGCCGGACTGAAACTCTATTTAGGGTCTTACCCTATCACTCCTGCAACAGATGTACTGCATGAACTCTCAAAACATAAATCATTGGGCGTAACCACCGTGCAATGTGAAGATGAGATTGCCGGTTGTGCTTCTGCTATCGGTGCTTCATACGCCGGTGTATTAGCTGTTACTTCCACTTCAGGACCTGGTATCTGTTTGAAATCAGAAGCCATGAACTTGGCCGTTATCATGGAATTGCCATTGGTCGTATTGGATGTACAACGTGGCGGTCCCGCTACCGGTCTACCGACCAAATCGGAACAAACAGACCTGTTGCAAGTTCTCTTCGGTCGTAACGGTGAAAGCCCTATGCCTGTCATTGCTGCGACATCCCCTACAGACTGTTTTGACTCAGCCTATATGGCTGCTAAGATCGCTTTGGAACACATGACTCCGGTCGTGTTGTTGACAGACGCATTTGTTGCCAATGGTTCTGGTGCATGGAAATTGCCTAAATTGGCTGATTATCCTGCTATCAATCCTCCTTACGTACGCCCGGAAATGTCTGAAACCTGGACACCGTATCAACGGGACCCGCAGACAGGCGTTCGTTATTGGGCAGTTCCGGGTACAGAAGGATTCACTCATGTATTAGGAGGTCTTGAAAAAGACAACAAGACAGGAGCTATCTCAACTGATCCGGAAAACCATGACTTGATGACGCGATTACGCCAGCAGAAAATTGCCAATATCGAAGTACCTGACGTAGAAGTTGAAGGCGACAAGGAAGATGCCGAATTGCTGATTGTAGGTTTCGGAGGTACTTATGGACATTTACACGCCGCTATGGACGAACTCCGTGCTAATGGTAAAAAAGTAGCATCAGCACACTTTAAGTTCATCAATCCTCTTCCAAAGAATACGGCAGCCTTGATGAAGAAATACAAAAAAGTGGTGGTAGCCGAGCAAAATATGGGACAGTTTGCCGGATATCTCCGTATGAAGGTGGACGGTTTCGTTCCTTATCAGTTCAACCAAGTGAAAGGACAGCCCTTTGTTGTCAATGAACTAGTCAATGCATTCACTGAGATTATCAACAAGTAAAATCAAGAAATTATGAGCGAATATACAGCTAAAGACTTTAAAAAAGGACAGCCACGCTGGTGTCCGGGATGTGGTGACCACTTTTTCCTGGCTTCGTTACACAAGGCTATGGCAGAAATCGGTGTCGCTCCATGGGATACGGCAGTAATTTCCGGTATCGGTTGTTCCAGCCGCCTTCCTCACTATATGAATACATACGGCATGAATACAATTCACGGTCGTGCTGCCGCTATCGCGACAGGGTGCAAAGTCGCCAATCCCAAACTAACCGTATGGCAGGTAAGCGGTGACGGTGACGGTCTTGCTATCGGAGGTAACCATTTCATTCATGCCAACCGACGCAATATCGACATCAACATGATCTTGCTCAACAACCGTATCTATGGTCTGACTAAAGGACAATACTCACCCACTTCACCGCGTGGTTTTGTCAGCAAGTCTTCTCCCTACGGCACCGTAGAAGACCCGTTCAATCCGGCTGAACTATGTTTTGGCGCACGCGGACATTTTTTCGCACGTGCTGTTGCCACAGACGCTCCCGGTACAATAGATATATTGAAAGCTGCCTATAATCATAAGGGCACTGCTGTCTGCGAGATTTTACAGAACTGCGTCATCTTCAATGATGGTACACACAACTCCGTATATAACAAGGAAGGGCGTGCAAAAAATGCAATTTATTTGGAACATGGCAAACCGATGTTATTCGGTGAAAACAAGGAGTTCGGATTAATGCAGGAAGGTTTTGGGCTGAAAGTTGTGAAACTAGGCGAGAACGGTATCACAGAAAGAGATATTCTGATACATGATGCACACTGCCTGGACAACACACTCCAGTTAAAACTCGCCTTGATGGAAGGCCCTGACTTCCCCATCGCACTTGGTGTCATCCGCGATGTAGACGCCCCGACTTATAATGATGCGGTAGAAGCACAAATCGAAGAAGTAAAAAGCAAAAAGAAATACCATAATTTCGAGGAGCTTTTGATGACTAATGACATTTGGGAAGTAAAATAATCACACTATCCGTAGAAAGATAAAGGCGTAGATTGAGAAGTAATTCTCTTTCTACGCCTTTGTCATTTTCCAAGATAACCCATCTTTTTGGGGAGATGAGGTTCTATTACTGTCCTCTTTTGTTTTTCTTATCAAATAAGCCTGTTTTAAGACAGATCAAATGTGACTTTACGAGGAAATTAGAACGAGTATGAACCGGAAAGTTCAACCGTAGCTTTCAAAGGTAATTGATTAGAAGCCGGGCCTACAAGAATCTCAAACTCGCCTTTTTCCACTACAAAGCGGTGCTGATTCATATCGTAATAAGCGAATGCATCCTCATTCAGCACAACAGAAATCCGCTTCTTCTCCCCTTTCTGCAAGAAAACCTTTTCATATCCTTTCAATTCTTTCAAGGGACGGGGGACAGAGGACTGTACATCATGTACATACACTTGTGCCACTTCCGAGGCATCCATCTTCCCTGTATTCTCGAGATCAAAGCTAACGGTAACCTGATGCTCACCCGTTTTCTCCGCAGCTATATTACTATAAGCGAAAGTAGTATAGGACAAACCGTAGCCAAACGGATAGAAAGGTTCTTTTCCCGAACGGTCGTATCCACGATAACCGACAAAAACACCTTCGGAATAATCTACACGTTTAATCTCTGCCTTTAAGTTCTCGTAATAACTACCATACACCGGATTATCTTCCCATTTCTTTTCGATAGAAATCGGTAGCTTTCCGCTTGGAGAAATCTTGCCGGTCAGGATTTCAGCTATCGCTTGTCCGCCTTCCTGTCCAGGATACCAAGCCATAAGAATAGCTTTTGCGGCATCATACCAACCGGTGAAATCCACACCGCCACCGGCGTTCAGCACAACCACGACATTAGGGTGCATAGAGGCAATCTTTTTGATAAACAATTCCTGATACCGAAGCAAAGCAAACGGACGGTCAAAGCCTTCGCCTTCGGTATTACTATTGAAACCTGTGCAGAACACAACATTATCCACCTTTGCCAATCCTTGACGAAGTTTCATCTCATTAAGGCTATAAGCATTAAAACGAATGATGCCCGAAGAAATATTATCAAAGAATTCAATCCGGAAACGGTATTCCTTACCACCCTCAACCGGCAGTTCAACTTCACGGCTAGAGTATGAATGATTTCCCCAATCTCCCGTAATATGCTTGTCATTCACAAACAGACGATAACCGTCATCACCACCGATATGAAGTTTCAACTGACCATCAGTTTGTGGCATGTAGCAGGCTGTCCAACGGACAGAGAAGCCATCTGTCGGAAAGCCGTCCAAAGGTGCTCCATATCCCCAGTCATAATCAACAGAGGATTCCGTGCGTATTACTTCCGGCTGTCCCGAAAGCGTCTTGTTCTTAAAGTATTCAGCCTTGAAGCCTTTCACCTGACGATTGACGTCAGTATAAAACTCATTGATAATATCTTCATAAATCACATCATCCGTCAATAATACCAGATTCTTTTTCTTCAGTTCTTTCAAGCCTTGAGCCACTGAAATGGTAGAAAAAGGAGTGACAAAACCACTGCCGCCACCGGTAGGTATCAAATCTGCATTAGGACCCATTACGGCTGTTTTTCCTTTCAACGGGAGCAAGTTTGCTTCATTCTTCAACAATACTACTCCCTCGCGTGCCAGTTCTAAAGCTGTCTGGCGAGAGAATGGATTATCCAACGGAATATTACTGTCTTTCTGTTCCTTATCCAACATTCCATAAGCTATTAAAGTCTGCAAGATATGTTGTACTTTCAGGTTAATGGTTTCTTCGGTCACCGTGCCCGTTTTGATAGCGGGGATAAGATTGTCGGCATTCATGAAACGCCCTTTGGGCATTTCGAGGTCAAGTCCGGCGTTAGCTGCTCCGATAGCGGAATATACCGAAGTCCAGTCCGACATCAGAATACCTTTGAAGCCCCAAAGATTGCGCAAGACATCAATATTCAGCCATTTGTGTTCAGTGGCATGGACACCGTTCAGGAGATTGTAGCTGTTCATCACAGCACTCACGTTCGCTTCCTGTACAGCCTTGCGGAAAGCCGGGAAATAAATCTCATGCAAAGTACGCTCGTCTATGTCCGAACTCGCATGATGGCGGCTCCACTCCTGGTTGTTGGCGGCAAAGTGCTTGATGGTCGCAATGACTCCTTCCGATTGCACGCCAAGAATATATTGCTTGGCTGTCTCACCCGTCAAGTAAGGGTCTTCACCGAAATATTCAAAGTTACGGCCGCACAACGGAGCGCGATAGATATTCACGCCCGGCCCAAGCAGGATATTAACGCCTCTTGCCTTGGCGTCCTGCCCCAAGCCTTGCCCTAACTTATAAAGCAAGTCACGATTCCAGGTAGAAGCGGAAAGGATGCCGGACGGATAAAGGGTGCTTTTAGGTGCATGGTTACGGATTCCCTGCGGGCCGTCGGCAAGACGTATTTCAGGGATTCCCAAACGGGGAATCGCACGTAAAGAAAAACTCGTATATCCGGAGATATAATCTATTTTCTCTTGCAAAGTCATTTTTGATACAATCTCCTTTGCGCGTTGTTCTACTTGAGGAGTAATTGTCTGTGCACTGGTCAGGATGCTGCATGCAAGCATGCACAGACTTATGATACCTATTTTCTTTTTCATGGTGGTATGTGTTAATATAGGATGTGTCAAAAACCAATTTGGCTATCAGCTTTTGAAACACTTCGTTCTTTATATTTTTAGTCTGTCAGTTCAACTTTCTTTAGTCTATCAATTCTATTTTAACGGTCTGTCCCTGTACGTGAATATTGTATTCTCCAGCTTCGAGGAATCGTTTACCGTCCTCATTGACAAATCCGAAATCACGTTCCAAGTCTATGTCGAAACGGAAAGTTTTCGTTTCTCCGGCTTTGATAAGCTGCTTTTCAAAGTGTTTCAGTTCTTTTACAGGACGGGTAATCGAGCAATACGGGTCGGAAATAAACCAGTGGACAGTTTCTGCTCCGTCACGGGCACCGATATTGGTGACAGTCACTTCCGCCGAGAGCTTCTCGCCACGCTTCACTTTAGTGGCAGAAGGAGTAACAGTGCCATACTTGAATTCTGTGTAGCTCAGTCCGTGACCGAAAGGATATAACGGGTCACTTGTGATATCTTTATAAAATCCCTGATGTCCACGTCCGCTCTTACGGCGGTTATAATAAATAGGAATCTGCCCCGTCGAATAAGGGAAGGTCATGGCAAGTTTACCGGAAGGATTAATACGTCCGGACAATATCCCCGCCATCGGCAGTGCGCCATTCACACCCGGCTGCCAGATTTCCAGTATGGCATCAGAAACCGGTTCCAGACGGTTCAATTCCAACGGACGACCGTTGACCAATATCAGTACGACAGGCTTGCCGACTTTCTTCAGTTCTTTTGCCAGTTCTTCCTGCATCTGTGGTAATGCGATGGAAGAACGGGAAGCATTCTCTCCGCTCCAAGTCATCATCTCGCCCAAGCAAAGAACAACAACATCAGACCAGCGTGCAGCTTCCAATGCTTCTGCAAATCCTTCGCGGTTATCTCCTTGTGTATTGCAACCTAATGCGTAACGCAGTTCGGCTTTTCCTGCAAATTCAGCAGCCAGACCATCATAAAGCATTGCCACATCGGTATCCTTTCCGTGACCACGCCAGGAGCCTAACAAGTCCCAACCATTTTTTGCCATAGGACCTATCACGGCAATCTTCTTTTTATCTGTCAGTGGTAAAACGTTGTTTTCGTTTTTCAGCAATACCATGGATTCTGCCGCAAGCCGGGCAGCAATATCCATGCTTTTCGGACGGAAGAAACGTTCTTTCTCTGTTGTAGCGGGAGTATAAGGACGTTCGAACAAGCCGAGACGGAATTTCAGAAGTAGGACACGGCGGACAGCTTCATCCACTTGAGCCATTGATACCTTGCCTTCTTCTACCAACTCCTGCAAATGACGGTCATAAGCATGAGACATCATATCCATTTCAAGACCGGCGGTAAACGCATACCGGGCTGCTTCCTTTTTGGTTGCTGCCAATCCCTGATTTTTTAACTGTTCGATAGCTCCCCAGTCGGAAACGATAAAACCGTCATGTCTCCAACGGTTCTTTAATATCTCGGTCATAGTATAAGGGTTTGCCGAACCCGGTACACCGCTGATATCATTAAAAGAACTCATCAGAGTTGCCGCACCGGCTTTCACCCCCATTTCATAAGGGAGCAGATAAGTATCCCAAAGAGTTTGTTTGGAGATTTCGGTATAAACATAATCACGCCCGGCTTCGGATGCCCCGTAGCCTACATAATGTTTCAGACAAGCTGCCACACGGTTTTCTGCCGACATATTATCACCTTGATACCCTCTGACAGAAGCTGCGCCGAACACTCCGTTCGCATAAGGGTCTTCGCCATAGCCTTCCGCCACACGTCCCCAACGAGGGTCACGTGCTACGTCAATCATCGGCGAGAACGTCCAGTCCACTCCCGACATACGGGCTTCCTGCGCAGATACGGCACACGCCTGTTCCACCAAATCCGGGTTCCAGGAACAAGCTTGCGCCAACGAAATAGGATACACGGTACGGAATCCATGAATCGCGTCATAACCGAAAATAATAGGAATACCCAGGCGGGATTCCTCCATCGCTTTCTTCTGCATATTATTACGCAGTTCGGGATTTGTCTCGAAGTAAATCAGAGAACCGATTTCCGCTGGCACTTTCTTTACCTCTTCGCCTACATTATTCACGTTGTTGTTCCGTCCCAAGGTATATTGGTTCAACTGCATCACTTTCTCTTCCAGAGTCATGCGGGATAACAAGTCGTCTACGCGTTTCTCAATCGGAGCCTTTGCGTCTTTATATAATGCACCCCCTTTTTTATCCTTTGCTGAAAGGGTACATACCGTACCCAACAAACAGATTCCGTAAACTAATGCTTTTTTTCTCATTTGTATTTTCGTCGGTTAGTTAGTAATAAACAGGTCAGTCACTTTATACGGATGCTTTACTGCTGCATGGGCAGCTTTCTGGGCAACAGCTTTCCGCGCCTCATCCAGCCCTTCCGGAGCATAAGGATTCCCGACTACATTGTGTTTGAAGATTCGTTCGAACCAGGTGCAGGCAGCGGTATAACGTCCAACCTTCACATCCAGATGATAGCCGTCCCTGTTCAGATGGTCGCCGATAAAAGAAGTACGGGCATTCTGTATAGCAGTGCCCGAAGGGATGACAATCTTTATCTTATTCACCTTAGCCGCCTTCTTCACTGCATCGGCAATGGCCTGATACATGGTCAGTTGATTGCAGTTGTAGTTTTTAAATCCACTATGCTTGGAAGTAGACGCATATGCCCAGGTTTGGTGCAGCATCAGCTTTGTTTTCTTTGGAAGGCGTGCTTTTACATATTCTATAAGTTCCGGCAGAGAGGCTTCATACGTCTCGTACATTCCCGAAAAAGGACTTGCCTGTTGCAGGCTGACGTAATCCCAGTCTTCATCTGCCAGCACCGTTTCCAAAGACATCTTGCCCTTTTCCCGCTTCTTTCCATCCGTACCGATTTTCCGGTAGGCATAGGCAGGAACATTGTCACGGGCATTTTTCACATGACGTTCTAGAGAACAGCCGCCAATAAACATATTGCCGATTATGGTTGAAATGCCTTCGGCTTCGGCAAGTTCATGCAGATATTGCTCCACGGCATCTTGGGAGAAGCTGTTGCCGATGGCAAGTATCCTGACCGTCTTTTGCTGCGCATACGCTCCTCCGGCAAGAAGGAGCAGTATGCACATACAAATCGCTACAATCTTATATTGCTTCATCACATTCAAATATAGCTAAACTTATCGGTTATTTCTCTTTTTCATGTAATAATCTCTCATCAGATACCACGCTTTCTTACGCATACCCTGGTCGGATATGAGTCCTTTGCGGTTCCAGCCATCTTGATTGGTGGGGTGGAAACGGAACGGCGAACGGAAGTCGAACAGAATCCAGGGAGATACGCCACGCAGGTTCGGGATATTGTCGAACATACGGATATTGTCTCTATACAGACGTGCCTGGTATTCTTCACTCCAAGAACTGACTACATTCTCATCACCGGACTGACCGTACAATGCTTCGCCGCCAAATTCCGAGATAATCAACGGTTTGTCCGTCACTACTTCCCATATAGCGTCTTTTGGTTCCACAGGCCACGGATGATACCAGCCCATATATTTATTGATAGCTACGACGTCCAGTTGCGAAGTAAAAGAATCTTCCATTACAAAACGCTGTTTTTCGCTATTGAAGTGCACAAGGTCGAAAGCGGCAACATACAAGCGGGTAGTGTCCAGCTGTTTTCCCGTTTCGAGCAGGGAAGCAAGGAATTCATTCCGTTCTTTGGAAGGCTGTGTTTCATTGGCAACACCCCAATAACCTACCGCGCAGCGATTCTGGTCGCGCTTAATCATTTCAGAAAGCATCCTTTGCGCTTTCTGACGGGTATCATTGTCTGTAAAGTCAATGCCTTGCCAAATAGGAATCTCCTGCCAGAGAAGGAAGCCCATCTTTTCCGCCAGGCGTACTGTGTATTCATTCTGCGGATAATGTGCCAGGCGAATCATGTTCACGCCAAGCGCTTTCGCTTCATTCAGCAACATGGCTGCATCGGCTTCCGAGAAAGCACGCCCCATACGTTGCGGAATTTCTTCGTGAAAAGAGATACAGCACATAAATGTCGGCTTCCCGTTCAGGTAGATATCTGTTCCTTTCACGGTGATATTGCGGAAGCCGATTTGTTCTTCCACGCGGTCGGTATTTGAAGATACAGTCACGCCATAGAGTTTCGGTTCTTCCGGCGACCAGCGTTGCAGCTTCTTTGCGTTCAATACGGTTTCCGCCTTTCCTTCTGCGTCGGTGGTGAGCTCCGCGTTGATTTTGAGTTCGGGGATGGCAACTGTTACTTTCTCACCTGCTTTTTTATCAGAAAGACGCACGCGGGCAATTATCCGGTCGGAAGCATTTTTATCCAATTGGACGAAATAATCTTCTATAAATGTCCGGGGAGTTTTCACCAACAGCACATCTCTTGTGATGCCGCCATAGTTCCACCAATCGAATGCCAGAGCGGGAATGGCGTCTTTGGTGCGGCGGTTGTTTACTTCTACCGCCAGGAAGTTGTCACCGTCTTTCAACAAGTCTGTCACTTCCACTTGGAAAGGAGTAAAACCGCCTTCGTGCTCTGCTATCTCTTTTCCGTTCAGGTAGACTTTGCTACGATAGCTGACAGCGCCGAAATAAAGAAACTGGCGTTTGTCTGCCAAGCGTTTGGCGTCAAAGTGACGGGCATACCATACAGTTCCTTCGTAATATTTCAGTTCGGGCGACTGGGAGTTCCAATCTCCCGGAACGTTAAGACGCAACCCGCCTTCGAATGCGTATTCGTAGAAATCAATATTTCCTTCCGGTTGCCGGTTCTCATAGATTTTCATCCGTTGTCCCTGGTCGTACAGGTCGATGATGGCATTCCATTTACCATTCAGCGAATGGATGTCACGGCCATATACATTCGTTATCAGCTCTTGTGCCGCAACGCTTCCAGCAAAAGCAATCAGCAACAATAAACATAGGTTTAATTTCTTACCTGTTTTCATTTATCTATTAGTTTATGGTATTAGTATATTATTCGTTTTTCGATTTATTTTTCAAGAAATTCATTACCCAGTTCCAGGCTGCGCTCCACTGTTCGGCATAGGCATAATGGGCGGTCGTCTCAGCTACAAACAGTTCTTTCGGAGCATTAATCACGTTGTAAGCGGAGTAAGTAGTAGTAGGCGGACAAACCATATCATTATAACCAAAAGTATAGAATCCCGGCACTTTAACCTGACGGGCAAAGTTGACTACATCAAAATACTGAATGGTTTTCATCTTTCCCGGTGTCCGGTTCTTCTCATCCTTCAACATATGCGGCCAACCGCCTGCACGACCGTGGGCATAACCCGCCATATCACACAAGGCTGGATAGAAAGAAACCAATCCTTTGACACGAGCGTCCAGTCCGGCAATTACAATGGAAAGCGCACCGCCCTGGCTTCCTCCAAAGGTCGCCAGATTGTCATTGAACTCGGGAAGTGTGTAAATGAAATCAATGGCTCTCACGCAGCCTGTATAAACCCGCTTGTAATAGTATTTGTCCCGATTGTCCATATTGAACGAGTGGTAGTTCTTCAAAGCTCCGTTATAAAGGCGGTGATAGACATCCCCCTCTATATTGACCGGGATGCCGTGAATACCGATTTCCAGAATGATAAAACCTTTTCCGGCACGTTCGGCTTCTCCGTTATAGGCACGGATACCTGCCCCCGGCACTTTCAGAATCGCCGGATATTTCCCGGAAGCCTTCGGAACACAAAGGATGCCGTACATACGGGACGCATAGTCATTGTTCGCGAAGGAAACATGATATACGTTCACCTTATCTGTGCACCTTTCCGGCAGTAAAGTCATTATCGGTTCCAGTGCCCACTTTTCAGCGGCTTCTTTGGTGCTTTTCCAAAACTCCAGAAAGTCGGCGGGCAAAGGAGTGGTCGGTTGCAATTTCTCAGGAGAGAAGCCGACGGTAGCCACGCCTTCATACTCACGCCCTTGGCAAGTGACAAAAGCACGGCAACGCAGGAACCCTTCTTTTTTCATAGTCCCTGCGTTAATTTCAAGCTTTTCGTTCTTCAAAGGCTGTTTGCCTGTCTGATGAGGTTTCATCATGTCTTCCGAAATCTCATAGCGCACTTCCAGATTATCCTGTGGGATATTGCATTTCAATACCGTCACTTTGAATTTCACTTTTTCTCCCGGTTTATACAGCCAATTGGTGTGGTCGGGAGTGACCTGCACTTGAATCAGTCTTTCTGCCGGTTGCCCGTATGCAACAAATTGCAGGACGACAAACAAAGCAAGAAAAACAAAACGCAAACTTTTTATCATAATTCCGTTATTGTTAATAGTCTTTTTATGGTTTTACTTCGTATTGATAGAGTGCGAAAGAGTTCTTGTCATTTAGCTCGAAACTTACTCTACCCTGTGCGCCGACTTTTGCGGAAAACTTCTTGCCACTTCCCATCACAGGGATAAAATCCACTTTCTTGCCTTCAGGAAGCCAGGTGTCAATAGTCCCCCTGGCTTGCTCATTATCTTCGCGATAAACCACAAGATAACCTTGCGTGCCGGAGACGGTCGATTGGAATCCGGTCCACGAGCGTCCCGAGGGTTCTTCACCAATAGGCAGTATGACGCCTTGATGAAACCGGAGTTGCAAGGGTTGGTATTTCTTGAGCAGAGATGCCGTAATATAAGCCTCTTCGGGCAAGTTCGAAGCCTCCATCCAAGCCAACGGCTGTGCTGCCAAGGTGATAGCAAAGAGGTAATCGAAACTGTAACGGGTGGGGGCAAAAGGATCGGCAGCGTCATACTTGTCGGCATTGCGCCATTTATTAAGAAACTCTATCTGCATCTTCTCCGCCGGTACATAGCGAGACAGCATCCAGAGGTTGCGCAAGGTGCGATAAGGGTAATAGTTGCCCCAATCGGTATAGCGGTTTTCCAAGAAGATGTTGCCGTACTCGTTCATATAGTGATACCCGCCGCGATGACCGGCAGTGGCATCGAGGTTGAAAATCACTTCATAGTTGGTTTGCTCCAACACGGTATCAAACAGTCGGCGCAGATTCTGTTCGGCTGTCTTGGTAGGTATCTGCAGGCCGTCTATCTTGAAACAACAGATGCCGTACTTCTTATAAAGTCCGATAATGGCTTGCGCATCTTTTTGCCAATCGGCAAAATCATTCTGTATGCTGGGGTTGAACCATAATCCGATGCGAATACCCAATTTCTTGCCTTTCTCTACAATAGGTTTCAGCCCATGAGGGAACTTTGTGGGGTTGGGCGTCCAGTAATCGGTATTCTTCCAAATATCCTTAAAACTACCTCCGGCAGTCTTCGAGTTAGGGCTTTTTCCGCTCTGCCAGCCATCGTCCAGTTGAAAGAGGGTGATGCCCATGCGTGCGGCACGGTCCAGTTCTGCCAGGCAGAAAGCCTCATCTATTTTGGCATCCTGGCTACGGTCGCCCCAGGTATTGAGCATAATCATCTCATCCTGTGCGGCAGTATGATGGCGCAGTTGTTTCTGATAGAGGCGCAAGGCAGTAAGCGCTTCTTGCTCGCCGCCGGTATAGATGCCGGTAACGCATCCATAAACGCGAGTCCAGCTATCCGGCTTTACATCATGAGACGCAATGCCCAGCCCCACTACCATAAAATCGCTAAAGTCCGCCACGAAGTCAGAACCCGGATAATGTAATTGGGTACTGCTGCTAGGAGCCTCTTTCAAAAAAAAGAAGCCTTGACGCGTAACTACGTCATGAGCAAAAAGCAAATTACCACGATACGTATTGCGACGGTAAGGAAGCCAGGTACGCCCGGTCACCAGATTGTCGTTCCAATCGGTGTAGTCGAAAAACTCTATTGTGCGGGCACTCCAATGATTGCCGGATAGTTGCAGCCTGTCGAGCGTGGGAGTTTTCACCCCCGTAGCCATATCGGCCGTGTGCTCTATATTTTTGCGGTCAGCGTTAGAGCGGTTATCCTCCTTATTCTGATAAAGTTCCACTTGCCCTTTCAGATAGGTGTCGCAAGCAATGGCGGGACAGTCTGCATAAATGCGATAGCGACGCTCTATATTCAGCGAACCGATAGTGCAAGCCACGGTAGCCTGCAGATAACTGGCGTGGATGCCGTTCGTCGGTATCTCGTTCACGGTAAGTGTAGCATCCGTAGGGATACCTTTCACAATCGAGAAATCGGGTTGTTTACCCTGTGCCGGAATGGTTTTTCCGTGTTGCTTGTCAGTAAGGCTGATGGTAACAGGGGCACCGTTATTCCACAGCATGGCGCGTTCCATATAGTTATTGCCCATACGTAGCGTGTCACCTTTCAGAAAAGCGTAATACTGTTGTCCGCCCCAAAGCGGCAAGGTACATATTGCCGATAGAAATATCGTGATAATATTTTTTTTGCTCATAGTTTGTCTACGGTTTGATGTAAGCTCCCGGAACTTCCAACAATTCGTTGGGTTCGTTGAAGCGTTGGTTATCGGGCACATCGCGTTTGCCCAGCCCCGCTTGCATAAGTTGCTTCAGTTCGGACAAGTGATGATGATAGATGTCGCGCGGCTCTACACTATGCTTGTGGCAGAGTCCGGCTGCCATACCTACTACTTCACCCATCATGCCGGTAGTACGCATCACACGTACCGTACCCAAAGCTACATGGGTGCAGCTCATATTGCGGCCTGCCATAAAGAGGTTGTCCACATTGCGAGAATAGAGGCAGCGATAGGGAACGGCATAAGGATGAATCCAACGATGCACCGTAGCCGACTTGAATTCATTGCCGGGAAAGCGGACACTGTTCACGCTGTCGGGGAAGTGAAGGTCGATGCTCCAAGTTGTGGTAAACGAAGCATCCTCGTGCGCCACATTCTTATCAATATCGTCCTGTGACAGTACGTAGTCGCCCAAGAGACGGCGTGATTCACGTTTGCCTGAAACATACGCCACCCAGTCGAGGGAACGGTTGGCATACTTCTTATGGTCTTTATAGTGATTCTTCAGATAGCTCCAGTTGGAATATATCACCAAAAGTCCATAGTCGCGTACACGTTCAGCTTCGCTGACTTGATTGCGGTTCATACCTGTTTCCCATTTCCACTCGCCCATGGTTACAGGCTCACAGTTTTCAGCGTCAAAGCGCACGCCATATTCAAAATGAGGGAATGAGGTTTTCTTCTTCATGTCCTTGCTATACCATTGTATAGAGGCGCCCATGACCAATGAGTCGGGCTGTTCGGGAGCAAGGCTCTCGCCATATTCATCGCGACCTTCACGTCCCATAGCCCAATCGGCACCGGCTAAATAGCCTATGGTAGCGTCGCCTGTGCAGTCGCTAAAGAGAGGAGCGGTAAGTTCGGTTTGTTCGCCCGTCTCGATATGCTGGATAGTGACTGACGCAATGCGGTCTGCTTGCATCTTCACGGCTACCGCACGCTGAGAGGCATAAAGGGTAATGTTCTTTTCGGCCTCTATAAAGTCTTCCTTCTTCTGATCTTCATAGTAGTCGCCCGGTTGGGCATTGCCGGAACGCTCATGGCCAAACTCACGTATCATACGACCCAATCCCTGATTAGGCCCCATTTCGATGATACCGCCGAGATGTACACGAATCTCTGACGAGTTATTGCCGCCCAATACAGGACGGTCGTTCACTAATGCTACCTTACAGCCTAACCGGGCAGCAGATGCGGCAGCACACATTCCGGCTATCCCCCCTCCTACTACCACAAAGTCGTATTGATGAGCGGACACCGTCTGTTGTTGTCGCAAGCGGGCACGAAGTGCGGCTGTCTCTGCCGTATCCCAGGTAGCGGGCTGCGTGTTCGCATCGGTCGTAAGGTAAATGGCATCGCAACGACCATCGAAACCGGTGAGGTCTTTCAGGGCAAGGGTAGTAGTCCCTGCTTTCAATACTGTCTTTCCGGCAAATTGCCATTGCCAAGAATTACCAGTATGTCCTAATGTAGCTTTCAGCAATTTGCCGCCTAAAGCCAGGCGGAACTTTCCGGGGCCCTCGGCATCGGTCCAAGGTGAAGTCCAGTTGTAAGTACGGGCATATACGTAGTAAGTGCCCGCCTGGGGAATGTTGATTTCTGCCGTAGCATCCGCCACAGGGATGCCCATGCCATGTGCCATGAGATAGGGCGAACCCATTTGATCCATGAATTGCTGGTCGAGCACCCAGCCGCCTCGCTGGCTGAAGCTTTCTGCTTCGATGAGCAGTTCTTCGGCTACAGCCACAAGGCTACAGGCTACGGCTATGCATGTCAGTAAGATTTTTTTCATCACAGCACAGCGTTTTTATGATTATTGAATAGTTATATCTCCTACTTTTACCCAACCTTCGGCGGTTTGATACTCATCGCGGGCCGAGAGTAAGATACCGATAGCGTTCTCTTTGGTCGTATCTACCAATCCCACTGCCCAAGTGTAAGTACCTGCGGCTACATCGGTGAGTTTGATGTTACTAGTATAAGTTTTGGGCTTTCCGCTCATCCAGGTAGCAATGTCCGCTTTCTCTTCTATATAGATGCGGGCAGGCTTTTCTGTATTTTTATCAAGCAAAGCGATGGCCAATTTGTATTTGTCACCGTACTGCGGCAGATTGGTAGGGCAATACCCCCAACCCAGATTCGACCAACGGTGAGTAAGTGACACGTTGCTACCACTACGGGCTGTAGTAGGAATAGATAAACGGTCGGGATAGAGACGGTAACCACCTTCGGCTATAAACTCCTTTACCAAGTGAAAAGCAGTGTTAAACCAAGAGTGTGTTTCACCAGTATTCACGTTGGTAGCAAAACGAAAGTCCATCATATTGACATAACTTCCCTTAGCCTCATCATATTCTCCCTGACGCACTTCGGCAAAATTCTTATAACCGTCGCCGGCAATAGAACCACCGTGGGATGATTCCACCCAACCACCTTCCATAGTGATAGGTACAATGCCACGATAAGCGGCAGCGATGCCACGCTCCCAATCCTTATAATATTGCTTCATACCAAAAGCATCGTGACGCAGGCAGAAACCTTTGGCTACAGCACGTTTCACCAAATCGGCAGATATACCGGTATCAACATCACCAGATCCTTTGGTAGAAAGCAGGCATCGGTGATAGTTTATCATGATAGGCACTTTGGTGAAAAGACGAGACATTACATCGGTAATCCATTCGAATACAGCTTGTCTAGGGCTCTCATCACCTGTAGAGTATTTCAGTGTGTGAGTTTCCCCCCATTTGCCCAAGCCAAAGCCGCTTACAAACTGAGTGATATCAGGGTCATTGTATTTGGCAGCGAAAGCAGTGAGGAAGGCTTCATACTCTTTCTGAAAGATGGGGTCGTCAGGATAAGGTGTCCATACGTCTACACTACCGGTAGTAGTGGTGAATCCTTCGGCACCGGCTTTTCTCACATACTCGGGACAGGCATTTTCATGCTTGTCGCGACTGTCACACACAAAGGTGAAGGCGAGTTTCAAGTTGCGTTCTTTAGCTCCTTCCACCAACATGCGGAAGCGCTCCGCCGGTTCAGTCTGCAAAGTCTCATCCCACACATATTTCCCCCTTTCAGGATTAAAATGACTCCAAAGACCACGTATATAGAGAGTATTGCCATAGTTGGATACTTTCACGGTGCCTTCGGACGACTCGAAATTGTCGTAGAGATCCCAGAAATTCATCATCATGCCACTTCCGATACCAGCGTAGATCACCCATCCACTCATGGGATTACGCAGCAGTTTGTAACGTTCAGGCTTAATGCTGACAGTAGTGTTACCTTCGATGTTCCAACTGTAGTCGGTTGTAAGGTCATCATCGTCTGAACAAGCAGTGCCTATAAAAGCCGTAGCAGCCAACAGGCACATCGACAAGGTCTTGATGCTGTTTTTTATTATTTTGTTCATAGAATATATGTCGTTAATTGTTATTGTTTAAAAGGCAGAATAAGAAGTGAAGTGATTGAAGCTTCACCCCTTATTCTTTCATTTTGGATTTATTTAATATCAAAGAGTACAGTGTTATTCTCTATATCCACTACTACATAGTTACAGCCTTCGGGGATGAGGAAGTAAGCGTAGCGGTTATGACTCTGCCCAACTACTGCACCCTCTATCTTACCGGCCTCTACTTCTTTATAACCGTTACGTTTATCCCTTTCAGCATCAGCTGTAGAACCAACAAACCATCCGTTATTGGCATATCGCAGCGTACAGAAGTTTACCCAACCAGCATTAGTCTTACCATACTTATCAGTAGATTTTGTGCGAGGCAATACATCACCTTTATAAACAAAGACTTTCGGATTGGCAAGACTCTGAATAAGGTCATACTTCACTTGACAGTACATAAGAGGCTTTCCGGTTTCTTCGTCAGTACCTGCATCGTAAGCAAAACCATTGAAACCACCATACATATGCAATACATTCACCTCTTGACTCCATGGGTTTATCCCCAGTATTGTATTATTAAACGATACGGTAAGCGGTTTTAAGTCAGTTGCAGCCGAATAGATAGCAATGGTCTTTTCCTCCTTATTCAATACAATACGATAAGTCCCGTCAGCCGGAATAGTCCAATACTGCCTGTCTACTTTGCTGATAAGTGCTTGCCCGAACGTTGCCAACTGACCATCTTCGATATCATGGTTATCTGCTACTTCCGGCACAATAGCCATCGATTGTTCGCCCTCGAAAGTAAGCGGTATGTAAAGGCTACCGGCTTTCAATTCACCGCGCCAAGCATAAAGTTGATCATTTTCGAGAGTTTGGGCTATCTCAATTTGTTCTTCACCTACAGCAGTACCCGCCAAGAACATTTGCTCAGCCTCAACTACCGCACCGGCTTCTACTATCTTCACAGTCTGCTTGCTCATATTCACAGTGATGCGATAAGTAGCCGCTGACGGAATCACCCACGAATTGGCTTCGGCGCGGTCGGATATAACACCTGTCATTTCACCTTTAGTTATAGGAGCATCGGCAGTTTCCGGGCCAATGGCATTCAACTCATCGGCATAATCAACAGGGAAGTTTATCTTACCGGCTACCAAAGCGCCTTCGTAACTATAAATCTTGTTTATCTCGTCTTTCAACGTCAACTTGATATTATCTTCGCCTACAGCGGAACCTCCCACATAGAGATTATCGGCTTTGTACTGCTTTGGACCATACGTTTTTATCTTTAACGTAGTCGTAGCAATATCAGGCACTATCAGACGGGGACCCTCAAAGTTGGCTGTTACAGTAAACAGTACTTCGCCAATGGTACTGGTGGTAAGTCCGAAATGGTCGACCAGTATTTTCTGCATCTCCTCGTTGGTGTACGAGCGAAAGAATTCTCCATCGTCGTCAAACTCCTTGATATTCGTAGCCTCACTACCGATGAGCTGCATCTCGTATTTGTAAGTCGTGATATAATCCTCACCAAAATCGTGAGCGGTACTCCACTTCAGAGTGACAGCTGTTTCGTTGGGTTTGCTCTCATCGAGCTTAATAAATTCACCCGAAGGAGCCAGTTCAATCTCCGACTGATTGCGTGAGACAGTATTGTCTATATCCTCTTCACACGAGGTAGCAAGCATACTCATCATTCCCACAGCCACCGCACCAAGATTTCTATATAAATGCATTGTTTTCATATTCGTAATAATTTATAGGATTAATAACCCGGATTATTAGGTAACAAGTTGGGACACAACTCCACATCATGTGTAGGTAGTGGCCACAAATATTCACGTTCGGGGAAGATACGTTTAGCACCCTGCGAACAATAACCGGCATTGAAGAGAGCCGAAAAGTCAGCCAGACCATCTTCGTCAATTTGCGGAGTCTTTCCCCAAAACCAAAGATTCTTATTCACAATATTATTCAATAACTCCGTCGGATCGATAAGCATAATATAGTTGTAACCGTTCAGTGCTTTTTCTGCCAACTTCCAACGCATCAAATCCTGCAAACGTTGATTTTCCATAGCAAACTCCATGCGACGTTCTATACGCAAAGCGCGTCGTAGTTCAGTCTGGTCGGTAGTAGTCACGGCTGGATAGCTATCAGTCGCTGTTACATTCACTCCATAAGCACGAGCACGTACCATATTAATAGCTTTCAACACACTGTCATCAATCCGGTTCAGTTCTATCATAGCCTCAGCATAAATCAACAGTACATCAGCATAACGCATTATAATGTAGTCTTGCTCTACCTTTTGGTCTACTGTCCAACTAGCATCAATGCCTTTCTTCCACAGCAAACCCGTATATGAGCTATATTGATTCACGATACGAGTATCTTGATTGCTTTGTTTCTTACCTGTAGTATAATTCATCACGGTTTTAGCTGCAGGACTAGGGTCATATTCAAAACCACAATGTTCAGTGTTGAACTCAACAATAGTCATTATACAACGTGGGTCTCGATTCTTAAATGGGTTGTGCGGATCAAACAATGGAGATTCGTCAATAGGAAGTCCGTCAGTACAGAGGTATGCAGCGAAAAGATCCCATGAAGGATTATACGATCCATATCCCCCAGCATTACGAGGAAGAGCGTTTTTCACAATCCAAGAGTCAAGTATCACACTGTTTTCAATAGAGCGTGGTATTACAAATACCTTTTCATCATTTAATTTGGTACTCTGCCTGAAAAGTTTGGCATAGTCGGGCTCCAATGAATAAAGTTCAAGATCCATACAGTCTTTAGCAGCTTTAGCAGCTATTTCATAATCCCCCATATAAAGGGCAAAACGTGCTTTCATAGCTAGTGCCGCACCTTTAGTGGCATGAATATTTTCGTCCTGTCCATAGCTTTCGGGCAGTCTAGCAACAGCTTTATCGAAATCAGCATATACCAAAGGAATTACTTCCGCTTTAGGTCTACGACCACGCTGCAAAGCTTCAGAAATAGTGATAGTCTCTTCCTGATAAGGCACATCACCATAGAAAAAAATCAAATCCGCGTATTTACAAGCACGGCAAAAATACGCTTCACCAGCATAGCGGTCGTAAACTTCCTGTGTTACATTATCCTTCGCCTTATGAATATTTTCAAGCATTGTGTTGGCACGAGCAATCAATTTAAATGATTGTTGCCACAAAGCATATACTTCATACTGCTGGCCATTCATAGTTCCATCAAGTATAGTTCCACCACTTCCCGGATTACGATTCGTTTGACGATAGGTAGTGTTATCTGACCATTGTTCGGACGAATTAAGAGGTTCTTGCCAATAACCCAAAATGTAAAATTCATTAGATGCCAAGCGCAATTCTGTTTCGGTTGTATACCATGACTCGGTATTACCTTGCGATTTAGGAACCAGATCCATGCTCTCACAGGCTGCGAGCCCCAAACACATTCCAACTAATAATAATATTCTTGTTTTCATATTCTACTCCTAATTTATTTAAAAGTTAACTTGCAAACCCATTACTAAAGAAGTTGTAATCGGATAAGATGAGGCACCCATTTCAGGGTCCCACCCATCAGGGAAATTACTCAAACAGAAAAGATCACTACCACTTATATAAAAGCGGACACGGTCTATACCCGCTTTTTGTGTCCATGTTTCAGGAAGAGTATAACCCAATGTGAGATTCTTCAAACGGAAATATGAGCCGTTAAACATCCAAAAGCTAGACGTAGCATAGTTATTACTTTTCGATACATTCGAAAGACGGGGATACCTAGCTGACAAATTCTCTTCTGCTGTATTAAAAGGACTCCAATATTTACCTTCGATAATAGACGGAACGCTCCCATAATTATCACGTAGTGGCTGCACCATGGCAGTAGAAAGATATGAATTTTGCTTGCCGATGCCTTGAAAAGCAATACTGAAATCAATACCTTTGTAAGAAGCATTGAATGTGCCACCATATTGGAAACGGGGCAACGAATTACCTAAAGGTACACGGTCATACTCAGGACTGATTATACCATCAGGTACGCCATCCGGACCGCTGATGTCTCGATACTTCAAATCACCTACCGTAACGGTTGTACTCGTACGGGCTGAGTTATTCACTTCCTCCTGGGTCTGATAAATGCCATCACATACATAACCATAATATTCATTGAAAAGAACGCCGGCGCGCTTAATTTTACCATTGCTGATTTGCTCACCATCATTCATATAATCAATCTTTGAAAGGAAATCCGAGAAATTTACATTCACTCCATATTGGAGGTCGCCTATCCGATCATTCCATGCCAGTTCAATATCATAACCATGAGTAGACATTTTACCCGCATTTGTATTAGGGTTATTGTATCCCATGAAGTAGGGGATCTCAATTTTCAGTAACATATCCTTAGTTTGTTTCCAATAATAGTCAAAGTGGAACTGCAAACGATTATTGAAGAAATTTGCATCCAAACCAAAGTCTGTGCTAGTAGTGGTTTCCCAAGTAATATCTTCTACAGCCAATATAGCGGGACGAGCTGTTTTATCAGAAACAACACTTCCGTCAGCCATATAAAATAACGAATTGCCAAAACTCATCAGAGCTATATAAGGAAAGTAATCGTCACCAATACGTTCATTACCCAGTATACCCCATGAGCCGCGCAACTTCAAGAATGAAAGCCAGTCCCAATTAAGACTTTTCATAAACTTCTCTTCACTCATTACCCAACCTGCCGAGAATGAAGGAAAGGTACCCCAACGATAACCTTTAGCAAAACGCGAACTACCATCGTGACGTATATTAGCCTGAAACAAGTAACGATCAGCATACGAATAGATAACACGACCGAAAACAGAATTTGAAGTATATTCAGAACCTTTACCGCTATTAGTCTGAAAGTCTTCTGAACCAATATTGAGATAAGGATAACCGGTAAGTTCGTATTTATCACGTGCTGCAGTCAGTTCTTCATCTTTCATATAGTAGTTCTCAAAACCCGCCATCACAGTGAGATCATGACTGCCGAACGTTCCCATGTAATTAGCAATAACCTGACTAGTGACATGATAATCATCCTTACGGGTTTCCGTAAGCGAATTGGTAGTCCAAGTGCTACCGGAGTCAAAATAACCGCCAAATGTTTCGGGATCATCCGCTAAAGTATATCCACACGAATTTTTAAATGCTTTTTTCTTTTGATAATTAATAAAAGGAGATACGATACCCGAGATACTTAACCCTTTGACAGGTTTGAAAGTGAGCGAACCTTTACCAGCCACCTGAGTACTGTGAGCAACAGAATTACCACCAGCCACAAGCAGTCCGTAGGGATTTGAACCACTCTTACCCGAAGCCAGACGACCATCGTCCCACGTAGCGGGATAGATGGCAGGCATCTTACGCATGGTATCGAAAGGATCATAATTTTTAGTACTACTCTTAGCATGACGGATATTTACGTCTATTTGAGCACTGAGTTTATCGTTGATATTAAAGTCGTTGTTAGAACGAAACATATAACGCTGGAATCCACGACCATCGTAAAGCCCGTCCACCTCATCATACGAAAGAGTAGCTACCGACTTTACCGTTTTGTTACCACCCGATACGGAAAGAGTGTGAGTCATGCGGGGAGCACTCGACTTCAAAATCAAATCAGTCCAGTCAGTAATAGGATAATTATTAGGATCGACAGCATTATACTTTACCCAATTCTTTGTCTGATCGGCCGTATATTCCTGAAAAAAGCCACCGGTAGGGTTATCGTTGTACTTCAATTCGTTACTCATTTCCAGGTAGCGGGTAACTCCTACCATGCCGGGTTGTTTGGTAGGAATTTCCCAACCAAATTCGGCATTGTACTTCAGATTGATTTTACCACTATCGTTACCGCGCTTAGTGGTAACAAGGATAACGCCAGCAGCAGCTTTTGAACCATAAATACTAGCAGCCGCAGCATCTTTCAATACCGAAATACTCTCTACATCATTAGAATTCACATAGTCGAGCGAACTTTGCACACCGTCTACTATCACCAACGGACTCGATTCACCCATCGTAGTAATACCACGCACACGGATAGAGGCGGCACCCGAACCGGGAGCCGAACTATTACGTGTCACCATCACTCCCGAAAGTGATCCCTGCAAGGCATTGGAAAGCATGGCTGTACGTTTGTTTACTAACTCTTCCCCTTTCACAGCCGCCACCGCTCCAGTGAGGTCTTTCTTTTTCACAGCACCGTAACCGATAACCACCACTTCATTAAGTGTCTTACTAGCTTCTTCCATAACGACAGCATACATATTCTTGCTATCTATCCGTACTATTTTATCCATATAACCGACATAACTGATGAGCAGTTCGCTACCTTCATGAACATCTATCTGAAATTTGCCATCAAGATCGGTGATGGTGGCCACATCACTACCCTTCACACGAACCGTAGCACCAATCATCGGAAGTTCAGTAACATCAACTACCTGCCCTGAAATATGCTTTGTTTTTTTTACCTTAGTAGTAGGCTTTGGGGAAGAATTAACAGTGATAGTTACCTGACGGTTCTGAATGTAATACTTCAAATTAGCCAGCCGACACACCTCCGCCAAGATGGTGTCAATTGACTTTCCTTGCAATTCAATATTTACCTTATATTCAAGACGCTCTTTGACCGATTGGTCATAAACAAAAACATATTTGCTATGCTTCTCAATATAGTCGAACACTTGTTTCACTGTCGAATTTTCAGCTTTAAGAATATATATTCCATTTAGCTTCTCGAATGAAACAGTCGACGCACTAGAATAGACGGGGACAGATAGCAGTCCTGCCAAACAGAAAGCCTTTGCAAAGCTTGCCACCTTAGTTACGATTGTTTTCCGATTCATAATATTAAGATTAATAATTAGTATTTATTGTATAATGATTTGCGATGAATGCACCGTACACCAGTCACTTTCCGATTTCGAGCGTACCGACTTTACACCATCCATCGAAAAGAAGATTCTTGTCAACTGCCATCTTCAAACCCGGTTGGTATGCCTTGGTAGTATCAACCAGTCCAATGAGCCACGTATAACTTCCTTTTTGAAGACCCTCCAGACTGATATTTGTGGTGTAATGACCATCACAGCCTTGCACCCAGGCAGAGAGATCAGCCTCCTCTGCAATCTGCTTTTTCACAATGCTATGACCGGTATCCATCAAAGCGATACAGACTTTATATTTTCCTTTCCACTGAGGAATGTTGGTAGGACAGTATCCCCAACCCAAATTACGCCAATTGTGCTGCATACTCACCAGTTCACCTTGACGAGCCTTATTCACGAAACTCACCTTAGTAGGATAGAGACGATATCCTCCCTCACGTACGAAACGATTTACCAAATCGAAAGAAGTATTAAACCATGAAGCTACTTCATCTCCTGTACGAAGATCCATCATATTGACATGAGCATTACGGCTTTCTTCATACTCACCCAAACGCACATCTTCCGAATGCCCTTCGCGATACTTGCCGCTGGGATCAATCCAGTAACGATGGTGTGCTCCGGTAATCCATCCACCCTCCATAATAATGGGTAGACGATAGCGGTAAGCACGGGCAAAATCTTTCTCCCATTGTTCATAATAACCGGTCATGCCGAAAGCATCGTGACGGATGATATATCCTTTGGCTATAGCCCTTTCGAGTAACCGTTTGCTATCAGGGTGTGGTTTTGCCCAACTAATAGTATCCCCCACCAAGCGATGGTAGTTTATCACTAACGGTACACGTTTGAAAGCTTTTGTATAAACATCGGTAATCCATTCGAATACTTCTTCTTTTTTTGAATAATCATTATATTTCACACCGTGTGCTTCCCCCCATTTACCAAGACCATAGGCATCAATAAAATCCACTTTATCAGGGTCGTCAAAAGCAACGGCAAAGGCTTGAAGGAATTTTTCGTATTTCTGTTGGAATACGGCATCGTCGGGATAAGGCGACCATATTTGGGAATTATTAGGATCCTGAAAACCCTTCGCACCAGCTTCCTTTACATAGAGAGGTGTATTCTGTCCCTGGTCGCGGCTGTCTACATTAATACGGAAAGCCAAACGCATTCCACGTTCACGCACCGAAGCAAGCAATTTATAGATACGTGAGTCCGGATCGTTCCATACATACTTTCCCTCTTTACTTTCAAGCATATTCCAATTGATGCGAATATAACATGTACCGGCGTAATCGCTCACACGAACAGTGGAATCCCCACCATTTACGGGCATAGCATCATAGCGTTGGGTCTGCCAAAAGTTTTCATCCCATGCACGTCCCAAGTACATTACCCAACCCGTAAGGGGATTTTTGAGTACAGAAGTAGTATCAGGTTCAAAACATACTGTTTGTTCAGGCGCCTTCACTCCTTTAGTTATAGCTGCTTGTGTATGTATCGAAAACCATCCACAGAGTATCAGAGCTGCTATAAAAAGCATAAATGTACGTAACAAAGTGTATTTTTTCATATTCTTCAATGGTATTAAAAAGCATAGCTTCTCCTTACGAAAAAGCGTATAAACCTCCTCTCCTTGCTATAAAGGCATTATAAATTTTGATAATAAGTTCTTATGTAATTATTTCATTCAGTAGCAACTAACTACAAAAGCAGTTACTTCTTCACTAGGTAGATCGTATCACCATGAACTTTCATACGGGTTTGCGTCATGGTTTCAATGGTTTGCAAAACTTCTTTCACACGATTACCAAGTATCAGCTTGCCATAAAGTTTATTAACCGATATCCTATCATCAGGCAGAATCGTCACTCCATAATAATGACTGAGTCGTTGGGTGACAGACTCTACACTTTCACCGGTCAGGCTAATCATACCCTGCATCCAACAAGTATATTCGTCGGTATTTACTAACCGCTTTTCAGCGAAACCACCCTCCTGCAAATTCACCATTTCATTCGGTTTCATACGAACCCGATCATTGTTTATCGTTTTTAGTTCTACCGAGCCTTGAACTAATACTACTTGCGAATCCGAAGTATCGTAGTTGTTCACATTAAATCTTGTTCCAAGTACTTTCACTCTGAAATTATCCGAATGAACCAAAAACGGATGCTCTGCATCATGTGCCACATCGAAGTAAGCCTCACCTTTCACATATACTTCACGGCAATCGCCATCAAAACGTTTGGGGTAGCGTACAATTGTCCGCGAGTTGGCTACGATTTTTGTACCATCGACCAACATCAGTGTCATCTTTTCTCCAACAGGCACTTCCACCTCTTCGTCATATGAGTCAGCCATCAATTCTGTAACTTCCATGCGGGACAAACCGCCCATCGCATCCTCTGTAATTATATATTTTATACCTATTAAAAAAAGCAGCGTAGCAGCTACTGAGCCAATATACATCAAAACGCGTCGCTGCCTAGATTTACGTTCATGTTGATGCATTTTCAAAAAAGCTTTTTTCTTAATACCGGAGATATCTATCTCGGCCGGGGTACTGTGTTCTATAAATGACTTCAACTTGATGTCACCCTGTAAATCCCCATATGTATAATCATTAATATCTTTATCCATCTTCAAATCTTTTTATCCTTTCAATATCTCTTTCCTTTTTATAATCTTCTCATGAGAAGTTCCCTTCTATTTATAAAGACGCAAATGTTAGATTTATCTATAGGTTGAAATTCTATTTTTTTCTTTTAGTGCTTTCTTTTTCTAAATCACCCGTCCACAAGTCTCTTTCTCAAAGCATTCATAGCATATCCTATATGATAATTCACCGTAGGTAGCGAGATTTGCAACATACGCGCAATTTCCGCATAAGGCATTTGTTCCAGTTTAGCCAAAAAGAATACATGCTTGCACTTGGGCGGCAAACTATTGATCGCTTCATTCAAGCATTGGAGTTCTTCGCGCGAAAGCATATCATCCATTGGAGTTTGCATATCAGGAAAAGAGAAATCTTGAAGCTCCTCAAAAGATATCTCTTGATTACCCTTTGCCTCCTTGCGCAAATAAGAGATTGACTTACGATATACAATCGTATTCAGCCAACTCAATATACTGGCTATTTCTAAAAGCGTCTTACGTAGTTTCCACACTTCAAAGAAAACATCGCCTACCACTTCTTCAGCCATTTCCTTATTACTAAGGATACCAAAGGCGTGGTAGTATAACTTCTTTGAATATCGGTTCATGAAACTATTAAAAGCTAGCTCATCCCCTTTGGAAATCAACAAAAGTTCTCTTTCCAAGTCTTCCATTTAATTAGATTACTATTTTATATATTTATAGGCGCAGAATTCTTGTATATCATATAGGTAGAGCTATATAATATTAACGTTCTTTATCAATAATAGAAGAAGCCATATCATTGCTTTGAAACGAAGCTTGATATAGCCCTTCTATACTCAACAGTTACAATCGGAACTGTATAAAGCAGATATTCTATTTTTGGGCTCCCTCTCTATATATAAGGGAACAGATTATCTCACCATTTTGTAAATTTCATTGCCCGCCATCAAAAAAGCACCAACTCCATAAACCTCCGTCATGTCACGAGTCACTTTCTTCGGGTCAGCACCGATTTGCTGCACATAACCCAATTTCCCATTCGGTTCCACAGCCGAGACTAATGCCTTCCAGCCTTTTACCAACACTGGAAGATAGGTTTCCTTATTCAATAAACCTTCGTTTATTCCATAAGCAATGGAATAGACAATGAAAGTAGTACAACTTGTTTCCGGTGATGGATAAGAGGCAGGATCCAAGAGACTGGCATGCCAGAAACCGTCCGGATGCTGCAATCCGGCAACACGGGTAGCCAGTTTTACAAACAATTCCGTATAGAATTTGCGGTTCTTATCTTTCTTGGGCAGTTCCTTTAATATTTCAACCAGACCACCAAGCACCCAACCGTTGCCACGTCCCCAAAAGACTTTCTTGCCATTGGCTTCGCGCTTATCAAAATAACGCCAGTCACGGTAGAACAAATTTTCTTCTTTATCGAACAAGTAATCATAAGTCGCTTTATACTCACGATTCATAAATTTGATATACTTTTTCTCTCCGGTCAGCATATACAATTTGGCATATACAGGGGGAGCCATAAAGAGAGCGTCACACCAAGTCCAACGTTCCAAGGTCTTTAAGTCTCCCTCCACCAGCTTGAAACTGCCTTCAGAGGGATGATTGACAATCCATTCCGTACGGGCGAGCGTAGGGATAATCATTGCTTCATCTTTGTACTTGCGGTATAAATCCAAAAAGGACTGTGAAACAGCGATGTCATCAGCATGATAAAACCGTTTGTCCGGCTGCCAACAATTCCGCTGCCCGATACGAGTCAGCCACTTATAATATGTATCATCATTGTCTTCTTTTTCAGCTAATTCCGCCCAATCCACCATGCCGACATAAAGAGCGCCTTGCGGCCAGTTCAAGTCGTCATGTTCAGGAGCGGGGTGTGGATTGGCAATCTGCCAATCCGCCACCTTTCGCATGATAGACTTAATTTCTGCTTTTTGAAAAGGAACTTCTGTTGCTTGTATAAAAGTTACACATAACAGAAACACTCCTAGTAAAAGTATTTTCTTCATTATATATTCATTTATTGATCACTAGGCAATTCAAATCAACCGTATTTTTCTTAACCGGTTGACAACCGAGCCTGTAAAAGATTCAAATTAATCCGTTAATTCTATCTTCACTTTCTGGTCTTTTACCTGAATATAGTACTCTCCAGCTTCCAGAAAACGTTTTCCATTTCCGTCTACAAAGCCCAAATCACGTTCCAAATCTATGTCGAAACGAAAGATTTTCGTTTCTCCGGCTTTAATAGATTGTTTTTCAAAATACTTCAACTCTTTTACAGGACGTGTAATTGAGCAATATGGATCGGAGATGAACCAATGTACCGTTTCCAAACCATCACGTTTCCCCGTATTAGTAACAGTTACCTCGGCCGACAATTTCTCGCCGCGCTTTACTTTAGAAGCGGAAAGAGTAACAACGCCATATTTGAATTCAGTATAGCTCAGACCGTGCCCGAAAGGATACAAAGGATCACTTGTTATATCTTTATAGAATCCTTGATGACCACGTCCGCTTTTACGACGATTATAATAGATAGGAATCTGCCCATTTGAATAAGGGAAAGTCATAGCCAGTTTACCGGAAGGGTTGATACGTCCAGACAATATTCCAGCCATTGGAAGCGCACCATTCACACCCGGCTGCCAAATTTCCAATATAGCATCCGAAATCGGTTCCAACCGGTTCAATTCCAACGGGCGTCCGTTCACCAATACCAACACGATGGGTTTGCCGACTTTCTTCAGCTCTTTTGCCAGTTCTTCCTGAATTTGAGGCAATGCAATAGAGGAACGAGAAGCATTCTCACCACTCCAAGTCATCATTTCGCCCAGACAAAGAACAACGACATCAGACCAACGGGCTGCTTCTAATGCTTCTTCAAAACCTTTTCGATTATCCCCTTGTGTTCTACAACCTAACGCATAACGCAGTTCAGCTTTTCCCACAAACTCGGTTGCCAGTCCGTTATAGAGCATTACTACATCCGTATCTTTCCCATGTCCACACCAAGAACCTAATAGGTCCCAGCCATTTTTTGCCATGGGGCCTACTACGGCAATCTTCTTTTTATCTGTCAGTGGTAATATCTGATTCTCATTTTTCAATAATACCATGGATTCAGCCGCAAGCTGGGCGGCAATATCCATGCTTTGCGGACGGAAAAAACGTTCTTTCTCACTTGTAACCGGAGTATAGGGACGTTCAAACAAACCTAAACGGAATTTCACTCGCAAAACACGGCGGACTGATTCATCCACTTGAGCCATCGTTATTTTTCCTTCTTCAACTAACTCTTTCATATAGCGGTCGTAAGCATGAGACATCATATCCATCTCAAGACCTGCATTGAAGGCATACACTGCTGCCTCTTTTTTATTAGCTGCCAGTCCCTGATTTTTCAGTTGCTCGATTGCTCCCCAATCGGAAACGATGAAGCCATCGTGTCCCCAACGTTCTTTCAGAATTTCCGTCATCGTATAGTGATTGGCAGATCCAGGGATACCACTGATATCATTAAAAGAACTCATCAGAGTCGCTGCACCCGCTTTCACGCCCATTTCATAAGGGAGCAGATAAGTATCCCAAAGAGTTTGTCTAGAAATCTCGGTATAAACATAATCACGTCCGGCTTCGGAAGCGCCATAACCGATATAATGTTTCAAACAAGCCGCTATGCGGTCTTCGGCAGACATATCATCTCCTTGATAACCACGCACCGATGCAGCAGCAAATACCCCATTCGTATACGGGTCTTCACCGTATCCTTCGGCAACACGTCCCCAGCGGGGATCGCGCGCTACGTCAATCATCGGTGAAAATGTCCAGTCCACCCCCGACATACGGGCTTCTTGCGCAGTAACTGCACACGCTTTTTCTACCAGTTCAGGATTCCAAGAGCAAGCCTGTCCCAGAGAAATAGGATACACAGTACGAAATCCGTGAATGGCATCGTAACCAAAAATGATAGGAATGCCCAAACGAGATTCTTCCATAGCCTTCTTTTGCACATTATTACGCAAAGTAGGATTGGTATCGTAATAAATCAACGAACCAATTTCCGCCGGAACTTTTTTAACCTCTTCTCCTATATTATTCACATTGTTATTCCGCCCCATGGTATATTGATTCAGTTGCAGAATTTTCTCTTCCAAAGTCATGCGTGACAACAAATCATCAACCCGTTTTTCAATCGGTACTTTGGCATCCTTATACAAAGGAATACTTTTTTTATCTTTTGCCGAAAGGGCACATGTTACTTCCAACAGGCATAAACCGAAAATTAATACTTTTCTTTTCATTACGTTTTCGTCGGTTAGTTATTTTTATTAATCCAAATAGCACTTCAGACAAACACATTGCCTGTCACTGATTCTCATACAAATTTATAGGAAAACAAGGTCATCAATCCGATGACCTCGTTCTATCTAAATCTGTCCCATTTTATATCATTCTACCTGACTGATACGCATAGCATTAATATGTCCATCTGCTGCAAGCCCTGTATCTTTGCCAACAACTTCTATTATAATCTTTCCGTTACTATCAGGTTCAATATTCTCAAAATTAGTAACATACTCGGCAAATGGAACAGCATCAAAAGAAGGATAAGCTCCATCACCAGAGGTTGCAATCTTCAAACCTGTTTTTATTACTTTCGTCTCACTCTCAATCTTACCTTTCAATTTATAAGCAGAAACTCGTGCATCCTTACTACCCGCATAGCGCATAGCCAAAATCGTAAAATTATATTTTTTAGCGGGATCCAATTCTGAAATTTCAATCTGCCCGGCTCCTGTATCACCTTCTCCTTTGGTTCCAGTTAGCATCAATCCATCTTTCCATGCTGAGATAGGAAAATCCATTCCATCTACAGTTATAGCTTTTTGACTATCTTCGCCACCAACTCCCGCATAATTTCCAGTAAATCCTCCAAGAACTTTCAAACCTATATTCGTATAATCTCCATCGGCATTTTTCAACCATACAGGAGTGGAAGATGCAACGTATGATATTACATTATTCCATGGAAGAGACGATAAAGAGTTCGAACCGAAATCTACATAAATAGGTGTTTTCAATCCTTCCGATATAATATCCGGTTTTTTAAAATCAATCATATCAGTAACTGCATCTGGTTTCATTACTGCCAAATGTGCGGCATTCTGAGCAATCTTGACTATTTGCGGATCAATAGTTTGAGGCGCATATGAATTTCCAACTACTGTTTGTCTAAATATAGCCTCAAACCAAGTACATGCTGCCGTATAACGCCCATAAGTTACTTCCAAATGATAACCATCCCGGTTGAAAGCATCTCCCAAGAAAGAAGTGCGTCCATTCTGAATAGCTGTTCCTGAAGGAATCAATATGTTGAGTTCCGTATTATCCTCCATAGCCTGGTTGGCTGCCGACACAATCGCATTGTACATAGTCATCTGATCCTTATTATAATCCGGAAAACTTTCATGTGTTGACGTAGAAGCATAAGCCCATGTCTGATGCCACATCAGCTTTGCTTTAGGACGAAATGTCTGCACTTCGGCTATCAAGTCCGCTAATGCGGCATAAGTTTCATACTTACCTGATTTTCCACTTGCCTGCTGCAAACTAATGTAATCCCATTTCTCATCAATTAAGGCATCAGACAAGCGGTAACCATTTTTATTAACCTTCTTACCATCTTTCACCTTTCTATACTCATAAGCAGCATTATCACTTTTCATATTATTCAGATGTTTGTCCAAATCACATCCGCCTATGTACATATTACCAATGACAACCTCAATACCAGCCGCTTGAGCCAGTTCGTACAAATATTGTTCTACCGCATCCTGAGAAAAACTATTACCTATTGCCAATATTCTTGTCGGGCTTTGATTAACCGTCACAGAAATAAAAGCTGAAAGACGTTTTGTTTCCCCCGGACATTCTATCTTTATAGAAGCCTTTCCAGACGAAACACCCGCTATGGTAATACTTTTATCATAGTTCATAATAACAGTAGCCACATCTGGATTGGAAGAAGTACAAACATACTCCAATTCACGTTCTTCATCTGAGCTAAATGTAATATTTACATTAGTTTCCTCACCTGTCATCACAGTCACCTGCTCAGAGGCTACTATCATCCATTTATTGCTCAAATAAGGATAAGGCTTTTCATCATCTGAGCATGAAGTAAAAACATTTCCAAACGACAAAAAAATATATAATAGAAGTAAACCACCCCAAAGTGATTTGCTTTTCCAGAACAAATTTTTCATAATAATTAATTTTAGTTACTATGTCCAATGAAATTCAAGAAATGAATAAGACTACTCAGTAAATCACTTTACAGTAACCTGCAGCAATCTTACCCAACCAGAATCTGTCAGATTCTTTGTTACAGCCATTTGCAAGCCAATCTCATTATCCTTGGTTGTATCAACAAGCCCTATGGCCCAATTGTAAACTCCAACTGAAACTCCTTTCATAGTTAAATCAAAGTTATATGTAGTCGGTTTGCCCTTTAACCAAGTAGATAAGTCAGTTTGCTCATCAACAAATACTTTTACCACTTTATCGTTATTATCCAACAATGCAAATGCAACTTTGTATTTTTGATTCCACTGTGGTATATTCGTAGGACAATATCCCCATCCCATATTATTCCAACGATGAACTATTGACACTTTCTGTCCACTTGTCACATCTTTCGGCAAAGAAATCATATCGGGATATAAACGATATCCACCTTCAGTAACAAAACGCTGTACCAAAGAAAAGCATTTGGTAAACCATGAATTTGTTTCATCTCCCACACGAAAATCCATCATATTTACATGTGCTTCGGCAGAAGCGTCAAATTCCCCTTGACGAACATCTTCCGGATGGCCTTCTCTATATTTTCCACTCGGGTCAATCCAATAACGGTGTGTTCCTCCAGTAATCCAACCACCTTCCATTATTATAGGACGTTTATAATTCCATCTTTCAGCAAACTGTTTTTCCCAATCTTGATAATAACCTGTCATACCAAAAGCATCATGGCGTAGACTATAACCCTTATTTATCGCACTATTCAAAAGTTTTTCTGTGTCTGAGGCTACTGCCCCCCAACCAGAAGTATTATTAGCACCTACCAATCTATGGTAATTGATGACCAAAGGAACTTTCTTAAAACAACGCGAATACAAACTTGTAATCCATTCAAAAACTTTTTCCTTATTTGCATAATCTTTATAAAGCATAGTATGCGCCTCTCCCCATTTACCTAGCCCATAGGCATCAATAAAATCGACTTTATCCGGATCATCAAACTCTTTGGCAAATGCTTCAATAAAAGCAGCATATTTTTGCTGAAATATTTCATCATCAGGATAAGGAGATTTACGGCTTTCGCCATTATTTCCATTAGGATCCGGATAGGAGGCAGCACCTGCATCGAATACATACTGTGGGGTATTCAGACCTTGGTCACGCCCATCTACAACTATACGAAAAGATAATCGCATATTTCTATCTAGCGCACTTTTGAACAATTTTGTCAGTCGAGCATTCGGATCATTCCAAACATACACACCTTCACTCGGATTTAAGGAACTCCAACTAGTACGAATATAACAAGTACTTGCATAATCGGAAACCTTAACCGGCGTTGCTAATTCCGGCACTTTCATGTTATCGTATCCCATAGTGGTCCAGAAGTTCTCATCCCAACCACGTCCCATATACATAACCCATCCATTTAACGGATTACGAAGAACTGTCTTTTTATCTCCAATAACCTTGACTGTTACATTCCCGGCAGGAAGTCCTTTATCTCCCTCATCAATCACTCCGTCATCACCACCTGAACATGCAGATAAAGTCCCCGAACAAGAAAGTAAACAAGCCAAACTCCATAGTCTTACAACCGATAATATTTTCTCTATTTTCATATATTCCAATCTTATTTAATTAAAAAATATTGCCGTATCTATCAAGAGAGTCCTTTTGTATCTGAATCGCTATTCCGATACGGCAATAATTAATATATCATTCGTCACAAATACTTACTATTTCTTATCAAAACGCACTTCCATAGTTCGTAAGTTTACAACTATAAAATTGATACCTGCAGTCGTTAAGTTATAATAAGCATTACGCTGAGCTCCATCACCTCCCATCAATTGCATATTAGAACCAATAGTTACAGGTAACGTCTGTGCGGCTCCACTACTTGTCAACGGACAGCTATACGCATAAGCTTTAGTTGTATTAGCATCACCTGCCGCATATACCACAAACTTAATTGTGCCAGACTTCAGTGCTGCCCCTTTGTACACAAATATCAACGGATCTGCCAGACTAGGTGTAAGAATTGTAGTACAAGTATTGCTCCAACCATTCATACCACCATAAGCATACAATTTCGTAACAGTAGTTTGAACAGTCTTATCTTTATATTCTCCGGCATTACCAGTCCATTCTACACTTACAGGTTCTAACGGTTTATCAGGAGAATTAATCGTCACGGTCTTTTTCTCCATGTTAACTACAATACGATATTTACCATCTTTCGGAATATTCCATGCAATAGGTTCTGCCTTCATCATAACATTTTCAGCTTCACCATCTTGCAAAGTACCTTCCCCATCTGCCGGACAGATATAATTAGTTTCCCCTTCAAATTCTACGGGAATCTCCAATTCTCCTTGTTTCAAATCACCCAAGAAAGCATATTGATACTCATTCTCCACCGTCTTACTCATCGTGATTCTACCTCCGGTCATTGCAGTTCCATCAAGATAAACTCTATCTGCATCGAAAACAATTGGTTTATAAGGTCGAACGTTTACTGATACCGTACGAACTTCCGGTTTTACCCAACGGGTTCCACCGTCCCATTTAGCTATGACACGAAATTGAATTGTTGCAGATTTATTACTGGACTGCCCCCATTTTTCTGTCAGCAAGTTCTGTAATTCTGCCGTTGTGTAGCTTTTACTAAACACACCTTCTTCTTCATCATTACGCACACAGGAATTAAAATTGCTTCCTTCAATATCTATCTTCGTCACATAAGAAATCATGTATTCCTCTGGCATTTCTCGGGCTGGAGTCCATTCAAAAGTCAGCACTACATCATCCAGTCTGTCGCCATCCAATTCTATATCCGTAGTCGAAGCAGTCAGTTCCAAACACTCTACAGCATCAGATTGATTATTATTCTTGTCATCATCATTACATGCGCTCAAGCATATTGCAGCAGCCATCGGCACCCATTTATATAATGATCCTATTTTACTCATACTTATTGTTTTTAAGGTAAAACATTATTTCCACCATCCGGGCAATTGTCTCAAATTTATATTCACATCCATCTCATCTTGAGGTATAGGCCACCAATAGCTGATGAACTTTCTTGTTTGGTAAACAGTACGCTTATAATAAGAGTCCCTATCCTCCTTCTTCGCCAACATATTCATTCCCCAGAACTTTCCGTCCAACGCAGTTTCAGCTTCCTTCCAACGGCGTAAATCATCAAAACGTAATCCTGCTTCACAATTCATTTCTACCCGTCTCTCTCTACGAATTAACTGACGCATCTCTTTCGGATCAGTCGGAGCTGTTATCTTTCCAGCTTCCGTACCCTCACTATACTGAGGAATACCCGCTCTTTCACGAATCTTATTGATATATTTCAATATTTCCTTTTTATTAGAATCATAAGTTCCCATATCAATACTATATTCATTCAAAGATTCAGCATAACTCAGATAAGCTTCAGCCAAACGATAAAGACATCCTTGACGATTCTTATAATTACCACTACTTTCTGTAGGAATTGCAGAAGGGTCTACACGCTTACGAATCAAATAACCAGCACATGGTGAATCGTGAGAGGGACCTCCATCCTCACCACCATTAAAGAAGTTTGTTGCTTTCTTTTTACCCCAATGATATTCTTCATTGTATAAGACAGATATATAGAAACGGGGTTCACGTCCACAATACATTTTATATGTATTAGCCGGTACAATCACATTCTGATCCTTTGCTGCATCTCCTTTCGCTGTCCCATACATCCATCTTGTATTAAAAGATTCATCTACCGTTGAGTATCCATCTTCACTATAGCCTGAAGCCTCGTTTTTAATAGGAGTGCCACCATCATTCGTATATCCAGTAATAGGAACCAACCCATTCCTCATAAAGAAAGCATCAACCAATGACTGGGTAACCCCAATGGCACCAGCCCCACCCATACTACGCGGGTTTGCCTGACGATCGAAATACCCTGCATCGTCATAAGTTCTAGGATATATTATTTCTAAATTACCTTGATTACGCCGAAGCATCAATGCATTCTGATAAGAAAGGAACGGATCGATATCTTCTCCATTACTCAAATATTCAATATGTAATTTATGCCCCGATTTCTCAGCCTCATCAATCACCAGTTTATTAGCTTCAACAGCTTGCTTCCAACGATTTGGGTCATGTTCTGAATTAAAAATCGGCGTACCATCACAGTTCTTCATATTTACCATGTCTGTATCCTGATTTCCATTCACCAAATCACTAGCGGCAAACGTAAGTAGACGGGCACGTATAGCCAAACAGGTAAGAGAAGTTATACGACCATATTTATTATCATCGTCATAGAACGGAGGTAATTCTTTTGAGGCCTCAAGCATTTCATTTGCAGCCCAATCTACTACTGTATAGAAAGGCTCTTGTTTTAATAATAAACTTTCTCCTGTAGTTTCCTCAGCAGCTTCACGAATAATAGGAATAGCTCCATAAGTCATAACCATCATCGCATGAAATTGTGCAATAAGGAAGCGACATTCGGCTTTCATATAATTAACCTCTTTCTCCGAAACATCTGCAATTGCATGTGCATACTTTATAAAAGTATATGCCGAACGAATAGCCTTTGGAAAAGTTGTCCAATAGCTAATTACTCCTCCACTATTCGCCGTCCAGTTTCCGTTCTGATAGAAAATAGCTTTAAAGCCTTGAGACTCCCATCCTACAGAAGGCGCTAATTCATCAGCAACAGCATCTGCACCATCATATGTATAAAATTTAGGAACTAAGCTATAAATATATGCTAACCAACGTTCCATATTATTCTTATTTTCAAATACAGATTCCAATGTCAACTGATCATCCGGCTCTTTGTCCAAATAATCAGAACAAGAGGACATAGGAACTAAAGCTATTAAGCCTAATGCAATAAATACTATTATTTTATTTTTCATACTATTATATCTTTAGAATCTGATTTCAAAACCTGCAGATAATGATTTCATTACAGGATAAGCAGCACCCGTTTTATCTTTTACTTCAGGATCCCATAATTTAAAATTTGAGAAAGTTAACAAATTAGTACCTCTGACAAAGACACGCGCACCAGAAATAAATATATTCTGCATCCATTTTTGGGGAAATGAATATCCTAATTCAATATTTTTCAGACGCATAAAGCTCATATTTCGTAACCACCATGTAGAAGGCTGACTATTGTTTGAGTTAGTTCCATAATCCAAACGAGGATAAAAGACATCCTGGCTAGGATTATCTACAGTCCAACGATCATTATAATTAGTGAATATATTATAAGTAGTACCTTTGTTGGAAGCCGGTATAATGTTTCCTGAAAGAATATTCCAACTTCTTCCAATTCCTTGGAACAATACACCAAAATCAAGATCTTTCCATTTCATATTCAGTCCAAAACCATATACAATCTCGGGATCAACTGTACCTCCTATCGGTGATTGGTCGAATGCATCAATCGCTCCATCCTTATTCACATCTACATATTTGATATCACCCGGTCGTACCTTAGCGGTAAAGCTTTGTACTGGAATTCCTTCTTTTAATGTTCCCGTTGCCACATCTGCAAAATCATCTTCAGTAAAAAGCCTATCAGCCACATATCCGAACAACTGATTGACCGGGTGCCCCGTTTCAGCTCTATTTGTACCAATTACAGCCTGAGGTTCATCTTTCTCTATTATTTCATTATGAGCATAAGTAAAAGTACCCATTAAACTTATATATAAGTTCTTATTAAACTGTTTGTTGACATTCAATGACAATTCAACACCACGGTTAGTTACTTTACCATAATTACTCCACGGCTTTTTAATAAAGCCGGCTGTTGCCGGAACCGAAGCACGTTCCATAAAAATATTATGACGCCGTTCCTCGAAAACATCAACCTGTAAGTCAACCAGACCTTTCAATAAACCTAATTCTAAACCGATATTGGCTTTATTTACAATTTCCCATGTTAAATCAGGAACTGCAAATTCTCCTTCTGCCATACCATTTTTTGAATATCCAGACTCTACTCCCCATTTATACAGTTTCAAAGTCTCATAATCATCCAAAATAGTAGAAAGATAAGCAAAACGACGTCCTGACAAGTTTGCGTTACCAGTCTGTCCATAAGAAGCACGTAATTTCAACTTTGAAATAATATTTCTCATTGGTTGCATAAATGATTCTTCAGATACAATCCAGCCAATTGCCCCTGATGGAAAAAAACCGTATCGCTTACCTTTTGCAAAATTTTCAGAACCATTATAACCAAAATTAAATTCAGCTATATATTTTCCACCGTAAGTGTAAGAAGCACGCCCAGCCAATCCTTGAGTACGATATGGTAACTTTTCACCTTTATCATAATTACGGCGATTAAATAAAAGCAAACCAGAAACTGCATGTTTCTCTGCAAATGTATGATCATACATCAGACTTGCCTCCATATACACACTCTTATTCCCATAATCAGCAGATTTATCATAACCCAAAAAATTACTACCGTTTTGCTTTTTTGTCAAAACAAGTTCTCCCTCTTCATTTCGAGATGTAGCAGCGTTATAATATTCCGGTGTTTTTGAACGTTTCACTGTACCGCTTGAATAACGGTCAAAAGAAAATACACCTTTAACTTTTAAACCCGGTGTTATAAATTTCAAGTCCTGTTCCAATGAAAATAATGTTTCAATTTTACTCGCACTAGTACGTTGATAACCACTTTGAGTAGCCATTGCCCAAACATTACCTTCTTCCGTTCCAGCCATTTCTCCTGAAGAATACTGCGCAGGAAAGGTAAAAGGAACAGCTCGGAATGCACGACTAAAAATCAAGCTAACATCCTGAGTAGTAGAATTACGGTCCTGCAAATAGCCACCAATGTTAAAACGTAATTGAGTGGTCGGAGAAAGTTTTAAATCAACATTTGAACGAACATTATATCGCTGTAACTTGATCGAAGGATCCCATTCTTGCTTCTTATCTCGTTGCAAGATACCTTGCTCATTAAACACAGCCGCAACAAACGAATAGCGCAAACGCTCTGTACCTCCTGAGATATCAACACTCACTCGCTGATTAGATGCATTATCTTTAGAGATTACATCAATCCAATCAACATCCGGATATAAATCAGGGTCATATCCTGAACGAGTCTTTGCAATTCTATCAGCATACATAGGAGACTGTCCAGTATCAATCAGAGCATCATCCAATACTTGCATATAATCAGCTGCTCCAATATATTCAGGCAATCTAACCGGTTGAGTAAATGAGAATTCACTCTTTACTACAACACGCGGCTTACCGACCTGCCCACGTTTCGTATTAATAAGCACTACGCCATTAGCACCGCGAACACCGTAGACAGCACTTGCAGCAGCATCCTTCAATACAGAAAAAGATTCAATCTCCTCTGGATCAATATTATTCAAATCACGTTCAATTCCATCCACCAAGACCAAAGGATCCCCACCAGCTTTTCCAAATGTACTGATACCACGAATCCAAAAGGTGGAGTTATCATAGCCCGGCTCACCGGAACGCTGTACCGCAAGTACACCTGAAACAACACCGGCCAAATTATTACTCAATGAACGGCTTGTAGATACTTTCAATTTCTCAGGCGCCAACGTAGTAATAGAACCGACTACCGACTCTTTCTTTTGTGCACCGTAAGCAACAACCACGACCTCATCCAACTGACCTACATCCTCTACCATCTGTACGTTAACAACTTTCCGGTTATCAACAATTTCTTCTTTAGGCACAAAGCCAATATAACGGAAAGAAAGTACTGACTTTCTCGTAGGAACCATAATGCTATAATTACCATTCATATCCGTTAATGAATGCACTGTAGAATCATTCTTCAAAATGATTGTTACACCAATTAGCGGCTCTCCTTTTTCATCTGATACGTTACCTGTTACCTTAATACCCTTTTGCTGTGCAGTTTGCTGCACTTTAGGAGCTTCTGGGATCGAAATCGTAATTTGCCTTCCCGACATCTTATAATTCAGCCCTGTCTCTGAAAACAATTCTTTCAACACAGCATCTATTTTCTTATTGGAAACTGAAATGGAGACTTTATTATTCAGATTTTTTTGAACATTCGCTGAATAAATAAAAATGTACTTACTATGTTTTTCGATATAATCTAAGATATCTTTAACTGTGGTATTCTCATATTGTACCGAGAACAAATCTTCTTCGGAATTCCATCGGATAGAATTAGTACCGAACGAAGAACTAGGAATCATAAAAAAGACGTTTATAATACAAAAAAGCTTAAGTCTTTTTTTTAAGTGTAAAAAAATACTTTTCTTTACCATAAAAATTTCTTTTTAGGTTAACAATTTTGGATTTATTGATTTAACTAAGGAATTACTATCGGGTAAATACGGCAATATTTATCCGATTTTTTGTGTCATGATGATAATCTGTTCTTCATAGGCAAGCATATTTAAAAGATTAATTAAAAAGTTATTATTTATTCAAGTATATACTAGTATCTCTTTTTTCTATCGTAAATGGCAATGTTTGCTGAATACATTCAATCACCTCATCTATATCATCTTTCAAATCTAGTTTTCCATAGACCTTCTCACTACCTACCAATGGATCACATTGTATGGATACACCATAATAAATGCTTAGCTTCTGAATAATCTGCGATAAAGTATTGCCATTCAACAGCATAATTCCATCTATCCAACTAATATATTCAGCTACATCCACTTGCTTCTGACAGACAATTGAACCATCTGCTATATTCAATAAATCATGTGGAGCCAATTGTGCCTTCTTCTCATTCTTATCAGTTACTTCTACTGATCCTTCTACCAATACAATATTGGTCGCACTTCCCCGATAATTGGAAATATTAAACTTTGTACCAAGTACCCGTAATTTAAAATCCTCAGATTCAACAATAAAAGGATGTTTCTTATCATGAGCAACCTCTAGAAAAACTTCCCCTTGAGTATATATCTTACGAATGTCACCTTTAAAACGACGAGGATAAACAACTTTAGACTGGGAGTTTACCACTAGACGAGTCCCATCTGACAGCTCTATTCTAGCCCTCTTACCTGAGGGAACAATCAACTGATTATATTCTTGTTCATCTTTTACCTTTTCTTCTTTAATAACCTGAGAATTAACCGCAACTTTTCCTTCCTTTGAATACTTAATAAAGGCATCTTCATCTAAGTTCAATTGTTCTTTAGCAGTTATCAGAGTTACTTCATCAACAGTCTGGCTATCTAGACCTTCTGCAATAGCTTGTAAGTCTAAATCGACAACAGTTTCTAGATTCATAAAATAAATAGTTGACATACAAATCAGAATAGAAGCAGCAATAGAAGCGGAAGTTATCAACAAATAGTTCCGTTTGCGCTTCTTTTCGCTTTTTTGTATCTTCATACGAGTTCTCTCTATAATGGAAGAAGCATCAATTTTCTCTTGTTCGCAGCTTTCCCAAAAGAACCTCAGCGTCTCACCTTCAGGCATAGTGGTAAAATCATCCTCAAGTTTTTCCTGAGAATTCAACTTACCAAATAAATTTGCAAGGCGAAAGTATTCTTTCAAGTTCATAATCTTTTTTAATGTTGTTCTATAATTAAAGACGCAATTAAAAAAAGAATCTCCTAGTTAAAAATGAACTTTTTTCTCATTTCATATAAAAAAATATATAAAACAGATTTGCCTCACGAATAAGCTATTGATAATCAAATAAATAAGGCAAGAATAAAAATATTATTCTCAAAAGCGAATATTTAGTTTCTTAGCAATTTCTTCCAATGCAAAAGCTATATGATTATTTATAGTCTTCACGGATATATCTAATAATGCCGCAATATCTTTATAAGGTAGGCCTTCTATTTTTGCCAAGAAAAAAACATGTTTACATTTCGGTGGTAACTGTTGAATAGCATTGTTTATTTTCTCCATTTCTTCTCTGCTAATCATAGCCTCATCCGGTGATTGGATTGGGGCAAATATAAAATCTCCTATATCATCAAGCAATAAATCTGCCTTTCCCTTCTCTTTTCTCAGATAAGAAAGAGCCTTCCGATAGGTTATTGTTTGTATCCAAGCATTCATATTTTCTATGCCAGCCAAAGTTCTTCTATTTTTCCAAACTTCAAAGAAAACATCACTTACAACCTCTTCAGATGGCTCCTTTTGGCCAATCAAAGCATAAACATAGTGATATAAACGTGAGGAATAATATTCCATAAAACGGCAAAAAGCCGCTTCATCACTGTTTACAATTCTGTCTATGTCATTACTTTCAAGTTTCACGGAAGTGTTTTACAGATTACTTCTAATTAACAAAATTGTGCCAAATATAGTAGTATATTAGGAAATATAAAAATAAAAACCGAATTAAAAGTTATCAATTATAGAAAAGTATATACAATAAATATTACAAAAGTCTTTTACTCAAATATCGCACCGGATACCATACAGAAAGAAAGCCGACCGTTAGAACCGTCACAAAGATAAGTAGCACATCCCAAGCGTGAACACTCACAGGATAGGCATCCACAACAAAAGTACCACCGCCACCACCTAATGAGATAATTCCGAATTCCTGTTGGATGAAACACAAAAGCAACCCTAAAACAATCCCGGAAACGGCACCGAAAAGAGAAATAAGACGACCTTCGAATAAAAAGATACGGGAGATCAGTTTATCATCCGCTCCTAAGCTACGTAATGTTACAACATCATCCTTCTTGTCCAAAATCAACATAGAAAGAGAACCGATTACATTGAAGCAAGCAATCATCAAGATAAAAGTAAGGAATAAATAAGAGATCAATTTCTCGATCTCCATGATACGGAAAACATCCGCTTGCTGCTGATAGCGGTTCTGAACGATAAAATCATTACCTAGTATTTTCTCAATTTTGGCTTGTACAGATGAAACATTTGCACCAGGCTTCAATTTCAATTCTATAGCGGAAACCTCTGTTGTATAATCCAGCAGTTGACGAAGAAAATCAAGAGAGGTAAGAATATACTTTCCGTCATATTCCTGCTGATTGACAACGAAGACAACTCCGGGAGAATAAAGATAATCACGATTAAAGGAAGCACCCGGATTTGCCATATTTACTTTAGCATTCCGTTTGGGTAAATACACTTGAAGAGGATCAACAAATTGAAGTCCCGTACCCAAGGTTGCCACCAACTCTCCCCCCATCACACCGTAATTCACAATAGAATCATGAAGAAGAAAATCACCGGCTCCATAGAGAATACTATCAATGGCTGTCAATTCTTCAAAATTATCCTCTACCCCCTTTAGAACAACCATAGCTTGACGGTCTTTATATTGTACCATCGCATTCTCTTCGAGAGTTTCTGTAAATACATCTACTTCAGGAAGCAGGCAAACTACGCCAATCCGTTTGTCCTGACCATCAAAGACTTTCCCCTCACGAACAGTAATTTTTAATTGCGGGTCGAATGCTGTAAAAAAGCTGGCTACCATATCCTGAAATCCATTAAAAACAGAAAGCGTGCAGACCAATGCAAGCGTAGCAAGAGCTACTCCGCACACAGAAATGCCGGATATGATATTAATGGCATTATGTTTCTTCTTCGAAAAAAGATAACGCCGGGCTATATAAAAAGGAAAATTCAACTCTGCAACAAATTATTTCATTTCAGCAAAGAATCAATCTTCTCAATATAATCCAATGAATCATCCACAAAAAACTTCAGCTCCGGGATAATACGTAACTGATGGCGTACACGGGTTCCAAGCTCATAGCGAATGGTCTTCATATTATCATTGACATTCTTCACTATTTCTTCTGCCTTCTCGGACGGAAAGACACTAAGATAAACACGGGCTATACTCATATCCGGGCTGATACGAACAGCACTTACAGATACCAAAACACCCGGCATTGCTTTTGTCTGAAGCAGAAATATCTCACTAAGCTCTTTTTGCAACAGTCGAGATATCTTATTCTGTCTAGTTGTTTCCATAAATCTACTCCTTTATTTCTTTCTTATAATCGTTAACCCATCACGTAAGGGCAATATCACTTTCTCCACCCGCTCATCTTTTGCTACGAAATCATTGAATGCCTTAATCCCGATCGTCTGAGTATCAGCACTACGAGGCTGTTCCAACACATGACCATCCCACAATGTATTATCGGCAATGATATATCCTCCTTGTGAGAGATGCGCCAGCGTCATTTCGTAATATTCAATATACTTGCGTTTATCTCCATCTATAAAAGCCATATCAAAAATAATCCCCAAATCGGGAACCAGGCTCAACGCATCACCTATATAAAAACGGATTTTATCCGCAAACGGTGATTCCTCAAGCCACGGACGAGTAAAATCTTCTTGCTCATCATTTATCTCAAACGTATGTAACATCCCGCCCTTCTGAAGCCCTTCAGCCAAGCAAAGGGCGGAATACCCGCTATACGTTCCAATTTCCAATATCTGGCGAGGCCGAATCATTTCCACAAACATTTTCAACATCCGCCCTTGCAAATGCCCGGAAGCCATACGGGGACGGAGTAATTTTACGTGCGTATCCCGATAGAGTGCTTTCAGATAGTCATTCTCGGGATCAATATGCTGCAAAATATATTCGTCTATAGATTCAGTCTCTTGCATATAGCTTTTTACAAATAGCGGTTATTATTCGGCAAAACAGTCTCTTCCGCATGCTTCAAAGCATCTTCCACCACATTGATTTCGAGGAATGAAGTCTGCGTACCTTCTTTACCACTACTCAAATATCCTACCATGTCGGAAGGTTGCAAGCGACCTTCCTTCAACAGACGGCGTAAAGCAGCGAAATAGTATTCCTGCCCATTTGCCAATTCCGGCATATAGATCGCCTCTACTCCATAAGAAAGAGCCAGATGACGCATGGTCTTTTCCTTATAACATATAGCCAATACCGGATATTTACCACGGAAGGCAGCCAAATTACGAGCAGTACGTCCACTGTAACTGTCCGTAATGATAGCACGTATTTTCAGTTTAGATGTAGCCTTAACAGCTTGTTTAGCAAGAAATGCCGTAACATCATTACTATTTTCATCCAAAGGAATGCGAATATCGTTTTCCTCCAACTTATCCTTCTCAGCCTGAGCTGCAATCTTAGCCATCGTTTTCACAGCTTCTACCGGATACTTGCCATAAGCAGTCTCCCCACTCAACATCAAAGCATCCGTACGATAATAGATAGCATTGGCAATATCCGTAACCTCCGCACGAGTCGGACGAGGATTATTGATCATCGTATGAAGCATCTGAGTCGCAACAATTACCGGTTTCTTAGCCAAAATACATTTACGAATCAACACACGCTGAATACCCGGAATACGTTCCTGAGGCACTTCTATACCTAAGTCACCACGAGCAACCATAACGCCGTCAGCCACTTCCAGAATTTCGTCGATATTATCCACTCCCTCCTGATTCTCTATCTTAGCGATAATTCTGATATCGCTATTGTGAGCATCCAGAATTTCACGAATATCAAGCACATCCTGACGGTTACGCACAAAAGAGTGGGCTATAAAATCGATATCTTTTTCAATAGCATAAAGAATATTGTTGCGGTCTTTCTCCGTCAAAGAAGGAAGATTGATACGGACACCCGGTACATTCACACTCTTGCGGCTTCCTAAAGTAGCTTCATTTTTCACCTCACAAAGCAGATAATCGGCAGTCTTATCAATAACCTCCAATTCCAGGTCACCATCATCAATCAGAATGGTACCACCGATATTCAAGTCATGCACAAAATTGGGATAAGAGACAGCAATACATTCGCGGGTCGTTTCAAGTTCCGGATTACCAACTATTTTCACTTTCTCCCCTATCTTATATGGAATCGGTTCCGCATTAGCAGTCGTGCGAACCTCCGGTCCTTTAGTATCCATCAGAATCGCAATACGGTTGGACACCGCACGCACATTTGCAATCAAAGCTTCAAAACCTTCACGGCTGGCATGCGCAGTATTCATACGCACCACATTCATTCCGGCATCAAATAATTGTTTGATAAAATCCACATCACAACGTCTATCCGAAATGGAAGCTACAATTTTAGTCTGTTTCAATAACATAGTCTTTCTACCTATTTATATATTATAATCTTTATTTATTCTCTAATAATGCCTCCAAAGCCAAACGATACGAGTTCAATCCGAAACCACAAATAACCCCTCTACAGGCACAAGCAATCATAGATACATGCCGGAATTCCTCACGGCTATGCACATTAGAAATATGCACTTCAATCACGGGAGATGTCACAGAACGAATTGCATCCTGCAAAGCAATAGAAGTATGCGTATATGCACCGGCATTCAATATAATACCATCCACGTCAAATCCGACCTGCTGGATGCAGTCTATCATTTCTCCCTCAATGTTCGATTGAAAATAGTCGATCTCCAAGTCAGCATATCTTTTGCGAAGCTCAGCAAGATAATCTTCAAATGTAACGCTTCCATAAATAGAAGGTTCACGCTTACCCAACAGATTAATATTCGGGCCATTAATAATTTGTATCTTCATCGCACAATCCTGTTTTTTTATACCTTTGTATCCAAAGAACAATATTTCAAGGTGCAAAGATAGAGAAAAGAAATGGAAATCAACGAAAAAAAACAGAAGAAGGAACAACAAGCGCTGATTATCAGAAAGTATCAGCAGTATCTTAAATTGGAAAAGTCCTTATCTCCTAACACACTGGAAGCTTATCTTACAGATTTGGACAAGCTATTAAGTTTCCTGACCTTAGAAGGGATTGATATCTTGGATGTATGCCTGGCTGACCTCCAACGTTTTGCGGCAGGCCTGCACGACATCGGCATTCATCCACGCTCACAAGCACGCATTCTGTCGGGTATCAAATCATTTTTCCGCTTTCTGATCATGGCAGACTATCTGGAAGCAGATCCCAGCGAGCTGTTGGAAAGCCCTAATATAGGCTTTAAACTCCCGGAAGTACTGACAGTAGAGGAAATTGACCGGATCATTGCCACTGTAGACCGCAGCAAAGCCGAAGGACAGCGGAACAGAGCTATTCTGGAAACCCTATATAGCTGCGGGCTCCGCGTTTCGGAACTTGTCAATCTTAAACTATCCGACCTTTATTTTGATGAAGGGTTCATCAAGGTAGAAGGAAAAGGAAACAAACAACGTCTTATTCCGATTTCCCCCAGAGCCATTAATGAGATAAAGCTCTATTTTACAGACCGGAATCAGATAGAAGTCAAGAGCGGACATGAAGATTTTGTTTTTATCAGCCTACGAAGAGGTAAAAGACTCTCGCGAATTATGATTTTCCACATGATAAAAGAACTAGCACAGCAAGCAAGTATTACCAAAAACATCAGCCCGCACACCTTCCGCCATTCTTTTGCGACTCATTTACTAGAAGGCGGCGCCAATTTACGGGCAATCCAATGCATGCTCGGACATGAATCAATCGCAACAACGGAAATCTATACCCACATCGACCGCAATATGCTTCGTAGTGAGATTATTGAACATCATCCCCGAAATATTAAGTATCGGAAAGAAAAAGAGTCATTATTTCATTAAATTATGATAAAATCGCCCCCTTATCCATATATTTATATTAAGAATTAATATCTTTGCGTTACTTTTTCTGCGTAAAGTAGAAGAAGATTTGTGAATAGACGATATTTCAATTACAAACATTTAATTTATACCTAAAATGACTAAGAAGTTGTACTTGCCTTTACTCATGGCAATGGTTGTTGCATTATTCTCTTCTTGCAGCAAAAAAATGGGTGAATTATCAGCTGATTACTTCACTGTTACTCCGCAAGTGCTGGAGGCAGTAGGTGGTAAAGTTCCTGCGACCATCAATGGTAAATTTCCTGAAAAGTATTTCAACAAGAAAGCGGTTGTAGAAGTTACTCCGGTTTTGAAATGGAATGGCGGCGAAGCTAAAGGCCAACCAGCTACTTTCCAAGGTGAAAAAGTGGAAGGTAACGACCAGACTATCTCTTACAAGATGGGCGGTAGCTACACTATGAAAACTTCTTTTGACTATGTTCCGGAAATGGCTAAGTCTGAATTGTACCTGGAATTCAAAGCTACTATCGGTAAGAAAGTAGTTACTATTCCTGCTGTGAAAATTGCTGATGGTGTAATTTCTACTTCTGAATTAGTAAACAATACATTAGGTAACGCTAACCCTGCATTGGGCGAAGACGCTTTCCAACGTATCATCAAAGAAAAACACGATGCTAACATCATGTTCTTGATCCAACAAGCTAACATCCGTTCAAGCGAGTTGAAGACTGCTAAAGAATTCAACAAAGAAGTTGCTAACGTAAACGAAGCAGCTAACAAGAAGATCAGCAACATCGAAGTATCTGCATACGCTTCTCCAGATGGTGGTGTAAGCTTGAATACTACACTGGCTGAAAACCGTGAGAACAACACTACTAAGATGTTGAACAAAGACCTGAAGAAAGCAAAAATCGATGCTCCGATCGATGCAAAATATACTGCACAGGACTGGGAAGGTTTCCAAGAACTGGTTTCTAAGTCTAACATTCAAGACAAAGAGTTGATCCTCCGCGTATTGTCTATGTATCAAGATCCTGCACAAAGAGAACAAGAAATCAAAAACATTTCTTCTGTTTACAAAACTTTGGCTGACGAAATCCTGCCTCAGTTACGTCGTTCTCGTTTGACTTTGAACTACGAAATCATCGGTAAGTCTGACGAAGAAATCGCTAAGCTGGCTTCTTCCAATCCTTCTGAATTGAATATCGAAGAATTGCTGTACGCAGCTACACTGACTAACGATCCTGCTAAACAAGAAGCTATCTATACTCAAGCAACAAAACAATTCCCGAACGATTACCGTGCTTACAATAACTTGGGTAAATTAGCTTATCAAGCTGGCAACATCGATAAAGCTGAATCTTATTTCAAGAAAGCAGCCAACGTAAACGCTTCTCCTGAAGTAAACATGAACTTAGGTTTGGTTTCTTTGATGAAGGGTGACAAAGCAGCTGCAGAAGCTTACTTCGGTAAAGCTGCCGGTACTAAAGAACTTGGCGAATCTATGGGTAACCTGTACATCGCTCAAGGTCAATATGAAAGAGCTGTAAACTCATTCGGTGACTCTAAGACTAATAGTGCCGCATTGGCTCAGATCTTGGCAAAAGACTACAACAAAGCTAAAAATACTTTGGCTAACGTAGAAAGACCGGATGCTTACACAGACTACTTGATGGCTGTTTTAGGCGCTAGAACTAATAATTCTTCTATGGTAACAAGCAGCTTGAAGAGCGCAGTTGCTAAAGATTCTTCATTGGCTAAGAAAGCAGCTACAGACTTGGAATTTGCAAAATACTTCACAAATGCAGATTTCATGAACATCGTTAAATAATAGAATTACCACTCTATTTTAAATATTAAGAATTGCCTGTCATTACAAATGACGGGCAATTCTTTTTTTTATCTGCAAAAAACCGTACTTTCGCAGAAAAGAAATAAAAGCAATGAAAAAGAGTAGCATTTTAATCCTCATAGCCATCTGTCTATTCGGTTGCAGCAAGTCTTCTAAGGAAGTAAACATAACCGGAGAAATCGAAGGATTGGGAACAGATACACTTTATCTATACGGTATGGACGAATTGCACGACCAAATAGATACTATTTTCACCAAAGACGACAAGTTCTCTTATTCAACCCCAATAGACACTATTACCTCCGCTTTTCTGCTCATTAAAAATCAGATAGAATACCCTATTTTCCTTGATAAAGGGAATAAAATCAAAATAAAGGGAGATACCGGCAATTTGAAAGTCCTAACCATCGACGGCAATATATACAATGAAGAGTTTACAGCCTTCCAAAAAGAACTGAACGGCTTAAACAGCCCGTCCGAAAAGGATTTAGAACAAAAAGCAGAAGAATTCATACAGCAACATCATTCATCTTTCGTAAGCCTCTATCTACTAGATAAATATTTTGTCCAAAAAGAATCTCCGGACTTCAATAAGATAAAAAAACTAATTGAAGTCATGACAGGAATATTGCAAGATAAATTATATATTGAGAAGTTGAACGAAACCATATCCCAAGCCGAAAAAACCGAAATAGGGAAATATGCCCCCTTCTTTAGTTTGCCTAATACCAAAGGAGAAAAAATTACCCGCACATCAGAAGACTTCAAAAAGAAAAACCTTTTAATCAACTTCTGGGCTTCTTGGGGAGATAGTATTTCCAACCGTCGCAACAACAATGAACTAAAGGAACTTTATAAGAAGTACAAAAAGAGTAAATATATAGGTATGCTCGGTATCTCTTTCAACGTGGACAAGAAAGAATGGAAAGACGCAATAAAACGTGACACGTTGGATTGGGAGCAAGTCTGTGATTTCAGCGGACTTAATTCAGAGATTGCCAAACAATATACCATCAAGCAAATTCCCGCAAACATTCTTCTGTCGGCAGACGGAAAAATCCTGGCTAAAAATCTCAGTGGAGAAGATTTGAAGAAGAAAATCGAAGAAGTCGTTTCCGCAGCAGAAGAGAAAGATAAAAAAGACAACAAAAAGAAAAAATAATCAGTAACCAAACGTGTTAATCAAAGTATTCGGAGCGGCTGTTCAAGGAATTGGTGCAACACTCATCACAATCGAAGTAAACAGCTCACGTGGCTGTATGTTCTATCTGGTCGGCCTTCCGGATTCTGCGGTCAAAGAAAGCCATCAACGCATAATCTCCGCTCTTCAAGTTAACGGTTATAAGATACCGACCAGTAACCTGATAGTCAACATGGCACCGGCAGATATTCGCAAAGAAGGTTCAGCCTACGATTTACCCCTTGCCATCGGCCTTCTGGGAGCCAACGGAACTATATCTTCCGAGAAATTCTCTCGCTACTTGCTAATGGGAGAACTGAGTCTTGATGGAAGCATACAGCCCATCAAAGGAGCGCTCCCTATTGCCATCAAAGCAAGAGAAGACGGATTTGACGGATTGATTATCCCACAGCAGAATGCACGGGAAGCTGCCGTAGTCAATCAACTGAAAGTTTATGGCGTCAGCAATATTAAAGAAGTCATCGAATTCTTCAATAATGAGCGAGAATTAGAACCAACCATAGTCAATACTCGAGAAGAGTTCTACGCCCAACAAAGTAACTTTGAATTTGATTTCGCCGATGTAAAAGGGCAGGAGAATGTAAAAAGGGCATTGGAAGTAGCGGCAGCCGGCGGTCACAACCTGATTATGATAGGTGCGCCCGGAAGCGGGAAGTCAATGATGGCAAAAAGATTACCTTCGATTCTTCCTCCCCTCTCTTTAGGAGAAAGCCTCGAAACAACCAAAATACACTCCGTAGCCGGAAAGCTAAACCGAAATTCCTCACTAATAACCCAACGCCCTTTCCGAGACCCACACCACACTATTTCACAAGCTGCCATGGTAGGAGGAGGGAGTTTTCCCCAGCCCGGAGAAATAAGCCTAGCGCACAACGGGATTTTATTTCTTGACGAACTGCCCGAATTCAGCAGAAACGTACTCGAAGTACTACGACAACCGTTAGAAGATAGGCGCATCACCATTTCCCGCGTAAAAAGCAGTATAGATTATCCTGCCAGCTTCACATTGGTAGCCTCCATGAACCCTTGCCCATGTGGTTATTACAATCACCCGACCAAAGCGTGTGTATGCAGTCCCGGACAGGTGCAGAAATACCTGAATAAGATTTCCGGTCCTTTGCTCGACAGGATTGATATTCAGATTGAAATCATCCCAGTCCCTTTTGACAAAATCTCCGACCAACGAAGAGGAGAGTCCAGTGCCGCCATTCGTGAACGTGTAATCAGAGCTCGTCAGATACAAGAAAAACGCTATGCTGAGTATCCGGGAATCTACTGCAATGCACAGATGAGCAGCAAGCTATTATCCATTTATGCGCGACCGGATGACAAAGGACTTTCCCTGCTGCGAAATGCAATGGAACGCCTCAATCTTTCCGCACGCGCATACGACCGTATATTGAAAGTAGCGCGTACCATTGCCGATCTGGAAGGAAGTGAACAGATTCTTTCCGCTCATTTGGCAGAAGCCATCAGTTATCGGAATCTGGATAGAGAGAACTGGGCGGGATAGAGAGTCGCCTTCCGCTCCATCTTGTAAAAGTAAGAGACTACACTATTTGTATACTATAATTACCTCAATTCCGAAAGATACCACACAAAGGAAAACGTTCCATCAAATATCATTACAGCTTAGTACATAAACGTATGATACATTTATAATAAACTTTTGAGCAGTTTATTATAAACGGTATCCAAGTTTATTATAAAATCTCAAATTGCGAATTCGACTTTTATCGTCTATTTTTTACAGCAAAAAAGGCTGCGAATTTTGTGGAATTCGCAGCCTTAGCCTATATCAGATATTCTATTTCTTGGTATAGTCCAAGAAGAGAGAGAACAATTGTCACTATATTATACTACTTCTATATTCATTTTTATCTAATTTTTCAGTTATTATCAGGCAGAAATCCATTTCCTTGAGCTACAAAGATACAACATTAAAATGCATTTGTCAAGTCCCTAACAGGTTTCAGCCTGAAAAACAAAAGAGGAAAGTGTCCGAAAAGGGTTTCCTCTTCATCATTCCGTCCATCTACACTCTTATTTCCAGCAAATAGACTGCAAGAACCACGCCTTATTATCGTCATTCAAACCTTGGCGTTTCAGAACTTCCGGAAAATCATTATAACTTTTCCAGAAATCGGAAACTAAAGAAGAAATCTTGTCCGGAGCATAAGTAACTGCTTCACTTAAACTTCCCATCTTACCAAATTCTTCTTTAAAGCAAATATATGAATCACGATATTTCAACTGCTCCATAGATTTGGCAACTCGTCTCGATGCTCCCAATAAACCGTTCATATCAGCCGTTTCCGCAGGATAAACTATCTTAATGACCTTTTCCTGGTCGCAAGACAAAATCGGCAAATCGACAGAAAGAGCAAACTCTTCACCTAAGTATTCGTATTTTGCAGGTTGTCCGTTCACAGTAACAGATTGCGGGACAAGCGATGAGAGCACCTTCACTTTAAATGAACGGAAAACAGGCATATTTTTATATTGTCCTTCACGCTTACCAATAACAATTGTTTGTTCCTGTCCCCGGCGGGAAGCCGTCAGTTTAGTCACAGCATATTCTGACGCATAATTCTTATCGTTTCCATTATCCTCGTAGAAACTAAAGGAAGACGCCCCATTTCCACCGGGGAATACGGTAATTACAACTTCTTCGTCATTGCCATTCAAGTTCATTACTTTGCTTGTATACATTGGCAATACAGCGCCTGCCTTTACATAAATCGGATATTCGTCGATAGCAAAAGGACGCTCTACAATCTGACCGCCTTTCAGTAAAGTACCAGTATGCAGTTCATACCACTCACCTTCGGGCAACCACGCACGCACCTGTACATAACCATCCTTTGCCGGAGCCGTAGCGGGAGCAACCAAAATATCATCTCCAAACATATATTCATTGCGGAATTCATAAGCCTCTTTACTTTCCGGATAGTCATAATACATCGGACGGCAAAGTGACAACCCTTCATCATACCCTTTACGGGCCATCGTGTAAATATACGGAGCCATCTCATAACGCTGCCGGATTGTCTTACGAAGAATATCACAATACTCTTTGTTAAACACCCACGGTTCTTTATTCAAACCGGCACTCTTTTGCGAGTGCGTACGCATAATCGGACTTAGAGCTCCAAATTGCAACCAGCGAGTGTACATTTCCGGATCGATACTTTCGCCGATATGTCCGCCCAAGTCATGGCTCCAATAACCATACAATACATTAGAAGCCGTAGAATTGAAATAAGGCTGAAAATCCAATGATTTCCATGATACAACCGCATCACCTGAAAAACCGACCTGATAGCGATGATTTCCCAAACCTCCCCAACGATGGTACAACATAGGACGCGTATCCCGGTTCTTTTCCATATTACTGAAAAAAGCATAATTAATCCACCAGGTATTACTCAAATTCTTCATTTTCGGGTCATAGATCCCTTGTTGCCAATCCAGCCACCAGAAATCAACCCCGTCTTTCTCCATCGGAGTCAATACATTCTTGAACATATTCTTGATAAACTTCTTATCTGAGTTTATCCATGGAATCGTTTGTTTGGACTGAGGATCAACTCCCATATCCTTTGCCAGTTCAGGATATTTTTCTTCATAAGAAGCCACTCCATCCGCAGGGTGCAGGTTGAGGGTTATTTTCACGTCATTTTGTTTGAGGTATCCGAGGAATCCTTTCGGATTCGGAAACAGGTCCCTGTTCCAGGTCCAACCAGTCCAACCGCCTTTTCCTTGTTCCGTATAATGCCAGTCCATATCTACTACCAATACATCCAAAGGAATCTGATACGTATGGAAATTATCAATCAAATTACGGAATTCCTTATCAGAGTACAGCCAATAGCGCGACCACCAGTAACCGAACGCATAGCGGGGTGGCAACGGCACTTTTCCGGCAAAAAGAGTATAATCTTTCAGAGCTGCTTTATAATCATGTCCATAAGCCATGAAGTACCAGTCCTGCCCGCCATTAGCCGGACGCTCTTTCACCCAATCCCAATCCTTATCATTATCAAACAGAAGTCCTTGCGAATCATCGATGAAAGTCCAGCCGTCCGTAGCCAGCAGACCATCTTCCAGTTTCAGTTTTTCACCCTTCTTTGTATCAGCCACCCAAGTCTGTGTCTGCGTATCACCATCCATACCATCCAATGTACGATAAGTACCTTTCAAGTTACCCTTCTGTTGCATACCGGGTTTCCAGGAAAAAGGCAGCATTTCTTTAGCTGCGGTGATAATTAAGTTCTTATCCGTAAACTGTCCGCTGTTTTTCTTATAACGCATCTTCATCTTAGAAGTCGTTATTTCAACCCATCCTCCTCTTGTTTTCAGTTTGTAATCTACTTGAGGATACAGGCGATTGATAGCCATGTGCGATCTGTCGTCTACAAATTTCCCATCCAGAGCATATTCCAAGCGGAGAGCCCCGTCGGAGATGACTGTGAATCTCACGTTATCATCCGTATATGCGATATTCCGTTGTGTGTTTTGTGCTTGCAGTGCAAATAGAACACTTTGTAAAATGCAAAGCAAAATTAGCAGTAATTTTTTTTTCATAACATTTTTAAAACCTATAAAATTAAAATCCGAGAGCAAAATTAGGATAATTGCAGCTATATAGCTGCAATTATCCCATACCAATTACTTATTATCCTTGAAAGCAGGTGCTTCCGCCTTCACAACCGGACCATCTCCTACGAGATAAGGCCATCCGTTGTCATCCCAATACACTCTATCAAGCAAGACTACGCGACCCAAAGACGGATCGGCAGTGCGGTAAGCGTGATAGATTATCCAGTCTTTACCTTCATCATCTTGTACTATTTCAGCATTGTGCCCTGTACCCAGGAATGCATCATTCTTATGTATCAACACCTCATGTTTGTTATCGTTCATCTTTTCGCCCGCCTTATTTACATAAGGACCGAAAAGATTCGTAGAACGGCATACCACCGTCTGATAGGTACTATTCGCACCTTCACAGCAGGTACCGGTAGAACAGAACAGATAATAATAATCGCCTCTTTTCAATATATAGGACCCTTCGTAAGCATTCGTGTTTCCGGTGTTGGCAGCAACTTGGATTTTTGTTGCTTTCGCATTCTCTATTCCACCTTTCAACGAAAGGCCATCCTCGCTCAACTCAACTCCCCAAATACCATACCAGCTTCCCCAAAACAGGTACTTCTTGCCGTTATCCTCGATATAGAAAGGGTCGATACTGTTGTGCACGCCAATCTCATTGCTCCGGAATAACTTACCTTGGTCAGTAAACGGTCCTTCCGGTCTATCCGAAACGGAAACTCCAATACCACAAGTTTCTCCACCGCCCCATTTGGACAAAGAGTAGTACATTACATATTTACCATCGATATAATTAATATCCGGTGCCCAGATACCAGCATCCGGCTCCCATGACGGTTTTTTATCTTCCTCATAGGCACCACTCACATAAGTCCAATGTACCAGATCCTTAGACTTATGTATCCATGTATTACCTCCCGTAGCGTACAGATAGAAATATCCATCCTCTGCCTTTATCACTGTCGGGTCCGGATTATCGGAGTCTATAACCGGATTTGAATACCACACTTTGTCTTCCAACGGTGTTTGCACCGTTTCACCTTTCTGCTTGTCACTATTACCGCACCCCCAAGTGAATAGGGAAATCATTCCAAGCGCGATTATATTTTGCATATACATAAGTTTTGAGTTTTTCTTGTTAATTGTTACTATTCTATTCCAAATCCGGATTTAACTCCACACCGGGACCCAATATAATATCGATTTCAGAGGTCTTTGATGCCTTAGCTGCTTCGGAAGTAATTGGCGTACCATCTGCCTGGAACGCTTCCAATGTAATGCTCAATTGAGCTTCCTTTTCATCCAATCCAAAGGTTCTCATGTATTCCATTATTTGCCGGTTGGTAAAAAGCAACTCACGCACTCCGTTGTAGGTCAGTATACTCTTATCCTCTATATCCAGAGTTTTAGTCGTTTCTGCATCTTTTTCCCACGCCAAAGTTATAACATATTTCGATGCTGTTTCCATATCCAACCAACGATATACAAAAGCAACCCCATTTATATTCTCTTGTACAATTTGTACATAGTAATTTTCAGATTCCACTTCCACTCTCGGTACACGGGGTTGTGGTTCGCCCGCACCTTCTACGTCACCGCATGCTCCCAATATGAGCGAAGCGGCAAACAAAGACATTAAACATATATTTCTTATGAATTTCATTCTATTCGTTTTTAATGATATTACATTATAGGTTATTTCACCGGATTCAAAGAAATGGTCATGGCACTCAAGTCTATAACTAGTGTATAAGTTCCTGCAGCTGGGACTTTCCATTTCCAGTCATCACCGCCTTTTCTCAACTTTTCAAGAACATGGTTTTCACACGGATTAGCCCATTCTACAGGAGCAAAGAAGCAATATCCTCCATAACCTTCTTCCTTAGTACCTGCAAGAAGTTTGAAGGCTCCTTCTCCTGAAGCAGAAAACTCTCCTGTATACGTCCAAAGTTCCGGGTGCAAAGGATCATTATTGTTCATTCCTCCCCGTTCAAAAGCACCATTCACATCCCAACCTACAGCAGAACAACCGTCACCGATAATCCAAATACCATTGTTAGGTAATTCATATATTTTAGGGATAATACGCACAATGCTACCATTCAAATCTACAATCACTTCGTAAGCACCTTCAAACGTATTTTCCAGCATCTCATAATCACCTTCTTCCGTTACATACTGCAAAGAGTTATCTCCATTTTCGCCTTTCATGTAACATGGATAATCCGATTCTGCACTGAGCGCAAAGAAGTACTTGCATGGTTTCAATTCTGCCTGTGACTGGTAGATTCCCGAACCGACAACTTTTTCCGTCATTCTTCGCATAGACCTTTCACCATTTTCCGTTATCATCACCATATAAATCGCAGTAGCATTCTTATCATACCCGACCACATCGAATTGTGTTTTCGACAATTCCGGTTTCAAATACTGAGCAGACGAATTCACTTGAGCGATTACCTCTGCTTCGATAGTAACTTTATCTCCGGGAAGTATGCTCCAAGAAGCCAAAATATCATTCAGTTCATTATGCGTGAAGCTGATAGAGCGTTCTCCGGCTTCAATTTCATATAAGCTAGTGACATTAGAGTGTAAGTCCGCCATATACATTCTAAAGAAGTAAGCAATATTGGCGTCAGCACCGCCACGCTGTGCTGCAGCGTTCCACGTAAAAGTAATCGCAGTCTCATTCTCCTTCTCTTTCTCCAAAGTAAGGTCAGCAGAAGAAGTCCTTAATAGCATCTGGTCTGCAGGCGTTTCCAGTGTGTAGTACTCCGGATCTTTATTACAGCTCGCTACTATCGATGCCAGAAAGAGCAAGCATATTAATTTCATTATCTTATTCATAATCATGCTTTTCATTTAATTAATTCCAGAAAGGAGCCTGAACAAGGTTAGGATTCTTATTTATCTCCTCGAAATATACCGGCATCCAATACATTGCCTTTTTCCATACACGCGTTTGGAATACAGTTCTCTTATAGAACTCATTACTGTTCGTTCCACCATAATTCATGCCATAGTCATCTCCACACATTTCAGGAAGACTCTCAATGATTCTCCAACGGCGGATATCCGACCAGCGTGAGCCTTCGCAACAAAGTTCAACACGCCGTTCCATACGAACTACCTCACGTACTGCCAGCTGATTGTCATCTACATGAATATATTTAGGGTCATCCAATGAAACAGTATTCAATGTATACTGCCGCACACCTGCACGTTCACGCACCTTATTTACATATTTCAACGCTTCCTCACGGGATACCTTATTATCATAAGCCTCATTGATTGCTTCGGCATAATCAAGGAAAGAAGCTGATAAACGGTACAAGAACATTTGCCGCCATTTATAACTGCCATTCTTCGGATTATCCTGAGGATATACTTTTTTACGAACCAAATAACCATTTTGAGGAGCATCGTGTGTGTAGTCGTTATCTTTCTGGTTCTTAAAGAACTCATATTTACGTCCGGCTAAGGCATACCAAGAACCATTATAACTCACCGTTGTATAGAAACGCGGTTCGCGGTTGCAATACATATTATAAGTCCCTTCTGCAGTCACTTCTCCCTTTTGTCCTGTTCCACCTGTCCACTCAGTGACTCTTATTTCTTTTTCTGTAGAGAAACCTCCTTCCACATATTCTGCATTGTCATCCGTTATCGGAAGCCCGTTCTTCATAAAGAAAGCATCTACCAGCCCTTGATATACTCCCAAACCATTTCCACCACCATACTCCTTAGTCACAGCCTTATTGGTATAGAACTGATAACTTTGATAAGCATCCTGCTTTGTGTAAGGGAACAGAATTTCCTTATTTCCATCCTGAAACTTGGTGAACCAAACATTTTCAAGCGAAGTGAAAGGGTCAATCTCTCCTTCTGCATTATATTCCACATACAAACGGTATCCAGCCTGGTCTGCCTCATCAAGCAAAAGTTTACAAGCCTCAGCAGCCTTTACCCACTTTTCCTGACTGTAAGTAGAATTAAACAGTTCTTCTCCCTCCTTATTCTTATGCCCGATGTACCACTCATTACCATTCACAAGCGGACTGGCTGCAAACAATAACATTTTTGCACGAATAGTCAGACACATAACGGAAGTGATACGACCATATTTCTCTACACTTTGCCATACAGGCGGCAATTGCTTTGCCGCTTCCAGCATTTCATTATCCAAATGACTGACAATCTCGTCAAACGGTCTCTGTCCCACCATTAAGTCCGAAAGAGTAAAGTCAGTAGGAGCAATGTAATTGGGTCTAAAAGGAATCGGTCCATAAGTCTCCAACAATTGCCACCAATAATAAGCTGCAAGGAAACGCGCTTCCGCTTTCATATAATCCACTTCTTTTTGTGACAGATCGGCCTCAGGCAATGCATGCACCCGCTCAATAAATATGTAAGCCTGGCGTATTTTCTGAGGAAGACCATCCCAGAAATTGCCCGTCCATTGTGTATTAGGCGTCCATCCACCAAGAATCTTAGTGATATTAGGCCAGTCCCACTGTTGCCAGCGTGCGGAAGCAGTCAGGTCATCCGCAAATACTTCCCATCCGTATGTATTCAACCAGTCATTTCCCGGATTAGGAATACGGCTGTATACATTAGCCAGCCAAGATTCTACCTTTGTCTTATTTTCAAAGACCATATCTATATCAATCTCCGTATCCGGTTCTTTGTCAAGATACGTACAGGAACCCAACGATACGATGCCTATCAATCCGGCAAATATATATTTCTTCAAACTCATGATCGTCTTTTTTTTAAATTAGAAATTCAGGTCAACTCCAAACATAACGGAACGCATAGCAGGATAACGCAAACCGGTATCAGTATCCAATTCCGGATCCCATAGTTTGAACGGAGAAAAACAGAAAAGGTTATTACCGCTCACGTAGAAACGAACCGACTTCGAATGTATCTTCTCGGTTATCATTTTCGGCAAAGTATATCCCAATTCCAAAGTCTTGAGACGCAAGAATCGCATATTCTTTTTCCACCAGGTGGAGCTCCGGTAGTTTTGCCGGTTAGGCTCTTCCGACAATCTTGGCCAAAACACATCCTGAGAAGAATTCTCTTCTGTCCACCGGTCATTATAGTTGGAATAGACATTTCCTTGCAACGTTTGTCCGCTGCCCGGAATAAAGTATGTAGTATTACCGATTACACGATAAGTATCGCCTGTCCCTTGAAAGAAAAAATTCAAGTCCCAGTTCTTGTAATTTATATTACCACCGAATCCGTAAACAATACGCGGGTCTACTGTTCCGCCAATATAACCTTCATCTGCATCAGTAATGAAACCATCACCGTTCATATCCACATATTTAATATCACCCGGACGAACCTTGGAAGCTCCTACATCTTGTGTCGGTATACCGAACTTTAAATTACCATCCGCATCAAAGTCATCTGCCGTAAACAGTCTTTCTGCCTGCAACCCCCACAAAGTATTCAATGAACGTCCTGTCAGCCCTTTGTATGTACCTACCACAGATTCCGGTTCATCATACTCGTCTACCCGATTGATAGCATAAGTAAAGTTAGAACGGAAACCTATAAACCAATCTTTATTGATTTGTTTACTATAATTCAAAGAGAATTCTACACCACGATTAGTCACTTCACCAAAGTTAGCCCATGGATTTGTCAAGAATCCGGTTTGTGACGGAATAATTTTACGCTGCATGAAAATATTAGTACGCTTTTCTTTAAATACATCTACTTGCAGTTCCAGTTCATTCCATAAGCCCAGTTCTACTCCAAGATTCATTTTTAATGCAGTCTCCCACGTAAGGTTTTCCACTCCTACTTCTCCTTCAGAAATACCTTTACGTTCAATCTGCCCTGTATCACCCCAGTGATACGTGTCTGCATCTGTCTTCAATGTTGTCATATAGGCAAAACGTCGTCCACCAATATCATCATTACCAACTTTTCCTATAGATCCTCTTAATTTCAATTTACTCAAAGTATTTCTGAACTTATCCATAAAAGGTTCTTCGGATATAAGCCATCCAACTGCAAGAGAGGGGAAAAATCCGAAACGTTTTCCTTTGGCAAAATTCTCCGAACCGTTATAACCAAAGTTAAACTCCGTCACATAGCGGCTATCGAATGTATAAGAAAGACGCCCCGCAATACCTTGCTTTCTATAAGGCTGTACACTACCGTTGTCAAAACTTTGCTGATTATACAGGAACAATGCATCCACATCATGTTTTCCGAAAGTACGTGCATAAGTCAGCGTTCCTTCAAAGTAGACCCTCGAATTTCCATATTCACCTTTATTGCCATGTCCCAAAGAATCATCTCCGTATTTCAACACCGAATGAATCAGGTTACCCTCTATATCACGACCGGTAGCAATAGTATAGTAAGTCGCATTCTTGCCTCTAGTTATCGAACTCTGATTCCAGCGGTCGAACGAGAATGACACTTTCGCTTTCAATCCCGGAGTGATCATTTTCAGGTTCTGCTCGACAGCAAACAAAGATTGAATCTGTGAGGCCGTAACCACATCATATCCACTTTGTGTCACAGCAGCCCAAGGATTGACTCCGTTGATATTCATGATAGGAATTGTTCCGTCAGAGTAACGGGCAGGGTGCACAAAAGGAGAAGTCATAAATGCCCTGTCGAAAGCATTGTCCGTACTAAAAGCCTGCTTACGGTGCGTCTGCAAGAAACCGCCGACATTCAAACGCAGTACTGTCGTCTTGGTAACATCCAAATCGACATTGGCACGCATGTTATAACGGGTCAGCTTCATTCCGGTGTCATAAGGCAATGTCTTGTCCGTTTCCATAATTCCTTTCTCACCGAAATAAGAACCGACCAATGAGTACCGGAGAAAATCGGAGCCACCCGAAACCGTTAAATTAGCACGAGTAGAGTAAGCGTAATCTTTCGTTATTTGATCCAGCCAATTTACATCCGGATACAAATCCCGGTCATATCCATAACGAGTCCTGTCAATCTGCTCCTGGCTGAATGGCAAGCGTGTCCTGTCTTCCGTAAGTTCGTTCAATAATGCCATATGATCGGCTGCACCGATAAACTCAGGAAGTTTTGTAGGTTCTGAAATAGAATGTTCCACCCGAAAATTCACAGAAGGAGCACCTATCTTACCACGTTTTGTATTAATAACAATCACACCGTTCGCACCGCGCACACCATACATAGCACTTGCCGAAGCATCTTTCAATACAGAGAACGATTCTATTTCCGCCGGGTCGATATGATTTAGATCACGTTCAATTCCATCAACCAATACTAGTGGCGACTGTCCGCCAGAGAAAGAGGCAATACCACGAATCCAGAAATTAGAAGAATCGTACCCGGGTTCACCGGAACGCTGAACAGCTATCACACCGGCAATTTGTCCCGCCAAGTTATTAGTAACAGAACGTGAAGACCCCACCTGCAACTTCTTTGGCTGCAATGTTTCGATAGAACCGATAACCGACATTTTTTTCTGACTACCATATCCCGTAACCACCACTTCTTCCAGCGCTTCAATATCTTCCTCAAGAATCACATCAAAGTTAATCTTGCTTCCAACTTTTATTTGCTGGGTTTTAAATCCTATATAGGAAATCTCAATTACGGAACTTTTTCCCGGCACATCCATATAGAAATGTCCGTCCATATCCGTTATCACTCCAGTGCCTCCTTCTTCCATAACGCGTATATTCACACCGGGAAGAGGATTTTTGTCCTTATCGGTTATCGTACCACTAATACGAATACCTTTCGCCTGCTCCGACAGATTCGTCTTACCAGCCATAGAATGTACAGGTAAAGCGGAGTTGGCACTTGTTCCATAGTACAACAACAAGCAAACAAACAATGCTTTCTTCAAATCCATAATATTAAATTTAAAAATCTCATAATAAATACTTTATCTCTAACCGAGTGAGAGCAAAAGTAGGCAACCAACGCAAAATATAATAAAACAAACAATTCAATAATTAAAAGAATTTGTTCAAAATCAAATTAAAATATAATAGATATATATTCTGACCTATTTATGTCATTTCAAGAAATACTCCGCACGCCCCGGAGTGAACAACTCCCACAAAGAAGCTACCGTCCAACCCGGTGCAAAGATATCATTATAATATCCCTTCCCGTTTTTTCCATAATCCCAATTTGTGTGCTGAACAACTTCCGGATAGTAACCAGGCTTAGCCACTCCGCATAAATGCCCCTCATGAGGCAGAAGTTGGCGCATAGAAGTAGAAATGACTTCTGCAAATTGTGAGAAGCGGGGTTCTGCATATTCCTTTGACAGCCATCGCAACACAGAAGCAAACTCAAACACAAACACATCAATATGGTTGTTTTCCACCGACACATTGCCCCAGCCGCGGGTTTTCAGACCAATATCTCCCAACATCTGTCCCTGCGCGAAAGGAACATCCCATACATAATACCATGACAAGGCAAAATAAGCAGCTTTCTTCGTCAGGTCTGCATAATGCCGGTGCTCGTCTCCTTTTGTAATCAATGAAAGATAATAGGTAGCCGTAGCAGCATACAGAGATGCCTCCTTGTCTTCGCAGTTGGCATCAAGTGTGGACGAGAAATAGTCGGCTTTAGAAATCAATACTTTCTCTAGATAATCCGCAGTCTGCTTAGCACTGGCAAGGTATCGCTTGTCTTTGAAATACTTGTATCCCATTACCAGCGGCAAAGTAGCCGAAGGAGTACTTCCCCCACTAGTGTCAACTATCGTAAAATCATCACGAAACTTGCGAGGGAAACTACCGTCAGCCTGTTGCAACCGCAAAAGTATATCCAGCATATTTTTCATCTTCTGCTCCCATTCGGGATGACGACGCCCGTTCTCTTTTTCATAAGCAAGAAAGTGCAACATAGCATAGATTCCTTCGGACTGACGGCGTATACTGTGCACAGGATCTTCATAGCCTTTATCAAAATCGACCGACTCTTTGAAGAAACCGACCGGAGTAAAGCCGTTTTTCAAGTAGCTATCAAACACTTTCATACTATTTGCTTTCAAATCCTCCCTATCAGATTGGTGACCATATTCCCAAGCATTGAATGCATTAAGGAGCACACGACCAATAAATCCTACTTCCGCCTGCCCGTTACTCTGGCAATTTTCCGTCATTAGATGTATTCCCGAATTATAAACCAACGGATGTCCTTCTACGAAGCTACTTATAAAGAATCCGCTAAGAACTTGCTTCATATCCGTTATGGAATAAGGAGTCTCCACAGGTTTAGGTCCATAAGTGTCATAACTATATTCCCATGCATGGCGTATAAAATCAGAATAATCATCAGCCTTATTCTCCTGAATCTCCCATGTCAGCAGAACAGTCTCCCCTTTTTTCAGGAATTGAAAAGCTTCTACCGCAGGTGCCAATGTCAGCTTACGAATATAACTCTTGGGAGCTTCACGATAAGGAAAGCCAAAAGAGAGCGCAGTTATTCCGTCTTGATTCTCAAATCCGGTAAATCCTAGAGACGTTTTACCTGAAAGGATAATTTCTCCTTCCCGATGAGTGCTCAAGGCTTCTTCTGCAAACTTATCGATACGGCTCACAGTCACAAAGTGTTTTTCTTTTTCCGAATAAACACCCGTAAGCGGTGCGCTTAGCCTGTCTTCACGCACCAACCAACTATCTGAAGAATGGAACGAAGGCGCATCTTTAGGCGAACGGAGATTCCGGCGATACCAGAAACCCGGCATATAAAATTGACAATCATCATGGCGATAGCCTGTTGATAGCCGTTGACTATAATTAAAATAAATATCTTCGAGTGCTGTTATACAGACATTTACCCGTAATTTTCCATTTACATCTGCCACCCTCTGAGTGATTGTAACCGGAATGCTTTCAGAAGCTTCCAATAAATAGGATGAACGGTTATTCCCCAATTGCTGCAAGTTCAGTGAATACCTTTCAGCTACATTTCCCGGCACTTTCAACGATATGGACGCTGAAATATTTTCCGGAACATAGTTGACAGCTTCAGCAACTCCGACATACAGTGTAATAAGCGCCCCGCAAAACAAACATTTAAAATTCATGCAAACCTGATTATATGAATCAGTAAAGGATACTGGTTCTGTGTTAATACTAAGTTATTACTGCAGCAAAAATAGGGGTTTGCACTTATTTCAGGTATTAAAAACAGGTCAATAAATGAAAGTTTAGTCTCAATCGGGCTAAATGAAAGCAGAAATCAACGAATAATGTTTCGTACAGTGTGTATATATGTATACTTCATTACACCAAGACTTAATAATGTTATTTTTGCATCCGGACATAAGTCTTTCTATCCGGTCCCACTCCTGTTATCGTCAACTTCTTCCAATGTTTCGGCAGTTTTGAGAAAAGCTGCTTGATGCCATTATCTGTAACTTCCAAACCACAAAAACCATTAATGACAGTTTGTAAAAGTCCTCCCGCACCAGTTACAAAATAAGGATTCGTACCTCCTGCACCTTCGGAAATAACGCCAAACGGAGGTAACTGGTTAGGACGGAAACTTTGCACAAACAGTTCATAAGCTTTATCGCCTTCGCCAAGGCGTGCATATTGCAAAGCCAACACTGAGAAGGACATTGCAGGTCCGGTTTTATCTATTTTATCTTCATAATACTCCAAGTCCTTACGGATTTCTTCAGGACGGGTTATCAGATTTAATGGATATACCAGCAAATTGGCATCCGCTTGTTTTATTGTCTGCCCATTATAGCCTTCATACTCCATAGTCACTCCATTCTCGAATTTCGGAATCCGTAGTTTTGAGGCTATCTCCTTCCAAATTGCAGGTGCTTTAACACCGCATACCGCAGCAGCTTTAGCAGCATCTTGCAATGCACGCATAGCAGCACCATTGGTAAATGCATTATCATCCACCCCTTCAGCATATTCATCGGCACACACCACATTGCGAATCGAATAAGAACCATCCTCATTATTCTTTTCTACACGACTTACCCAAAATTCCGCCACTTTCTCCATCAAAGGAAAACCTTCTTCACGCAACCACCGTTTATCACCACTCATACAGTAATAATTCCAGGCCGCGATAGCAATATCGGCAGTGATATGATGTTCAAAAGCTCCGGTCAAGGCCCAAGTAGGACATGACTCTTCTCCAGCATCATCACTTTCCCACGGAAACATGGCTCCCTCATATCCATAGCTCAATGCTCTCTGACAGGCGGCTTCCAGTCTGTCAGTACGGTAGTCCATCATTGTCCTTGCAATGCCCTGATTCATGAAAAGCATAGGCGGATACATCCAGAACTCGGTATCCCAGAAAATATGCCCGTTATATCCTTGGGCAGAAAGCCCGAAAGGAGAGATACTCAACCGGCTTCCCTTGCGTGCATTAGAGTAAAGATTATAAAGTGCAAACCGTACGGCACGCTGCGCCTCGTCATCTCCCTCAATCATAATATCCCCTTCCCACAGTTCATTCCAAAGTTTCCGGTGTCCATCCATCAGGCGGTTCAAACCTTCTTTCGCACCATAAATCACTTCACGGTCCGACTCATTATACGGGTCTATAAAATCACGTCCGGTACAGACGGAGCCTAATAAAGCGAAAGAAAATTTATCTCCTTTTTTTAATGAAATAGCGATTCGGTTGGTTCCGTCATATTGTTGCTGCAGGTTTGGATTTTTATCATAAATAAAAGCGGAAGAAGCTGACACTTTCTGTTCACGGTATTTGGACAAAGCCCAGGTACGTACTATTTTCAGTTCGTTTCCATCGACATTCACACTCACCTGTTTCGAACCGGAATTCTTATATTCATCAGGTACTTCAATGGGATTTTCCACTGATAAATACATATCTTCCAATGCAGCCACCTCTACACGCACCAGTCCCGCATAAGGCATATTCCTTAAGGCACAGATACTATAAGAGATATCCGCTTTTCCACCATAAGTGAAATGCGTATCGTGCGTGGCGGCTTTCATATCTATGCACTGTCCCCATCCCGAGATATTATCACCACTCACTCCCTGTCCATCAATCTGCATTTGCAAATTAAACGGGTTGATTCCTCGCAACACACGGCTCACATCTTGGGGAGCGGCAGCATCAAATACATGATTCAACATGACATGACGAACCGAGAAAGGTTCTTTCCACGGTAATATACCGATACCGCCATTCGCTACTGCTGCGCCATAATAAGTTCCTTGATAATCAACAGCCTGTATTTTCCACAAACTTTCTTGTCCGTTTGCCTTTATAGCCAAAACTGATACCAGACAAAAAAATACGATAAATAAATTCTTCATATAATAGCATATTTAATTAGTTAACGACATTTTCTACTCAAAAGTAAACCGCTACTCCTTTACATTCGTAAAGTCCTTTGGCAACACTCCGAACTGCTTCTGGAAACATTTTGCAAAGTAGGACGGTGAATTAAATCCTACCATATAGCAGATTTCATTGACCCTGTTTTCACCCTCTTTCAGCAGTTGGGCAGCCTTTTTCAGACGCTCCAGACGAAGGAACTCATTCGGACTGAGATCCAGCACTCCTTTAATTTTCCGATAGAAGTTAGAACGGCTCATATTCAGGTTATCCGCCATGTCATCCATACTAAACTCCGGATTGGCATAGTTCACCCTGATAACCTCGTTCAGTTTCTTGATAAACTCTTCATCGGCTTTCGTCAATGCCATTGTATTAGCGGCTATAAAAGGAGATTCCGCAAAAGCCTGGCGCAGCTTCTCCCTGTTCTGAATAAGATTGGAAGCGCACGCCTGCAAATATTCCACAGAGAAGGGTTTTTCAATATAGGCATCCGCGCCCAGTTCCATTCCCTCTATCTTCGATTGTATATTAGTCTTCGCGGTCAGCAGTATGATAGGAATATGGCTGTAATTCAAATCCGACTTAATCGTCTTGCACAGTTCGAAGCCATCCATTACAGGCATCACGACATCACTTATCATCAGATTCACATAATTGCCGTCCAGTACACGCAATGCTTCCGCGCCATTGGTAGCTGTCAGCACCGTGTAATCTTTCGACAGTTGGCGAACCACAAAGGCAAGCATATCCGGATTATCTTCCGCTACCAACACAGTCGGGCGGTTATCCTTCTCTACTGCTTGTTCCGCAGGAGCTTCGTTTATCTTGTCAGTTCCCGCTTCCACTTCCGTTGTCAAGGTGATTGTCGTATCCTGTACTATCGGCAAAGTCATACAGAAAGTATTATTCTCCTCCCCTTTTCCCATAGTCAAAGTCCCCTGATGCAGTTCGGCAAGCGAGCGGGAGAGAGCCAGCCCGATGCCGGTTCCGGTAGTCACTTTTCCATCCTCCTGCTCGTTGAAACGAACAAAAGGCTTGAATATCTCCTCTTTCATTGCATCAGGAATGATTACTCCGTCGTTCACCGTGCAGATACGGAATGAATTGCCTCCGTCCGTATCCGGCACTGCCAGCGATATATGCACGTAACTTTCCGCATATTTCACCCCATTGTTCAGCAAATTGCTGATGATTTTCGTAAATGCTTCCTGATTGATATGAGCATAAAAATCCTTTTCCGGCATCTGCAAAACAAAATCCAACCCTTTCTGCTTGGCAAGGGAAGTAAAGCGTTTATGAGTTTCTTTCAAGATTTCGGTAACATTACATTCAGTAAAGTTCAGTCGGAATCCCTGTCTCTCCGTCTTGCGGAAATCAAGCAACTGATTGGTCAGGTTCAATAACCGCTCCGTATTCTGCTTCATGACGTTCAAGTCCTCGCGGGTTTCCGTATCCACTTGCTTCTTTAGTATGATATTTTCCAACGGACCTTTAATCAATGTCAACGGAGTACGTATCTCATGGGCCACATTCGTAAAAAAGTCAATCTTCGCATTATATACTTCGCGTTCCTTTTCCTGTTCGAATTTCTCCATCTGCCGACGATGCTTCCTGTTGCTGCGTCTCTTGAAATACATAACCGTATACAGAGAACAACCTATAATCAGCAAAGCATACACGATATAAGCCCAAACGGAAAGATAGAAAGGCGGAAGAATATGTACTTTCAGGGATATTCCCTCTTCATTCCATACCCCGTCGCTATTAGAGACTTTCACCCGGAAAGTGTAATTGCCATACCGCAGGTTGGAGTAAGTGACGATAGGGCTCTCGCCTACTGTCAGCCAGTCTGCATCAAAACCGTCCAGCTTATACATTATCCTGCTCATTCTCGGAGCCTGGAAGTCCAGTGCCGCCACACGGAAAGAGAAAGAGTTCTGACTGGATTGAAGTACAAGTTCGTCGGAAAAGGTGATGCTCTTCTCCAACGGAGAACCCGGTTCGCCTACATACACTTCCTTGCCAAAGAGCAGAAAATCAGTAATCACGATAGACGGAAGCGACTTGTTCTCTGAAAAGTTCTTGGGATTGAAAGCCACAAAGCCATCGATACTTCCCAGATAGATCGTACCGTCTTCCGTTTCAAAACTTGAACGATAATTGAACTGGTCGCCCAGCAAACCGTTGGAAGTGGTATATACTTTCATAGCTCCGGTGGTAGGCTGGAAACATACCAAACCATTATTGGTTGTCAGCCAGAAAAGCCCTTCTTTATCTTCCACAATCTGATAAACGACGTCGTTTGGCAATCCGTCCGCCAGATTATAACTGGTGAAGGTTTCCGTCTCCGGATGGAACAAACAGAAGCCGCCACCCTGCGTCGTGAGCCAGACCTGCCGGTGGGAATCCTCGAAGACACTCACTACCTTGTCGTAAGGAAGGCTTTTCGGATTGCTTTCATCATGCAGGTAATTCTTCCATTTCTTCTCACTCACATTATAACAGTAAGCACCGTTTGCATAAGTTGCCAGCCAAAGGTTTCCGCTGGAGTCTTCTTTGATGTCATATATAAACCGGCCGTTCAGTTCCGGAATCCGGTCAAAATCGTCGGACTGCTCATTATAACGCAGCAGGCCGAATAATGTGCCCAAATAAATATCTCCCGTCGTTGTCCGGCAAATGGAGAAAACACTATTATCTATCAACGAACGCGGCGAATCTGTTTTCCGGTATGTTTTCACAATAGCTCCCGTGTGTGTGTCCACCACTTTCACCCCTTTCGAGAAAGTGCCTACCCAAAGATGGTCGCCAATCAGGCACAATCCGTGCACGTTCGTAAAGGCATTGCTTGGCGTGAAGAAAGAGAAAGTTTTGGTCTTCGGGTTAAAGCGGTTCAGGCCACCGTCTTCCGTGCCAATCCACAGGACTCCCTGATTATCCTGGCAGAATTCACGTACCCGCTTTCCCTGCAGCCCGTTTTCTGTCCCTTTCGGATAATACTTCTCAAAATTCGTATAGAAACGGGGATAATAGTTTACACCACCGAAATAAGAACCAATCCAGATACCACCTTCACGATCCTTGCACAGCGAATAAATAGCATTATCGGACAAGGAGTAAGGGTCATTGATCGAACTGCGCAAGTGAACAAATTTCCCCAGCCGGAGATTATAAATATAAAGTCCTGACTCTGCGCCAATCCACAGCTCATTGTCGGAAGCCATCAGCAGTTCACGACAAAATACAGATTCCCCGTTCTCATCTGCCAAGAGCAAATCATGCAATTTGTTTGAGGTCAGGTTCAGTTCCTTCACTCCACCTTTCAAAGAGCCGACATACAGACAGTTGTATGCCCCTTTCGCAAGACTTATCACTACATCGTTCGCATAGGTTTCTTTATTATCTATCGGAGAGCGATAAGGATGGAGCGTTTTCAAGCGGTCTTTCGAATAGAAAAGACCGTCACCGTAACAGCCTATCCAAAGGGTTCCGCTATTATCAAAGGCGAAAGTCTGCACATTAGTGGTAAGAAAAGAGAAATTCTCTAACGTATAGTTCCGAAGTTTCTCTTTTTCCAGTTCATAGCAGAAGAGACCTTGAGATTCTACCGCCACCCAGACACAACCTTGATTGTCGCCGGAGATTGCAGTTACAGTATGTTCTATTTTCGTATTTTCCGCACTCAGTTCCGTGAAATGCTCAAAGAAGTCCTTTTCCGGATAATAAATATAAAGCCCCACATCCGTGCCTACCCAGATATTTCCTTTCTCGTCTTCATAAAGCGCTGTGATGAAATTGTTGCCGATACTTCGTTGGCTACGGTCATCGTGCTTGAATTTACGGAACGACAAGCCGTCATACCGATTCAATCCATCCTTCGTACCGAACCACATAAACCCTTGCTTATCCTGCAGAATCGTATTGACTGTATTTTGGGATAACCCGTTCTGCACGCTCAGGTTTTTGAAATAATAATGCTCGTCCGCCACTTGTGCATGACAGCTTATCTGGTAGCAAATAAAACAGAATAAAAGTGTCAGTGCTTTTTTCATAACATACGTGTTTTCTATCTTCCCGTTTGAGTTACCAAATGTAGGCAAAATAACAACGGGAAGATGATAAATACGTCCCAATGAATGAAAAAATAGTCTTATTTCTCTATTCTGATACGTGCGTCAACTGCCACAACCGCCTTTTCTGTAGCCAAAAGCGGGTTTATATCCATTTCTTTAATCTCTGTCGCAAAGCGGAGCAAGGTAGAAAGACGGACTATAATTTCAGCAAATTTATCTTCATTCACCCCCTTTTGTCCACGTGTCCCCTGTATGATTTTATAAGCCCTCAGCGAATGAATCATCGAATAAGCCTCTTCATAAGAAAGTGGGGCCAAACCTGAAGAGACATCCTTCAGCACTTCCACAAAAATACCTCCCAGACCACAAAGGACCACATGCCCGAACTTCTCCTCATATTTCGCTCCAATGAAAAGTTCCGTACCTTTCAGCATTGGCTGTACCATGATTGCTTTCGCATCAGCTATTTGCATCATACGGTCAAACTCCAGAGACAAATGTTGTTCACTCTTGATATTCAACACGACCCCGCCAACATCCGATTTATGCACAGGTCCAACGACTTTTGCCACCACCGGAAATCCGCAACGACGGGCAAAAGCCACCACTTCTTCCTTATTATCCGACACAAATTCATCTACAAGCGGAATACCGGCTGCATGAAGCAAAGCCTGTACATGATGAGGCGCGATATATCCGTCATCCGGAATAGAATCAATGATCCGCCGAATTCTCGGAACATCCACTCCGAACAGTTCTATTTCAGGAACTGCTGGTTTAGGAGCATTCACAATGCGGGAAAGAGCAGTCCCTAATGTGACCTCATCCGAAAAGTTCACGTGACCTTTAGCAAGGAACGCTGCCACTTCCGCTCCGGCTGTATTGATGGAAGGAAGTATCGGGAAAATCGGCTTACTGCAAACCTGCATTTTCTCATGAAGCACATCGTACATCTCGAACATAGTGACTAGTCCCGGAGTTCCAAAAATGGCCATCACAGCATCTATATTCTCAAATTTCTCTTCACAATAGTCAATACAAAGACGCAGATGTTCCGGGGTTCCCGTAGCAAGAATATCAATCGGATTACCGACAGCAGCTCCCGGAAAGAGTTGCGCTTTCAGTTCTTCTGCCAGGTTACCTTCTAACTTCGGCACATTCAGCCCCCCCTTGCTCAACGCATCCGTCAGCATTACTCCGGGACCTCCGGCATGAGTGATAATCGCAAAATTCTTTCCCTTCAGTTCGGGCAAGGTAAACACACAACCGACGGTAGTCAGCTCCTCACGTGAAAAGCAACGTACAATTCCCGCTTTACGAAACAAAGCCTCAACAGCAGAATCCGAACTAGCAATAGCTCCCGTATGCGAAGAAGCCGCACGGCTTCCACTTTCCGAGCTTCCCGCCTTAATCGCTGCAATCTTACACCCTTTTCTTATCAATGAAGAAGCATGGAACAATAATCGGTCCGGATTTTGGATACTTTCAATATAGAGCAATTTGATTCGTGAATCATTTTCAGAATCGAAGTTCTCATCCATAAACTGTAATACATCCTCCACCCCAATCTGTTTGGCGTTTCCTACCGACCATACAGAGTTGAACTGCAATCCTTTAGTCACCGCGCTTTCCAAAATGAATACGGCTGTAGCACCCGAACTGGAGATAAGATCCACTCCTTTCGGATTTAAATTTGGAATTGGTTGACTGAACACACTATGGTGCCAAGTATTCATCAATCCGATGCAGTTAGGTCCTATCAACGACGCGCCATATTTGTTTACAGTTTCCAGAATACGTTCTTCCAACAATGCCCCCTCATGAGTCTCCTCACCAAAGCCGGCAGAAAGTATGATAAAAGCCCGGGTATGCTTCCGACCAGCCAATGTTTCTACAATGCCAGGACACATTGAAGCAGGAACCGCCAATACCGCAAGGTCCGTATCAGGCACGTCCTGCACATCAGCAAAAGCAGGAACTCCCTGCACTTCTTTCTCTTTTGGGTTCACAGCCCGAAGTTCTCCCTGATAACCGCCGTTTATCAGGTTCTTTAATATTGCGCCACCCGGCTTATGTACATTATTCGAAGCCCCTACTACAACAATGCTCTCAGGGCGCAGCAACTGGGTTGTTATCATATCATGCTCTAATTTTCGTTTAACTTGAATACAAATATATTCTTTCTTACGAGAAAAAAGAAAGAAAAGTCATTATCTTTGCACATTACAAAGCTGAAAACAATAAAATCACACGATACAATGGAAAAGAAATTCAAAAGAACCACCGTCACATCGGCATTGCCCTATGCGAACGGACCTGTCCACATCGGTCATCTGGCCGGTGTATACGTACCCGCAGATATTTATGTACGCTATCTGCGCCTGAAAAAAGAAGATGTATTATTCATCGGCGGTTCGGACGAACACGGAGTGCCTATCACGATCCGTGCCAAGAAGGAAGGAATCACCCCGCAGGATGTAGTAGACCGTTACCATTCCTTGATTAAAAAGTCATTCGAGGAATTCGGAATCTCATTCGACGTGTATAGCCGCACCAGTTCACCGACCCATCACCAACTGGCTTCGGACTTCTTCAAAACATTGTACGACAAAGGAGAATTTATCGAAAAAACGTCCGAACAATACTACGATGAAGAAGCTAAAACATTCCTCGCCGACCGTTATATCACCGGAGAATGTCCTCACTGCCACTCGGAAGGAGCATACGGCGACCAATGTGAGAAATGCGGTACTTCACTCTCTCCGACAGATCTTATTAATCCGAAAAGCGCCATCAGCGGGAGCAAGCCGGTAATGAAAGAAACCAAGCACTGGTATCTTCCCCTCGACAAACATGAGGCATGGCTGCGCAAATGGATTCTGGAAGATCATAAAGAATGGCGTCCCAACGTATACGGTCAATGCAAAAGCTGGCTCGACATGGGCTTGCAGCCACGTGCCGTAAGCCGCGACCTCGATTGGGGAATCCCCGTTCCCGTAGAAGGAGCAGAAGGAAAAGTTTTGTACGTATGGTTTGACGCGCCTATCGGATACATTTCCAATACCAAAGAACTGCTTCCCGATAGTTGGGAAACATGGTGGAAAGATCCTGAAACCCGTTTGATTCACTTCATCGGCAAGGACAACATCGTATTCCATTGCATCGTATTCCCTGCAATGCTGAAAGCTGAAGGCAGTTACATTCTGCCGGACAACGTGCCGAGCAACGAATTCCTAAACCTGGAAGGAGATAAAATTTCCACTTCCCGCAATTGGGCTGTATGGCTGCACGAATACCTGGCCGATTTTCCCGGAAAGCAAGACGTACTCCGCTATGTACTGACCGCCAATGCACCGGAAACAAAAGACAATGACTTCACCTGGAAAGACTTCCAGGCACGCAACAATAACGAACTGGTCGCTGTATATGGCAACTTTGTGAATCGTGCTATGGTACTTACCCAAAAGTACTTTGACGGAAAAGTACCTGCACAGGGCGAATTGACTGACTATGACAAGGAAACTCTGAAAGAATTCGCAGACGTAAAAGCAGAAGTAGAAAAACTGCTCGACATTTTCAAATTCCGCGATGCACAGAAAGAAGCCATGAATCTGGCACGTATCGGTAACAAATATCTGGCCGACACAGAACCGTGGAAATTGGCCAAAACAGATATGGAGCGTGTAGGCACTATCTTAAACATTTCCCTACAGCTGGTTGCCAACCTCGCCATCGCTTTTGATCCGTTCCTGCCGTTCAGTTCGGAGAAACTCCGTAAGATGCTGAATATGGACACATTCGAATGGGCTGAACTAGGAAAAGACAATCTGCTGCCCGTAGGCCATCAGTTGAATAAGCCGGAACTGCTGTTTGAAAAGATCGAAGACGCTACTATCGAAGCACAAGTACAGAAGTTGCTTGATACTAAAAAAGCAAACGAAGAAGCAAACTACAAAGCCAATCCGATTCGTCCGAACATCGAATTCGATGATTTCACGAAATTGGATATCCGTGTAGGTACTATCCTCGAATGCCAGAAAGTACCAAAGGCAGATAAGTTGTTGCAATTCAAAATCGATGACGGACTGGAAACACGTACTATCGTATCGGGCATTGCCAAACACTATCAACCGGAAGAACTGGCAGGCAAACAGGTTTGCTTCATCGCCAATCTTGCCCCGCGCAAACTGAAAGGTATCGTCAGCGAAGGAATGATTCTGAGCGCCGAAAATAATGATGGCAGTTTGGCTGTTATTATGCCGGGACGGGAGGTAAAGCCGGGCAGCGAAGTAAAATAAAAAAATGGGTGAAGAGCAATCACTGAGACAAAAGACAGCCAAAGGATTATTTTGGGGAGGACTCAGCAACAGCTTACAGCAGTTGCTGGGGCTTCTTTTCGGAATTGTTCTGGCTCGTTTGTTGTCACGCTCCGATTATGGCATGATCGGTATGCTGACCATCTTTTCAACGATAGCCAACATCCTACAGGAAAGCGGTTTCATCTCCGCTTTGGTCAACCGTAAAAATGCTTCGGACAAAGATTACAATGCCGTATTCTGGTTTAGTGTTTCTTGTAGCGCCATCTTATATATATTGCTCTACCTGTCGGCTCCACTGATTGCCGAGTTTTACCGTACGCCGGAATTAGTCCCCCTTTCCCGACTGACTTTCCTAAGTTTTTTTATCGCTAGTTTAGGGATCGCTCCACGCGCCATCCTTTTCCGCAACCTCAAAGTGAAAGAAAATACGATTATTTCCCTTTCCTCACTTACATTATCCGGTATTACAGCAATAGTCCTTGCCGTAAATGGATTTGCCTATTGGGGCATAGCCATACAATCACTTGTATACGTAGCAGTTGTCGTTATACTCAATTGGTACTTCGCCAAATGGATGCCTAGCTTCCATTTCGACTTTTCTCCTATAAAAGAGATGTTCGGTTTTAGTAGTAAAATGTTAATTACCAACATATTCATGACTATCAACAACAATCTGTTCTCCGTACTATTAGGGAAATTCTATACCAAGCAGGCAGTAGGAGATTTCAGCCAAGCAAACAAATGGAATAACATGGGACATTCCTTAATCACAGGAATGATTAACGGAGTAGCCCAGCCCGTATTAGCAAGCATAACGGAAGACACCCAGCGTCAGGTAGCCGTATTCCGTAAAATGCTGCGCTTCACCGCATTTATCTCTTTCCCTGCCATGTTCGGCCTCAGCATTGTATCCAAAGAGTTCATCGTGATTACCATTACTGACAAATGGCTCGTTTCCGCCCAAATGATGCAGTTGCTCTGTATCTGGGGTGCGTTTATCCCTATTAATAACCTGTTCTCAAACCTGTTGGTCAGCCGGGGACGTTCTTCCGTGTTTATGTTCTGCAATATCACACTCAGCATTTTGCAACTTATCACAGCATGTCTCAGCTATCCTTATGGTATCACAATGATGATTTATCTGTTCATTACCATCAATATCTTATGGTTTTTTGTCTGGTATTTCTTCGTCAAAAGAGAAATACCTTTGACTCTATCCTGTGTACTCAAGGATATCGCTCCTTATTTCTTATTAGCAGCCACATTGACTGCCTCCGCTTATTATATCACTCTCGGAATCCGGAATCTATATTTATCCTTACTAATAAAAATAGTGCTGGTAGTATCTTTGTACGCTCTGATTTTATGGAAATTACAATCCGTGATATTCCGTGAGTGTATTGAATTTATAAGAAAGAAAATCTAAACACGAAGTATTTGCAGGGGAATATCTCCTAATTGGGCAGCCAGTTCCGAAAAAGAACTGCCTGAAGATCCATAAATCTTTTGAGTGCGTGACAGTGTATACATATCGGCTACAGCATCCTTAATTCCGGAAATCGAGCCACGATCAGAAACCGTCTCAGCCGTATGCACCCTGCTACCATAACGATTGCGTAACTGCTGTTTCACCTCTTCCGAATCAGTTGCCAGATAGATACACAAATCATCATACATATCACTTTCTTTGTCCAACTGTGTAAAAAACAAATCCAATGGACTTTGACGGATGGCTACCGTATGATCTGCACGACGAATATGTACACCTACCGTGTGCTTGGAAAAGTGACAAAAACGGCGTTCGACTTCCTCACAAACGGAAGCGACAGGGTGAAACAAAGAACGAAGTAAATTTGTACTGTAATTCACAAACTGGTCACAAGTAGCAATATACAACCGTCCACTTTGAGATGCCCACTCTTCCAGCTCCGACTCCTTATAACAAAGAGCACGTACGTCCCTTTCATACAGACAATCCTCAAACAACAATTTCTGAAAAAGTCTCGGAAGATAAAAATTACGCCTGCGAGGACGGTCATACATAAGCAAATGTTTGCAAGAAGTCTCCGAAAAGGATATATTCATCAACTCCGGTTCCTCAAACACTTTGAAAAAGGGAGCATTCAGTCCCCAATCACGGAACCATAGTACTTCCAACTTTCTCCTTACTCTATATGTCAAGGTAACGGCAGAAGCTACAGCGCGCATACGATTAGCTAATCCTCCCACCGGCACTAATATAATCTTTTCCATAATCATATATTCATTTCCAACACAAAAGTAAACAAGTTTATTATTCTTTGGCTATTTTTGCAGACAGTATTTACACAAATTCAAAAATATGAATATTAATCCGAGCTCACCGGTTTCCATTTCAGTCGTTATGTGTACCTATAACGGAGATAAATATCTTGAACAGCAAATAGATTCTATATTGTGCCAGACCTATCCCATCCATGAACTGATCATACAAGACGATTGTTCTACCGATCGTACAGTAACAATTATTGAAGCATATCAAAAACGAGACCCACGTGTCAAACTCTATATTAACGAGGCACCACTAGGATTCAATTACAATTTTTCATCCGCCTTCGCCAAAGCTGAAGGTGAATATATCGCCTCTTCCGACCAAGATGATATCTGGCGACCGGATAAGATAGAGATTCTGATGAACCACGCAACAAATCATTCTCTACTTTTTCATAACTCTTACCTATTCACCACGGATATTCAACAGACCATGGGGAAAAAAAACAAATCTAATGTACTTTACAACGAGCTTTATCTATTAATGAAACCATATGTCCCGGGACACGAATGTTTCTTCCACCGCAATATCCTACCCATTTTCCAGCAAGCTGTGAAACAAGAGAATAACATCTCCTATGACTCCTTGCTAATGTTGGCTGCCGTTGTCTCCGGACCAATAGAGTTCATTGACGAAGGACTGGTCTATTGGCGTAGACATCCTCAAGCCACTTCCTACCATACGGAACAAAAATACAATGCATGGGAAGGACTACAAACTGCTCTGAAAAGCCTAAGCAACCACTCACAGCGCAATGTTACAAAAAGATATTTTCAAGCTGTCAGCAACTATCCATTCAGGCAGAAATATACCATCCGAACAATTCGGTATATGAAGACAGGCAGTATTGTTGGAATTCTGAAAGCCTGTTGCGTCTGTTGCATTCAGCATAAACAACTTTATCCCCATACACGTTTTTTGCAATCATGCATCAAGTCTTTTTTCACTCCCTTGTATTTTATCCGAGATTGTAGTAAATTTGCCATCCATTAATGACTTAGGAATATGATAACATTTACTGTATTTCCGCGTTTAAGGCAAAACCCTAACGAAAAAAACAATCCCTATATAGAGAATTTCATCGCTTCCTTGAACCGTGAAGGAGAAAGTACTGTTATCAATCCTCCACACCGAAACCCGCTTCTTAGCATATTGCCTCCCAAACGATGGGGAGACGTGATTATCTTCAATTGGTTTGAAAGTATTCCTGATTTCAAATACGGACTTTTACAAGCTGTCACGGCAATCTGTTTCGTAACAGTACTCAAATTGGCAAAGAAGAAAATCGTATGGGTACTGCACAACAAAAAACCACACAATGACGGGTATACAGGCATGAAAAAATTCCTCATGCGTTTCATCGTCCGGAAAGCAGATTTAATACTTACACACGCTACCGAAGGGCAGGAAATCATCCGGCAGAGATATCCGCAAGCCAGCGGAAAAGTTCATTTTCTGCACCATCCTACCATCAATCGACTTCCCCGACAGTTACCTGCCGAGAATAATATTCTTTATGATTTGCTGATATGGGGTACTATCTCACGCTATAAAGGTATACATGAATATCTTTCATACCTACGTAACCATCCGGAGCAACACCCCAATGTCTGCATTATCGGACGATGTGCCTCCGCCTCTTTGTTGAAAGAATTGCAGGACAAAGCACCTGATTATGTCAAAATCATCCCTGAAAGTCCATCGTTTGAAAAGCTAAGTAATTACGTAGCCTGCTCCCGTTTTGTACTCATTCCTTACTGTCCTGATTCTGTATTAAGTTCGGGAGTATTAATGGATTCCCTTTCTTTCGGGGCAAAGGTAATAGGACCAGCCACCGGATCATTCATCGATTACAGCCACAACAGTCTATTAAACGTCCACACATTTAAAAGTCTGGATGATATTGCCGTCATCCTCTCAGACTATAAAAAAGAAAAAGCCTCACTAGTTGGATATAGGCAATTTCTCGATGAAAACGCTTGGCAGTACTTCGGCAGCAAAATTATTGAACTAGTAACAAAAACCAAATAACATAATGACAAAATACGCTCCCATATTGCTGTTCGTGTACAATCGTCCGGAACATTTAAAACAAACGATGGAGACACTTCAAAACAACACACTCGCTGCCGAAAGTGAGCTCTACATCTATTCCGATGCAGCCCGCAAGGACACAGACGAGGCAGCTGTAGCTGAAGTCCGCAACTATATCCATAAGATAACAGGATTTAAGAGCATCACCCTCATCGAACGGGAAAAGAACTGGGGACTTGCGCGTAATATCATTGACGGAGTTACCACACAAGTCAACCGCTTCGGGCGGGTTATCGTAATGGAAGACGACTTGATTACAGCACCTTACTTCCTACAATTTATGAACGATGCACTTGAGACTTACAAAGACGAGCCACGCGTCGGTCACATACAAGCTTGTGATTTCACCAACGACCCTTCCCTGCCCGATACATTTCTTATCAAGTTTACCGGAAGTTGGGGGTGGGCTACTTGGGACAGAGCATGGAAATATTTCAATCCCGACGGGAAAGAGCTGCTCCGCCAATTGGAAGAACGTAACCTCACACGGAGATTTGACCTCAACGGGAATTATCCTTTCACACGAATGCTGAGGCGCCAAATCGAGGGAAAAAACAATTCATGGGCCATCCGCTGGAATGCCAGCCTGTTTTTAGCAGATATCCTCTCGTTAAACACCGGACGTTCACTTATTCAGAACATCGGTTTCGATGGAAGCGGCACCAACTGCGGTGGTGGAGGTTTATACAGTTCCACCTTATGGATGAAACCGCTCCCAATAGAAAAATGGTCGCCAATAGAAGAAAATGAAAAAGCTAGAGAAGCATTCGCACGCTATTACCACCGCACAAATTGCTTTATGGCCAAAGCGATTCGACGAATTAAACGTACCTTGAAAGGAGACTTCGGCGCATGAAAATATACTATTATCACACACGCCCCATACAAGAAGCATTGGACGAATGGAAGAACCATTTACACCCCGGACATATATTATATGGGCTCACTCATTTCAGTAAACACGGTATTCACCCGATACTCCACCATTACCGTCATTTCGCATCCCGTATACGGTTCTCACTCTACAATTTCTTTGAAATCATACGTTGCAAAGAACCGTATGACCTTTTGTATGGTACCTCCTTTTACGGACTAGAGCTTATTATCTTCTTACGTGCGTTCGGATTGTACCGCAAACCCATTGCTATCTGGCACCATCAAGCCGTAGTCCGAAACTCCAACAAACTGAAGAATTTGATTTCCCGCTTTTATTATAGAGGTATCGATCAAATGTTCTTTTTCAGTCAGACGTTAATTGAGGACTCTTTAAAATCAGGCAAAGTCAACGCCGGTCAGTTGCACCTTATACATTGGGGAGCCGACCTTGATTTCTATGACTATCTGAGACAGCACCTTCCAACCGCAAACGAAGAAGAACCGGAAAAGACGTTTATCACTACTGGGAAAGAGAATCGTGACTTCACCACCTTGCTAAAAGCATTTGCCGAAACAGGGCTTCCCCTTGATGTGTTTACCACACCTGCCGCCGGAGACAAGAACTATGAGCTTTTACTAAAAAAATATATACCATATACCAACATACGGATACATTTCACGGGCGGTATCATCCCACACAAGCTCGCCACAGAAGTAGCACATTCAAAAGTAGTAGTCATCTGCTGCCTTGACAACCCCTACACCGTGGGACTCACCACACTGGTAGAAGCTTTTGCATTAGGACTCCCGGTGATTTGCTCACGTAATCCTAAATTTCAAATGGACATTGAAAAAGAAAGAGCAGGTATCTATGTAGACTATAATGATACGGAAGGATGGAAACAAGCCATCCGTTACCTCTACACCCATCCTGAAGAAGCACAGCAAATGGGAGCCAACGGTCGGAAACTGGCAGAACGGGAATATAATTTAGAACATTACAGCCGCGAATTATCGCAAATCTTAACTACTACGGTAAAAACTTATCGCAAGCAACCATAGATTTGCAACGAAAAGCGTACATTTGCATAAACTTTTATGCGCATGAGAGTACTAATCATCAATACTTCAGAACGAATGGGCGGTGCGGCTATCGCAGCAAACCGTCTGATGGAATCGCTCAACGGTGCCGGAATAGACACCGGGATGTTGGTACTGCACAAAACGAGCCACTCCGATAAAGTACATACCGTCGGTAAGTCTTGGCAAAGAAAGTTCACGTTTATCTGGGAACGTCTCATTATTTGGGCAAATAATCTTTTCAGCCGGAAGAATCTTTTTAGGGTATCCATTGCCAATACGGGGTTCGATGTCACCCGGCTTCCGGTTTTCAAAGAGGCAGATATCATTCACTTGCATTGGGTCAATCAGGGCATGCTGTCCTTGCACAATATTCAACAAGTCATCACCTCCGGCAAACCTGTTGTTTGGACGATGCATGACATGTGGGAATGTACCTCCATCTGCCATTATTCCTACTCTTGCGAATCATTCAAAAACGAATGCGGAAACTGCCACTTTCTCCGTTTTCCCGGGAACAACGACTTGTCTCACCGCGTCTTCAAGAAAAAACAGAGCATACTCTCTCCGGCAAGAATAAATATCGTTACAGTAAGTAATTGGCTCGCCTCACAAGTACGCCAAAGCACACTACTCAAAGGAAAGCCGGTCACAGTGATACCGAATACGCTTTCACTGAGCAACTTCCGGATACTTAATAAAGTAGAATGCCGACAAGCATTATCTCTTCCTGACAAACGGATTATCGTGTTCGGGGCTGCCCGTATTGATGATCCGATAAAAGGATTCCCAACGTTGATGGAGGCCATTCGCCTTTTAATCCGACGAAAAGACTTTCGGAGTAAAGAGTTGCACCTCCTACTATTCGGAAGAATCAAATACCCCCTGCAGGTGCTCCCGTCTATTCCGGTCAGTCATACCTACATGGGCTGGGTAAGCCAAGCGGAGGAGCTTTCTCAAATCTATTCGGCAGCCGATGTCGCAGTGTCCGCCTCGCTCTACGAAACCTTCGGACAAACACTGATTGAAGCCCAGTCTTGCGGTTGCCTGCCTGTTTCGTTCGGCAACAGCGGACAAGCAGACATCATCCGCCATAAGGAGAATGGATACTTAGCTGACTATCAGTCGGCGGAAAGTCTGGCCGACGGAATAAAATGGGGACTTACCGAAGGGAAAGAACGGGTGTCACCGGAAGCAATGAGAAACGAAGTAATGACTAAATATTCGGGCAAGGTGGTAGCCGGACAATATATCAATCTGTATACAAGCCTGTTGGCAAGCAAACTTTAGAAAATGAGAATACTGATTATTAATACTTCTGAGAAGATGGGCGGTCCGGCCGTTGCGGCAAGCCGTCTGATGGAATCGCTGAAAAACAACGGTATCAAAGCTAAAATGTTGGTACGTGACAAACAGACCGACCAGATTAGTGTTGTCGGGTTGAACAGAAGCTGGTTGCAAGTATGGAAATTCATGTGGGAACGTCTTGTCATCTGGAGTGCCAACCGTTTTCACCGGAATCATATGTTTGATGTAGATATAGCGAATACCGGCACGGACATTACGTCACTTCCGGAGTTCCGTCAGGCGGATGTCATCCACCTTCACTGGGTCAATCAGGGAATGCTCTCATTGAAAGATATCCGAAAGATATTGTCATCCGGCAAGCCTGTAGTATGGACAATGCATGATATGTGGCCTTGTACCGGTATCTGCCACTATGCACGGGAATGTACCAAATACCAGAAGGAATGCCATCACTGCCCCTATATATATAAGGAAGGAGGCCGGAAGGATCTGTCATATCGCACTTTCCGCAACAAACAAGAACTTTATGCTCATGCCCCGATTCATTTCGTCACTTGCAGTCATTGGCTGAAAGAACAAGCACAAAGTAGTGCATTGCTTGCAGGAAAAGAGATTGTCAATATTCCGAACGCCATTAACACGAATCTCTTCAAACCACAAAAGAAGGAGGAGGCACGTACGAAATGTATGTTGCCGCAAAACAAAAAACTAATTCTGTTCGGTTCGGTAAAGATTACCGATAAGCGGAAAGGAGTCGAATATTTAATTGAGTCCTGCAAAATGCTGGCAGAAAAGCATCCGGAATGGAAAGATTCATTGGAGGTAGTTGCATTCGGCAACCAATCCCAACAGTTACAGGCTCTGCTTCCCTTTCGTGTACACTCACTTCCTTACATCAAGAATGAGCATGAATTAGTGAATATATACAACTCAGTAGATATTTTCGCCATCCCGTCGCTGGAAGAGAATCTGCCCAACATGATTATGGAAGCGATGGCATGCGGAGTGCCGTGCGTAGGGTTCAATGTAGGCGGCATTCCCGAAATGATAGACCATCTGCACAATGGCTACGTGGCACAATACAAGTCTTCGGAAGATTTTGCCAACGGCATTCACTGGATATTGACAGAACCGGAATACAGCGAACTCTCAGAACAAGCCCGCCGCAAGGTATTGGGCAACTATTCGGAGAGTATCGTTGCCAAAAGATATACGGATATCTATAACAAAATAACAGGAAAATATGCATAGCGTCCATCCCACCCCGAAATTCTCAATCATCACGGTAACATACAACGCTGAGAAGGTATTGGAGGACACCATTCTAAGTGTCATCTCACAAACCTATCATCACGTCGAATATATTATCGTAGACGGGGGATCTGAAGATAAGACCTTATCCATCATCGAACGGTACCGTTCGCGGATACACACTGTCGTCAGCGAGCCGGACAAAGGATTATATGACGCCATGAATAAAGGAATCTCTCTTGCCACCGGTGATTACCTTTGCTTTCTGAACGCAGGCGACTGCTTCCACGAAGATAATACATTACAGCAAATGATACATACCATCGTCGGCAACGAACTTCCCGATGTACTTTATGGAGAAACAGCCATCATAGACAAGAACGGTCATTTCCTACGTATGCGCAGGCTATCCGCTCCGGAAACTTTAACGTGGAAAAGCTTTAAACAAGGGATGTTGGTCTGCCATCAGGCATTCTTCCCCCGCCACACGTTGGTAGAGCCGTATGATTTGCAGTACCGCTTCTCCGCTGACTTCGACTGGTGCATCCGCATCATGAAGAAAGCGCATACCCTTCACAACACTCACCTGACAATCATTGACTATTTGGACGAGGGCATGACCACCCGGAACCGGAAAGCATCCCTCAAAGAGAGATTCCGCATTATGGCAGAGCATTATGGATGGATCAGTACCACGATACATCATGTATGGTTCGTGATCCGTGCAGTTACTCACCAATAGGCGAAGGCATATAAAGCATTACCTGGTCTAATATCACTCCTTCGTCCAATGCCTTGATTACCAATTTGTGGGACTTCTTTCCAGATATCGGAAGTCGAACTGTTCGAATGGCTTGATTGCGCAGCACGTTCTCTTTCCATTCTTCACTCCGTCCTTTCGTTTCATAAGAGATCACTTCAGGCTCTGCATCGTCTAACGATATTGAGAAACGTAGTTGATCTCCTCCCACAGGATGATTAGGCAATAAGCGGATGTCAACCTCTACCGAGTCTGTTTTCCTGTTGTCAAAAGAGAACATCAGTGCATCTCCCTTGTCAATGCCTGTCGCTTTGCTTTCATATCCCAGACCCTCACAAATAGCAGAAGTTCCTTTCCGTGCATTCAATGTATTCTTACCATTCGGGATATTTTTCCCATCCAATCCGTTCCATTTATAGATAGCTACACGCTCTTTCATCATCGGAGAAGTAGCCGTTTTTCTTTCCACGCGATTGAATACGGGGAGTTTTCGGGGTTGGAAATCCATCATGCGGTTCCACTTTCCATCTTCCAGTGAGTTATACTGTTTTGTCAATACTACAATGCTGTCATAGGCAAGATCACTTTTCTCCCAGTCCGCTTTTCCGTGGCGGGCTAATTGGGCATATAGCAATTTCCGGTTCATCTGTGTAGCAGCTTGCACCGGGTATTTCACCAATTCAAAATAGGCACTTTGTCTGCCGGATGGGATTTTCAAAGCTGCCCGTTCCACTGTCTCCGACAATTTATCATAAGCCTGCAAACGTCCGTTGATTTCTTTTTCACTCCATGGAAGATCTTTGACAACACGATAAACAGGATCTTTCTCCTCTTCCCTCGTATTTCCCATAAATTCAGGTTTACGAATATGGGCCAGACGATAGTGTTCCTGCATCACAGGTAATACTGCCTTTGCGCACAAAGCTCCCAATTCCCGTTCCAGCCAGTGTTTCAGATGAGAGGTCACTCCTTCCGAGGCCACAGCTTCTATATTCCAGGCCATATCCATAAACAACTCTATCTGATACTCGGCAGGCTTGATATCTCCGACATTCAGTATCCACATCTTCTGTATGCCTCGATCGTAAGCCAACTTCATTTGTTGGAAAATCAGATACGGGCTCATCGTACTCAACCAGAGATGGTCGTGCGGACGTCCCCAATAAGAAACATGATAATAGACTCCATTCCCTCCTTTACGTGCGCATTCTTCGGCCGTAGGAAAATGGCGGATATAGCCATAGTTATCGTCACACCACATCAATGTTACATCATCGGGCACCTGTAATCCGGCATGATAAATGTCGAGTACCTCTTTATAAGGGATAAAAACCTGCGGGACTTTAGCCACATCCTTATCAACATATTTTTCAATCAACCCGCGTTGATCTGCAAACACACGATCTATTACGGCCTTCTGTTCTTCCACCGTCTTCGCTCCCTGCATCTTGCCATCGTGTACACCACGCATACCCAACGTATAGAGTATTTCCTGATCTGCCACCTCTTTTACACGGTCTTCCCAGAATTTGTAAACAGCCGGAGCATTATTCACATAATCATAAGCCCCTTCCCCTCTTCGTTTCCACTCGCCGGCAGCGCTGCAAGCCATCGGTTCGCAATGGGAAGCACCGATGAAGATTCCATATTTCTTGGCAGCTTCCCGATTGCCTTTGGTCAGGAAGAAAGGAAGTGTACATTCGTGCATTGCAGGCCAATAGGTGTTGGCACGCAGACGAAGTAAGAGTTCGAAAATACGCTCGTTGGTACGCGGGCCTATCTCACCTTTCACTTTTGAAGGTTCATAGGTCCGACTGCTCCATGGCATCAAGCCCCAGTCTTCATCATTAATAAATATACCCCGATATTCCACCGAAGGAGCCTGAAGGCTTTGGAATTTAGAAGATAGCTTAAAAAGTTTCTTCTTTTCCGGAGTTACGTCCGCCCACCATTCCCAGGGAGAGACACCTAACAAACGGGATATTTCGAGTATTCCATAAGCCGTACCATGTTTGTCACTGCCGGTTACGATCAATTTACCCTCCGGAGAAACAGATAATAGAAAAGCCTGCTTCTTGCCTTTTAGCGCAGAAACATCTATGCCGGTCCGGCTGATAAGCTCACTCTGCCCCACCGTTCCTATCACAATTTCACCTGTTTTCTCATTCGCTTGGGTAGTCGACGACAATACTGTCTGAATATCACGCCCCAGCATTTCCAATGCGGTTCGTACAACCAGTTCTTCAGAAGGGCTGCAAGCGATGACAACTGTTTGACCGGAAGTCAAAACAAAATCCTTACTACGAATCGGTAAAGCAACTATCAAAAAGATGAAAAAAGGAAACAGAAGTTTATGTCTCATAGGTTCTATTATTTATAGAAGACAAAATTACAGGTTTGCAGAAAATGTACTATAGAATAGTGTACAATTTCATAGAATTCTGTCCGACCTATTCTCAAACTCCCAATAACTGTTTCAATTCAGCCACTCCTTCAGAAGCCCCCTTCTGAATCACATGTATCGGACGGGAAGTATGCGTATCTACCGGTTTCGGATCAATCAGATACACCTCTGCTCCTCCCGGTACATAATGAAGCAACCCCGCTGCAGGATATACATTAAGCGACGTACCGATAATAACGAAAATATCCGCCTTCTCCACATATTGGATGGCTGTCTCAATTTCCGGCACAGCTTCTCCAAACCATACGATAAAAGGTCGCAATTGAGTGCCGTCGTCGGCCTTGTCTCCCATCTTCACTTCATATTCTTCCGGTTTCAGCTCTTTTATGTAATGAGGATTATGAGGATCTCTACTGGAACACACTTTCGTCAGTTCGCCATGCAGATGAACGATACGGCTGCTCCCGGCACGTTCATGCAAGTTATCGATATTCTGTGTCACCACCGTTACATGAAAGTTTTTCTCCAGTTCCGCCAACAATTCATGTCCACGGTTCGGCTTTACCTCCAACAACTGTTTCCGGCGCTCATTATAGAAATTAATCACTAAAGCCGGGTCACGCTGATAACCTTCAGGAGTAGCCACCTGCTCCACAGGATATTTATCCCACAAACCGCCTGCATCGCGAAATGTACTAATCCCACTCTCGGCACTCATACCCGCACCCGTCAAAACTACCAGATTCTTCATTACTATTCCTCCTTCTTTTTTAATAGCCACACAAATGTAATCAGAATCATCGAATAAAAGAACTAATTCTTTTGTAAAAAAACGGCTAACTTTCACAGATATAAGAATTTTTAAATACCAAATGCTAAATCATTCAAATAAAACACGTACTTTTGCGATTCATAAATTTGCAATTGATTGAAGGCTAAAACTATGAAATACGCTTCAATCGCCAACAAAAAACATTATATGGATAAATTCAGTTACTCTATTGGTCTCGGAATCGGCCAAAACTTATCAAGTATGGGAATCGCCAACCTTTCGGTAGACGACTTCGCACAAGCTATCAAAGATGTATTGGAAGGCAACCAGACGGCTATCAGCCATCAGGAAGCCCGCGAAATAGTAAACAAGTATTTCGAAGAACTGGAAGCTAAAATGGGCGCCGCCGCTATCGAACAGGGGAAAGCATTCCTTGAGGAAAACAAAAAAAGAGCAGGTGTAGTAACTCTGCCCAGCGGATTGCAATACGAAATAATAAAAGAAGGTACAGGCAAAAAGCCTCAGGCTACCGATCAGGTAAAATGCCATTACGAAGGTACTTTGATTGACGGAACACTGTTCGACAGTTCTGTTCAGCGTGGTGAGCCCACAGTATTCGGCGTGAACCAGGTAATCCCGGGATGGGTTGAAGCACTTCAACTGATGCCGGAAGGTTCTAAATGGAAACTGTATATTCCGTCTGAACTAGGTTATGGCGCAAGAGGTGCCGGAGAAATGATTCCTCCCCACAGCACACTCGTATTTGAAGTAGAATTACTCGAAGTATTATAAATAAAAAAATTCAAAGCAAAATGAAAAAAGTTAGTATTTTTATGGCAATCGCCGCTGCTGCAAGCCTTGCTTCTTGCACAGCTCAGTCTCCTAAAGCAAATCTGTCAACAGAACTCGACTCCCTGTCTTATTCTATCGGTATGGCTCAGACTCAAGGTTTGAAAGGCTACCTGACAGGCCGCTTGGATGTTGATACTGCTTACATGGCAGATTTCATCAAAGGTTTGAACGAAGGTGCAAACAAAACCAGCAAGAAAGATATCGCTTACATGGCAGGTTTGCAAATCGGTCAACAGATCAGCAACCAAATGATGAAAGGTATCAACCAGGAGTTATTTGCCGGCGACTCTACTAAAACAATCAGCAAAGCTAACTTCATGGCAGGTTTCATCGCAGGTACTTTGGAAAAAGGCGGCATGATGACTATGGAAGAAGCTCAGACTTATACCCGTACAGCTATGGAAACAATCAAAGCAAAAGCTTTGGCTGAAAAATACGCTGACTACAAAGCTGAAAACGAAAAGTTCCTTGCCGACAATAAGACTAAAGAAGGTGTGAAAACAACTCCGAGCGGTCTGCAATACAAAGTGATCACTGAAGGTAAAGGTGAAATCCCTGCTGACACTTGCAAAGTGAAAGTTAACTACAAAGGTACTTTAATTGACGGAACAGAATTTGACAGCTCTTACAAACGTAAAGAACCGGCTACTTTCCGTGCTAACCAAGTAATCAAAGGTTGGACAGAAGCATTGACTATGATGCCTGTCGGTTCTAAATGGGAACTTTACATCCCTCAGGAACTGGCATACGGTGCTAGAGAATCAGGCGGCCAAATCAAACCGTTCTCTACTTTGATTTTCGAAGTTGAGCTGGTGGGCATTGAAAAAGATAAGAAATAAGAAAGTTGCTTTCTAAATAGAAAAAGGAAAGAGGTGCAAAGTGTTTGCATCTCTTTTTTTTGCTTTTGCCTATTTTTTCTCTCAAAAAAGAAGAATAATTAAAATAAATCTCTATATTTGCTTACTATTTGATAACAACTGGAAATTATAATTTATTATTATGGAAAGAATAGACAATCTCGACAGGCAGATACTAGAAATTATTTCCCAGAATGCCCGTATCCCTTTCAAAGACGTAGCAGCCGAATGTGGAGTGTCACGTGCAGCCATCCATCAGCGTGTGCAAAGACTGATTGACTTAGGTGTCATTGTAGGCTCGGGCTACCACGTTAATCCCAAATCTTTGGGCTACAGAACATGTACATACGTCGGTATCAAATTAGAAAAAGGCTCTATGTACAAAGCTGTTGTGGCAGAACTTCAGAAGATTCCCGAAATTGTGGAATGTCATTTCACTACAGGACCATACACTATGCTGACCAAATTGTACGCATGTGACAACGAGCATCTGATGGATTTGCTGAATAACAAAATGCAAGAGATACCAGGTGTAGTAGCCACCGAGACATTGATTTCTCTGGAACAGAGCATCAAGAAAGAAATCCCCATTCGCATAGAAAAATAACAAGCGATGGAGTTTCTGAATGAATATCACCTTGCAGGGCTATTTATCGGAATTTGTACCTTTTTGATTATCGGCCTTTTTCACCCCGTTGTGGTAAAGGCCGAATATTATTGGGGCACTAAATGTTGGTGGATATTCCTGATACTCGGTATAGGCGATGTCATAGCGTCATTGAGCATTGACAATGTAATTCTGTCCTCCCTGCTAGGCGTATTCGCTTTCTCTTCCTTCTGGACCATTAAAGAGGTCTTTGAACAGGAAGAACGGGTACGGAAAGGCTGGTTCCCCAAGAATCCGAAACGCAAATACAAGTTTTGAAGGCAAAGAATAGCAGATTTTTATCAAAAGAATTTGCATAATTCGACAGAAAGCACTACTTTTGTGACCGCATCCAGTAAATGGATACACCGGACTTGTAGCTCAGTTGGTTAGAGCAACAGACTCATAATCTGGAGGTCCCTGGTTCAAGCCCAGGCTGGTCCACAAACTAAGAGGCTCATTCCTAAGGGAATAGAGCCTCTTAGTTTGTAAAACCTCACAGATATCACCCGTCCTTTCCAATTGGAAGCAGGACAAGAGATAGAGATAAGTGTGGAATATAGTCAAAATGCGGGTCAACGTAACAATCTGAGGGATTCTATATTTAAGCATATAATTTAGCAAGTCTATATAAGAAAAAAGCTCTATCTCTTACTCCTCTGAACTGTGCTCTAAATGCTTTGATTTTAGCATTGAATGACTCTGCTGCGGCATTGGTTGCCCTCCTTTCAAAAAAATTGATTATATCCAGATAATGTGTTTGTATAGAACGTGCGACCCTTCCAAAGGTGAGGAACCCTGAT